>WNGR01003004.1_pt1 | contig 18455 bp, 15 predicted proteins | sample 5407581 | NCBI WGS metagenome assembly WNGR01 (sample SAMN13153383, study PRJNA577476) | soil metagenome | isolation source: 80 cm soil or saprolite under Garry oak tree replicate 2 | place: USA:California | collected 2016-06-15 | reverse complement strand
CGGAAGCATGGTTGGGTTGAGGGTCGGGTGAGTAAGTGTCAGGTTGAACGGTACGCTTTGACCAGGTCCAAAGTAGGTATCGCCCTGAGTGGCTGTTCCGATGAGTAGGCCATCGACGGATAGGCTGAAGGTGATGTGGCTGAGGCTGGTCTGAACCGACGAAGCGCTCCACATCGCGCCTCGGACATTATAGTTTAACGTCCTCAAGGAGGATGACTGGGTCGTGCAATATCTTGAAACGTCGAACATTTTTACCGTAAGCCCGCGGATGGACGTGTCGCTCATTACTCCGTACGCCGCCGCGGCGGAGTACCCGAGAATCAGAACGATGGCAACGATAAATTTCCAACCTCCCAGAGAGCGCCGCTTACGCGGCTTTTCGGTATCATCGGCCATACAGGAATGCCCCGCACTGTCTCTTTATGAAACTTGCACACGCTGTCTTGAAGTCGAGTCGATTGGTTCGATGGTTGAAGTTCCCAGTTCCCATCCCTAATGGGGCGATGGGTCTTCCTCAGGCCGCGCCTTGTCCTCGGAGGACTCTTCAACGAACCCTTTCAGGCGTGTCACCAGGCTCGTGAACTCCATTGGGAAGATGAATTTTGTCGCGGGGCTTGCCCCGAGAGCTTTGAGCATGTCTAGGTATTGGAGAGCCATTGTTTTCGCGTCTATGTTCTTGGCGGCCCCGAAAATGAGACCTAGCGCTTGCGCATAACCATCCGCTACAAGGATCTGGGACTGCTTGTTCCCTTCAGCTACCAGGATTGCGGACTGTCTTTGTCCTTCCGCTTGGAGGATGGCTGCGTTCTTCGCTCCTTCGGCTTTGAGCACGGAGGACTCTCGGATTCCGTCGGATTCTGTGACCAGTGCTCGCCTACTTCGTTCAGCGGTCATTTGCTTGACCATGGCGTCTTGAACGTCTTTGGGAGGTCTGATCTCCCGGATCTCGACGTTGGTCACTTTGATTCCCCATCGCTCCGTCACTTCGTCCAGCCTTGTCCGGAGAATCGTGTTGATCTGCTCCCTCTTCGACAACAGCTCGTCGAGAGGTATGTCACCAACAACGGCCCTCAGGGTTGTGGTAGCAAGTCCGACCGAGGCGCCGGTAAAGTTCTGCACTTGGACAATGCTCGCCGAAGCATCGACCACCTTGTAGTAGATGAGAAAGTCGATGTCCACAGGTGCGTTGTCCTTTGTGATCGCGGTCTGGTGAGGGACTTCTAGGTATCTTTCTCTCAAGTCGACTTTGACGAGTCTATTGATGACTGGGAAGATGAGGATAATTCCCGGTCCCTTTGAGCCCTTCAGTCGACCGAACTGGAACTGGACAACGCGCTCGTATTCCCGTATGATCTTGAGGGAAGCGGCAACAATGGCAAGGGCTATGATCAGGGCTAAGATGACTATGGCAAGGTCGACGTAGAAGGTAATATCGCCGGCTTGAAGGATGACTGAGCCAAAGAGCATTTCTTAGTTCTCCGCTTTTTCTACTATCAATCTGAGTCCCTGGACGTCCTTCACTCTCACAAACGTGCCTTTAGACATGTCTGTTGAACCTGTCACGGTGAAGTCTTCAGCCCCGATGTTCGCAGTGGCGACATCGCCCGCTTTCAAATCACTAGTCAGGCGACCCTGCTTTCCTATTATAGCCTTGGGATTTTGCGCCGGAGGCTGATTCATCAGTGTCTCACGTACCCGGTAGAGGTAGATGCTTCCAAAAACCCCGCCAGCGCCGAGCAGTCCGAGGATCGTATAAGTGACCAGTCCCGCTTGGATGAATGTGCCTGCTCCTGACGGAGCTGATGCGGGCGCTGGTGCTGATGAGGGCAGGCTGAAGATCAGGAGGAAGCCTACGATGAATATTATGACGCCGGCGATAGCGCTGACGCCGTGATGCGTTTTCAGTTCTAGAAAGATGAAGAATGCCCCTATTAGCATGAGAACGATCGAGACTATCGGGGCACCGAATACGCCTAGTCCCAGGAGTGCGAGTGCTATCGCAACCGCTCCTACAATCGTCAAGATAAGGGTAGGGTGATACAGATCAGCAAGTATCGCGAACGTTCCTGCGAGGAAGAGTATGCTGTCAAGGTTTGGATCGCTGATTACCGAGAGGAACACTGACCTCGATCCAGCGTAGTGGATTGTCGCATCTCCCGCTCCCATAAGGGTGAGTGCTTGCTGAGTGCTGTTCGCGTTCAGGACTTTGTTGATTACGCGTTGTTGTAGCGCAACGCACGAGTTGACCGTTTGGCAGTCATATGATACGCCGTGAGTGACCATTAGAGCTGTTGCGTTCGAGTTTCGGCCGTGGCTTCCCGTGAGTGCTGTCATGTATTGAGTGAAAGCATTGATGTCCTTTGCGAGGGTCGTGTTTTCCTCGCCGGTAGGAATGCCGCTCACGATAGGTGTGGCAGACCCGATAACCGTGCCGGGGACCATGAAGATGGAGCTCGACGATTCAGCGATGTACGCACCGGCGCTGAACGCGTGCGCGCTGCTCGGGGCAACCAGGGTGGTGAAATTGTTGTTGCTGACACCTTCATAGTTGGAGATTGCGCTGATGATGTTCTCCATGTTGGTTCCGCTGCCACCGTTAGTGTTGAGGATTAGGATGAAGTTGTGGATTCCTGAGGATGAGGCATCGTTGATTGATGAGACGACGAAGTCTTCAGCGCCAGAGTCGATGTTCTGGTCTAGAGATGCTACGTACACATTTGATTGCGCATGGGCAGTTTCTGGGAGGGAGGCTTGGATGGTAAGGAATAACGCTGCGAGAAGCAGCAGTAGAGTTATTCTTTGTCTAGTGATCTTCACCATTCAGTGAGTCCACTATGATACGTCGTGGCGACGGTCCCGCTTAAGCCTAACCCCGGGACTGACCGCTTCTTAGCTAGAGGATGTCTCCTTGGTCGCTCTTATGTCGTGGCATGCTTGAAACAGACTCGCCATTTTCATCAAGATGTTCACCTGTCTCGGATGGATATCTGAGCGGCTCGCTATGTCGAGCTAATTGTTCATGGGAGTATGGCGGGCTGTCGAAATGTATTTCTCGAAATCCTCGGGAAAATCACCTATAATCAGCCCTGATTTTGATTCTGGGAGGCTGCCGCAGGATCACCGCTAGATTCGTTAGGCTAATCGGGTTTTTCGCCTAGCCCGGCTAAGCGCAGATTGCGCCTTGAATAGCCTATCTCGCCCATTATCAACCCAGACAGCGGGTGTTCTAGAAAATAGGAGGTCTTAGCGACCGAGTCTCGCGTCACATGAGCGGTCCCTCCGGACCACGGCGAAAGTAAATCCGCTGGCCGCCAATCCTCCACCTTCGCAAGCGTGAGAAGCTAATTCAAGACCCTAGCGAGCATCTCGCGTTACCATGAACGTGCAAATGTTGGACTATTTTGCTAGACAGTCGGCCGTTCCGGAGATCGGTCTGTCGGGGTTGGAACGCCTTCAGTCGGCCAAGCTTGCGGTTGTCGGAGCCGGAGGCGTTGGCAGTGCTGCCGCCTGTTTCCTGGCCAGCCTCGGAATAGGACGATTGAGCTTGATCGATCAAGACATTGTCGAGGAGAGCAACCTCCACCGACTCATCGGCGCAGACCTTCAAGATCTCCACCTGCCAAAGGCGGAAGTCCTGGGCCGAAAGCTGAATTCGCGCCACCCCTGGACCCGGACAGAGGCAATAGTCGAAACCCTTCGAACGGAGAATAGTAACGAGCTTCTAGCCGGCAATAACCTGATTATTGACGGAACTGACAATTTCCGCACGAGATACGTTCTCAACCGATTTGGTAAGGATAACAAGATTCCTTACTTGTTCACGAGCGCGATCGCCAACCAGGGCCACCTCTCCATATTCGAACCTCCGGTAACCCCGTGTCTTGAATGCTTGATGCCCTTGACAGAACCACGGTCGGTCGATACTTGCGAGACTTTGGGGGTCACTCCGACGATCGTAGGAATCGTCGGGACTCTCGCCGCAACGGAGGCTGTAAAGAAAGTGCTTGAGCTGCCGACAAGAGTTCTCGGAAACTTGCTGACAGTGGATCTGGCAGGACCCGATTTCCTGTTCACGACGATTACAAAGAGAGAGAAATGTGGAGTATGCAACGGTTCTCCTTCCGACGAGGTACACCATGACAACGCGGTAATGTTGTGCGGCGACAATGTTGCTAACATCTTGCCTGAAAAGGATTTTGTCGCAGACCTCCAGTCTCTCAACGCCAAGGTTCCAAAGGAATCAGTCGTCGCAAGCTCCCAGTCCGTCTTCGTATACACGAAGCAACATCACAGAGTGTCTGTCTTCAAGACAGGCAGACTGTTGATCGGGAACGTCCATACAGAAGACGCTGCAAGGCAAGTAGCAAACGAAGTCTGGAACGAGATACTCGCCTAGACCCGATAGGCGCTCTCGATTTTCAACAAGCTTATACGGTTCCAACAAACCCGGTCCGAATTGCCGGGGGCAACGAGGCCGGGGTTGGCTCGTCCACCGAAGGCCGATCGGCTCAGGCGACGGGCTGCAGACAAATCTCGTAGCAACCCGTAGTAAGCATCCATGGAATGGATGGCTGAAGTGGGTTCGACTCCCACCCCCGGCTCCACGATGCATAGAAGGAGCCCGTCGTTTGCAAATAGAAGAGCGTCCGAATTTATTACCGGTTTGCATAGGCTGCCGAATGGCGAGGAAGTTGACAACGCGCCCTGTCCCCCATATTGGACCTCGACAACGGGTATAGGGGGTATCCCTGACAATAAGAAGGCAATGCTTGGTTTTGTCCAGACGTTCTAAGGCACAGATGTCGGGCATAGCCCGACAGATTGTTACCCTTACAGCGTCACCACTGCCAAGAATGGGTCAGTCTGAAAAGTTCCCTGCTCGACGAAGTAGTTTGCCGTGAACAGGACCCAGAGCTTTCCGCCTTGGGCGGCGGCTTGGAAGTAGTCACCGTACTGAGGAACCGTCCATGAACCCCCGTTCGAGCTCGCGTAGAAGAACATGTTGGGGTCGGAGTCGGGCTCGTTGGAGACACTTGTTATCCTCGATTGATGGAAGCTTGAGCCACCGTTTGTAGATTTGGACGCGACAACGTCGATTCGATGATTGAAAGAGTCGAACTGGGTGGTGTAGTAGACCACGAATATGTTCCCCGTTGTTGGGTCCACGGTGACGTACGGTTGTGCATTGACCGCTGGCTTTGAAAGAACGATCGGGGATGACCAAGTCGCTCCCCTATCGGGCGATGCGGTGAAAAGTATCGAGGAGAGGCCGCAATTGCCTGGATTGTCTGCTCCAAGGAGGGGAGAGCCCAGATACACGCCTGAAGTGCACACCTGGATTGTGAAATACAGGTTGCCGGCTGATGGGGTGGAGCTCGTGTCAGCTGCCAGCCATGGTATGCTTGCAGTTCTGAACTGCTCCGTGGCGAATCCCAGTGTAATAGTGTCGTAAGGAAGGGCGGTTGCTTGTCCCATGAAACTAAGGATCGTGTTTGGGGGACCAAAACTCGTGCCCCCCGGTGGAGAAGATCTCACTTTGCATGCGACGGGACCGAAGCTCGTAAAGGTTCCGTAGTCACACCACGTTACGTAGACATTGCCGTTGCCGTCCACCACGGGTGTCGTGAAGGCAGTGAAAAGATCCGTGTCGGACAATACCACCACTTGTCCACCTGACAACATCGTGCACGAATTTAGGTCGCCCTCGCACCGAGCAAGGTAGCTTGAACTTGTGGCCCGACCAAAAGTGAAGTGGTCCCAGCCCACGTAGACCGAGCCAGAATACACGCCCTTGCCGTGGTCAACTGCCATTACAGGCTTATCCTCGAGAGTAGGTGAGAAAATGCTAGTGCGTCCATAGACGAAGATTTCTTTCCAGCACGCATTTACAGTCGGCGCAATGTTCGAGGTGACGCAAGACACATTTGGGTCAAAAAGGTTGGAGTTCGATTTTGCTATCATAATCCCGTTGCCGCCATCGCGACTAGTAGCGAGGGAGCTGTAGAGGAAGTTGCCATCTCCGCTGGGAACGATGGTCGGGTCGCCAAAGGCTATCATAGGAAACACGGTCGGTGGAAAACTGATTGCAGTAATGTTGAAGTCAGGTATGTCGCTGCCCTTCAAGACAGAGAGGCCTCCATCGATAGACACTGTGAACCCGGAGAGAGAGGCTGGAGAACCCGAGGGCGTGCAGTCGGCCGAGAAGACTTGACAGAACAGGAATTTCGCATCGTTGAATCCGCCTACGACGTGCTGAGGGTTTGACGGGTCGACCGCGATGGTGGTTTCGGACTGAGGGAAGTAACTCGTATCGTTTATGAAACGCAGTGCCCTCTGGTTGATGCTTTGCAACCCGTTTCCCCGCGCTTGCGGGCCACTTGGATTCGACACACTTGAAGAGGTCGCCGATCCTCCGATCATTGCAGAAACGTTGTCCTGCAGCTGGACTAGCCTAAGGAGTCCCATTCCAGAGAGCGGGGCATGGAAAATGTCACCTGGGGGAGGATTGTAGGACACCTGACCCCCGACTGAGAAGGGAGAGAGGGTCGGGATCACAAGGGGCATGAGGACCACGGCCAGTGTTATCATCGCGAGAACCTTGAAGACCTTGAGAGGCTTCATCTTCTGGCAGCTACACAAATCTGAGGTATTAGTTTATCCTCCCGGGTGGCCGACCGCACGGAAAAGCTCCCAATTGTTTGCAGAACCAATGGTTTCCCGGCTTTCCCTCCCTTACTGCCCTCTGTTCTTTCACGAGTTTCCGGTTTTTTGGGATGAATATCGGATATTTTACTGCGGGGAAAGACAGAGGCTCAACCAATCGTCTTTTGCTCTCTATCTTACCCTCCCACCTAACACGAGAAAACATGAGCCACGGTAATTGAGACACTCTCGAAGCTCCTCCGCCCACCGGCGTTGTCGGCAGACCTTGAATAGCGTAGCATTGCTTCAAACAAGATGAGGAAAATTCAGACTGGAACGGAGCTTCGAGCCATGTTTTGAGGTAAGCTGTGAACTTCTCGGTGGGGTTTCGGAAAAGACTGGGTTCTTAGACTGAGGGTTGCCTATCTGATACGACTGCCGTAAAAGGGGTCAACGGTGTTCCTTCGGAGTCGTCATTCTCAGACTCCGTGAATGTACATTTGATAGGAACATTTGCTACTATGGGAACCTTGGCGAGAGCGCTCCCGCGGGACATGCATCAATGCATGCCATGCAGAGGATGCATTCCGAGTCGTTGAACTTTTTCCAGTCCAACTCCAAGATTGGTATCTGCATCGGACAAGCTGTCTCGCACTCCTTGCAGTCTGAGCACTTGATGGGGTCCCGGTGCATTCCTAGTAAGCTGTTCTTCTGGAAGACTGCCATGATGCCCCCGACCGGGCAAATGTAGCGGCACCAGAATCTCGGGATTCGCCATGCCGCGTAGATGAATCCTATGAGTATCAGAATGTTGATCCACGTGAGCGCCGAGATACCTCCCAGCCAGGAGCCGAGACTGGCTGCGGAGAAGTCCGAGACTTGAGCGGTTCCGAGGAACCTCCAAGAGTGCGCCAGGATTAGCGGTAGAGTTCCAAAAAGGGTGCCATCAGGGGTTATTGCGATGAAGAGCCCGGACGCAAAGTCTGTTCCAAGGCTTTGCTGGTAATCCGATCCAACTCCGTAGTAGAGCGCCAGACCAAGAGTCCCACTGATCAAGAAGGTTATGCCAACGAGAACATACTTCAATCGGATCCAGTAATCGTGAGTCCGTGTCTGGACAGAATCGACCCTGCCCTTAATCCCTGTGATAACGTCTTGGAGAAAACCGACTGGGCAGATCCAGCCGCACATGAATCTCCCTAGCAACGCTCCGACTACGAACATGATTCCGATGGGCAGCCATGGGAAGATTGCCTGCGACAAAAGGAGAGTGGTAGCGTCCAACGTTGAACCGATCGCGCCCTGCGCTTTGACACTGGCTACTACTGGTAGTATGACCCATGATCTTGCTCCGTTAAAGGAAGGGTTTAGGCGAGCAAGAGCGATGCCCGCGAATAACAGGAAGAAGCCTAGTTGGACGAGAGTCCTCACTGGCCAGTAGTAGATTCTTCCGCGCCGCAATCGCTGCCATAAGCGGTTGGCAACTCCGATCTTCGGTTCACTTGTAGCAACGGGCTGCATTGGAGTACCTAGCCTAACCAAAGATGGGAACGAACTGACGTACCGATTGTTGAATGATAGTCCATTGTTCCGAGTAGACGCCTAACATCATAACCGCCAGACCCAAGAATAATGTGAGAGTTGCGATGACTCGATTCAGATTAGATCACCATTAGCCCGGCGAATCAGTTTAGCATGCTCCGAGTTTGCGTAGTTATATTGTTTCCGAACACCACGAGGCATTCTATTGTCCGCGTATGATATAGACAAGTCTTTAATAGCGTACGGACGGACCGACCAAAAATTATTCTTGACTAACGGAGGATTGTCCATGGACGAAAAGAAGCCTAGCACGTCCACCAACTCTACTCCTCCTGCCCCTGCACAATCATCCACGCCACAACCAACTAGCTCTCCACCGCCCAAACCCCTCATCTCAAGGCGAAGATTCTTGCAAGGAGCAGTCGCCGCCTCAGTTGTCTTAGCCGCCGCTTCCGTAGGCGCATCAGGCCAGATTCTCGGACCATTAGTTCCTATTCCTCTTCCTCCGCAGATAATTGCTAACTGGAATTCTCTCGATGGACAGTATCAGAAAGTAGCGAATGACCCAACGCTTCAAGGGCTTTACAACGAGAGTAATTATTCGCAGTTTTTCTACTGGCCGTACGATTCGTCCGTCAGCCCCTACTACAAGAACGTCATAGCCAGGCTCCCTGACAAAGACCCTTCGGGTAACCCTCTGGTCAATCCTCTCTATCCTTCTGATCCAATCTTAAAGCACGTGGTTGCCTTCAACACTACATGCGTCCATCTGAGGTGTCTTGTTAACCCAATATACAACGGGACCCCAACCTCAGGAGAGTTCAGACTCCAGTGCCCGTGCCACGGTAGCCAGTACCGTTTGGTCGACGCTGTACCAGTGGCGGGGCCCGCGTTCGATCTGGGCCTAAATCCACTGCCGCAGGTGGAATTATCAGTTGACTCCTCAAACAACATAATCGCGACTGCGATGAAAGGAACTCCAGGAATTGGCCGCACCTAGCCCCAAGAAGAAAGGGGTCCTCGACCCCATCATAGCCCTCCTCAAATGGACCTGGGAGAGACTGGAACGGACACTACTCCTCGCTGTAAAAATAGTATTTCCGTCCAGGTTCATCAGCCCGCTCGGTTTTTTGGGCATGCTCACAGTAATCGTATTCATAATTCTCGGCGTCACCGGCGCGCTCCTCCTCTTCCATTTCACACCGTTCTTCGGTAATTGTCCACCCGCGGTCAACGGCACGGCCTATATTCCATCGGCAACTTGCAACCAGGCCTACAACAGCGTCCAGTCAATAAACAGCGATGTGGCCTGGGGATCGATTATCAGAAACATCCACTACCACGCGTCCAACGCCATGGTTCTCTTAGCGGTGATGCACATGTTTTACCAGTACTTTGGCGGACGGTACAAGCTTCGATACGAGATCCTCTGGGTTACCGGAATCATTCTCGGCGTCGTAACCGTGATCGAGGCTTACACTGGCTATGACTTGATATTCAATATTCGAGGCCAGTTAGCGATCAACATAGGGCAAACCCTCACCTTCTACAGCCCCGTGATCGGCGCGAATCTGGCACAGATAATATTCGGGTTCAGTTTCAACGATCTAGCAATCCGATTCTATGCATTCCACGTCTTCATCATCCCAATCATCATGCTCGCAATCATGGCAGTGCACCTACCGAAGAACCTGGTACTCGACATCCCCGTAGCCTCCGCCATAACTGGTGTGATATTGATCATGGGAGGATTATTCCCCGTCGATGTGGGGGTGAAATACGATCCGAATCTAGCAACGCAGATTACATTTCCAGAATGGTACTTTACTAGCCTCTACGCTTTCATCAGAGTTCACGGACTAAATCCCTTCATAGCGGGAGCCATCATCCCGGCAATATTCGTCCTCATCTTTCTCGTCGTGCCATTCTTCGACAGAGGAAGGAAGATTGCTATGATTGACAGACCATTCTGGGTAGCACTCGGCGTAGCCTCGCTGGGACAGATCGCAATAGTAACAGTTTGGGGCTTCAGAGCGGCAAACCCGTTTGTGGCGTTAACGAACGAGAACCAGCTTGTTATCGATCCAACACTGTTCGCTGGATCCTTGCTAATTGCTACCGCTTTGGCGTATGGACTCGTCTACGTTTTCGTCCGCTGGAGACGAGCCAAAATCGAACAGCTACGAGCGGCAAGAAAGCCGATACCATTCCGGAGACTGCAGCCCTACATCATGTCGAAAGGCGAAGTCTACTCGCTCGTTGGAGGTCTATTGGTACTCCAGGGCTTCCTTGACGTCGCAATCTTCCGTGCATTATTGGACAGGCTGAACAACTTCGTTCTCCTCGAGATCGGAATGGTCCTGGTTGCCTTCGCTGCGACGGTTCATATATACAGAGTAGCAAACCAGTCAAAGTGATGTGAAAGTGTTGCAGGCTCCGAAGAAACATTTGCCGGTCGTAGGGCTTCTCGGACTTGTCGTAATCGCGGCCGCAGGTGGAACAGTCTACTACTACCAATTTGCATCACCTCACACTCACGCCGTCCCATCTCACAGATTGGTTTTCATGACCGCGGTCATCCAGGAACTGGGAGGATTTCACGTCAACAATACTGCTTATCTCAACCAGACGACGCAGCCTGCATTCGACAATAGTAAAGGATACAACCTTACAGGGGTCAAGTTCCAAGACTATCTCCCTTCGTACTCTGACAATAAGACAATCAACGCGAACGCCGGAGACACTATTACCTTCTACATTCACGCGGTCGATGGCAGCGGACACGGCTTTTCACAATATGGGTCCAATCACGGTTTCACGATAGACGGCCCAACCGTGTCGGTGGCAGCGGGCGATGCTCTTCCCGGGACGATTCCCTTTGGGAAGTGGTACTCGGTGACCGTGACGTTCGTCACCGCAGGTTCGTACATTTACCGCTGCAACATCTTTTGCAGCGACCAACACCCATTCATGCAGGGAAACATAGTGGTATCATGAGGCGGGTGCACTGCTCGTCCAGCGTGAAATTCCAGTTTCTACGAAAAGCCACATTCTGACCTACTACGAGTACACTAAGCCAAAGATCTGGTACCTTCTAGTTTTCACCTCTCTGACTGCAACATTTGTCGCCGGAAGCCTGCTCTCAACCGGCCTTTCCCCGATCAAATGGATCATTGCAGGTGTTGCGATCTCATTAGGATGCGCGGGTTGCAATTCCCTGACAAATTACGTTGACAGGGACATTGATGCGGTCATGATCCGGACGAGACACCGGCCCCTTCCGAGCGGAAGAATCTCCCCCACCTCAGGGCTCCGATTCGGCCTCGCTCTGGTTGCAGTTTCCATCTTGTTGTCATTCACACTGAACCTTCTCTCGGTTCTCTGGATTGCCCTCGGAGTTCTCGACAACGTCGGGGTCTACAGCTTGCTGTTGAAAAGACGTAGCGCCTTGAACATCCTCTTAGGAGGATTCAGCGGCGGGTTGCCGGTCCTATTCGGGTGGTCCGCTGCCACACCAGGGCCAATCGGAACCATCTCCCTGCTTCCGATTCTCATGGCCGGGTTGGTATTTCTCTGGATTCCAATCCATATCTGGTTCCTCGCAGTCACGTATCGAGCAGATTATGCGAAAGTGGGTGTGCCGATGCTCCCCGTCGTGATTGGATCAGTGCCAGCGATCCGCCTTATAGTAATTTTCTCAATGATTCTCTTCCCATTTTCCATCGGCGTCTACCTACTCGGCCACTTCGGCCTGGTATACGGCCTGGTAGCACTCCTAGGGGGGGTTGTGAATCTGGCTGGGAGTGTATGGGTTCTCTACAAGCCGACGGAAGCGAATGCCTGGAAGATGTTCAAGATCTCCAGCCCCTATCTCTTTCTGCTCTTTCTTGCAATGATAGTGGATGTAGCGTTGAGGGCCTAGGCTAGCAATCGTATAAACCGTCCCATACCCCCAGGAATCTGGCACATTATCACATCAGATATCCTCTTTGTGCCCATCATCCGCAGCATCAGATCGAAGAGAAACCCGTGGGCCATGACTCTGTCCGATGCCTGACGCATCAGCTTTGAGTTCTCCATCTCGAGACCAATCTGCTCCTTCCAGGAAGCCTCATAGCTTGACAGGGGTGTCTGATGCTCGAAATAGTTGACCGCGGCCTCGGCCGCCAAGTCTCCAGTAATCAGAGCGGTTTGTATTCCACCGCCATTTGTAGGCATGACCATTCCAGCCGCATCGCCAACGGCCATGACCCGATCAGAGTAGGTCCGGGAAAGAGGTCCGTCAACCGGTAGGCTATCACCGATCATCGAAGCCTTGTTCCCGCCGACCAACCGTTTCGAGGCGACTGTGTTCTTCTCAATAAACCCAGTGAGGAGATCCCGTATCTGCCAATCTCGCCTGACATATGGTTCCCTAATCCCAATTCCAACGTTGGCTCGTCTCTTTCCCTTGGGAATTATCCACCCATATCCTCCAGGCGAGTATCGAGGATCCATGTACATCTCCGCAACATCCTGCTCGACGTCGAGATCGGTCATAAGATACTCAATGTTCGTTGCGACTGCATAGGGACCCCCGTAAGCCCTTTCCGGAAGACCGGCTCTCTCCGCGGTCTCACTCGGATAACCGTCTGCTGCAATGATAACATCTCCGTGAACCGATTTTTCCCGGGTCGGTCCCACCCAGCACCCCTGATCATCCGAGAAGTAGTGAGCTTGGACGCCAACGTCGATATCCGCACCATAGCTTCGGGCAATATCTCCCAGGCGACTCTCGAAAATATGCCGGTCAAGAATGTAAGCGCCGAATGGAAACTCAAACTCATGTCCCCTCGGACTTATCATACGAATGGAACGACATGTCGTATCGACGGCCTCGGGTGGCGCGTCGATCACGTCGAGATTCTTGACTCTTGGGAGAAGCTTCTCCATCTCGGCTTTGACCGGAAAATATTCGCCGCACCGGACCGGCGTGCCAAGAATCTTCTTTTTCTCGAAGACCTTCACTTTCAAGCCTTTCTTTGACAGATGGACAGCTGCCGAAAGGCCACCAGGCCCACCACCAACGATGACAACGTCATACTTGCCCCCACTCAAATTGCAAAGATCAGCTCGTGGTATGTCCAACGTGAAACGATCGGTAGAAGTGATTTATGCGTTTGGCCCAGTTCACAATTGGTCGTACGATCCGTGAATAGATTTATAATGCGGATCGGGTCGGTTTGACGGAAATTCCATAGTTCGAAAGTAGCAGGAACCAAAGCTTGGCGTTCGACCCTCTTCTCCTAACGACATCTCTCGCGGTCGTCGGGGTCATCGCCTCGATAATTCTTGTTCTGTCAGTCAAAAAGTATCCCACCGGGAACGAAAAAATGGTCGCCATATGGAAAGCGATCATGGAAGGCGCAAACGCCTACCTGAAAAGACAATTCCGAACCATTGGCATTATCGCGATAATCATCGCGATCGTTATCCTCGCAGCGTTCAGCACAACATTCACAGTGACCTATAGTGCTGAGATCGCGTTCAGCTTCCTTCTCGGAGTCACCTTCTCCCTCGTCGCAGCCTACATAGCAATGTATTCGGCCACAAACGCGAATGTCAGGTCAACCACAGCTGCGGAACAGTCGACCTATCTCGCTTTGAAGGTCGCCACTCTAGGGGGCGGGGCGCTGGGCTTGGCTGTGATTAGCATGAGCCTTCTGGGTCTCTCGATCCTCTACGCCGCTTTCCGTGACCCCGGCGTCCTTGCAGGATTTGGATTCGGAGCATCACTGGCTGCACTGTTCGCCCAGCTAGGTGGTGGAATATTCACAAAGTCAGCCGATGTCGGCGCCGACCTGGTTGGGAAAGTTGAGGAGAACTTTCCGGAAGATGATCCTAGAAACCCCGCCGCCATAGCTGACAATGTAGGCGATAATGTTGGAGATGAGGCGGGTAGAGGAGCAGACCTCTTCGAATCTCTTACCGCGGAGAACCTCGGAGGAATGATCATCGGTCTTATCGTCTCGATCATCCTCTTCCAGGGAATAAGCGTCTATTACGTGACAATGCCTCTGATCGTGAGATCGCTAGGGATAATCGCTACATTCGTCGGGCTCGCTGTTGCAATCTTCGAGAAGAAATTCAAAAACCCGATCAAACCGACCAGGGACGGACTCCTAGTAGCATCCGTCGTCGCAGCGATTCTCATGTTTATTGCGACGTGGTACGTCTTCGGTCCATCCGGACTGACGCCCAGTGGTAGTGCTCTGGCTGCCTACGCGCTCTATGGCTGTATGGTCTCAGGGCTGGCGGCAGGATTGCTTATCGTACTCTATACCGAATACTACACTGGTTCTGAAGCGAAGTCTGTTATTACGATCGCTGAGAGGTCAAAGTCTGGTCCAGCGCTCACCATAATGTCCGGCACCGCGGTAGGCATGATTTCAAGCGGACTACCAGTGATCACCGTAGCAATCACCCTTCTGATCTCGTTTGCTCTGGGAGAACAGTTCGCCGTCCAAGCTGGAATCACCGATACGTTCCTAGGGGGCGTCTATGGTACGACGATGGCTACGATGGGCATGCTCTCAACAGCCGGGATCGTCCTAACCATGGACGGTTTAGGTCCAATTGTAGACAACGCTGGCGGAATCGCCGAAATGTCCGGTGCCCCGGTCGAAGTCCGCGAGCGAATTGAGCCTCTCGACACGCTTGGCAACACGACCAAGGCCCTCACGAAGGGCTATGCGATGGGGTCCGCCGCCCTCGCGTCTCTACTTCTCTTCCAGGCCTTCGTATTGGAAGTCGCAAGATACCAGGCCAAAATAACCGACCTAACCACTATCACGAGTGCTCAGGCCGCTCTTCTGGGAACGAAACTGTCCAGCCTGGGATCCGCTCTTGCTCTCAACCACCCCGATGTAGTGATAGGTGCGTTGATCGGCGGTATGCTTCCTTTCGTGTTCTCAGGGACGGCTATTAACGCAGTAAGCGTTGGCGCCTATCGTATGGTCGAGGAAGTCCGAAGACAATTCAGGGAGATTCCTGGGCTGAGAGAAGGAACCGCTAAGCCAAACTATGCAGCAGCAGTGGACATTTCCACAAGGACAGCTCTGCGATTGATGGTCGTCCCGGGCGCAATCCCAGTAGTAGCACCGATCGTCGTGGGAGTATTCCTCGGGTGGGCTGCAGTCGGAGCGCTCGTAGTCGGCGCAACACTGTCTGCGATACCGTTGGCGATAATGATGATGTGGGGTGGAGCAGCGATGGACAATGCGAAAAAGTATGTTGAAGCCGGACACTTTGGAGGAAAGAACACTGAAACACACGCTGCAACGATCGTCGGTGACACGGTTGGAGATCCTTGGAAGGATACAGCTGGGCCAAGCCTGCACATCCTCATCAAACTCCTCAACACGATTTCCCTGGTCTTCATTCCGCTCTTCTTAGTAGCCCTAATTTCTCTAGCCTAGCCGGGTCGGGCGGACATGAGTACCCCCGCCAAAAACAGCTTTCTAAGAGCAATCCTCGCTGACGACGCCACGGTGAAAATGGCAACGGCACTCGGAACCCCAGGAAAAACGCAGTCGAAGAGGATCCCGCTCACGTCCGGACTGCTGACGACCGAGCAAATTGTGGGTCGCATCAAAGAGCTCTCGAAGCTACGAGATGAGATCCTCCAAGTCATGCGCCAGCTCAACTTGACAAGGGAAGCGGCCCAGAGCACTGTTGATCAGTTGCACTACGATAGTGAAGTGGAATCGGCGAAGCGAGAACTGGACGAGGCTAGAAACGAGTACCAAGAGGTCCAGGGAAACATCGAAGAGGTCCAGAGACAGATCGATGATTCCAAGAAGAAGATCGCGGCGCTCACAGAAATAGCTCAAACCGGTTTTGCGACCAACCAGTTGGAATCCGGGGCGGAAGATTTCCGGAGAGTCCTAGGACGATTGCCTGTCAAGAAATTGGAGGCGGCACAGAAAGCAGTGCAGTCACAATTCAAAGACCAAGCTATCCTCGCAGTCGGCAACAAGAAACAGGACACGTTCTACGTCCTCGTCGCCGCGCCCAAAGACAAGTCCTCCCAAGCGCTTCAAACGCTGCTTCTCTACGATTTCACCCCGATCGAGATTCTCGAATACAAATCGCCGGATGCCAAATCAGAAATTCAAACAGAGGAAGACAGAGTGAAGGTTCTATCCAAGGAACTTCACGAGTTGAAGCTGCAGCTTGATGATTTGCGCAAGAAGGCGGGACAGATTCTGAACCGGAGGCTCGACCAAGTCGTCGATGCTCTGATGCTGCTCCGCGCAATCCTCAAACTGGGCGAGGGAACTCAGGCCTCGCGTATCTACGCTCAACTGGAAAAAGTCCTTCCAGCTGAGACCTTGAACAATCTGTCCAGAAGAGGGATCATTGAATTGGAGTCTTCCTCGTAGAAGCGCGAGTATTTGTGAACAGTCCAGACCTCGAAGCACAAGCAACACCGCGAATCAAGGATGCGCTGAACGCGGCGATTCAGCGAACAGGCAAAGAAGAATTCGCTAAGATATCAGGAATTGAAACTTCCATTCTAGACAGAATCCTACAAAGCGAGGAAGAGTTTGTCTCTGTAGCTATCATAACCCTAGCATGTCAGGTCAATAGAAGCCATAACGATCCGGACCTGGCACATTCAAGCATTAGCGAATGCTTGAAGGGAGCAATTCTCAGATTCCCCCAGAAGATCATGCATCATGAAATCAAGGAAGAAGACACTTCCGCTAGAAGACGTCATCGAAGCGAATTTTTCAAGGCTAGGAAAGGCTACCCCAGAGTCTACAATCCGTCTTCACTTCGAGTTGTGGGATACACAGTCAACATCTTCGTTTTCTTCGTGTTGGGATATTTTCTGGGTGGTATTGCGCTGGGTCCACTTCTCGGATTCCCTTCGTGCTTGGGTGTTGTAAGAACGTCCCCATGGGTCACGCCTTGCACTGGCTCGATCCTTGGTCTCATTCTGGGCGCTGTCCTCTGGCTGGGCTACACCTACTACTATTTTGTCAAGAGACTTTAGCCAGTTTGACACCTAAACTTGACCTGTTGTTGATGTGTCTGGAATCTGTAAGTTACTGAGCAAAGCTTACATTCGCGCTCGTCCGAGTTGTGGTTGGTCCTTACATCTGGCCAGACGGATTATGTGGATTCGTCTTGTTCTGACGGGGATAGCCATTGTTGCTATGCTGACCTGGGGTATCTTCGCGACACTGTGGACGTTTCCTAAGGATCAGGGTAGCGTGATCCAAGCTGTCCTGAATGGAGAGTATCAATATGGTTTCTATCGTGGTCCTAGTGGAAACGGGACGATCTTGACGCCTGGGTCTCATGCTCAGTTCATCATCATGTATCGCGCACAGAACCAAGGGGGAGGAGGTGGGGGATCATCCTTGCTGCCTGGCGGTCTTGGGTTCGTCGAAGGTCCATACTTGTGGACGACGCCCAGTACGACGCTCACAACATTCGGAAGGAACTATGCTGTGTTTACATTCTCTTTCTCTTCCCGGTTGGGCTCAGGCAACGCTACTCTCTGGTTCACTGGTCCTCAGGGAAATCTCACATTGTCGTTCAATACTGAAAGGTATGGCGGGCTCAACATTATTCTTCCCACGAATTTCGACACAGACATATTGGAAGCACCTGTTCCCGGCAACTACACTCTCCATTATGTGAATCGCAATACCTCTGCTAACGTGACTGGTAGGGTTGTTATGGGCCCTAGTTCGGTTACATTTTCGCGACCCTACTTCTACGGAGGACTGACGACAATAGCCGTTGCAGTAGGACTTTCAATTGTTACCGGATTCACCCAAAGGAACAAGATTCTGACGCCTAGTCCCCCACGGAACAGCGAAATTGGGGCATAAACGCCCTGCTTGTAAAGAAGTTTTGAAAATGCGATCGGGTTCCCCTTTCAATCAGGAATGGCTGCCAATGATCTGATCTGGTCGGGTTTGATCCCGGCTCCGACCCCAGCAAACATTGCGGATAGGTTCCTAGCTTCATTCTCCTTGACGATCAGGAATGCAAGAATTATTCCCAGTGTGTAGGGGAATCCTGCGAATATTCGACGGCTGACATCGATTGAATGCTTTCTTAAGGCGACTTCTATGAAAGAGAGTGACTTCGTCTCCTCGTACTTTTGTCGACCTGATCCCAGGATCCGCCCGTAGTAGGAGTGAGACGAAATGAGTTCGAGCGCCTGACCCACATCCTGAGCGGCCGTGACCTGGCCCATTGTTTTCCGGTCG
>WNGR01006670.1_pt1 | contig 18462 bp, 9 predicted proteins | sample 5407581 | NCBI WGS metagenome assembly WNGR01 (sample SAMN13153383, study PRJNA577476) | soil metagenome | isolation source: 80 cm soil or saprolite under Garry oak tree replicate 2 | place: USA:California | collected 2016-06-15 | reverse complement strand
AATCAACTGAGCAAGAATCAACTTGAGCGGACCGCTTCTAGCGGTCCACCCGGGCAAATTCTTGTCGATTGCTGGCCGGTTTACAGGCGCAAGCTTGTGCGAGACCCCAACTCGACAGGCGAGCGGCCTTTGTCTGAAGTGAAGATTCGTGCGGCGTCCCGGCCGACGAGTCTTACTTTTTCTTCTTGGCCTTCTTCGACCCGCCCAGCACCGAAAGGAGCAGCTTTTGCAGGGCCTTGCGGTCCTTGTCGCTCAGCGAGGTACCCTTGGTAAATTTGATGAAACCCATAATGACACTCCCCCGGTTGAAAATAATCGTCCAAATCAAAAACGCAGGAATAATCTTGCGCGGCAAGCGCCAAATAATCAAGATGCAACTTGATCATTCACAGCTTTGGCGAGTGAACCGGCATTCGGCGCGGACCAACCGCCGGTCATGCCGCTCTCCGATCGAGCAGCCGGCCGAGCGGCGTATTGGGTTGGGCGACGGCCGCCGCCAGCAGCGCGACGAGATCCGCCATCCAGACGCCGACCATGCCGCCGTCGAGCAAGTCGCCCTTGTAATTGCAAGAACCGGTAATGCCGGTCGGACGCTCCTTCAGCATCAGGGATAGCCAGGTCTGGTCGATCGGCAGCACCGGCTGGCCCTCGCGCGCGACGTTCCCGATTGATCGCACCGTGACATCTGGCAAATCGAGCGGCTGGCGCAGCGGATTTTGCAGGGTGAAATAGACCTGGAGCAGCGAGGCCGGATCGATTCCCGCCTGCTCAAGATGGTCGGCCATGATGTTGAACGGCAGTTCCTGCCGCGCATGCGCGTCGAGCACGCTCTGGCGCACCCGGCCCAAGGCCTGCGCGAACGACAGCTCCGGCGTGATTTGGCTGCGGACGATCACCGTGTTCTCGAACAGGCCGACGATCCGGTCGGTATCCGGCTGGGTGCGATTGGCCATGGCGGTGGCGACCGAAATGTCCGTGCGTCCGGTCCGTGCCAGCAGCAGGGTCTTCAGGCCGGTCAGGAGACACATGAACAGCGTGCCGTTGTGCTGGCCGGCAAAGGCCGTGAGCCGGGCGATCAGCTCGGGCTCCAGGCTGACCGGATGATGACCGGTGGACGCGCCGGGGCTTGATTCGCCGTCGAACACGGCGACCGCGCCGCGTAAGGCATCCGTCCACTCGGCGGCCTGCCGCCCGGCCGAATCAGTGCCGCACCACCAGCGCTGCCAGCGCGCAACGTCCGAGAAGGCGAGCGGCATTTTGGGCAAGGGGACGGACGGGTGTCCGGCCAGCGCGGCATAACGGTTGGACAATTCATCGAACAGCACGCCGATCGACCAGCCATCGGCAATGGCGTGATGCAGCGTCAGCAGCAGGATGTGATCCTCGGCGTGAAGCCGCAGCAGCCGGGCCCGCAGCAGCGGTGCCCGGGTGGCGTCGACCGGCGTATAGGTCTCTTGCTCGATCAGGAGCTCGATCTTCCTGCGCTCGAGGGCTTTGCGTCGCTTGTTGTTGTGGGGCTGCCCGTCGCCAATGGTCTCGACGGTCAGGACCGGGCCGAGCGTGGCGGGCGCGACGATGCGGCTGACCGGCTCCTCGCCGCTCCAACCGAACGCCGTCCGCAACGATTCGTGGCGGCGTACGATGTCGTCGATTGCCTGCGCCAGCTTGCGTGGATCGATTGGGCCATCGAGGTGGAAGGCGAAGGGCAGGTTGAACAGCGGCAGATCCGGCAGGTTCGCCTCGATCCGCATCATCTGGTCCTGCGCGATCGAGAGCGTGGGAGGTCCGCTGTCGGCCAGCCGTGGCACGCTTGTCGGAGGCTTGCGCGGTTGCGCTACCACAGCTTCATCGACCCGCCGGGCAAGCTCTTCGATCGTCGGGGCCTCAAAAATGGTCTTGATCGGCAGCGAGACGCCGAGCGCGCGGGCCACGCGCGCCATCGCCTGGCCCGCCAGCAGCGAATGGCCGCCGAGGTCGAAGAAATTGTCGGTGACACCGAGGCTCTCGACCTTCAGCAGGTCGATCCAGATGTCAGACAGCACCTTTTCGGTGAAGCGGCGGGCCGGCACGGCAGCCTCTGTTCCGGCGGTTTCCTGCTGGGCCGGCGCCAGCAGTGCGGAGCGATCGACCTTGCCATGGGCATTGAGCGGAACCTGATCCAGGAACAGGAATGCGGACGGGATTGCATGGCCCGGCAGCCGGCTTTTGAGGAAATCGCGCAGCGCGCTGGCGCTGGTCTGGCTGCCTGCCCTGGCAACGACATGGGCAATCAGCCGGACATCGCCATTGGTGTCGCGGCGCGGCTCGACGATGCCGACGCGCACGCTCTCGTGACCGGCAAGCGCGTTCTCGATCTCCTTCAGCTCGATGCGGTAGCCGCGGACTTTGACCTGGTGGTCGGCGCGGCCGAGGCATTCGATCGTCCCGTCGGCGCGGCGGCGCGCGAGGTCGCCGGTCCAGTACAGAAGCGCGCCGGCCCGGCCGGCGAACGGATCGGGGATGAAGCGCTGCCGGCTCTGTGCAGGATCGTTGATATAGCCGCGGCCGACGCCGGCACCGCCGATGCAGAGCTCGCCGACCACGCCGGCCGGCTGCGGCTCCAGGTTCGGATCGAGCACGTAGAGCTGGGTGTTGGGCAGCGCCGCGCCGACCGGGACATTGGTCGTCGTTGCGGCTGGTGCCTTGGCCAGCCGATGCAGGGAGACGTCGTCGGAGCATTCCGAGGCGCCATAAGCGTTGATCAGCGGCACCTTCGGACAGCGGGCGAACCAGGCGCGGCAGAGGTCGACCGGCAGCGGCTCGCCGGTCGAGATCAGGACGCGTAATTTAGAGAAGGCGCGCAGCATCGGCGCCTCGTCCATGCGTTCGAGGATCACGCGCAACAGCGAGGGCACGATCTCAAGCACCGTGATGCCCTCGCGCTCGATCTCCCGCGCAAGCAGGATCGGGTCCTGCACGACCGCGTTGCCGCAGACATGGACGCGCGCGCCGGCCATGGGGCCGGCCAGGAACTGCCAGACCGAGATGACAAAACTCTGCGGCGCGGTCTGCGCGATCACGTCCCTGGCCGAGAGGCCGAGCTCGGAAATCAGCGACGCCAGATGGTTCGACAGCCCGCGCTGCTCGATCATGACGCCCTTCGGCGCGCCGGAGGAGCCGGACGTATAGATGAGATAGGCAAGGCTCGCGGCTGCGCGCCGCGCCGGGCGAGCCGGCTTCGTCGATCCGAGCGCGGTCGCGTCTTCGAGCTCGGCCACATGGATGCGCTCGACCAGGGGCTCGAGCAGCGCTTCGACCATGGCAGACTGCGCACGCCCCGTCAGCAGCACGCGGGCGCAACTCGATCCGAGGATGGTTGTGAGCCGCGACGGCGGCTGCTCTGTATCGAGGTTGACGAAGGCCGCGCCGACCCGCTGCACGGCGATCATCGCGGCGAGCAGGTCGGGCCCGCGGTCCGCAAGCAGCGCGACCACCGACTCGGAGCCGACGCCTTCGCGCGCCAGCCAGCGCGCGATCGCCTGGCTATGGCGCGCCAGCTCGCGATAGCTCAGGGATACATGTCCATCGGATATCGCCACGGCATTCGGCGTCTTCTTCGCCTGCCGCTCGAACCGTTCGCAGAGATTACCGCGCGTTGTGAAATTGGCCGGAACGCCATGGCCCTTCGCGAGCAACTGCCGGCGCTCGGCCGCCGTCAGGAGCGGCAGGCGCGAGATGCGCTGCTCCGGATTTGCGATGACCGCCTTGAGCAGGGTCTTGAACTGCGCCGCCATGTCCTCGATCGTCGCCGCGTCGAACAAATCGGTGGCGTATTCGAAGAAGCCGGTGAAACGGCCTTCGGCCTCGACCAGCTCGAGCGTGATGTCGAAGCGTGCGACTTTTGGGTCGACCTCCAGCCGGCGCGTCGACAGGCCCGGGAAACGCGCGGCCTCGATCGATGCGTTCTGGAGGATGAACATGATCCGGAACAGCGGATTGCCGTCGCTCCGGCGCGCGATCTGCAACGCGCGCAGGACTTCCTCGATCGGGAGGTCCTGGTTGCGATAGGCATCGAGCGTGACCTGGCGCACCCGCCGCAGCAGCTCGCCGAAGGTCGGGTCGCCGCCGAAATCGTTGCGCAGGATCAGGGTGTTGGCGAACAGCCCGATCAGGCGCTCGCTTTCGATCTGGTTGCGGTTGGCGATCAGCGATCCGGTCGCCACGTCCTCATGCGAGGTGTGGCGGAACAGGAGACACTGGAACACCGCGAGAAGCGTCATGAAGGGTGTGACGCCCTGATCCTGGCTCAGTGCCCTCAGATCGGCGGATAAGGCCTTCGAGAATTCGAGATAGTGACGGGCGCCCTGGCCGCTCCAGACCTCAGGCCTCGGCCGGTCGGTTCGCAGCGGCAGCGTGGTGACGCCGTCGAGTTGCGTCCGCCAATAATCGAGCTGCTCTTTCGCCGCCGGTGTTTGCGCCCAGCTTTGCTGCCAGCGCGCAAAATCGCGATATTGGAAGGTGGGCGAGGGCGGCGCTGGCGCGCTTGCCTTGCGCACGGCGGAATATTCGGCAGCGAGCGCCTCCCAGAAAAGCCGCTGCGACCACCCGTCGGTGACGAGGTGATGGACATTGACCACCAGCGCATGGCTGGACTTGTCGAACGAGAGCAAGGCGACCTTCAGCGGCGGCTCGTGCGCCAGATCGAACGGATATTGCGCGAGCTTGAGCGCCTCGCGCCTGATGACCGCGACGCGCTTGTCCGCGGGGCAAGGCTTGAGCTTGATCCGCTCGAACTGCGGCGGCGACAGAAGCGCCCGCTGCACCGGCTCGCCCTGGTTTTCGATGAAGACCGAGCGCAGCACCTCGTGACGCTCGCAGATTGCCGCGAGGCTCGCCTGAAGCGCGGCGATGTCGATCTGGCCCTTGAGCAGCGCGACCTCGACCACATTATAATTGTAACGCGTCGAATCGATCCGCGAGAGCACATACATCCGCTGCTGCTGGAACGACAGCGGCGCATCTCCCTCAGCGGTCGCGGTCTGGCCCCAGGCCGGCAGCATCGCCCCACGATGGGCCGCGGCGGTCTCCAGCCGGGCCGCAAGCGCCGACACCGTGGCGCAGTCAAAAATGTCCTCGAACGAGAAGTCGACGTTGAGGCGCTCGCGGAGCCGCGAACGCATTTGCGTTGCCGCGAGCGAGTCGGCGCCGAGCGCAAAGACGTCCTGATCGACGCCGACCTGCGGCAGCTCCAGCAGATTGGCCCAGATTTCCGCGAGCTGGGTCTCCAGCGCAGTGCGCGGCAGTTGTGTCTCGTCGCCATCATTTGCTGTTGAAATGAGCTCAGCCAGGGCGTTGCGCTTGACCTTGCCGCTCGCGCCCTTCGGCAGCGCCGCCACGCTGCGGATCAGGCTCGGCACCTTGTAGGCAGCGAGCCGCTTGCGCGCGAACTGGCGCAACTGGTCCGAGGTTGCCTCCGAATTTGCCCGCAGCACCACGACGGCGGCGACGTTCTCGCCGAGCTTTGGGTGCGGAACGGCAAAGACGCCGGCCTCCAAGACCGCCGGATGGCTCAAGAGGACCTCTTCCACCTCCAGCGGCGAGACCTTCTGCCCGCCGCGGTTGATGACGTCCTTGATGCGGCCGACGATGAAGAGATAACCGTCGGCGTCGAGATAGCCGAGATCGCCGGTCCGGAACCAGCCGTTGCGGAATGCGGCCTGCGTTGCCGCCTCGTCATTATAATAGCCGCGGCTCATGTTCGGTCCGCGCAGCACGATCTCGCCATGCGCGCCGCTTGCAAGCCTGCGGCCTGCCTCGTCCATGATCGCGATCTCGGGACCAGCGGCGCATCCGACCGATCCGATCTTGCGCAGTTCGAACGGATTGGCCGCGATCTGCGAGGCTGCTTCCGTCATGCCGTAGGTTTCCAGCACGGGAACGCCGAACGTCGCCTCCAGCCCGTTGAGGATCGCCGGTGCGAGCGAGGCCGAGGCTGAGCGAATCACGCGCAGCGACGACGATCTCGCGCGGTCCGGGTCCGCTTCCGCGGCCGTCAGCAGCGCGCGATGAATGGTTGGCACCGCCGTGTACCAGGTCGGTTGCAGCGCCCGCATCCAGCCAAAGAAGGACGGCGCGTCGAAACCGTTGGTGCAGATTACGCTGGAGCCCGCGGCCAGCGCGGGAGCGACAGCACGCGACCGGCATTGGTGGCGGACAGGCACACATTGCGATGCGTCAACGGCACCATTTTCGGCCGAGCCGCCGTGCCTGACGTCAGCAGGATGAACGCGTCGTCGTCGCCGCGCGCAGCGCCGCTCGCACAGGCCGGACCGACCGCCGGGCCTATGAATTCGCATCCGCCGAGATCGGTCTCAGGCCCCGGCACGAAGTCGATCACCGCGATATCCAGCGCCTTGGCGACGTCGCGGCTCGCTGAGTTCATGTCGGCCCGGGTGACGAGCGCCGTCAGCTTCAATTCGCTGAAATAGCGTTGCAGTTCGTCCGCCGTCAGGTCGGGGTTGACGGGGATACAGGCACAGGCCGACGCGACCGCGATCAGCGCCAGCGCGCTGTCGGCCCCGCGCGGCAGCGCAACGGCAATCCGGTCAGCAGGCGCAATTCCGAGCCCGCGTAGCGTGCGGACCAGATGCTCGGTCCTGGCACCGAGCGCGCCATAACTCAGGGGCGGCCGGCCGGGGGCGAGGAGGGCGGGCGCCGTCGGCGTCCTTCGCGCGTAGAAGTCGAGAAGGCCGCCGACATGCGCAAAGACCTTCGTTTCGGCGCTCAAGCTGGCCGATCCCTCTCCTGCTCCGTGTGTAACGTCCGACAATTCCATTCCTTTTTGGTTCGATTGAGCTATTCTTCCAAGAACTTAGGGAACGCGTCCAGTCCGAGGTGAAGTTTGGGCCCCAAAATCTGTGGTTGAGGGGCCTTAAGCCCTTCGACGGAGTAATAGTCGGGCGGAATCACCATGCTGGAGAAAGAGCCGGAGACGGAAGGCGGGTTGAAGCGCTGGCTCGAAGGCGTCGGTCTTGGCCACTACACCGATCTGTTCGCGCAGCACCGCCTCGATCTCGACGTGATGGGGGACCTGACCGAGGCTGACCTGGCCGAGCTCGGACTGCCGCTCGGCGATCGCAAGCGGCTCCAACGGGCGATGGCGGCATTGTTCCAGGCTGAAACAGCGGAGGCGCCGGCCGCGGTGGCGCGCCCGCAAGCCCGGACGGAGGTCGGCGCCGAGCGGCGTCAGCTCACCACCATGTTCTGCGACATGGTGGATTCCACCTCGCTCTCGGCCCAGTTCGATCCGGAAGACGTGCGCGACATGATCGCGAGCTTCCGTGAGACCTGCGTCCGCGTGGTCAAGCATTATGAAGGTTTTGCCGCCCGCTTCGTCGGTGACGGCATCTTGGTCTATTTCGGCTATCCGACCGCACATGAGGACGACGCCGAGCGCGCGGTGCGCGCCGGGATCGAGATCGTGCGGGTGCTGTCGACTGCGCGCGCGATCGAGCCGCGCGGCGCGCTCAGCCACGCGCCTGCCGTCCGCATCGGGATCGCGACCGGTCTCGTCGTGGTCGGCGACCTCGTCGGCCAGGGCACCGAAGAGCGCGATTCCGCGGTCGGCGAAACCGTCAATCTTGCCGCGCGGCTGCAAGCCCTGGCGCCGCCCAACGGCGTCGTGATCTCCGCCTCGACGCAATCGCTGCTGAAGGGGAAGTTCGATTACCGCAATCTCGGCGCCCATGCGCTGAAGGGCATCTCGGAAAAGGCCCAGGCCTGGCACGTCATGCGCGCCTCGCGGGTGGAGACCCGCTTTGCTGCCGCCATGGGCACGCGGCTGACCCCGCTCGTCAATCGCGAGGAGGAGATCGCGCTTCTGATGGGGCGCTGGCAACAGGCCAAGGACGGCGACGGCCAGGTCGTGGTCAAGTTCGGCGAGCCCGGCATCGGCAAGTCGCGCATCGTCCAGGAGATCTTCGAGCGGGTCGCGGGTGACCGCCACGGACAGGTCTCGTTCCAGTGCTCGCCCTACTATACCTCCACGGCGTTCTATCCGTTCGCCGAGCAGCTCAAATTCTCCCTCGGCCTTGACCGCGAGGATGCGTCCGCGCTGTCGCTGGCGAGCCTGGACACCGCGATCGCCGCCGCCCATGGCGACATCGAGCAGATCACGCCGCTGTTTGCCGCGCTCCTGTCGATACCGGCCGGAGATCGCTATCCGCCGCTCGATCTGTCGCCGCAGCAGCAGAAGGACGCGACCGTCGCGGCGCTGGTCAATCATTTCCTAGGCCTTGCGCGCGACCAGCCGCTGGTAATTGCCTTCGAGGATCTGCACTGGATCGATCCGACCTCCCGCGAGGTGATCGACCTCCTCGTCGACCGGGTGCAGAACCGGCCGATCCTAGTCATCATCACCGCGCGCTCGGAATTCCAGCCGAGCTGGAACGCGCATTCGCACGTCACGACGCTCGTGCTCAACCGCCTGAGCCGGCAGTTGCGCGCGACGATGGTCGAGCGAGTTGCGGGACGCGAGCTTCCCAAAGAGGTCGTCGAGGAAATCATCGTCAAGACCGACGGCGTGCCGTTGTTCCTGGAGGAACTGACCAAGACGGTTCTCGAATCCAACCTCCTGACCGAGCGGCATGGGCGCTACGTGCTCTCGGGCCCGTGGCGGCAGCTCGCGATCCCGGCGACGCTGACGGACTCGCTGATGGCGCGGCTGGACCGGATGGGGCCGTTCAAGCGGATTGCGCAGATCGGCGGCACCATCGGCCGCGAGTTCTCCTATGAGACGCTTCAGGCGGTCGCCAACACGCCTGCGGAGCAGATCGAAGCGGCGCTCAATCACCTGGAGGAGGCGGGACTGATCATGCGTCGCGGCCATCCGCCGGACGCGCTCTACTCCTTCAAGCATGTGATGATCCAGAACGCCGCGCATGCGAGCCTGTTGCACAGCGAGCGGCGTAAGCTGCATGCCCGCATCGCCCAGGTGCTCGCCGAGATGTATCCGGAGAAGACCGAACGCGAGCCGGAGCTTCTCGCCCACCATCTGACCGAGTCCGGCCAGAGCGAGGGCGCCGCGAGCTTCTGGCTCAAGGCCGGCAAGCAGGCGGCCAAGAGCGGCGCCAATCTGGAGGCGATCGGCCATCTACGCCGGGGCTTAAGCGTCGTGCAGGCCAATGCGCGCATGCAGGGCGCCGACGAGATGGAGCTCGAGCTGCGCATCGCGCTCGGCAACGCGCTGATCGCCGCCAAGGGCTATGCGGTGCAGGAGGTCGAGGAGAATTATATCCGCGCGCTCGAGCTCGGCCAGCAGCTCGACGACGACGAAAAGGCTTTTGCCGCCACGCGCGGGCTCTGGGTGTGCCATTTCATCCGCGCCGATCTCACCCGCGCGCACGATCTCAGCGTCGAGCTGCTGAAATTCGCCAAGCGCGAGCGGCTGAACGAGCGGACTCAGCCGGCGCAGCAGACCGGCTATCTGATCGAGGCGCACCGCTCGATCGCGATGACCATGCTCTATCGCGGGCGCTTTGCTGCTTCACAGCATCATCTGCACCGCTGCATCAATCTCTACAGCCCCGATCTGCACTCCGACCTGATGGAGCGCCACGGCACCGATCCCGGCGTGGTCTCGCTGTCCTATCTCGGCTACTTGCTGTGGTTCCTCGGCCGGCCCGACGCGGCGCGCCAGCACAGCGAGCAGGCGATCGCGAACGCAGAGAAGATCCGCCATCCCTTCACGCTCGCCTTCGCGCTCGTGTTCGGCGCCTATCTTTGCCAGCACCTGCGCGACGTCGAAGGCACCCGCGACCACGCCAACCGCGCCATGATCATCGCCACCGAGCACAATTTCCTGCACTGGAAGCAGCAGGCCGCGATTCTGCGCGGCTGGGCGCTGGCCCAGCTCGGCGAGGCCGATGAAGGCATCAGCCAGATGCGCTTCGGCCTCGACGAATACGAGGCGATGGATTCCTGGCTGGCTGGCTGCTGGTTCCGCTGCCTGCTTGCGGAGGCCTATGCCAAGGTCGGCATGCGCGACGCCGCCTTGCGCGCGCTGGACGGTGCGCTGGCGACCGCAAGACGGACCGGCGATCACTCCTACCTCGCCGAGGTCTATCGCCTGCAAGGCGAGATCACGTTGTCGGACGGCAATCCAGCCTCGGTGCAGGAGGCGGAGGATCTGTTCAGCCTGTCGCTGGAGACGGCGCGCAAGCAGGGCGCGCTGTCCTGGGAGCTCCGAACCGCCGTGAGCCTTGCGCGGTTATCGCACAGTGCCGGCAAGCGGGAGCATGCAAGCCTCCTGCTCGTGCCGATCGTCGGCAAGTTCAGTGAGGGCTTCCTCACTCCGGATCTGAAGCAGGCCATGCAGCTCGTGCACGAGCTCGCCGGCGACGCGCCCGTTTGTCAGCAGGCCGATCCGGTGAAATGAGCGATCTTGTCGCCGCGCGTGCGCGCTATGTCGAGCTGATCGCGAAGCGGGAACGGATTTCCTCGCCCCAGCTGCTCGCAGCCCTCACGACAGTCCCGCGCGAAAGTTTTCTGGCGAAGGGGCCCTGGCGCATCAAGAGCGAGGCGGCGCGCAGCTATCGGCTGACGCCGGACGCCGATCCCGTTCATCTCTATGACAATGTGCTGGTCGCAATCGATGCGCGCCGCAAGCTCGACACCGGACTGCCGAGCCTGTGGGCGCATTTCATCGACGTGCTCGACGTCAAGCCGGAGCAGCGCGTGGTCCAGATCGGTTGCGGGCTCGGCTATTTCTCGGCGATCCTGTCGAAGATCGTCGGCCCAAAGGGCAGGGTGCTCGCAATCGAATGCGACGAGCGGCTCGCTGCGCGTGCTGCGAACTACCTTCGCGCCTATCGCAATGTCGAGGTCATCAACGGCGACGGATGCGCGGAGGTCCGGGAGCCGGCCGATGTGATCATCGTGCATGCCGGTTTCTCGCATCCGCATCCGCACTGGCTTCAGTCGCTACGCCCGCGCGGCCGTCTTTTGGTGCCATTGACCCAGCGGGACCGTGAAGGCGCGGTCATCAAGATCACGCGCAAGGGCAAGGGCTTCGAGGCCGAGGCCGTCCAGCAGATCCGGATTTTTCCTGGCCAGGGCCGGGGCACGACCGCTCTCGACGACCGCGTTGCCGACTGGTGGCAGCGGGCGTCGTCGCTGGCGCCGCTGCGCTTTCGCGGCATCGACCAGGGGCTGCCGGCGGACGGATAACCCTCTGTTCCGCTTTACCTTGATTTGGATTGTGAGTTTCCAGCACCTCCCAGCGCAGGTATGAATGCGGCTCGATGGCCATTTGAGCACGCATTATGCATTCCGTTGCACTGCTGACTGCCAGCTATGCCAAGGATATCGAGCGCTTTTCGCTGCTCAGCGAGAGCATCGACACCTGGTTGACGGGATACACGCGGCATTATGTCCTCGTTAACGATGAGGACGTACCACTGTTCGAGCGGTTCGGCTCCGACAAGCGCGTCATCGTTCCGGCCTCGCGTTACCTGCCGAAATGGCTCTGGGCGCTGCCGCCTGCGCTTCAGTTTATGAGCAGCCGCCGGGTCTGGCTGTCGCTGCTGTCCTCGCCGGTGCATGGCTGGCACATCCAGCAGATCCTGAAGATCGCCGGCGTCCTCAACGCGCCGGAGCAGCGGGTCTGCATCCTGGACTCGGACAACCTGTTCTTCCGTGAATTCGACGTCGGCGAATATGCCGGCGCCGAGAAGACGCCGCTCTTCGTCACGCCGCGCGCCATCAGCGCCGACGCACCGCTGCACGGCCTGTGGCTGCGCACGGTCGATCAGATCCTCGGGGTGAAGGACCGAACCTTCCCCGCCGACGATTATGTCGGCAATGCGCTGGTCTGGGACAAGGACACCGCGCGCGCGATGACCAACGCGATCAAGTCGGCGACGGGATTGAACTGGGTTCTGGCACTGTGCCGGAAGAAGAAGTTTTCCGAATACCTGCTCTACGGTCACTTCGTCGCCAATTCGCCAAAACATCTGGCGGCGCACCGGGTGACGGAAGACAGCATTGCCGTCTCGCACTGGGACGACACCCGCCTCGACCGCGAGGCGATCGAGGCGCTGATGCGCGCCGCCTCGCCCGAGCAGGTCGCGCTCTGCATCCAGTCCTATTCGTCGACCTCAATCGACGACATCCGCGACGTGTTCCGGCTGAATTCGCGCGACCGGCGCGGTCCGAGCTTGTCTCCAGATCACATGGGAGATGCGGCTGCATTCGAGACGCCGAAGACGCGCTAGAAGAAGTCGATCGCCTCAGGCGTCCTTCGTAAACTTGCTGATCACGTCCATGAACGGCTTTGGCTTGAACTCGCCGTCGAGCGGCAGAGGACGGTTCGGCTGCTTGTCCTTGCGGGCGAAGGTGCCGTTGATCCAGCTATAGCGGTCCGAGAGGCCCCAGGTCAGGATCGAGCGCACCGGGCCGCTGGTCGAGATCGCAGTCAGGAGATCGTCGACACGCTTGGCGACAATGGCGTCGCGCTCCGCCGGATTGCCCGTCAGCTTCTGGTCGTCGACGTCGAGCTCGGTGACGTAAACTTCCAGGCCCCACGACCGCAGCTCGGTGACAAATTCCGCCAGCCCATGCGTGTCGATCTCGAGCTCCGCGTGCAGGTGCGACTGAAGACCCACGGCGTGCAGCGGAGCGCCCTGGTCGAGCAGGTCCATGATGAGATTGCGGTAAGCCGCGCGCTTGGCAATGAAGGAGTCCTTGGCCGACTCGATGTCGTATTCGTTGATTGCGAGCTTCACGTACGGATCGGCCGCGGCGGCCGTGCGGAAAGCCAGCGGAATCCAGCGATCACCGAGATTTTGCGACCAGAACGAGTCTCGCCTGTCTTTCGGACTGCGGGGATTGTCCGGGATCGGCTCGTTGACGACGTCCCACGACGTCAGCTTGTCCTTGTAGTAGGAGACAACGGTCGAGATGTGGTCGACGAAGGCGCGTTCGACGCCCTTCGTTTCCTTGATCTGCTTGGTCCAGTCCGGAATGTCGTGATACCAGGCGAGCGCGTGGCCGCGCATGGTCAGATCGTTCTGCTGAGCGAAATCAAAGATCGCATCGGCGCGCTCGAAAGCAAAAGTGTGCGCGTCCGGCCGCAGCATCGGCCATTTCAGCTCGAGCACCGGCACGACCTGCGTGCAATAGGTGCTGATGGCTTCGCCGAGCCGCGGATCGGCTTGCAGGTCCCAGAGCGTGGCCGCAGCGCCAAAGCCCGGGCGGCGCTGGGCAAGCCTTGCCGCTGGTACCGCGGACGCCGATGCGCCCGCCGCAAGCGTCGCGGCGCTGCCGAGAAGAAATTCGCGTCTGTCGGGCTTGATCACGTGGCGGTAGTCCTTCCGGAACCAACGCGCCATCGTACCAAGCGATGCCTTGCGACGCCGGGGTTTCCTTGTGTTGGGTTAACTTTTGCCGGACAGCTTCGTCAGCGTGTTTGACGCTTCATCACCGCTTCAGCGATCTCGCAATAGTGAAGCGCGCCCTTCTCGAGCGTCAGATTGTCCATCACATAGTCGCGAGGTACGAAATCGCCGGCGCCGGCATGCGACCAGAAGTCGCTCCAGCCGGATATGAAGCCGTCCGCATCGATGAAGGTCATGCCGCAGCGTGCGTCGAAATAGGGCACCGAGGACACGCCGCCCTCGTATCGCACCTTGTGCGGAAAATATTCCGGATCCTGCCACGGGCCGCCACGATCCCAGGCGAACACAGGAACGCCGCTTGACAGCGCCTCCTGGCAGGCGATGCCCTGGCTCTCGTGCTCGCAGAGGAAGATCATGCTGCGGCAGCGCGCCAGCGCAGCCTTGTAGTCGTCTTCCTTGTAGTGACCGTAGCGGATCACCTCGACCGTGCGGCCGCTTGCCGCGAGATGCCTGCGGATCGGTTCGATCAGCGCCGTCTCGTGGCGGTCGTGATCCCAGCGCACCTTGTCGTAGAGCAGCACGTCGACGCTCTTCTGGTCGGCAGGTGCAGGCGTCCACAAATCGGTCTCGATGCCGACCGGCCAGACCTCGACATGAGGCCAGTACGGCCGGCACATGTCGGCGTACCAGGTACAGGGCACCAGAATGGTCTTCGTTTGCAGGTCGTTGAGATGCTCCGGCGCTTCGACCGGATGATTGTACATGGCGACACCGAGCAGGAGCGGGTTCTTCCATTCGAACCAGTCGAGCACGAAGGGACGCCCGATGATGCAGGCGAGTTCCTCCTTGTGCTTCCGGATATAGCCGTAATCGTTGACGCGATAGCGGATACCCACCCTGTCGAGGCCGGCGCAGAGGTTGAGGAACACGCGCCGCTGGCCGCTGATCCATGATTTGCCGAGCAGCATGCGCCGCAGCAGTGGCCGGATATGGCGGTCGCCCGGAAACCAGCGGTCGTCCCGCTCCTCGAAGAACAAATTGAGGATCATCCGCCCGCCGCCCCCGGTCGCAGGGTCCGCCGGAACCAGGGGCGCGTCGGCGCCGCCGTGCGGCAAGGAAGCCGGGTTCGCCCGTATGCGTTCTGCAACGTCCATCTCAGTCACGTCCACGCATCAGAGAAAGCCGGGCGGCGTCTTGAAATCATGGTTTCTTTTCGGTGATCGCGCCGTCAGGTTCAAGGAAAGGGCAAATTTAACGCTAACGCGCGAAACCGGCGGGCCAAGCCCATTCGGGGGCCGATTTGCAGACTTATGTGACTATGTTGGGAGATGCTGCGGCGCAGTCCGATCGCCACGCCAAGGTCCAACTGATTAACGGCCACTCGATTGCAAGGCCGCCGCCGGTCCCGTGCACGCATGCTGAATCGCCATTTCTCAATCTACCTGATCGCCTACATCCTGCCTGCGGCGGTGGGCTTCTTCGCGGTCACTGCCTACACGCGGCTGCTGACCCCGGCCGAGTATGGCGTCTATGTCGTCGGCATCAGCATCGCCGGCATTTTGGGCGCGATCTTCTTCGCCTGGATCAAGCTGTCGGTGTCGCGCTATCAGGCGATGTCGGCGGAGGTGGATTTTCGCGGTACGGCGATGGTCGCCTTTGCGCTGACCGTCGCCGCCATGTGCGCTGCGACCCCGCTGGTCTTCCTGTTTCGCAGCGACGTCAGTGTCGAGCTGCTGCTCGCCAGCATGTTCGTCGCGATCATGGCGAATGCGGTCGATGTCGGCCAGGAGTTCGAGCGCGCCAAGCTGCGCCCCTACCGGTTCGCCGCGATCTCGATCGTGCGGAGCGTGGCGAGCGTCGGCTTTGGCCTGCTCGGGATCTGGCTCGGCTGGGGCGGAATGAGCTTGCTCGCGGCGTTCGGCCTGGGCTCGCTGAGCGGTATCATCCTGAATCTCGTCGGCGATCGCACGAAGATCGCCCGCTTCCAGCGCAGCCAGTTCATGCAACTGGCGCGTTACGGCCTGCCGCTGACGCTGGCTGGCCTTTCGGTCGCGCTGTACTCGACCTGCGATCGTCTCATCGTTGCGTGGCTGCTCGGCAAGGACGCCGCCGGCATCTTTGGCGTCGCCGCGGATCTGCCGCGCCAATTCATGGTCATGATCGCCTCGAGCGTCGCCGCGGCGACCGTGCCGCTCGTGTTCCGATCGCTGTCGGAGAAGAGCGCAGATGCGACCCGCGAGCGCCTGACCGAGAGCTTCGAACTGCTGCTCGTCGTCGTGGCGCCAGTTGCCGTCTGGCTTGCGCTCGCGGCGGACCAGGTCGCTGGCACGCTTGTCGGCGTCGATTTTCGTGCTGGCGTGTCGGCGCTGCTGCCGATTCTGGTGCTCGCCCGCTTCTTCGGTATCGCCAACCAGTTCTATGTGCAGATCAGCTTCCAGCTCGCCGAGCGGCCGTTCATGCTGGCGGCGCAGTCGTTCCTCACGCTGGTCGTGAGCGTGGCGCTGATGTTCGCGCTGGTGGCGGGCTACGGCCTCTACGGCGCGGCGCTGGCGACGCTTGCGACCGAGGCGATTGGCTTCGTCGTCGCCGTCGTCCTGATGCATCGCGCCCACCCCGTGCCGTTCGACGTCAATCGGCTCGCCGGCGTCGCCGTGTCGGCCGCTGCGATGGTGGGCGCGATCCTCGTTGCTCGCTCGGAGGTCAGCGGCACCGGCCTCGTGCCGCTCATTGTCGTGAGCCTCGCGGGCGGGCTTGCCTATGCCGCCACGGCGTGGCTCCTGAATGTCGCAAACATACGGACGCTGTCGCTGCGCTTCCTGAGGACGTTCAACCGCAAGGCGCTGGGCGTTTAGGGCGAGGCTGGCGGCGCACGGTCTCACCGCCCCTACAATCGTAGTCCAAAGCAGGACGCGCCACGTGCAAGTTTCCCCTTGCGTTCTATTCCTTTTCGCGGAAATTTCTGCGCCCGGGGCCGGCCTTCACCTTTTGCCGTAGCGGCGGCCGGAGCCATGTCCTGTTGAGCTTGTAAATCAAACTTCATTCTGCTCAGTAGGGGCCTGAAAATTGTGCTGCAACATGCGTAAAAAAGCACATCGACTAAAGTCGATAGCCAGCGAGGAAACGAAATAATGCGCAAGCTTACTTTGGCCATTGCCGTGATCGCCCCGATGCTTGGTCATGCAGCGTCGGCTGAGGACACCCTCAAGATCGGCTACATCGATCCGCTCTCCGGTGGCGGCGCCAGCGTCGGCGAAGGTGGTTTAAAGACATTCCAGTATCTGGCCGATGAGCTCAACGCCAAGGGCGGCATTCTCGGCCACAAGATCGAGATCGTCCCGCTCGACAACAAGACCAATCCGCAGGAGAGCCTGGTGCAGGCCCAGAAGGCGATCGATGCCGGGGTCCACTACATCACCCAGGGCAACGGCTCGTCCGTCGGCGCGGCGCTGTCGGACTTCGTCACCAAGAACAATACGCGCAATCCCGGCAAGGAAGTCCTGTACTTCAACTACGCCGCCGTCGATCCGAGCCTGACCAACGAAAAGTGCAGCTACTGGCATTTCCGCTGGGATGCGAGCTCCGACATCAAGATGGAGGCGCTCACCAACTACATGAAGGACACCGCCTCGATCAAAAAGGTGTACCTGATCAACCAGGATTACTCGTTCGGCCAGTCGGTGCGAACCGACGCGCGCAAGATGCTGGGCGCCAAGCGGCCCGACATCCAGATCGTCGGCGACGAACTGCATCCGCTGCTGAAGGTCACGGATTTCTCGCCCTATATCGCCAAGATCAAGGCGTCAGGCGCCGACAGCGTCGTCACCGGTAACTGGGGCCAGGACTTCGCGCTGCTGCTCAAGGCTGCGGCCGACGCCGGTCTGAAGGTCAATTGGTATACTTATTATGCCGGTGGCGCCGGCGGCCCCACTGCCGTCAAGCAGACCGGTCTCGATCATCAGGTCTTCCAGATCACCGAAGGCTTTGCGAACTCCGGCAATAGGGCCGCGATGGACTACGAGAAGGCGTTCCGCGCCAAGGTCAACCTGTCGCTGTGGTACCCGCGTGCGGTCAACGAGATGCGCATGTTCAAGGCGGCTGCCGAGAAGGCCAACTCGATCGACCCCGTGAAGGTGGCGGCGGCGCTCGAGGATCTGAAGTTCGACGTCCTGGACGGCGGCAATGGTGTCATGCGCAAGGACGACCACCAGTTCTTGCAGCCGATCTACATCTCCTCGTTCGGCAAGTTGACCGAGAATGAGCCGTTCGACGAGGAAAGCACCGGTTGGGGCTGGCACCTGGTCTCCAAGATCGATACGCCGCAGGCCATGGTCTCCACGACCTGCAAGATGACGCGGCCGTAATCACGGGGTACGTCGTCTTTTCGCGGCCTCTATGGGTTGCAGGAAGACGGCGGCGGGCGGAATGCATTTGATCGGTTGGCCGATGTTCACCGGGGCCATTCGGCCCCGGATATCCATGAGTGCGCTGTGCTTGAACTCATTGTCATTTCGACCCTGAACGGTGTGCTGTTCGGCATGCTGCTTTTCCTGCTGTCGAGCGGGCTGACCGTCATCTTCAGCATGATGGGCGTGCTCAATTTCGCCCATGCCAGCTTCTACATGCTCGGCGCCTTCTTCGGCTTCCAGCTCACCAAGTGGATCGGCTTCTGGCCGGCGCTGGTGCTTGCGCCGCTGCTGGTCGGCGCCATCGGCATGGCGGTGGAGCGCTACGGTCTGCGCAACACCCACAAGCACGGCCATGTCGCCGAGCTGCTGCTGACGTTCGGCTTGGCTTTTGCGATCGAAGAGATCGTGTCGATGATCTGGGGCAAGAGCCCGCTCGACTATCGCGTGCCGGCGCTGCTCGACTTCCCGGCCTTCACGATCTTCTCGACCAACTATCCCGCCTACAAGATCTTCATGCTGGCGATCTCGGTCGTGATCTTCGTCGCGCTGCTGCTCGTGCTCAAGCGCACCCGGGTCGGCCTCATCGTCCAGGCTGCACTGACGCATCCCCACATGGTCGGCCATCTCGGTCACAATGTTGGGCGCGTGTTCATGGTGGTGTTCGGCGTCGGCAGCGCGCTGGC
>WNGR01003003.1_pt1 | contig 18465 bp, 19 predicted proteins | sample 5407581 | NCBI WGS metagenome assembly WNGR01 (sample SAMN13153383, study PRJNA577476) | soil metagenome | isolation source: 80 cm soil or saprolite under Garry oak tree replicate 2 | place: USA:California | collected 2016-06-15 | reverse complement strand
GCATCAAAGCGCCGCTGGATTACAGTCGCGGCCCCGAGAAAACCTGGGTGTATGGAGCGCTGCGCGTGCGCGATGGCAAGGAGCTGACCCAATGCGCCGCTTCGCGCAACTCGACGAACTACATCGCGCTGCTTGGGGACATCGAAGCTGACAATCCGACGGGCGACATCTTCATCATCACCGACAATCTCTCCAGCCACAACAGTGCCCAGACCCGCACCTGGCTAGCTGAGCATCCCCGGCTCCATCAGGTCTTCATTCCCACTGGGGCGTGCTGGCTCAACCTGCAAGAAGGCTGGTGGCGGCTCTTCCGTCGCGATGCTCTGGCTGGACAGAGTTTCGCCAACCCTGATGAGATTGAGCAAGCCACTCGCGTCGCGACAGCTCAACTCAACCGGCGAGCCAACCCGTGGATCTGGGGTCGACCTCCTAAGGATCATCGCCACTCTCGCCGCCTCTTTTCTTATCGCCTTTAACGAACGCAGCAGTAGTGCTGCGTTCCTCATTGGTATGAATAAAACGCTGAATCAAGGTCTGGAGCCAAAGCAGGTATGTTCTACCCATAGGTTTCTCAAGCGGGAACGATAGCATCAATGAGGAACGCAGCACTAAGATCTTGGCGGCTCTTTCGGGCGAGAGCAGGATCAGAGTCCGGTCTCGCAGCCGGAAGGCAGAAGCCGTGGCCTCACTGCCTAGATACGGAAGGCGGAGCGTGTCCCGATAAAACGTGGTACAGCCAGCCAGGTCTTGGACGAACACAACGACCGCGTCGATGTGGTCAAACATGGGTCTCACCTCTTCTTTCTTAGTCGATTGGTAGAGAAGGCTTTTCCCTCACATTCTCCCAGGGAAACCAAAAAGTGGCAAGGGAGAAACCGTCTGGGGCGGGGAAGCCTGAGATTCTCGCGCGCCTCGTGCTCGCATTTCCAAAAACGGTGGGGAACAGCCCGCCCGTGGAGCGGTTCCTCTTTGCTCCACTGCGCCGATTCCCATGTGGTACGCCGATTTCCTACATGATACCTCACTCTCCGTGCAGATGGTATCCAATTTACCAATAGTATGGTTCGTCATACACGACATTCCTTTTCCTCTACAAAGCGTGAAGAACGCGTTGGCGGAGGAAGGGGAATGCTGCGCGCCCATACCCCATCCTTTTGATCAGCTTCAATGTGTTCACCTTTCCCTCCACGAGACCGTTGCTCTGAGGCAAGGTCAGGCCTGCTTTCACTGCTTTCTTGTCTCGTTCTACGCCAGCCACAAAGCCCTGCAACTCGCGGATCTGACTGGCCCGCACTTTCTCAAGCCAAGCGTCGAGCTGTTCTCCTGTGCGAGTACGAAGCATTTGGGCAAATTGCTGGACCAGCTCATATGTCTGATCCATCTCAGTGTGCAGAGGTCGAAGCAGGGCCAGCGTTTCTTGGTCCTCGGCCTCTAGTTCTGGAGGCGCGACGGAGAAAGAGAAACACCGCATCTCGTGCGAGCACAGTGGCGCGTGGAAGTTGGCTGTCAGTGCCGGACTTCTTCCTGCCTTCTGGAAGGTAACGAACCAGTTGCCTGTAGACGTTGCGGTAGGTGATGGTGTGGCCTGCTGCGACCAGTTCCCGATGCAACTGCGCGATAGTGTGACAACCGGCTTCCCACCTCTCTGCAACCGCTTTGAGGTGAGGATCGAGCTTGGTCCTTCGCTGGGGCGTTTTATGTTCGGGGAAGGTGCCATCTCTCAACCAGCGCGAGACGGTCGCATGGCCTCCTCCCACCTGAGCAGCAATGGCCGTTTGCGAGAAACCCTGCTAGAGCCTCGCCACGACTTGCTGGTATTGGGCCAGCCGCTCTTCTCGCTTTGCCTGACACACCTCGGCGTGTTTTGGATGCTTTTTCGGTGGTCCTTTGCCCTGCACTGGAGAGAGCGGGGTCGCTCTTGACTCCTGATCGATGCGCGCTCGATGAGCGGCGAGATGACGTGCCAGAACTCCCTCCAAAGCTTTCCCAAGATTGGCAAGTAGATGGAATCTGTCGGCGCACTGAACCGCCTGGGGAGCGCTTTTGTAAGCCGCAGCAGCATAATCCCCTCCTCGATCTCGGCTCACAATTTCCAATTCTGGGTGGGCAGCCATCCAGGCTGCAGAAGTGTCTGCTGTCCGGTCTGCAAGAACATCGAGCACATGGTGTGTTTGGAGGTCCACCACAATCGTGCCGAACTTGCGCCCACGTCGGAACGAGAAATCATCTATGCCAATCTGTGGAACTTCCCCAACTGGCTCTGTAGGCAGCGCCATGATGCGCCGGAGAATGGTGTGGCGCGAGGTCTGTATTCCCAAGCGATCTGTGACACGGATGCCAAGTCTGCCACCTGTAGCCAGGCCGAGGATCTGCACAATCTGATACAGACGTCGCGTCACACGTGCCCACGGCTCAACAAAGGGCGTCAGGCGCTCCAGAAAGATTTTTCGAGCGCAGCCAGGCACCTGACAAAAGCACTTGCGTACCTGCACCAGGAGACGTACTTGCTGCCCGCTACAGGGCAGGTCTGTGATCTGGCGTGTATAGCGACTATGTACCCGCAGCGCGGGTGTGCCACAGAGCGGGCAACAGGGATAGACTTGTATGGAAACTGCCGTGATGGTAAGCACTTCGTCAATCATCTCAATAGCGGTTACTTCTAATCCCTCCGGCAGAGCAAGTACTGGCTTCACTTTCATCTTTACAAGATCCTTCTACAAACGTCTTTTTCTTCCTGTAGAACGATCTATCGATGTGTGAAGAGCAGCAGACATCACCAAAAGTGAGCCAGAACCACTCTTCGGGTCATTTACTAGCAGAGCACCAAGGCGTGGGTGGTAAATGACCTGAAGGTTCGACGGAATCGGCCCCAAGGATCGAATTGTGCGCTCAAAGTTCGATCGAGCAAGAATTTGCATGGGCGGAGCCGCTTCTGGAGCCAATGTCTCCCTGCAAAGAATGGAAGTCTGTGTTGCTTCTTCTATGATGAAAAATAGCCTTTTACCATAAAAGAAGCCCAAGTTTGGAAATGGTGTCGAACCTTCAGCGCAACACTTTTGACCTGAAGGTTCGACACAGAGGCTCTCGGCCCAGCATTTTTGTTCGATCCTTCGGGTCATTTACCAGTGGGAGTCTCGGCCCTGTGCCTTCCACCCACCGACAAAAGCCATCCTCTCCACTGCCCCTATCGCAGCAGGCTTTGGCACGCCCGCCACGACCTCCGAGCCTCTCATCCCGGCCATCTGGATCGAGAGCCGAATCGCAGATGGGCCGAGCATTGTAGTAGCGTGAAGCAGAAAGGTGCCAAAGCCTGCTTCATGGTTCCACGATGGAACGCGAGCGCTCACATATGCCGCGGAAAGTGCGACCGCGCGTCCGCCGATGAATGGAGCCCACGAAGGCGAGCGGGTCAGCCCTCACCTACTCAGAAGCGGGATTATTTCTTTTTGACACGGTACCTGATATGAGTGACCAATGGTGTACCGCTTATTTCAAGAGGTTCAAGTTGCAGATTGGGAACATTCTCAAAGAGACGTGCTCCCTCCCCGATGGTGACGGGCACGATGTGGAGCCAGAGCTCATCAAGAAGTCCTGCCGACAAAAATTGATTGATCGTATTGGCGCCGCCCATGATAGCAACATTTCTCTGCCCAGCCGCTTCTTTTGCGGCAGAGAGGGCTGCTTCAATGCCGTCTGCAATGAAGATGTATGTGGTGCCCCCCTCCATGACAATAGGGTCTCTCTGCTTATGAGACAAGACAAAGACCGGTGCATGGTAGACGGGATTGTCTCCCCACCAGCCCTTCCAGTCAGGGCTCTCTCGCTTTTCTTTTGGGCCATACATGTTGCTGCCTATAATGAACGCGCCTGCATCTGTCAATGCATTCAATTGAGCCTGGTGTTTTTCTGGCTCATCGAACATCCAGTGGTGGAGTAAATTTTCAGGGATGTCCCCAAAGGGTTTTTCAAGACTCTGGTTGGGTCCGGCAACGAAAGCATCTAATGACATCGTAATGCCGCAGGTCACTTTGTTCATGCGATTTTCTCCTCTCGGTGATAATTTGAGCTCTCTCATTGCACCTCCCCCGGAGAGCATCGGCAGGTGTGACTGTACTGGTGGCGTCACACATGCGCGTCTTCCACAGGAGAGCACAGCGCATCGGCCTCTGTGAGCCTCATCGATTTTGCACTGCTGCTGTTCTCTGAGGCCCTATGGGAAGGTCCAGTCAACATGCTTCTCCCCCTTCCATACCCCTGCAGTGGTGCTTCTGATCATCTCTCATCAGAGAAGGATTCGCGTTGGAGCACCTCGCCCAGAGCATCCAGTAAGATCATTGTTCCATGCTCGCGATCTTCTGGCCTGTCTTCGCCGTCGAGAAAGGCCCCCTGCTCCGTGTAGATTAACATTGTGCCAGTGGCAGCTTCCTTGATCTCTACCGTCGTTACGGAGATCGATATCCGCGTCTCGTCGCGGTCCATAATGTAAGTATACACGATGCGCTGACCAGGTACGATGTCCTGGTAGTAGGCATCATAGGTATAGATCGCCCCTTCGTGCGAGCCGCGATTGAACTCCCGTCCTCCGACCCGGAAGTCAAACTCATCGGCCTTAGGGAACCATTGAGCTTTAGCTTCAGGGTCCGCCCAGGCAGCGAATACTCGTGCAGGCGAGGCGCCGTAAGTACGCTCGATGACGAAAGTGGTGTGTCGTACAGATCGTTCGGTCACGATATACTCCTTTAGTCTACTCATCTGGATACTCGGCGAGGTAGTCGCCAAGTTTGTCGAGGTGATGCCCCCAACTCGTTCGCCGCTCGGAGATCCACTGCTCGGCTGTGCTCAACACGACCGGCTCGATACGGCAGGTGCGCACCCGCCCAACCTTCTCAGATCGGACGAGGCCGCTCGCCTCCAGCACCTGAAGGTGCTGAACGACTGCTGGAAGCGACATAGCAAGTGGCTTGGCGAGTTCGGTGACCGACGCCGGTCCCTGACTCAACCGCTCCACTATGATCCGCCGGGCTGGGTCTGCCAGCGCGTGGAAAATGAGATCAAGCGAGACATTATAGTTAAGCATATACTTAACTATAATGGATAACGCGGAATCCGTCAAGTCCTTCAGCAGAGTGTCAGCACGAGCTGCTCTCTTCTAAAGGAAGAAATCACATCTCACAACCGACCGTTTTCTGACACTTCCTGTTTAGCTTTTCCTACACAGGAACCCATCGTCTGCGTGAGCATGGTGTAGAGGTTTGACCACTCTCAAAAAACGTACCAAAATCAAAGTCTCATTTTTTGAAAGGTGAGATGAGTATCTGATACTCACAGCAGAGATTTTGTAAACTGGAGTAAGTAGTCCTGCCCTTAGCGGGATTTTAGACGGGCTTTTATGTCAGGACCCCGTTTTGCTCCAATACAATTTCAGAGGCAGCGTTGAGTGTGTATTTCCAGTATTCTATATCATTTCTCTCGATGGAGAGCGGTTTCTCCAGAGCTTTAGCGATCCGTTCCTGGGTTTCGCGCTGATTTCCTGGGTTTCACCCAAAATTTCGCAGCAGTTTGGCCCAATTTACTAGGAGCTTCTACCTCAGCGAATTTTACAGCGAATTCGACTTCCCCCTGGCATTTGGTGTAGAGCGCTCCGTGCCCAATAGGGAAGGTGGAACTATCTCACTCAGGCTTTCTTGCCGTCATCCATTGACACTCGTTTCGCTCCAGGTAAAGTTGGGAACCAGATGGTCATCGCGCGCCCCTGCGCTTCCCATCGATGAGAAGTATAACGCGGGCGAGTGGTCGTTTGGTCAGGTGACGATTCCGCACCGGGAAGGGCAGGTGTGGTTTAAGTTCGCGGAGTTGGCAAAACCACTCCGGTATGAGCTAGTTGTGCCCACAGTCGAAGATCAAGTCGCTGAGGTAGTACGAGCACTTTATGGGAAGGGCTCGGTAGAGCAGGGAAGCACGAGATGGCAAGAGGACTTGTTCACCGCCACCGGGGGAGCATTTGAAGTTGCCCTGTTGAATGCCATTGCCCGCTGTGGACTCCCGGTGCTCTTCGCCGGGCGCTTGTCCGATGGAGGCCCCCAAACTCCTGGGTATGATCTCGTCGTCGTGGATCATGTTCACCTACGTCTCGCCGCGATCAGCGCGAAAGGGGAAAAGGGGGGTAATCCATCCAACGAGACCTACAAAAACCTTGATACACAATTGCAGATTCTACGGAGCGTTCTTCCAGAGTGGGAGATAACCGGTATCGTTGCTATGCATACCCCAAATGCTATTCTGGGCCCTTCCAAGCAACGAACCTATATGCTCGTGTGGGGCCGCGAAGATGTAGAGGAGCTTTATCGTGCAGATACCCGCGCACAGGTAGAAGCCCTGTTGTGGCCACTATCACCCCTGTTGCTTTGCATCTGTGGCGGCGATGAACCCAAGCATGCAGCAGCAATCAGAAGAGAGCAGTTCGGGCGCGACCCATCATTACACTACTTTCGAGATGGCATCGTAAAACAGTTTCCCCAGGCTGAGCGGATAGTTACCCCATTCAATGACTCGATAGCAAAGTGCATTGAAGAATACCAAAACTTCCTACGTTCTCTTGGCTACGCGCCGGTTGCAGAAGCAGCGTTCGGAAAACTTTCTAGGGGCTTCCTTTACCGTTTTGCGGGGATAGTCAAAAACTGCCAAATTCAACGCGAAATGTCAGGACTTCGGTGTAAAACGAGAGGCTTTTCTCAAAATGAGAAACACTCAGTTCTGGGACAAGGGGATGAAAATTCATAGCGTATGTTGCTTCCTGTTAAGAAACGACATGCAAGTCGTTGAAACGCTCTTCTATCTTGATTGTCATATAAAATTTTGTAGAGTCAAGCAAGCGAGCTGCACCAATATCAAAAGAGCGGAAAATCAATTCTCTTACCCCAGTTTGCAGGCTAACCTTTTCTTTTGTGTGATCTCTCTAAAATTGTTGCCCATAAATAAATTCCTATAATGATAGCTATGAGTAAAGCGATGACACCTCTCGTTCCATTCGAGGAGATCTGTTGGGAAGGCTGATTGCCCGAGGAGTACTGGAATTTTGTTGAAGCAGGCCCTAATCCCCGATAAAGGTACCTCGTCAGTTCGGTTCCATTTTTTTCCTCCTCATTCGGCTGCTCAGGTCGTGGCCAGTGCAGCGCGTCGTAAAGTGCGAAGCGGTGCAAATCAAAGGCAGAATTAAGCAAATCACCATACACCTCGGCTGCCTTCAGTGCCCAAAAATATGCCCAGATGACAATTGCTAATCCTATAACTAGTGCCCACGGAGTCCAGATCGTCCAAACAAGGAAAAGAACACCCCATAACAAGATGCGAACGTGCGTATCGAGACTTGTGCGTACCTCTGTCAATTCCTTTTTAACGTCTTCTGGTAGCAGCAGCCAAAGACGTGGCCAACAGATTGTTGTCTCTAGTCCAAAATTCACAAGTGGGCGAATTTCGGCAGCGCGCAGAATATTACCCAGTTTGGTAGGCATACGGTACGAAGGGTCCGCTGGGGCCAGTCGCAGCTTTGAATCTAATCTTACTAACTCTTCATTTTCCTCGGAGGTCAGTTTGCGTACTCTTTTTTCTCCTTCCAGTTGCTGCCAGCGCTCCTCTGCTGGCCGCAGTTGATTGTCCTTCCGGTCTAATTTCCACTGTTGCAGCCATCCCAGCCAGCGAGGCCAATAGCCTTCGAGTAGACGAGTTATTGGCAGATTCAATTGTTGGACAAGAGTTGAAGATGCAAGTATCACCAGCAGCCCGCCGATCAGAAGTACCCCTTGGGCTATTAGAGGAAGCTTGGTAAGTTGTGTTTCTAGAGGTTCCAGTGATGCCAGGCCGTAGCGCGTGATCCAGGCTAGAAATCCCCCAAGCCAGAATGCAAAGGCTGGTGAAAGCGTCGTGACTATCCATTGATCAGCAAGGTTGGCTCCTAGCCCCTCCCAAAATTTGGTGGTTATCATCACGTCCCCCTCGATAGCATTTAGGTACAGGTAAGAGGTCCGTGATTAGGACAACTTGGTACAGGTTGACCCTTTGTTCGCTGATACCACGTAAAATCTCCATGCGAACACGTACAAACACCGGCAGGGGGTAGTTGTGGAGGTTTTCCAGGGGTCGGAATGTAATTGAGGCTGGGCTCAAGATCATCCTCAAGGTATCTGCGGATCCACTCCCTTGTCGGCTCATAGGCCGAAAGTGATCCCATTATAAGGAAGTCAACCTTCTGCCCAGTCCGAGCTAGTTCAAGGGAATGAGCCAAGGTTTGATCTACAACATCTCTTGCAGGAATACTAGCCAAAGTTGCACTCACGGTTACAACTTGTTGATGTAATAACTCTGGTAAGAAGGGCCTGATAATACGTGCGCCTTCCAAGAGATCATCGTATTGATCCCTTGACTGCCCTTGGTGTTGAACCCATGACCCCTCTGGTTGAGACGTTGTCATAAGCATCTCCTTTTTGTTTCCATCAGATAGAAGTTGTTGGGGTGCAGTGTTTCTTCCTTATCCAGAGGTGCTTTCTTACGCAAAAACTACCTCTTAATATAAAGTAGTTTACATTACAATTAAGGGGAATGCTACAATCTAATTTGGGAAAAAAGAATAAATTTAACAACCCTTCAATGAGTTTGTAGTCTTTTTTCTGCATCTAATTAGCGTTCTCCGCAGAACCAGCGCGATTTTAGCGGTTTTCCTCTCCTCCTCTAGCCTCCAAGTACGTACAATCAACACAGTTTTTTGAGAAAGGCAAAGGAGCCTGATAGCGTGACACTATCAAGCTCCTGGGGTCTACCAAGTAGATGCTGCTCTCACGGTGACTATTCCACCTATCCCTGTGCGGGGATCACGCCGAGTTGTTGCAACATCCCCAGTGTATCGTAGTTGCTCCAGCCTTCTACCAACTTGCCGTTGGCGATGCGCTCGATGTTGATGCCCGTCACGGTGACCTGTTTCCCCGTTGGGGCAATGCCCATCAGTTCACCCCGATGTGTCCCACGAGCCGTCCACCGGCTCACCACCTTGTCTCCTTCAGCCATCTGGTCCTCAATCGTGAGATGCACATCGGGGAAGGCTCTGCGGTACATCAGGACAAATTGTTTGAAGCCTGCCGAGCCAGGAGGCATGGTCGGATCGTGACTGTTGTAATCGGCACTCATCAGGTCATCGACGACAGCCAGATTCCCCCGGTTCCAGACTTCTTCCGTGAAACGACGCTCTATTGCCTTGTTTTCTTCTGTTGACATGAGATGTCCTCCTTTCAACCAGATATGTTTACAAAGGGTAGACACAAGGGGCCAACATCCATACGCTACCAGGCGCGGAGAAAACTACACGTCTCCAAGGGAAGAGTGTACCTGAGAAACACCAGTAATGCAACAAACGAGCAGGCTTTTGTGTGTTCGACTGGGAACTTGCAGATATGCTTGATCTTGATTTTACCAAGTACGAACATAGCAATCTCGGTGGAGTAGCAGGAGCAGCAAGAGGGTATATTGCACATAGAGATAGGGATTACTAACAGATTCAGGCTGTTGAAAAATGCTCTCACAAAGCTCATCGGTAAAACATTACTTCATGACCATTGAGTGATCTAAACCAATCGGCAAAGAAAAAGACCAATACCTTCAGAACAATACTTCCGCTGCACCGACCAAGTCCCTGGAGCAGCCTGGTACTGGGCAGGAGTCGCATCTATTCTTGTCTCAGCCACCCTCTTCTTGATGGGCAAGCGCGATTGGAGCATTTTTGTGGGACAATGACCACCCACCTTTCTGCTCTTCGGACTCTACCATAAACTGAGAGGTACTGGACGTGAGAGTATCAATGCTATCTATCAACAAGGCCCTTTCTCTGTCAATAAGACGAGAGAAAGGGCCTGCCTTCAATTTCACAGAACACCGCTTTAGTTGAGATATCGATCTCGCTCGACAACACGAGCTTGTCCCTTCTGTTCCATCCATCGAAAGAGCGGCGACATGAAGGGAACCCTCCCTGTGTGACCTGACAAGCATGCTTTGCGACCAAATGAAGAGCAATGGCGAACAGCATACACATGGTACTTCTGGGCGGAATTACTCAGGCCAGTGCACGTTCAGTTAACACGCAACGTCACTGCACGTTATATACAACAGCAATCCCTGGGACTCCTCTTGAGATGTACCTCGTTGTATTTCTTTCGTAGAGGCGAAGCTTCGCCTAGAAGCCGGAGAAAGAGTTGAAACGAATCGTGATTATCCTCGGCCTCTTGCTCGCCACTGTTCTCGTCGGTGTAGGTGCAACCACAAAGACCTTTGCTTCCTCCCCCGGTGCCTCTGCTGTGACATATACCCACGTCTGTCCGGGTGTCAACATGGGCTATACACGGTGTCACGCCATCCGCGTGGATGTCGGTCCGGGTGGTGGGGGTCCATCAGGTTATAACCCCGCCGACCTGCAATCCGCCTACAAGCTCCCTTCCTCCACAGCAGGGGGTGGCCAGACCGTTGCTATCGTCGATGCCTACGACGACCCCAAGGCAGAGTCCGACCTCGGTGTGTATCGTGCGCAGTTTGGTCTGCCAGCCTGTACGACTGCCAACGGCTGTTTCAAGAAGGTCGATCAGAGCGGAGGTACCACCTACCCCAAAGGGAACAGGGGCTGGGCACAGGAAATTTCACTCGACCTGGATATGGTGAGCGCGGTCTGCCCGAACTGCCACATTCTGCTGGTGGAGGCGACCACGAATAGCTTCTCCAACCTGGCAACGGCAGTCGATGAAGCCGCCACACTGGGTGCCAACGAGATCAGCAATAGCTATGGCGGGAGCGAGTATAGCAACGAGGTCAGTGACCAGTCGCACTACAATCACCCCGGCATCGCCATCACGGCGAGTTCGGGTGATAGCGGCTATGGCGTTCAGTTCCCAGCGTCGTCCCAGTATGTGACCGCTGTCGGTGGGACGACGTTGAACAAGGCAAGCACCTCACGCGGTTGGAGCGAGACGGTCTGGAGCGGTGCTGGCAGTGGCTGCAGTGCCTATATCCCCAAGCCCTCCTGGCAGAAGGATAGCGGATGTAGCAGAAGGACGGTGGCCGATGTGGCTGCGGATGCCGATCCCAACACAGGAGTCTCCGTCTACGATACCTATCATGAGACCGGTTGGCTGGTCTTCGGTGGCACCAGTGTAGCCTCTCCGATCATCGCCAGCGTCTATGCCCTGGCCGGCAACGCGGGGAGCGTCACCTACGGATCGTATTCGTACGGCCATACCAGCAGTTTGTTCGATGTGACCAGCGGGAGCAACGGCAGCTGCGGTGGCTCGTATCTGTGTACGGGTAGCGTCGGCTACGATGGCCCAACGGGCAATGGCACCCCGGACAGCACGGGTGGGTTCTAAGCAGTTTGTTAGCCTGATCCCATAAGGAACGGATACCCACACGGGGCATCCCTACTTGTTCTCTCAAGGTCATGTAGGGATGCCCCTCGTGATGCCAAGTGCTCACAGGAATTGCTGCCAAAAAGCAGGCGGATCTCCCTCACATGGAGGAACATGCTGTGGTTTCCCCACGTCAATAAGCTCTACATTAACCTTTTTCAATACGCTGTATTCAGGTGCGAGTAGAATTTCCTGATGATTACCCTAAAGGAGAACCACGCGCTTATGATGCTGCGAACCGCTTCCCGCATGCTGTCGATCGCCACTTCTATCCTGATGGCCGATGTTGCCTTTGGCTTCCGCCAGAATCACGTTGGAATCGGTCAGATCCGGAGGGCCTGTGCCGTTTCCTGGAAGAGGTTGCAGTATTTTTTGATAGGCAGCTTGTTTATGATGCTGAAGGGAAAGGAACATGGCCAGGTAAACAGCGTGGGCACGGGAGTAATGGATATATCGAGTTCGTCCAGGAGTTACTCGACGGGGATCAACAGCTTCTTACCGTACTGGCCCCAATCTTTGCCAATATTTCTGGTATTGGTCGTAATAGACAATGCCCCTGTGGAAGCGGGCTAAAATTTAAAAAGTGTCACTTGACCACTGTCGAGGAAATTAGCCGTCGTGTTGGCTGGGTAACCCTCCGCGGGTGTTCAGAAGGTGGCTCGATAAAAACCCTACCATTGAAAAAGGATAAGGCAGACTAATAATGGCTTATCAGAGCCTTTGAGCAGAGACTCGCAGGAGAGTGAACTCATATCTACAACCCTAGCACGGTTTGTGTCCACAGGTGGTGCAGAAAAACCACAGCCCGCAAAAATCTCCCTCCAACATCTCACAACACATCTGCTGGTACAGCTTCTCGAAACGTTCCGCTGTGATCACACCCATTTTGTACAAGAAGGGCGCCAGTAACAACCAGGACACCTTGGCATTCTGATACATCACCCTATGCGCCTGATCGTCGCCGCCCACCGAATAGTCGATGACAGACGCCTGGCGCTCAATGTGCTCGCATCCCGCCTGGCGCAGCAGCCATCCCAACACAGGGGTGATGCAGAGCCGCCGTCCATCCGGCGAAAAACTGTAGCCACCGCGCCAGAGTGCCTGGCTGGCCAGACCGGTCAGTTCCTCCAGAGCAGGACTGGTGGTGACGCTCAACTCGCACTCTGTCAACCGCAGGATGCCGCCTGGACGCAGCACGCGCATGCATTCACGCAGCAGGGGCAGCCATGCCTCCCTGGACAGCATGCCTACCAGCAAGCGGCCGTTCACCAGGTCAAAGGTCTCATCGTCCAGCTCGAGAGGCTGCGTGATATCCATCACCCGGAAGTGGGCATTGTTCAATCCCTGGGTGCGCGCACGCATGCGCGCGAAATCGATCATACCCCGACTCACATCCACACCGGTGACCTGCAGCCGGGGATGATAGTAGGCCACTTCGAGTGCCCAGCTACCAGGACCACAGGCCAGATCCAGGATGGTCTGCATGCTCCCCACATCGTCACGTTCAGAGACGGGGCCGCCCATGCTCGTGTTGAGGAAGCGGTCCTGCTCGATGAGCCGGGCCACTTCGGCGCCACTTTCAGCATCAATCACATAGCCATTCGTACTGGCAGGTTGCTCAACGATGTCCATTACCCTCACTTTCCTCCTCAGACTCTGCTTGTTCCATGATGCCCACATAATGCTCACCCACCAGGCGGAGCGCTTCCTCTGCTCCCACCTGCGTGCTCAATTGCGCCTGGTACACTCCCACGCGGGTCATGCGCGCCACAATGAAGCGGTGCGAGGCCACTCCTACCGCAAGGCCAGTCGCAGCCTGTTTCGCTGCTTCAAATTCCAGATCGATCTGGCGCAAGAGCCGCGCGACTTCGCTGTTCCCATCCTGTCTGCTCATGTGCTCGCTTCTCGCTTTCCTTTGTTCTGGTGATGCTTGTTTCGTTCCCCTGCACACTGGACCCAGGGACACCGATCGGGAAGATCTCCTCCGCTGCTTCCGGATCACCCTGACCATAAGCGTAGCAGAGCATGTGCAGAAAAAGTGGTATAAAGTTGCAAGTAGCTCTAAAAAGTGGATATACTTTATACATGTTGTCCGATGCCTCCTGGCATGGAGCAGAAGGGTAGGTTGCTATGAACCATGCTGATCACGCTGCGCCCCCGATGCATTTTGGCCTGTTGCTCAAAATGCGGCGGGAGCAATGGGATCTCAAGCAGCGCGAAGTCCTGGCACATCTGCCCGGATGGACCCAGGCCAACTACTCTCGCCTGGAAAGTGGCGTGATCGCCCCTGCCTTCGAGCACCTGCTGCCGCTCTATACCGCGCTCGGGCTGGCTGGCATCCAATGGACCATTGCAGACCGGCAGGCGTTCCTGGAATTGGCCCGCAGGCGCATCGAAGCCAAGAAAACCCACTGGGAGCGTCGCTCTGAGGCCGAGTGGGCTGAACTGCGCTATGCCCTTGCCAATGCCGATCTGCTTCCCGATGAAGCGGCACCCGCATCCCAAAAAGGGACTCCGCCCAGGCCGCTGCTGGCAGAGACCCGTCACCTGGTGGGACGGGAAGAGTGGCTCGCGACGGTGCTCACTGCCATAGAGAACTCACCTGCCAAAAAGCTGCTGGTGTTGCAGGGTCCGATGGGCGTCGGCAAATCGAGTGAGTTGCATCGTCTGGCGCGGCACTTCCTGCACGCTGACCATCCCGCCTACCAGGTCCTCTGGCTCCCCCTCCTGCCCATCGAGCGCACGAGCAGTCCCGACGCCTCGCTGGAAGTCTTCCTGGGCAGTCTGCTGGCTGAAGCAGGCGACCCTCTGCCATCGTCTTCTTTCTCCTCGGTCGAGGCGCGTATCGCCTACGTGCTGGCGCACCTGGAACACAGCGCACACCCCAGCGTGATCCTGGTCGATAACGCTGAAGGCGTCCTGACCGATGAGGGTATGCTGGCGCCTTGCTGGGAAGACTTTCTAGAGCGCTTTCTGCTGAGCCAGCACCAGGCGACCATCCTGCTCGCGACGAAAGAGTGGCCCGGCTGGGCGGGGCGCGAGCGCGTCTTTGTCGCCGAGACGACGGTGCCACTGCTCTCCGTACAGACCGGTGTGTTGCTCTTGCAGCATCTGGGCTTAGAGCGCGTGCCGGTACAGCACCTGCGCGCCGTCTGTGACCGAGTAGGCGGGATCCCGCTCTGCCTGGAGTGGGTCGCGGCTCTCGTGCAAGATCCACTCTTGCTTGACGATTGGCGGAGCTTCGAGAGCGGGGAAGAGATGCACGAGGATCGCACACAGCAGGATGGTGCCACACAGCGATTACTGCAACTCCTGGAGGAACCGGCGCTCTTACGCGGACACTTTGCCAGCAAACTCCAACCCTTGTTGGAAAGGATCATCGAGAAACGCCTCTCCTCAGAGGCGTGCCGTGTGCTCACCCTTCTTGCAGTCTCGACGATCCCGCTGGGGAAACCTGCCTTGCAAGTCCTCTGCGACCGCCCCAGGCCGCTGAAGGAACTGCGGGACGCCTCCCTGCTTGTCGCCTATCCCTCCCGCGTCCAGTTGCTGCCGATGGTCTCCTCCGCAGTCTTGCAAGGCCTCACCCCCCAGCAGGTGCAGGAATCGGAAGAGCAGCTCATCAGCGCTCTTATGCGCTGGCTCCAGGAAGGCATTCTCACTCCCCGCGAAGGCGGAAGCATCGTAACCGAACTTGTAGCGCTCCTGCTCACGCATCACCGCCTGTTAGAGGCAGCCCAACAGCTGCTTCCTTACCGTTCGCTCAGCTTCAACCTGGGTCATGCCCCCCGGCTTGCACGACTCGCAGCTGACGTGATGCGACAATTTGACTGGCATATGACTGCAGAGCAGGAATGTGGTGGCCTGCTGCTGCACTACCTGTTTGCCCCATTTCTTGGCGAGACGATTGACGACGAGCAACGCGCAGCAGGGTATCACCGCATCCTGGACATGATGCTCTCTGGAAAGGTGATGCTTCAACCTTCCACACAAGGGCATATCGCCAGTCACCTCATGCTGTCTGCCATGAACCGGTTACACTTTGAAGAAGCCCAGGCTGTGCTTGATGCTTGCTGCGCTCGCCTGGAGTCGCTGCAACCGGTGAAGTCGAGTCTCCAGGTGTATCTGCTCGAGTTACGCGCCTGGCTTTTTGGGGCATGGTGCGACTATACTGAAGAGCAGGGAGAAAGGCGGACGACGCAACAACTTCGGGAGCAAACCATTGCCTTCTACAGGCAGTGTATAACGATCTTCTCGGCCAATGAGGAGCAGCCTCTTCTGAAGGAAAGTCTCGCCAGCACGCGGCTGGCTCGATGGTACAACGCCCTGAGCTATCACCTTGCCAGAGATGGTCAGTTCGAGGAGGCACTCCACTATGTGGACCGGAGTATTGCACTCAAAGAGCAAGGCTATCACGACTTTGGGGGACTGGCAGCCGCCTATGGGGAAAAAGCTGAGATCCTGACTGAACTCGGACGCTTGCAAGAGGCGCTGCGGTTCGATGAGCAAGCCCTGGCGGAGATTCAACGCTCTGCTGATGTGGGGCATACGACCTCGCAAGAGGAACGGTGGATGTACCTTGCCAACCGTGGACGCCTCTATCTCCGCCTGGGGCGAGTCGATGAAGCGGAGCAATTGCTACAAGAGGCCTTCCCCCATATTTCTGTACGCAGGAGAAAATATCGCATGTTCGCACAAGAGGCACGTGACGAGATCGAGCAGTGGCGTCTCCATGCTCCGTCTCCTCACTACCAGTTTGACTGGCGTTGGGTGGAGCGCTACCGTATGCTCGCCTCGTTTGATTCGTACTGGTGGTTGGCTCCTGCTGGCCCCTTTACTGGAGAAGAACAGCGGCAATGGGACCAGTGGTCTGGCCAGACGATGGACGAGCAAGCAAAGGAGCGCCTGGGGGCACTCATCGCTCAGTCACGGCAACATGAGTTGGAAGCAGCGCTGGCTGAGCAGCGAGAGCCATGCTTCCGCTATCCTGCAATTGCCATTGAGGAGGTGCGTGGCCGCATCGCTGGCCTGCTGCAACTGGATGCAGACATCAGCCAGCAGGAGCCACATGCCATTGTGTGCCGGCTCTATCACGACACCATAGAGGAAGAACTGGACTTTTTACGCTTGATCGAGGCGACTCACGAGGGAGATACGGAGCAGTTCTGGGTATGCAGCCAGCGTCTCTGTCCGGTGCCTACCAGGGAAGAAATGACCTATGCCGTCTCTCGCGTCAGTCAGATGATTCTCCAGGGATTGCGTCATCCAGAAACAGCGGACATCAGCCAGCAGATGGTGACATTCCTCCGCGAACGGCTGGGACTTTCGCTTGACCCGTCGCCTGACGAGGAAGCGGCCTGGGCAGGGCCCGGGGAGACGAATGCGCCACCTGCTCATCGCCAGCGCGTCGTTTCTCCCCAGGCAGCCAGGCAGTTCTTTACAACTATCTTGCGTGAGTATGGCTACGAAGGGTGGCAGGTGGTCATTGATCCCAATGCGACAAACGCGCGTGTCGAACAAGGATTGCGCCAGCTCTTTCTGACAGAGAAACCGCTCTCGGTTGAGAAGATCAGGCACTATGTCTCGCACGAGTTGGCTGGGCACGTTGCCCGGTGTGTGGCGGGTGAACGCTCGTTGCTGGGCTTGTTGGGCATCCACACCAGGCACTCGCTGGAAACCGAAGAAGGGTTGGCTGTGTATGCTGATCGTCAGATGGCGATTCTGCGTGGGCAAGCCTATAATGACACCGCTCTCTGGACAGCGACCCTGGCAATGGGACTGGCAAGTGGCGTAGTTACTCCTCCACAAACGTTTCGGTCGTTGTATACCTTCTTTGAGTCCTTCTACCTCCTCTACCAGTTGCTTCAGCGCCTCCACGCAAATGTGCAGAAATCCCGGGAAGTGGCGCGCAATCATGCCGCTTCTCTCTGCCTGCGCACCTATCGAGGGGTCCCCGATCTGCAACGAGCAGGGGTGTGTTACACCGTGGAGGCGCTCTACTTACGCGGACTCTGGAAGATCGAGCAAGCAGTGGCGGAGAACGAGACACTACTCGATCGGCTAGCGGTGGGTGTGGTTGCCCTGGAGTACCTGCCTGATCTGCAGGAATTGGGCATAGTCAGCGCCCCCCAATCGTTGAGGAAACTGGTAAATGATCCCGAGTTGGACACCTACATTCTTTCCTTTGAAGAGCTAGAAGAGCGTGCTGGCGAATGGGCATAAAACAAACTCGCAACTTTATGCAGGTTTTCTGCTCGATTTTTTGCTACACTGCTGAGTAGAGCATATCGTTCATTATTCCTTACCACGTTTCCTAATAGGCTCTCAAGGGTGTAGAACAGCAATTGTCTTCATGTTCCCCGGAAAAGGAGGTATGCAATGATGTATTGGATGTGTGTGGGCGATGGCCCGCCACCTGGAGACCCGGACCCGCCAGATCCACCCCCACCCGATGATGACTAAGGCCAGTGTCACAGGGTTCTTTACGCTTCTACTCTGTTAGGATGACAAGCAAGCATGGCACTACAAGGTCTGCATTGTCTTATCCTTGCTGGCAGAGACAATGTAGTTGCTATCAGGTGACCATGCCAAGCTACACACGTTCTCGGCTTGACCAATGTAGGTAAAGATATTCCCATTCGCGCCGGTGGGATCTCACACGTTGACGGCATTATGATAAGAGTTAGAGACGTTGTGCTTGCCATCAGGTGGTCACGCCAGAGAGCACATAACTCGTATGACCTGTGAAAATCTCCATATCGGCTTCTGTCGTAGCATCCCAGACCTGTATCGCATGATCGTCGAGGCGAAAGGAGACGCACTTACTCTGTTAAACGGGAGGTATGGGACGATCTGGAGCATTTTTCCGGTTCACAAATCGTCTGCATTTTTCTCTAGTCCTACAGTTGTAGATGACCACTGCTCTGCCAAGCCAAGGTTGATTCGTGAAAAAAGAAGAGGTCTCCTTGAGGTCCATCAAAAACGAATTCAAGGCGATCTCACGGTAATAGAAGAGACAAGAGAGATCGTTCTC
>WNGR01004100.1_pt1 | contig 18470 bp, 17 predicted proteins | sample 5407581 | NCBI WGS metagenome assembly WNGR01 (sample SAMN13153383, study PRJNA577476) | soil metagenome | isolation source: 80 cm soil or saprolite under Garry oak tree replicate 2 | place: USA:California | collected 2016-06-15 | reverse complement strand
CGCCCCTGCAGGAGTATGGGCGGGCTCCTCGGAATGACAACGAGTAATACGGTTCGCCACGCCTCTATTAATCGGATGCGGCGGAACTGGCCTTGAACGTAATGGTGACCGATTTGGATTCGCTTGGCCCGATGGTGACCATCTGCTCGCTCGAGCCATAGACCTCGTGCCAGGCGGTCACGGTGTAAGTCCCCGGAGGCACATTCTTGATAGTGAAGGCGCCGTCTTTGCCGGTGACCTGGAAATAGGGATTATTGAAGACGGCGATATAGGCCTTCATCCAGGGATGCACGTTGCACTTCACGGGGATGGAAACTTCGGGACGCGCGAAGCTCTGCATGATCGGCGAAGCCCCCGGCGGCTGCGATTCGTTCCATTCGCGATTGTCCTTGGGGACGGGATGGATGTTGTGCGTGGTCTGGTCGGAATTGACGACCGAAAGGGGCTCTCCCGTCTCCAGCGCGAGAACGTGAGGATGATACTGGCAGCCCTTCTGGTCGATGGTTACCGGCGTGGACATCGGAGGAAACGAATACTGGCTGAAGTCGCCCTTGAGGTAGACGACCACGTTTTGCAGCGTGCCGCCGTCGCCGGGGACCACGTCTTCGGTTTGCGCGGGCGTGGAATGCTGCGTGGCGCAATTGGGCTCGGCGGCCATGTTGATGTTGCGCGGCTTGGGCGCCGTGCCATCGAGCTTGATCGAGCCGGTCACCGTACCGGCCGTGGTTGCGTCCACCGGCTTGGCGGCGGGATTAGCGGCCGGGGCCGCGGTTTCCGAAGGCGATCCCTTTCCTCCACAACTCATCATCGCAACGGCCAGCGTTACGGCCGCTGCGAAGTACCACAAAGTCCCGGAAGGTCCGGGACGCAGACTGCGCGCTTTACTCATGACGTTATGACTTCCTCCTATGAAGAATTCGAGGGGACTTTTTTAGGCCGAAAAAACGCCGTGATGACTTTGTTGACGCGCGAAAGCTCCTGATGTCCATGACTTTCGCGCGAAGGCGCTTTTTTCGGCTCGACAACCTGCCAAGGTTGGCGCACAAAACCAGTTTCCCACCCTTCGCGCTTTTTGGGACCGGCAAGACCATCGTGCGACGAGGCGCGAAGGATGGGGCACCCACAAAACGATAATCGCTATTCCCATGCCTCGCCGTTGAGGACGAAGAGAGATTCCCCGCAAGAGCCTGCGGGGCGCAAACGGCGCGCTTCGGTCGCCGTGGCGACCTCAGAATGACACGAAACCATTGGCTATGCGAGGGCATTGCTAGTTGCCGCCGCGTGCGGTGGTCGTGGGAGTGCGGCCCAGCAGCAGCCGCTGCTCCTCCGGCGTCAAGGTGAACATATAGCGCACCAGCAAATCCGCGTGATCGCCCTGATAACCGCGCATGTTCTCGGGAATCGGTCCGGAGAAGACCCAGTGGTCATTCTGGCGGCGGAAGAGTCCCGAAGGCATGGCGGTTCCGGGAATGATCAACTCCGGATGGGTGATCCAGCGGCCGGTCCATGCCGGACGCAGGCGGTCTTTGGCCAGCAGGAAATTCGGGGCGGTGGCGTTCTTATCGTGCGCCGGATCTCCGGTGGCATGGCACTTCAGGCAGGGCGCCGCCGTACTGGTAAAGAGGGCGCGAGCCATGCCCTCTTCGGAGGTGGTCAGAGGCTCGACCTTCTGCGGAATGAAGGGCTCGGCCTGATGCGAGAGAGCCTCGAAGAAAAGCATCAGGGTGCGAATCTCGTCGTCCGAAAAGAAGAACGTGGGCATGCGCACCTGCAAGTAGCCACGCACGCCATCGCGGTTCGTATCGGTGGTGCTGAGCGCGGGATTGGCGAGGAAATTCTTGAGCCATTCGGGATTGACGCGGGCGCCTTCGCTCGTGAGCACGGGAGGCAGATTGATCTTGTCTTCGCCCTGATACATGGGCAATCCCATGAGCACGGATCTCTGGCCGATGTCGATTTGATGGCAGCCCATGCAGTTGTATTTGGCGACGACCCACCAGCCTTTCTGGATGGCGGCGCGGTCGTCGGAAGGCTTGTACATGTAATCGGGCGGCAGCGAGGGATCGGTGCTGCCGAGCAACATGGTGGTGATGGCGTCGATGTCCTCGCCGTTGACATTGGGTTTGGGCATGCGCAGGCGGTCCAGCGGATTGGGCTTGTATTTGCCGGTGTCGTAGACCGCCGGATTGGCCAGCTTGTGCTCGAAGAAGCCTTTCAAGTCGTACCAGGAGCCGCGCTGCGACCTCTTGCCATCGGGCTCGAGGCCGCGCTTGGCGTCTTCGGTGAAGAGAGCGAAATCGAGGCGCTCGATGGGTTTGCTGCCTTCGTTGGTGAGTTCGGTGCCGACGCGGCCTTCGTCCTCGAGGCCGGCGATTTCGTGGCAGCCGGCGCAGCCGTAGAACTGCACCAGGGATTTGCCCTTGTCCTTGAGCTTGGGATCCTCCATGAAATCGGCGGAATCGAAGTGCGCGTCGGGATGCTTCAAGGTGATGAGGTAGCTGGCGATGTCGCGCGAATCTTCGACGCTCAGGCGCAGGCTGGGCATGACCGTGGGCTGCTGCACAACGAGTTCATGGCCATCATTCGGGCTGCGGGAATGCTCGAGGTCGAAGACAAAGGGCAAGCCGTGCTTGGCATAGTCTTCGGGGCCGAGATCGCGCTTCTCGTAGGGACTATAGGGGCGCGTGCGTTCGCGCGGGTTATGCACCCAGCGCACCAGGTAATCGTAATTATCCTTTTCGCCCACGCGGCTGAGATTCGCGGCGAAGGCGCCGCCCATGATGTTGGGGCCTTCACCAACCGAATGGCAGCCGAGGCAGCCGCGCGATTCGAGCAGTTCCTTGCCATGCGCGGCGTTGCCGGGCGCCTGCTTGGGCAGCGCCGGCCCGGTGAGCGCCGATTGCCAGATAAACGCGGCGACGGCTTGGACTTCGTCAGGCTGCAATCGGAACTGCGGCATCTTGGTGGTTGGGCGCCACTCGTGGGTGTGCTGCAGCCAGTAGGGGATCCACTCCTTGTGGATCTTCATGCGCACTTCTTTGAGGTCGGGGCCGACTTTCTTGATTTCCTGGAGCAGATCGTGAGATTTCTCCTCGAGCTGTTCCTGGTGCGAATCCATATTGCTGATGGTGACGGTCAGGTTCTGGGCCTGCTGATAGAAATTATTGGCCACGGCGTTGTCGCTGGCCTGATCGCCGAGCTTATTGAGGCGCGGGATTTCGTCCTGATCGGCCTTGCGGTCGTTTTCGAGCAGCGTGATCTGCTGGCGGGTGGAGGTGAGCAGGTCATCCTGATTGTCAAAACCCTGGAACTTGTGGCAGCCGATGCAACCCTTCTCGCGGAAGAGTTCCTTTCCCTCATTGAGCACGGTGGCATGTTCGGTGATGGCGTCCGCGGCGTGGCACTGCTGGCATCCGGCATCGTAATTTTCGGGATAATACAGAGGCCAGAGCCAGTGTTCATAGCGGCCGTGCGCGCGCTGCACCGTATCGAGAGCGCGGCCATTGCCTCCGTGGCAAGGCGAGCAACCGAATTTTTCCTGCGGATGGAACTTCAGCAGATCGGGATCGGGATGGCTGGTGAACGGCGCGTCCTTGTCCCGGCCTACGCCGAGATCGGCTTTGGTTAGCGTCATGACCGCGGGAACCAGCAGAGGATCGGTGGCGACGTGGCAGGATTGGCAGCGGTCCACCAGGCCGACGCCGCCCACGTAATTGATCTGCGTGCCGGGCGGGTTCACGTTGATCTGCTTCAGCTTGATATCCATGCCGGAGACGCTATTGAGCAGGCCCTGCAGATCGGCCGAGCCCAGGCCGGGCAGGCGTTCCTTGACGAAGGCGTCGAGGGCGGCCTGCGCGTCTTTCGCGGACTTATCCTGATCGCCGCGCCTGGCGACGAGCGCGGCCTTTTCGCTCATGATGCCGGTGAAGGTGTTGTTCAGGTCGTCGTAATTGAATTTGCGAAGTTCGGTTCCGTTGGCCGCGGGCCAATTCAGCTCGTAGGTGGCGGCCCTGGCTTCATTGAGAGCCTTCAGCTTGGAGGCTTTGGCGCTTTTGTCGCCCTCGGGAATTTGTTCGAGCTGATAGGTCAAGGCGCCCACTCTGCCGCGTGCATCCTGGAAATCGGGGGTCAAGACAGCGCGCTGGCGATCGAGCAAATCAATCTGCTCGGAAATCTGGCGATCGGCGGGAAGAGCCGAGCGGCCGGCGGCATCCACGGCGGTTTTCAGTTTCTGGTAATCGGGAGTGGCGTACAGGGCCTGTTCGGCTGCGCGGCGCTGGGCGATCTGCTTCTGGAGATAGCCGGCGTACAGACCGCTGAAACGGTTCTGATAAGAGCGCCAGGGACGCAAGCCGAAAAATTCGCTGTAGAGAGACCAAGCCACCGTCAGCAGCAGCAAAAAAGCAGAAATCAGAATCAGGCCGCTCAGTGGGCTGCTGACGATGGGATCGTCTTGCTGCGGGGGAAGATCAGGCAAGCGATTCCTCCTGGGGCGTTTGCAATAGCGACGCTACCGCGAAAAGCAGATGGCCGCTTTCCGCACAAAACAAAGAGAAAAGCAGATCCCTCTGTCGTCCGCGCATTGTGCTCGCCGAAGTTCCTCCAGAGGAACTTCGGCTCAGACGCGCGGACTCCCTCGGGATGACAACATGGGGTTGTGCCGCGCGCTCGAGAGCGTGCGCGCCGGGGTCCCCGGACTTCAGCGACGCCCATGGCGTCGCGAAGAAAAGCAGATTCTCCGGTTTCGGGACTCCGGTGGACTCCACCGGAGTCCCGAAACCGGACCTCGTCGTCCGCGCGGTTAAGGCGCAGAAAACGCGCCATGCGCGGACTCCTCGGAATGACAGCAATTGGGTGCGCGCAGTGCCGAGGCGCGAAGAGAGATTCTTCGGCAGGCAAATTCCACACCCGCTCAGAATGACGGCGCAGGAGTGTACGCCTCGGCTACAGCTTCGCGCACGCGCCCAAGTCCGCGGCGTCAGATGCTGAACCATGGTGTCACCCAGATGTATTTGATGCGGAAGATCAGGCGCAGCAGGATTTTTACCGGCAGGGCCAGCATGAGGACCAGGAGCAGATCGGTGGTGACGATCTGCAGCAGGGTCATGCGGCGGAAAATACGCTGCGTGAAATTGGTGGAGTTCATCACCCGATAGACCAGGTAGCTGGCCACGATGAAATAGATGGCGATGGGGAAGAATCCAAAAATAATGCGCGCGAGGATTGGCGAGTAGGCGCGGTTCGCCACAGGCATCAGGTGCACCAGCCAGGCGCCATTGATGCCGAAGACCGCGTCGAGGTTGCGGTTGACGGCGTACTCGATCCGTTCGGCGTCCCACGTGGACGTGGGCCAGAACCACATCCATCCGGGACCGCGGATGAAGGTCCCGATGGAGATCATGGCGACCCACAAGCCGATAAAGCCGGCGCAGAAAGTCCAGATGGCGAAACGCCGCTGCTTATAGGTGTAGTAGCCATTGCCGAGCGGATTCGCGTCTATATAGGGAATACACATCAAACCGATGATGATCAGCGTGGGCATGACCACGCCGGCAATCCAGGGATCGAAATAGACCAGCATCTCCTGCAGGCCCAGGAAGTACCAGGGAGCCTTGGCCGGATTCATGGTGACATTGGGATTGGAAGGCTCTTCGAGCGGCGCGTTGAGCGTGAGCGACCAGACCATCAGCAGCACGGTCACCAGAATCGCGGCGACGAATTCGACGCGCATCAGGTAAGGCCAGGTGTGGACTTCGCGGTCCCACTTGGGGTGATACGGCTGCGTTTTGCGGTGCGCCGTTTTCGCGGCCGCGGGATCGGCTTCCAGTTTTTCGATCAGCTCATCATTGGCGCGCGCCTGACGGAAGGCGTACCAGACGTAGAACGGCACCAGAAACAGCAGCGCCACGATGGGCACGTTGTCCGGAGCCGAAACGATTTCCCAAAGCTGGTGCCAGTCGCCTAGCATTTCGTTGCCTCTCCGACTTTTTTAGGCCCGAAAAGCTGCGCGATTACCACGCACTTTTCGGGCTCGACAACCCCATTTGGTCTGCGCCCACAAGCAAACCGCCGGCCTAAAGGCCGCCGCTACAACTAGAACCGAAGATGCCGGGCTAAAGGCCCCGGCGCTACGTTTGAACCTAAGAGGCCGGCCTGAAGGGCGCCGCTACTTTTCTAGGCCGAAAAAACGCCGTGAAGCCTTCATTGACGCGCGAAAGCTCCTGATGTCCATGACTTTCGCGCGAAGGCGCTTTTTTCGGCTCGACAACACCAGTAACCCAGGGCCGAACTCACTAGACCATGCCGCTGGGCCGCAGGATCACCGGCCGCGGACCCTTGTCTTCCTTGATCTCCGACTCCAGCATGACCGGAGAAGGTCCGGAAATTCCGCCATCCTTGCGCACGCGCCAGAAGTGCACGCCCATGAAGACCGAAGCGATCAGCGGTATGGCGATGCAATGCCAGATGTAGGCGCGCAGCAGCGCATTGGCGTCCACGATGGAGCCGCCCAGCAAGGCAAAGCGCACGTCATTGTACGGCGTCATTCCCAAGAGCGAACCGAAGGGGCCTTCGTGGCCGAGGCCGGGAGTGGCGCGCGCCATGTTGGTGCCCACGGTGACGGCCCAGAAACCGAGCTGATCGTCGGGCAGCAGATAACCCGTGAACGAGAGCAGCAAGGTGAGCACCATCAGCAGCACGCCGACGCACCAGTTGAACTCGCGCGGCTTCTTATACGAACCCGTGAGGAACACGCGGAACATATGCAGCCAGACGGCGATGATCATCAAGTGCGCCGCCCAGCGGTGCATATTGCGCAGCAGCTTGCCGAAGGGGACGTCGTTTTCCAGATACAAAATATCGCGGAAGGCTTGCACCTTCGAGGGGTGGTAATAAAACATCAGCAGCACGCCGGTGAAGGTGAGCACGATGAAAAGATAAAACGTGATTCCGCCCATGCCCCAGGTGTAGTTGTAACGGGTGGCGTCGCGATTGACCTTGGCCGGATGCAGATGGAGGAAGACGTTGCTCAGAACACCGAGCGAGCGGCTGCGCGGAGTCTCTTCGTGCTTGACGCGGAAGATGGAGCGATAGAGCTGGGTTTTTTCCGGGTCCTTGAGGCCTTCGATCTCTTCCTTGCCTTTTTCCCGGACAATCTTTTTGATCTCTTCGGCGTCTCCGCGAACGCGGTCCAGCAGGCCGGTGCGCTTACCGCCGTTTTCTTCCGCCATGATTCCCCCTGACTACTGCCCCGTCGCGACTTTCTTATGCGCCAAAAGCGCCGTGATGGCCACGACCTTTTGGCGCTCGACAACTTCTTTTCGCGTCGCAAGCTCGCCTTACCGGCGACGTTGCGGCGCCCGACAACCCCATTCCCCCCGGGGCGAACCACAGATGCTGGGCTAAAGCGAGGCGCGTTAGGGCCCCGGCCGCCGCGTTACACGTTTATAAAAGCGCCGGGGTCATTGAAGTGATTGACGCCGGCGTTGGGGTCGTCCACATAAAGGCGACTGGTATCGACCATGATTTTGCCCGTGGGATCGAGCTCCACATGGGCGCGGTCCATGGGCCGCGGCGCAGGCCCTTCAAAATTGATGGCTTCGGAATCGTAACCGCTGCCGTGACACGGGCACTTGAACTTATTCTCGCTGGGCTTCCACTCCGGCGTGCAACCCAGATGAGTGCAGCGGGCGAAAACAACGAAGAGCCGGTCGGGCTCCTTGATCACCCACACGCGATTGGTCATCAAGAAGCGCTGATCCACGCCCAAACCGAAATCCGCGGGATAGCCGATGGAGAAAACCGTATTGGGCTCATAAAGCGCCCGCGGGAAGAAGAAGCGCAGGAACATCAGGAAATTGACGCCGAGGTAACCGCCGATGGCCGTCCAGATCACGCGCCGGCGCATGCGATCGGGCGGAGCCGGCTCTCCCGCCTTTTCCGCGCTGGCTTTGACCGGAGGTTTTGCCGGAACCGCTGCGGTTCCGGTGGGTTTAGCGGTGGAACTCGGAGTTTCTGCAGTTTTTGTTTCGGCGTGGTCCGCCATTGGAAACTACGTTAACCTCATGCTAGGAAAGCAATATAAATGCAATCAAACATTCTTTTATAAGCCCCGAGTGGTTCGCTGTCAAGCCGATTTGGAGGACTCTTCAGTGACTTTTCGCCCCAAGGATGAGGTCGAGGCCGGCGGCTTGGGCGAATGCGTAGAAATCCCGGTCGCGCGTGAGGAGAGGAATGCCGCGGTCAATACAGCTTTGAGCAATCAGCGCATCGCCAGGGCGGGCTTTGCGCCGCTTGGCCAGTACCATAGCCCGCAAGGCTCCTGCACGTTGCCAATAGCCTAGCGCGGTCTTGATTAACGGGACTTCCGAAAGCGTTTCGGCGACGTCCGAGGGAAGCTTGGGATCACTCAAGAGTTCGGTCAGGACGACAGGCACCATGAGCACCTGCCGATCTTCCAGCGCCTTATCCAGCAACTGTGCATCCTCGCCGCCGCTGCCGTCTAGAAAAGCAACCCAGGTGCTGGTGTCGGCCGCGATCATCGGTCGGATTTCAGGTCCGCTAGCGTGCGCGAGAAGCGCACCTTGCCGCGGAGTTGGCGCAGGCGGGCGTAAGTCTGCGATGCGGCAACGAGCTGCAGCCCCGTTCGGACGGTCTGAGTAATACCGGCGCCGCTGGCGCGTTGCGCCCTCTTGAGAAGCTCCTCCGGTACTTCCAGCGTGATCTTACGTGCTGTCTTCATATGCCTAGCATACCATAATGGGCACCAGCATTGGGTATGGTACTTCCCAAGGCGCAAATCAGCGGACGGAAGCAGACTTCGAGACTGCGGGCGTGGCGGCTGCCGGGGCGGCGACGGCGGCGCGAACCAGCGAAGCGAGCGCGGCGATGAAGTCGGGCGAATCGTCGAGCGCGGGCATGACCTCGAACTGCTCGACGCCGGCGGCGAGCGCGTGGGCGCGGGCCTCGATATTGATTTCGTGCAGCGTCTCGATATGTTCGGTGACGAAGGAGATGGGAATGATCAGCAAATGCCGCTTCCCTTCCCGGGGCAAGCGTTCGAGCGTGTGCGTGAGCGAGGGCTCAAGCCATTTCTGCCGGCCGACGCGGCTCTGAAAGCAAAGCGTGTGCGCATTCGGCCAGCCGCCGCGAGCCATTACGGCGGCGACGGTCTCTTCGACTTGGCGCTGGTAAGGATCGCCGCGCGCGATCAGGCTCAGCGGCAGGCCGTGGGCGCTGAAGACGAGCTCCGCGTTGCGGCGATCGGCGAAACGCGCCAGGGCGGTTTCGATGTTGCGTACGAGCGCCTCGATATATTGCGGATGCAGGTGAAATTCTTCGATGACGATCTCGCGGGGCGCGGGCGAGGCCGCGCTCCCGTGCGACGATCCTCGCGTGGAAAAAATGCGGCGCCATTCTTTGAGGCTGCTGCGCGTGGTGGCGAATGAATATTGCGGATAGAGCGGCAGCAGAACAAGCGTTTCGAGCTTTTTATGTGGGGGCGCATCGAGCGCGGCGGAGTGTACGGCTGCGACGGCCTCCTGCGTGAGCGGATGCCAATAGCGCATGGCAATGAAGCAGCGCGCGTCGAAATCGGGCGCGAGCGCCTGTTCGAGCTTGCGCGCCTGGAGCTCGGTGAGCCGGCGGATGGGCGAATGGCCGCCGATGGCGTCGTAGTGTTCGCGAACAACGCCGGCGCGGCGATGGGCAATCCAGCGCGCGAGGGGGCGGCGCGCCAGCGAGGCTCCGAAGAAGTTGATGATGTCGGGATCGCAGAAAAGATTGTAGAGGAAAGGCTCGACGGCCGCGGACGAATCGGGGCCGCCGAGTTGGAAGAGAACCACGCCGAGTCGGGGTTTAGTCATCGCTGCGCGATCCGTTGAGTCCCTCGGAGGGATTCTTCGGTCGCCGCGGCGACCTCAGAATGACAACGATGTTGCAAGTTTGTAAGTGCACAGCCAAGAGTGGCTGTGCCACTGCCACGCTGAGCCATCACGGGTGTCGTCACTGCTTGAGGTTTTGCTTCAGGCGCGCGATTTCGTCCTGAAGGCGCGCGACGCGGCGAGCCACCGTAAAGTGGTAAACGAAAAAGATGGCCCACACGGCGAGATAAGCCGCCATCAGGCTATCGAGATTTTTCATTTTGTGGCCTCCGATCCAAAGGGCAACTGTAGATCCCTCGTCCGACTTTGTTGACGCGCAAAAGCTCGACTCGCCGTCGACTTTTGCGCGAAGAGCGGACTCGTGATGACAGCTTTGTTTCTTGAGCGCAGCACGCAGCGAAGAGCGGCCATGCCACAGGGGAAGTTCATGCGGAAGGCTCCTGGTTCCTGAGCGCGGCGAAACCGTGCGGTTCAACGGCGCGACTTTCGGATTCGAGGCGCAGGCGCTCGACTTCGTAGCGCAGCGCCTCCACGCGGTAGCGCTGGCGCAACAAAAGCGCCAGCAGCGCGAGCGTGGCAGCCCAGCAGAGCAAGAGCACGTCCAGCATGCGCGGGTCGAGCGAGCCGCCCGCGCCGATCACCGGCTGGGGATGCTGCGTGCGAAAAAACCAAATCGAAAAATAGACCAGCGGTATATCGAAAGCCGCGAAAATATTGAAGACGGCGGAGACCACGGCGCGGCGTTCCGGTTCATCGATGAGGGTGCGCAGCAGGAGATAGCAGACGTAAAGCGCCCACAGCACGAAGGTGGACGTAAGCCGCGCGTCCCAGGTCCACCAGATGCCCCACACCGGATGCGCCCAGATCGGTCCGGTGACGAGCATAACCGTCACAAAGGGGACGCCGACTTCGGCCGACGATACCGCCAGCCAATCCCATTTCGGCGCGCGAGTGCGGAGATAGGCGATGCTGGAGATGAAGGAGATGAAAAAGGAGACGAAGGCGGTCCAGCCGAAGGGCACGTGGAAATAGAAGATGCGCTGGATCAGGCCCATGGTGGCCTCGGTGGGCGCGACGAAGAGCGCGCAATACCCGGCTACGGCGAGCAGCAGCGCGACACCCAGCGTCGCGGCGGCTTGGGTGCCTGTCTTCTTCGTTTCGATCGCCTGTGCAGCAGTAGCCATCTCTCAGAGCCTAGCGTGTGGGGCTTTCAGTTTGCGGCAAAATTCGCCCGACGTGTCATTCTGAGGAGTCCGCCGCGGCGGACGACGAAGAATCTCTCTTGGATTGGCTTCCTGACTGAGAGATTCTTCGGTCGCCGCGGCGACCTCAGAATGACAATGAGACCGAACTTTTCCCCACGAACTGTTTCGCCCACGAACGCCGTTCACTCCTCCAGCAGATATTCGCCGAAAAGCCAGGTCACCGTCAAAAAGATAGTATCAAACGCGGCCAGCACTCCCACCCAAACGCCCGACAGCGCGGGCGGCGACTCGAAGAGGCCCGCCGTCGCTTCGGCACTGGCGACCAGCGCCGGGGTCAGCAGCGGGAGCAGGAGCAGCGGCAGAAGCAGCTCGCGCATGCGCGCTTGCGAAGAGATGGCGGCGAAGACCGTGCCCACGATAGACAGCGCGAGCGTGCCGAGGACAAGCACCGCGACGAGGCGTCCCAGCACCGGGACGATGCGCAAATTGTAAAGCGCGGCAAAAACCGGCAACAGTACCAGTTCGGCCACCAGCAGGAAGCAAAAATTCGCCAGAATTTTTGCCGCCAGGATGGAGACGGGCTCGATGGGCGCCAGGCGCAGGGCCACCAAAGTTTCATTCGATTGCTCGCGCGTGAACGAGGGATGCAGCATCAGCGAGCCCGCAAATAAAAGCGCCAGCCAGAGCAAGCCGGGGCCGAAGCGCCGCGATTCGGCGGTGGTGGGATCGAAGGTGAAGCTGAAGAGCACCAGCACGATGAGCACAAAAACGAGCGTGCTGACCAGCAGCTCGCGCGTGCGGAACTCGGTGCGCAGTTCCTTGGCCAGCAGTATGCCGATGGGCCGTGCCAGGGCCACTTCAAGCCTCCTGATGCGCGGCGAGCGCCGCCGCGAGCATGGCGCGCGGATCGCCGGAAATGGCGGAATCTTCCGCAATCGATCCGGCGAACAGGCGGATGGCGCGCGTGACGAAGGCGTTCACTTCGCCCGCCCCGTGCGTGCTCATCAGCACGGTGCAGCCGGCAGCCGCCAGATTCGCAAGCGCCGCGGCCAGCCAGTGCTGGCCGGCGCGGTCGAGTCCGGTGGAGGGCTCGTCGAGCAGGAGGAGCTTCGGACCCGCGAGCAGCGCCCGCGCAATGGCCAGGCGCTGGCGCATGCCGCGGGAGAAATTGCGCACCAGATCCTTGCCGCGCGCGGCGAGACCCGCCGGGTCGAGCGCGGCACGGGCACGGTCTTCGGGCGAATCGAGGCCATAGAGACGCGCGAAGAGAACCAGGTTCTCTTCGGCGGTGAGATCGTCGTAGAGCAAGGTGCTGTGAGAGACAAAACCGATGTAGCGCTTGACGGCGGCGGAATCGCCGTCGTCAGAGCGAACAGTTTCCAGTGGCACAGGCACTCTTGCCTGTGCTGAATCTGTGGCATTTAAACTCGGTGCACAGCCAGGAGTGGCTGTGCCACGGGAGAACTGCACGCGGCCGGCGGTGGGGCGAATCAGCAGGGCGGCGGCTTTCAGCAGCGTCGTTTTGCCGGAGCCGTTGGGGCCGACAAGCGCAACGCATTCACCGGGCGCGATGGAAAGAGAAATGCCGCGGAGAGCAAATCGAGCGCCGTAGCGCTTGGCGAAGTCTACAAATTCCAGGCCCAGTCCGGCGGGCGACTGAGTTCCGGAATTAGCCTGCACGGGGACGGCTAACCTCGGACGAGTTCGCGCAAGATTTGCTCGGTGCTGGCGCGCTCGCGGGCGTAGTCCTCTTCGGAGATGGTGCCGGCCTGGCGGCGGAGTTCGAGGCGGAAGAGCCGGTCCTTGAGGCTGTCGAGGCTGTTCTCCACCCCAACACGCGAGCTTTCTTCTAACGTGGCGCTTCGCGCCCGGGCGGCGTGTGTTGGGGACCCCGGCTTCTGGACTTCGCGATCCAAATCGGGGCTCTCGACGCTGGAGACATCGGCCCCAGATGAAACCGATACGGCCGATGCCGCCCTGACGGGCTGAACGGAGGGCGCCGCGGGCCGCGTGGATGCGAATGTCACCGCTGCCGCTTTTACAGCCGCAGGCGCAACCGGGGGCGCTGCTTTGCGCCTTCGGGGACCTTGCGGAGGCGTTGTGGGCACCGGCAAACCGCCGGCGCCCGCCGCAGTCGCGAGCGCGGGCTGGCGCCAAAGCAACAATACGCCGAGCGCAAAGAGCGCGGCGAATCCGCCGATGATGATCCAGCGCAAGCTATCGAGGCGGTTCGGCAGGGCCTGCACGGTGGCGGTCACGCGGCTATTCACTGCCGGGTCCTGATCGTTCCCCTGCTCTTGCTGGGAAGCCTGCGGAGGCGGCGCGGTGCCGGAAACTGACACGTCGAAGGGAAGCCCCGCGGGAATGGCGTCGCGCGTATAAAGATTAAAGCCTTGTTCGGTGCCGGCGGCGGTGAAGCCGTCGCTCTTCACCTGCATGGTAGGCGGCGCGACCAGCATCACGCGCCCCACGGAATAATCCGAAGTCAGGCGCAGATCGGCGCGATTCGAGGCATACGGAAGCTGATAGGAGAGGCGCACGCCGTTATCGCCCGGCTGAAAGGCATAGGCGATGGCGTATTTGCCTTTGCCGCGGTCCATGGTCCCTTGCGTGACGGGCATGCCCGAAGGTCCCCAGGAAGAGACCTGCCCGAGTTGCGCGCCCTGCGGAAGCTGAAATTGGAAGTCGCCTTTGTCGCTGAAGTAGGCCTTGGGCGGCTGCGACTGGTTTTGCAGCGCGTACTCTTCGCCGACCAGCAAGTTGCTGCCATTGGGCTGGAAGACGATGACGCGCGAGCCGACGCTCACGAGTTTGGAATCCGGGGAAGGCTCGTAGACGGTGACGTCCACGGTCGCGCGGCCCGGCGGCAAAGGCTGATGAAACATCACCCCGTGATAGACGGCGCGAATGAGCATGGGCTGCTGGCCGATGGCGGGGAAATCGAATTTGTACGCGCCTTTGGAGTCGGACTTGGTATTGGCGACGGGTTGCATGCCGCCTTGCAGTTGAATGAGGATGACGTCCACGCCCGCGGCGATTTTGCCGTCTGTGCCGTTGTGCACCACGCCAGTGACCGTGCCGGCGGCGGCGGCGGTGGCGAAGGCCAGCAGCAGTCCGAGGCACACAAGCGCGCGCCTCGCGTGGGAAAAGAGTGTTGTCATCCCGAGGTCGCCGCGGCGACCGAGGGATCTGCTTTTTTGGCCTCGTGCCAATGCTGTCATTCTGAGGAGCGCGGCGCGCCTTTCGCGCGCCAGTTCGTTTTTCCGCGCGACGAAGAATCTCTCTTTCTCCGTACCGAAATACGAAGAGAGATTCTTCGGCAAGCAAATTCCACACCCGCTCAGAATGACAACAGATCGCAGAATGCGCGGCATGGTCAATTCCCTGCCCTGGGGCCGGCGGGGATGGCGCGGCCGCGCACGGCCGCGTCGGAACGCGGCAGCATCCCCGGGCTTTCGGTGACGCGTTCGATTTCCGCGAGCACGAGGGCGGCCTCGGCTTCGAGGGTTTGCTTCATCTGCTCGTAATCTTCCTCGGCGAATTTGCCGGTGCGGTACTCAAACTTCAGATCGCGCAAATTATCGTAAATGATGTCGCGGCGCTCCATGAGCTGATCGAGATGCGAGCGGTGCGGAGCGGAGTCGGCGGGATCCGGCTGGATCATAAAGACGAAAATCAGCGTGGCGGCAGTGAGCGCGACACAAGCGACCACGGCCAGCGTGTCGATACTTATGGCGGCTGCAGAATGCATGATTGCGGGGGGAACCCAACTTTCAATCATCGGCCAGATCTATATAACTGATCAAAATAGCTGATCAAATTGTGTCGCCCCTAACGGGGCTCAGGTTTCTTTTACACCAGCACCCAGTGCTCCCGCACTGGGCTAAATTGTTTCGTCCCTTCGGGACTCCAAGCGTCACACACACTGGCACTATCAGCCTTCAATCATCTTGCACTTCGCGCTCGATCTGGCGGCGCGCGTGTTCCAGCATTTCGGCGGAGACGGGCGGCCCGGAAGCCGGCGCGACGCGAGGCCGATGCCGCCACTGGCGAATAATCATTATGACCAACGCCAGGCCGATAGCAAACGCGATGGCCGGGAAACTGTAGGCGAACAAATTGAGGCCGCGGGCGGGCGGCGCGGCGAGCGCCACCTCGCCATATTCCTGCACGAAGGCTTGCAGGATGGCGCTGTCTGATTGGCCGCGCGAGACGCGCTCGTCAACTTCCTTGAGTTTGGCCTTGGCGACTTCGCAGGGGCCGGAGAATGCCGCGCCGGGATGGCTGCAGGAGCCGGCGGTATCGCCGCAGCCGCAGGTGCACATGAGCTGCTTGCCGATTTGGCGAGCGCGGTCCGTGGTTTGCACGGGAGCTTGGGCGAAGAGCGGCGCGGCGGCGAGAGCCGCGGCAAGGATCAGGGCGAAAAGAGAAAAGCAGATTCTCCGATTCCTCATTCCCGAAATGCCGGAGGGCCTGTGCCGCGCTGAAGGCCGCGGCGCTACGTTTAAACCTTTTCGGCTTACGGGCAGACGCAAGCGTGAGCTAATCATGGCCGTCGTAATGCCCATTTGACCAGCGGATTCAGGTAAGCGTGAATGACGGGCTGCTGCGTATCCGGGCTGTGGCCGGCAGAGACGACGTAGAGATCTTGCTTCAGCGTGGAGTAGATGGCCACCATGGTTCCCGATTCCTGGTTCGAGGGATAAAAGCGCTTCTCGGGATACAGCATGATGATCTGCTTGCCGCCGCGGTCCACGGCGATGGTGGCGCGCTCGGAAGTGTAGTTCCCGAGTTGCGTGCTATCGAAGGTTTGGTGCGTGAGCCGATACGGACCGATCTGCATCTGCGCGCCGGGCGGCATTTCCGCCTGTTTATCCTGATTGAAGGCCGCGCCGGAGATGCCTATAAAGATCAGCACGATGCCGAAGTGCACCACATAGCCGCCATAGCGGCGCGTATTGCGCATGGTGAGCTGGGCGACGCCGGAAAGCAGGTTGGTATTGCCGCGCGAGGCGATCACGCGCGCGCCGCGATAGAACTCCAAGAGAATCGTCAGCGTGACGAAGACAGACAGGATCAAGCATGTCGTGACGTAAAAATTGCGCAGGCCGAGCGCCATGCCCACCACGCCGGCGGCGATGCCGATCAGGAGCGGCCCGCCGAAGTTTTTGCGCAGGCTGGCCATGGAAGTCTTGCGCCAGGCCAGCAGCGGTCCTACACCGGTGAGGAAAAGCAAGAACAGGCCGATGGGCAGATTGATCATGTTAAAGAACGGCACGCCGACGCTGATCTTCGTGCCGCGCACCCATTCCGAGAGCACCGGGAACAAAGTTCCGGAGATCACCGCGACGCAGGCGACGAGCAGGATCAGGTTGTTGAAGAGGAAGCTCGATTCGCGCGACACGAGCGAATCGAGTGTGTTGTCGCTGCGCAGATAATCGCGATTGCGCCAGAACGAAACGAAACACACCAGCAACACCAGTCCGATGAAGCCGAGGAACCACGGGCCGATCTTCGATTGCGCGAAGGCGTGCACGGAATTGACCACGCCGCTGCGCGTCAGGAAGGTCCCGAAAATCGTGAGCAAAAACGTGGTGAAGACCAGCCACACGTTCCACACGCGCATCATGCCGCGCTTTTCCTGCATCATCACCGAATGCAAAAAGGCCGTGCCGGTGAGCCAGGGCATGAGCGACGCGTTTTCCACCGGATCCCACATCCAGTAGCCGCCCCAGCCGAGCACCGCATAGGCCCAATGCGCGCCCAGCAGAATGCCCACACCCTGGAAGCCCCAGGCGATCATGGTCCAGCGGCGCGTGAGGTGAATCCATTTCTCGCCGGGATAACGGCCGAGGAGCGCGGCCAGCGCGAAAGCGAACGGAATGGTGAAGCCGGTATATCCGGAATAAAGGATCGGCATGATCCACTGCATGGCTCCGGTGGGCGCGGCGGAGCCTAGAATCTGAAACGGGCTGGCCAGGAAATTGTTAAAGGTGAGGAAAAAAAGCTGCACGCCGGCCACGACCACGCCGACATACGGCATGAGCTCGGGATGCTTGCCGCGGTAAGCGAACAAAACGGAGAAAACGTAAATCGAAAGCAGGAAGCTCCAGAAAAGCAGCGAGCCTTCCTGTCCCGCCCAGATGGCCGCGAATTTGAAAAATGCCGGGAGCGTGCGGTTGCTGTGCTCCACGACGTAGGCCATGGAGAAGTTGTCGGTCTGGAAGAGGTAAGCGAGGCTGCCGAAGCCCAGCCAGATGAGCACGCAAACGGCCATGCCGGCGTGGCGCGCGCTCTTGATCAGCAGCGGACGGCGCGTGACGATGGCGGCGATGCCGCCGCCAAAGGCGTAGAGTCCGCACAGAAATGCCAGAAGCAGGGCAAAAGATCCAAACAGGTCCAACGACTTCCCCCTAACTCTTCCGGCGAAGTCTACCTACCGGATGAGCATTCGCCGGGTCAATAAGTTAGCTCTTGCGGTCCGCGCTGGAAGCAGGCGGCGACGACTCGGTGCCGCCGGGAGCGGCCTCGTATTTCGAGGCGCACTTGGCCTGCAATTGTTCGGCGACGAAGCGTCCATCGGGCATGGCATGCCCCTCGATCAAGCATTGCGCGCCATCCTTAAAGGTGTCCGGCAGCGGATCGGACCCGACGTAGCTGACCGGCAGCGTCTTGCCCTCTTCCTTGAGGACGAAATCCACGCGGCCCGGCAAGTGCTGGATCGATCCCGCAGCCACATCGCCGCCCACGCGGATGCGCTGATGCGCGGCCGATGCGTTGAGAGAAGAGAGTTCGGCAATGGTGTGGTAGTAGGTCTGGCTCTGCTTGGCGCCCATCCAAGCGAGGGCCGATAGCGAAATCAAAATGATGCCGATGCCAATTCCGAATTTCGTCTTGGCTTTCACCCGGCCTCCAGGTTCCTCTTTAAGCGCTGATATTACCACAAGATTGGCTGTTGCCGAAGGGCAAGCAGGTATAGGTCTGGGTCAGGCGCCGGCCACGTGTAGAATCATGCCAATCGACGCTGCTTTGGGCCTTTCGGGCTGCGCTATGGGAGGCCGACCGGCAGTCCCGTTATATGTTGCCTACCCCCCCAAAAGAACCGTTACACCGTTACACTATGGGAGGCCGACCGGGCGGTCCCGCTATATGCGTTGGCTCAGGGGTGAGGGACGGGGTAGAGTAGCCGGTTCGAATTCCGCTGACAATTAGTGAGAAGAGGAGAGAAAGAAACATGGCAACGAAACCCACGCACGAACAAGCACAGCTTCACCTGCAGGTATACGATCTAAGGCGCGAGGCTCGGCTGCGCCAGGCACGCGACTGGTTCGCCAAGAACTACTTCGTGGAGAACCTCGAGGACTTCATGCGCCTCGCGGCGCCC
>WNGR01002998.1_pt1 | contig 18476 bp, 19 predicted proteins | sample 5407581 | NCBI WGS metagenome assembly WNGR01 (sample SAMN13153383, study PRJNA577476) | soil metagenome | isolation source: 80 cm soil or saprolite under Garry oak tree replicate 2 | place: USA:California | collected 2016-06-15 | reverse complement strand
GAGTACGCCCTGGGAACTTGATTGAAGGGCAGCGGGTACACTGCCACTCCCGGTGAGGTGGTGACTGCTGCGGGGGTGCCGTCCGGTATCGGTTCTTGAGTGATATCGCCGTGACCGGAGGGTTGATAGTCATAGCGTACCTCCGGCCAGTGAATTGAGTTTCGGGGAGCAGTTGGGAAGCCACTCGGATACGGTGCGCACCCCAAATAACGAGGGTCTATCGTGGTGTCACCCGCAGCCATAGGATAACCCACCGAGGGTTGGGACGGCTCTGACAGGTGCGACGGAGGGAATGGACTAAGATCGCCGCCCTGGTCCAGGGAGGGTGCATACTATAAGTGTCAATTCAATAAAGAGGATAGTGGGGTACACAAGGGGTCTCACCTGGCTAGCCCCAAGGTGCAACGGCGCCAGACTCAGGCTGAGGATGACCATGGTGGGAACGGTGCGGCCGGAGAAGGGAATGACTGCCGTAGCAAAAGTGGTAATCCCTTCAGGATGACCCTTATGATCGTTGCACTGGCAGTGCGCAGGCTCCGGACCCTTAGGGTAACCAGCCTGTGTAGGAACCACTATTGGACACACGTTGTTTGTTCTTAGGAAGAACTATAACGTGCTCGTTATCATCAACCCATAGTCTGCATGTCAGAGGGGTGTGGACGCACATGCAGCTCCGAGGAAAACCAATTCATTAACTCCTCTACAGATTGGTGAGAGGGTGAGGGTGGGCCGTCACCCTGGCTGAAGCAAGATGGAGCGGCTGCCGTCGCAGAGATCGAGGCCATGTTTATTTTGTTAAGTATGACGGCTGTAGTGAAGACTTGGCGGAAGGAGGCTGCTGAGGGTTTTAGCCGCTATTTATCATATCTTGTCCCTTCTGCCATCCGCACGAGAGACGCGGAGTGTCTCGATTCAACCGTTTACTGGCACAATGGGGGCGCGGTCTGGACGCGAAGATTGTCTTTTGGTAATTACGTGAGGATGCAAGAGTGGCACAGTGCTCGTTGGCAGGGCCAACATTATGGGGATTCCAGAGACTTGGTGTGTTGATACGTGTAATGATTGTGGGAGTTGAAGGTATGACAACAAAGCCGTATGCGACGGCCTTCACTCTGTCTAGAGCGATTTTCTCGAGGACAAAGTACACAGTGCCCTTGCGGTACGGCGTAATCCTTGCCTACTCGAAAATTTAAAGAATCAGTGCGTTGTTCCGTAACGGGATATCATTCACATTGCCAATTCCGCACCAACCTTTACCAGAGGCAATCATTTATGTGGGTTGTCCAGTTGCCATCCCATACCCCATCGCACCGTGGCGTGCCATGCCTGGTTCTTAAAAAAAGTTGACGCTGGTCCAGTCTAACCTCACAAGATTCCGATTTGTCCAAATGGGTTCCAAACAGGAAAATGTAAACAGAAAATGTAAACAGAAACAAAGAGAGAAAAATTCGAGGCCGGAAATATGCGCGTACTGGCATAGGACGTATTTGGTCACCCACCAAGAAGGGCAGGTATGACAACCCCGACTGCTCTCACATAAGTTTGGCCAGGACCAAGGGGTAATGTTAGGATACTTAAAGCGGGTGAAGGGGTGTTGAAGATCTGTGAGAGATGGCGTCGCGCCACGTGAGTTTAACCAACTTCGACTGAGTCAACCCATTTGGCAGGATAACAGAGTTGTTATTGCGTCGATATATCAGAACCGACAATTTGGCTGGAAAACATGTTGATCAGCCGTGGACACCGCGCGACGACGGACTCAGAGCTACAGATATCTCAAGTGCAGTCATTCAGGCGCGATCGCCCGGAATGTCTGCTTGGTTGCAAACTTGCTCACATGGGTCACTTGATTAATCAACAGGCGAGACAAAGCGTGGGTGCCACGTGATTCCGATGGACGTCTGGTCGGAGTTGGCTGGTGCACATGGTGCGCCCTTCAGCCGAAAGCAGCAGGCATTGTAAAAAGGCGCGCACGGGCACGGGCATGGGCACGAACGGCCCATGGGAAAAGTGTGTGACGCTAATGATAATTAATGGGTAGCCAAAGCGCGAAGACAAGCAAGGGAAGAAAGGATGACAAAGCCAATCTCCAAGCACAAGCGGATATGGGTAAGCACAAGGGGTGTTCGTGTTCGTGGATGTCGGTTCTAAGTGTCTACAGCCGGAGTAAGTAGTCTCGTGACCAAGCGCAGATCCTCACGTGACAGGACATATTTAGTTCCTTCTAGTTCTCTACTTCCACGAGCTGAGGTCGTGGATACTTGTCTCGGTTATAATATACTGCAGATGTGTATTGCATGCGAGTAGTGTTGCCGCAAGTTCAAGTTGACACCAGTGTGACTTGAACTTGACTTGGAAATCATGGAACTTGTAGTAACTCGCACTGCCAAGTTGCGCACCAGTGCAGCTTGCAAGTCATAGGTAGAAACTTTCCCACACCGTTTTAGGCTATCTGGAGTTTCGGGAACCCCCGTCGGCATATTTGCCGAGACTTACCGAAAAAAAAGATAAGCCTTATCGGACCTCAGATAAGACTTGTAGGTTGCATTATTTCCATTGGCTGGGAAAATGGTCCATCAAGCCCCAGTTACACCAGTGTCAGCTTGGTGGTGCAAGCCAAAACCAAGTTACCAACTTGAATTGGCCTGCATTGGACCACAGCAACACTACAGTGTGATCCACTCCAATAGGCCCTTTGAAACCTGGTTATACTAATAGCCTGAGATTGAATGCATGTTCCAGCAGCACATGCTGAATTTTCTCACACAAATTATTTGTAGTAATTAATAAAGTAATTAATATAATCAGCACATGAATTTCAATGCTAAGTTGAACTTGCAGGTGCAAAGGTGCACTATGGCTACCTCTCTGTGAGCCTTTCCACAAGATGACTACACACTGGTCAAGCTCAACAAATCTCAATGTATTGTGAAGAGAATATAAAAACAGATTATATTGGGAAGCAGGTGTTACAGGTGGCCACTCAGGAGACGTTAGGGTCAGGGGCCACAATATGGCTTGAGCAGTGAGCATGCATGCAGTATGTGACTTGCTGGCCTGGCAACTTGCAGCAGCTAGAGGAGTTATGCTGAAAAGAAGTATTTATATTGGAAAGAACTCACCTTATGCAGGGATAAAAGTTGATTCTGTGTGGTTCATAGTAGCTTGTATCATCAATGGGATCAGCATTGTCACAAACCATTGGGGAGAAGGATGGTGGGGGTTGTTGAGATGGCATGCATTAGGGGACAAGTATATACAAGAACCTATTTTTGTAATGGGGTGCTGAGGTGGCATGCAGCAAAAGGGATAACTATTTTATAACCCCAAATTAAGAAGGATAACTAATGTCTCAAGAATTTCAAATTTTACTTAACTATGAACTCTGCCATTGAATCTTAGAAGTCCATCACATATGTTTGCAGGCTAAGGGCCTATCAGAGTGGATTGCGCTGTAACTGTTACGTTGCCACTGAACGTTAGCCTTGACGTAGGCTCTCGACGTAGGGCGCAACACAACTTAGCGAAGATAGACACGGACTTCCCTAGTCACGTGCTATGGTAGGTCACAAGGCCTGTATGCACTTGGACATGAGGTACTTGGCTGTCGATAATGTCACAAGTAGAGAAAGGGAGAAGAAGCCCTTATGTCTTGCGAGATGAAGAGGAAGGCAGGTGGCGATTCAAGAAGACCAAGTTGGAGTCTTGGTCTTCTACGACTACACTTTAAGTACTACAATGAGAGGGCTTTGAAGTGCCTCTTGAACGTGAAACCAAGTATCACTATCCTAGGATCGAGTCACAATATCATACATGTGATACTTGTGATGACTGATGCGCAAGTCCATGACTAATTACCACTTACCCATGTAGTCATAACCTATGAGTAAGTGTCTTTGCGTCGATACGTAACATCACCCCCTTTTCAGCCTTTGCGCCCATGCAAGATCTCCTCGTTGATACGAAGCACATCGTCCACGAACCCGTCATTGGTCACGTTAATGCACTCGACTGTGTCAGCCATTTCCAGCTGCCAAATGATTCCCAACTTAGCTGCAGCCAACTGTCCCCACGTGTCCTCGTTCTCCATCAGTATTTGCTCCATCCGATCCAACTCTGCCATCACTATGCGAAAGCGATGAACCTCAGCCTTCAGTGACAGATCATTCGTTCTGTCGATCAACTGGTCCGTCATCTCCCGTCCTTGCGTGTCGGCCTTGAGGTAGTCCAGGCTTGCGACTGGATAGGTGGGTTTACCCTCAAACTTGTACACTGGCACGGTGTACAGAGGTTTGCTGAACACCTTGTCGGTGTCTGTACGGAGTGCCACCACCAATGGGTTGGGGGCCATGATGGCCTGTGTGTAGTGCACTTGTTGCGCGGCGGTCTCGTTTGGTAGGCGTATGGGGTAGTCAATGTAATTGACTCCGTCGTTGGTGTTGAACCCCAAGGGTTTGCGCCTCTGCATCACGGCAGGCATGTACGACCTCTTGTAGAGCGGGTATCTGCTTGTGGTCATCGTGTACGGGGTCTCGTCTGGGTCGTCAGTGTCACGTTGGTTTCTTATGAAGGGGTGCTCAGCTGGGTACCAGTCTTGAAGACTGGTAGTGTGGCTCCAGGGTCCCCTCAATGGTGCCGTGCTTGCCGGTGCAACGCCTCCCGCACTGCCTTTGCACTGTTTCTCTTGTGCACAGCTCATGCGAACTGCTCCTCCCTCCATTGCAGGCTGACTTTCTTCGTCGTCTGCGTCTTCAATTCTCCCCATGCAGGGAGGGACTCACAGTACTCCTTCAGCTTCCCAAAGCTCATCGTTGAGCGCTTGGGTGTCGGCCTGATGGGTCGGCGTGGCTCCCATCCCATCAGGGTCTGACAGTCGTCGCAGTACGGGTGATAGTGCACGCGGGGGCAGTGCTGTCGTCTGGAGGTCTGGGAAGACCTCCCATACTCATGCCAGCTCTTCTTCAGTGAGGGGAGCGGCAAGCTCGTTCTCGTCGATGATGTGGGGTCGGATGTATTTCTTGGCACAGAGTTCTTGTGCCTCGTTGGGTGTGATGAGTTGGGTGTCAAGCTCGGCTCCGAAGATGTGCTCTGGCGATCTGAGATAGTAAGAGTTGACAGCATCGGACATGAGAGGATTGTGGGTAGTAGTCGTGGTAAGAGGGGTGATAGAGTACTTGCCCGTCGTTCCCTTCCTTATATGTGTGTTGAGGGCAGTCTTTGAATGTTTAAACTCCCTTATCGCTTCAGGGGCATGTACGTCCTTGTGATCAACCCATTCGTTGTCCGAGTCCAGGTATCCCTTCCATTTGACAAGATATTGCCTTTTGCGTCCTCTGCCAAATTGCTGAGAGTCTAGAATCTTCTCAACCTTGTATTCTTCCTCATTATCAATGAGGTCTGGAGCTGGTCTCGAATAGTTTGATCTGTGTAGTTTGGTCTCTCGATAGGGTGTGAGAAGATCGATGTGAAATACATCGTGAATGCTCCACTGTGTGGGAAGTTTCAATCGATAATTGACGGGGGACATCACCTGGATGATTGGAAAGGGGCCGTGTCTCTTGGGCACAAGCTTGGCAGTCGGCTGATTGGTACGGAGATGATGCCCTTTGAGCCACACAAGGTCCCCGTTCTGGTATTTGGGTGTATCTTGGTGCTTGACCCATGACTGCTGCGCTTTGATCATCAGTTCCTGGGCGCGCTGTCTTGCCATTTTGAATTGGTCTAGTCTCAGCACTACTTGTGGTATTGGAGATGGCTTATCTGTCCAATCAGCGTGTGGGTTAAATCCATACAGTATGAAGAAGGGAGACTGTCCTGTCATCTCATTAGGCCAATTGTTGTGCGCGAATTCTGCGAGAGGCAAGTATGCGTGCCAGTTATCTTGTCGTTCGTTGACCCAGAACCTTAGATATTGCTCTATCCATTGATTGGTTCGTTCCAACTGCCCATCTGTTCGGGGGTGATATGCTGTTGAGATATTCTGCGTAGTTCCTGTCCCCTTACATATTCCTCTGATGAACCTGGAGGCGAACTTTGGGTCTCTGTCGCTAATGAACTTCAGTGGGAGTCCAAATCGTGGAAAGATGTGTTGGACGATGAGTCCCGCCGTTTCTTCAGCTGTCATGCTTTCTTTACATGGGATGAATATTGCCGCCTTGGTGCAATCGTGATCGGTTACAGTGAGGATCGAGTCATATCCCTGTGAGATTGGAAGTTTAGTGATAAAGTCCAGGGCAACAGTTTCGAATGGCATAGCTTCGTGTGTAGGGAATATAGGCGACAACAGGGCTTTGGTGGGTCGCATGTTGATCTTATTTCGTTGACATTCAGTGCACCCTCGGATGTAATCCATTACGTCTTGTCGCATATTCGGCCACCAGTATCTGCAGCTCACCAGTTGGTGTGTTTTGTTGATCCCTGGGTGTCCGTATGTGGGTGTGTCGTGATGAACCTGTATGAAGGTTCGTTTGTGCTCTGTTCGCCCCATTACTACATGTCATCCATCTTTGTACCATACTCCTTCGATCTTCTTCAACTGGTGTGCATCTATCCATGGTTTGAGTGTCTCCTCGTCCTGTGCGTATACGGGGTCAGTAGCTTCCATTTCTTCTTGTGCTACGATTCGGCGCATTGGAGGGGCACTTTGCACTTGTCCGGCCCTTACAAAGACATGATCAGGTAGGACGACTACGTCTTTGTTGTCTTCCTCTCCTTGATCATACCCCGGTCGTCTCGATAGTGCGTCAGCTCATCCGTTTAGTCGTCCTGGGAGGTGACGTATCTCAAAGTCATACTCCGATAATTCCAGTACTTCCCTTGCCACTCTTCGTGATATCCTTTGCGGTAGTCTCCAGTACTGCAGATTGAGATGGTTGGAGTATATGATGATTTTGTGAGGTGATCCCGCTAGTAGGGATCTCCAGTTCCTGAGCACCATTACGATTGCTAGGAGCTCGAGGTCGTAGATGTCGTAGTTTCATTGGGCTTCATTGAGCGTGGCCGAGTAGTATCCTAAGGGGTGCTTTTTACCGTCCTCTTTCCGCTGTAGAAGTACCGCTCCTACCGCATATCCTGAAGCATCTACTTCCAGTTTGAATTGCTCGTCCAGTTTGGCGTGCGCTAGTATGGGTTCTGTTGTGACACGCTTCTTTAGTGTGTCAAAGGCTGTTTGTTCCTCGGTTCCCCATCGCCATTCTACATCTTTTCATGTGAGTCTGTGTAGCGGTCTTGCGATGAATGTGAAGTCTTTGATAAAAGGGCAATAAAAATTGAAGAATCTGAGCGCTTTTCATACTTCTGTCGCCATTTTGGGTACTGGCCACTTGTCTACGCCCGCGATTTTTGCGGGGTCCATACATGTCACCCCCTTTTCAAGGATTACCCCCAGGTAATCCATGGAAGGTGAGTGGAAGAGGCATTTTTCGGGTTTGAAATAAAGGTCGTGAAGTTGTGCTATACGGAGAATGTTGTGAACCGCGTGCTGGTGATCAGCGAGGTTGGTGCAGGTGGCGATACCAATGTTGTCCATATAGATGCGGATTGTCATGCTAAGTGGTTCATGTTTGAGAATGACATCGCAGTAGATGAAATTCATCATAGTCTGGAATGTTGCTGGCGAGTTGGTGAGTCCAAAATACATAACCGTGGGTTCGAAAAGTCCATATCTGGTTTTAAATGCTGCCTTTTGTTCGTCTCCTTCACAGATGCGTACATTGTTATAGCCCCACCACACGTCAAGTTTGGTATAGATGTGTGCGTTACTAAGGTCGCGGATGAGGTCTGTGATGAGAGGGAGAGGGTATTGGTTTCGAATGGTGATGGCATTGATCTTTCGGTAGTCTTGTACCGGTTGCATTTTGCCGTCCTTTTTACGGACAAAGAAGAAGGACGATGCATATGGTGATTTAGACTCACGGATGTAGCCTTTCTCCAGTTCATCATGGAGGAACTTTCGTACTGCCTCATCCTCGATTCGATTCATCAGGTAGATCTTGCAGTCTATTGCTTCCAGTGCGTCCTTTTTGAATTCGATTGCATGATCCCAGGCTCTCTTGGGTGGATATCGCTTTGATTCCTCTTCACTAAATACTTTGGCAAATTGTTGGTATTCTGCGGGGACTTCGACCTTTTTGGTATATTGCTGTGCTTGGATGGCAAGTTCAGTGAAAGTCGTGGCCCGTACTTGGTGATTGTTATCTGATCCTTGAGCTTGTGCGATTATCGGACCTCTTCCCGGAATGGAGGGGTTTACTGACTGTAGAATGATGGGTAACTCTTTTTCGTTGATGACGCCTTCTTTCCATGTAAATCTGGGTTCGAAGGCGGCCATCCATGGGTATCCTAGTATGATATCCTCGTTTCCTATATTTGTGACAAGGAATTGTATTATTTTTCGGATCCCTCTTGTTTGTATTTTGAGGGTTGTGTAGTGCGTGATTTCTCCAGCTTGATTGGCTGTGTTGTTGATATTCCATATTTTTCGTGGTCGTTGCAGGGGTCTTTTTCCCAACTTCATTCGTTTTATGAAGTTTTCGCTCATGAAGCAGTCGGTTGCTCCTGAGTCTACGAGTGCTTTTCTGTCGGCCATTGCATTGCTGGTTCTGATAGAGACAGGGATATGCATAGATTGGAATCGCGTAGTCACTATTACAGAATTGAACTTGTGAACTGCCCTCACCCAGGCCAATGGGTTCAGGCGTTTTGAAAACCCTCCTTTCCAACAAGGTCTCTCATTACTATCTCTTGTACGTCTTTGCTTGCGGAGGCCATGCCTCGAAGCCATGTATTGGCTTGTTGTTGCAGAGTTTGGGTGTCTGCTCGTGCAGCCACTATTTGTTCTTCATCACAGATGCTTTGGTCATCAACTATTGCTTTGTGTCCTTGACTTTGATGTGGGATCCAGTTTTGCCAGTTACTATTTTGCCTATTCCATGTATGCTGGGGGCAATTGCGACTGAGGTGTCCCTTTTTGTGACAGGTGTAACACTCGACTTCGCGTAGATCTCTTTGTCTTCCCCCTCCTTGATTTCCTTGCATGAACCCTCCTCGCGGGACATACCCTCCATGAGGCATTGTTGCCGGGTTCATTTCTTCGCTTCCCACAACACAGCCCCTGGTTCTCCCTGTGGATGTATCCATTGCATTTGGATCGATCGTCATTTGTCAGGGCATCCATCCCCTGGGACGTGGGGTGGTTACCCCGCCGCGATGTGCTTTCAATCGTGCCTTCATGTGTATGTAGTCCTGCTGATGGTTTATTGCCGCTTGCTTCCACTGTTCGTAGGTGATAGGCCTGTCTAGTTCCAAGACTTTTTGGTAAAGTCCGGTAGGCAGTCTGTCTGTGAATGTCTTGATCATCTGTGGTACATCAAATCAGTACTCAGCTAGTCTAATGAGTTCCTCAATTTCGACAATATATGCATCGATGTCTTCTCCTTTCATCTTTACTCCCGCTTGGAGTATAGATTGCGCATTTTCTTTGGCTAAACTGTCAGCAAAGTGTCTTGTAAAAGAGGCAGCTACTTCGTTCCAGAGTCATTCGTCTGCCGTGTTAATTCCTCCCTGTATTTGTCAGGCTAGCCATCAGTTGACAGCCATCACCCATTCGTTAACTCGAGCTCCCTTTATATATGTGAGGAAGGACATAGCTCGTCTGTATGGGTTGATCATTAGGGCGTTGTCGTTGTTGACCGCCCAATATAATTCCCATTCATTGATGAACAGGGTCGTCTTCTTCCTGTCACCGTCGTAGATAGTAGGAGGCTCTCCTACTAGTTTCCCTTGAGGAGCTTGTGGCATGGGCATTGGCGGTGGTCCCCAACCACCTCCTGGTGGTCCTCCAGGTGGTACTCCTCCTCCGCCTGGATATCCTCCGCCTCCGGGGAGTCCTCCTCCTCCAGGGAATCCTCCTCCTCCAGGGAATCCTCCTCCTCTGGGGAATCTTCTTCTAGGTTGATCATCTTGTGGGAGTCGAATGGGTGGTAGTTCTGGCAATCTTTCTGGTCCTCCACTTGGTGGATCAGGTTGATCTGGCTCTTGCGCTCATCTCAGGGCTGCCTCATCATCGGCGGTGCGGCATTCTTGGTGTCCCGTTCGTTGGTTGATTTCTCCCGTAACTTCCCTTCAAAGGTAGGTAGATCCTTCTGTTATTATCTCCGCTGGCTCCGTCATTGTAGTCATGGCTGGTGGGTTAATGTGGATTGACTCAGCTAAGTTAGCTAGTCCCTCTTCTTCAGTGGTGTTTCCAGGTATTCCTGTGTCAGCCGTATTCTCGGAGTTTTCACTTCTCTCTTCCTCCTCTTTGTCTTCTGTCAATGGTGCTGGGGTTCTAGGGTTTGGGATTGACTCTCCGTCAATTGGTCCAACCTGTCCTGCTGTTCGTACTTCGTCTTCAAAGATGTCGCACCGGTAGTCTGGTCCTGTCGGCCTTATAATGTCCCACCTGTTGTTGGGTGCGTTCCAAGTGACCTCTGTCCAACACACGAAATCATGGTTGAACTCAACTGGGTAATATTGTGCTGGTCTCATGGGGATGTTGACGAAGTATCCGGTATTCCCTCAAACATTTCTCCACCTTGCTGTTTTCAGGTATATGAGAGGTACGTCTCGTTCTCCTCTGTCGTTGAGTGAGTAGGGTGTGAAGCCCCAACGTTCTCTGGTGGTGATGCGCACCACGATGAAGGAACTTGGTCTTAATGTTACGTTGCCACTGAACGTTAGCCTTGACGTAGGCTCTCGACGTAGGGCACAACACGACTTAGCGAAGATAGACACAGACTTCCCTAGTCACATGCTATGGTAGGTCACAAGGCCTGTATGCACTTGGACACGAGGTACTTGGCTGTCGATAATGTCACAAGTAGAGAAAGGGAGAAGAAGCCCTTATGTCTCGCAAGATGAAGAGGAAGGCAGGTGGCAATTCAAGAAGACCAAGTTAGAGTCTTGGTCTTCTACGACTACACTTTAAGTACTACAATGAGAGGGCTTTGAAGCGCCTCTTGAACGTGAAACCAAGTATCGCTATCCTAGGATCGAGTCACAATATCATACATGTGATACTTGTGATGACTGATGCGCAAGTCCATGACTAATTACCGCTTACCCATGTAGTCATAACCTATGAGTAAGTGTCTTTGTGTCGATACGTAACAGTAACCCCATTACACCACCATAGAACCGACAATTTGGCTGGAAAGTGTGTTGATTGGCTGCAGGCACCTTGCGATGATGGACTCAGAGCTATGCTGCAGCCACAATCCTCACAAAATCCTCAAGTGCAGTTGCTCAGGCACGACTGCCCAGAATGTCCCCATACTTGGTCGCAAACTCACTCACAAGAGTCTCCTGATCAAGACAGCAGGAGTACACAAATTTCACTAAACCCCACTTGATAATGTGTGTCACTGACGCCGGCGTCTTGGTCAGCTGCACTTGGCAACACCTTGTTGCTTCTTCTAAAGCAGCAGGCATCGGTAGCGCAGCTGTGGCACTGATTAAAAAAGCGGGCACAGGCACAGGCATGGGCATGAGGGCATTGACAATAAGTTATTGTACAGTACCTTGTGGCCACAATGCCTCCATTTGAGTTTTTGCTTCGAGAAACTGATGGATCATAGGGGTCGAGAAATAAAATGATAAACAAAAACATTGCAAAAACATAAGACTTATTTTTCCGATCAGATCTTGGGATAATTAGTTATCCTGATTGTCCGCTCAATCCGGCTACTCAGCCTTTTTCCTATCGATATGTACTGAAATGGGGTAGCAAAAGCGTGAAGGTAAACAATGACGACCAGGCCAATCTCCGACTCTGGGCAGAAGCGGATACGGGCACGAGCACAGGCGGTGTTGCGTCCTGGAATGCGTTTGTTGGATCCGAGTCATTCCTTTAGTTCTTTCTCTACTTCCACGAGTTGAGGATACTTGGCTCGGTTCTAATAAACGGCAGATGTGCATTGCATGCGAACGTGTACCTATACCCGCTAGCACTCACAATACAATGCCGTTGCAATTTTTTTTTTGCCTTCAACCTGCCAGTGCGAAGCTCGGATTCGTATGCGGGTATTATTACTAGTAATTCACGATTAACAAGTGTCCAAAACGACGAAGTAAGTGGGAACATAGAATACATATAGATGCGCGATAATAGATCGGTAAGATCGAGATAACTCCATAAATATAGGGAGAGAAAAGAAAGCAAAAGATTGTACAGGACGGGCGGGGAATCATAGCCATCCCGTGTGGGTGGTATCCAGCGAGGCGATCCGCGCAGGGGGTGAGCGCGCCGACGAGCCCCTCGTGCCCGTGCCCGAGCGTGGAGCGGGCGGCCCAAAGCCGAGCGAGCGAAGCTCGAGCTCGTGTGTCTCGCGCATCCGGCGCTCCTTCACCGCGAGCTCCCTCACGCGCGCCTCGAACTTCTCGCGCGATATGCTGATCGGCGCGTTCTCGAGCTCCGCCTTTACCCATGCGAGCGCTGCCACACCTGCGCCCGCGCCCGCGCCAATGCTGTCGCCACTGCTACTATTGCGTCGGTGGCGATGGTGAGGGTGGTGCTTCTCGAGCAGGTCGGCTGTTGCCGGCGCGCGGTAGCGCTGCACCTCTCCGATGTGGCCGAGTAGGTGCACGCAGCGGCTAAAGTTGATCAGGGGTCGCTGGTCGACGATGACGACGGCGCTGCTGCGGTCATAGAAGGTTTTTAGGCTGTGTAGGTGGATCGCTGAAACCAAGGTGCGCATATAATGTTGAGACGGGGCAAGGGTGAGGGAAAGGAAGTGTACGGCGCACCTAGCCACGGGATGGCAAAAGGAGATTTGATGTTTTGCAGGGCTTCACGATACGTTCGATGGTCGCCTCGTGGGTCGATGAGGTCGTCTAACTGGCGCAGGATCTGCTTCTCGCTTTTGGAAAGTCTGCTCTCACGCGTGAGGATGAGCTGTGAGGTCGTCGACGACGGCCGAGTCGCTGATTGTAACGCGGCAACGATCGTGGACATGGACGAGAAGTTCTGCAGCTTTCTGCATTCCTGAGGAGAAAAGGGGGTGCATGCGTCAAACTCGGTCAAACGAGAGAAAAGTCCCAGGGAAAGTCGAGTACCTCTGCAACCAGGACAAAAAGCCTAAAGTTGTTCGCGCGCTTCTGCACGTCCTCGGAGCTACGACAAGAAAGTTTATCCGAGATTTTCTTATAAAAAAAAAAGGCAACCAACTGACCCTAAAATTTTCTTCTTTACCCAGCTAACTACGCGGTTATTGACCTTTGTTGCAGACTCGATGTGCTTCGAGACGGCCCCGCGAAGGTGAGCTACGTAATCAGCTCGGGATATTTCAGCGTAGCGTTCTCCCTCGATCACTGTAAGCGAGAGAGCGATATCGGCAGCCTTGAATTGATCTGGAGACGGTGGCGATACTGGTCTATGTCCACTACTGGGCTGTGAAGGAGAAACAGGAGGTGCAACAACAACATCCATCTGGAGACCGTCAGTTTTGTCAATCGACAATTCAAGCAAACCAGAGGGACGGGACAAACATTCTTGCCAACGAGACCAGTAATCTCTCGAGCCATCTCTTTCATGGTGTCCGACCCGCTGACGGTGCTCGCGAACGTCCCGATCGAGGACAGTAACTCACGGTCCATGTATTCACCGTCTGCCGAGAGCCACGCTCGCAAAAACAGCAGTGTCCTTTTTTGGGTGCATCAGCAAACGCAAACATTCCACGGAGCGTGCACGATGTACTCACGAGTATCGAATAGAGACCCTAGTGTGTGAAAAGCGGAACACGTCTTCCATCTCATCAAAGCGTCTCTTCAGAATCCTGAACAGATCCTCGCCTGTCGTGAAGAGTCTGTACGTGGTTATGAATACCCTCTGGACCTCATTGTCCTTCGCACGATCATGTGTCTCTGTGATCAAACGATCCACCAATCCCTCCAGTGTCCCAGCTTCTACGGTACCATCTGGTGCTCGGCGGAGCACAGGTTGTGGGTCCCGAGCGGCCGCATCCAGCAAACCACCAGAACTATTTGCGGGGTCTCTGTCAGAGCTGTGGCCAGACCCTGTAGATGCGGATCCGACTCTTGCGGGCCTGCCAACGCTTCCAGGACTCGACGGGGAAGTAATGTTCACTTGCTCCAAGAGAAGGGATGCTTCATTAGAAGAAGAAGAAGGCGACATTTGTAAGAATAGGGGAGGAAGAGATCTTTCTGACCAATCGGGTTGAAGATTCGATGGGGATAGACTGCTTAGGGATTCAGGCGTGGTGGATAGACGTGTTTGTGCGGTTTGTAAGCTGGACGATAGAGGCGATGGGTTTGGCGGGGAAGGTACTGGCCTCGTCGGCACGTGCGATGGAGGGGAAGAGCTCAAAGGCTTATCATTGAAAACGGGAGATTTGTGGAAAGAAGAGGTAACAGGACTCGATCCTCTTTGGGATTGCTCTGACAATGGGCCTTCGCCACGAGTCAGGGTAATGGGGAGGGGCAGTGTGGCGGATGGAGGAGTCAAGCCCGTGCTATTAGCTGGCCTTGACGCAGAGAGGAGTGACGGGTAAGTACCGCTCAGATGAAGTCCGCCAATCAAAGACGAAGATCTGCCCATCTGAGAGGCTTCCTGGGGATTAACAATATTAACTATGTGAGAAAGAGCATACCACATACCTGAGCGCATGGGAAGCATATTTTGGATGGCCTCGCGTATTTCCGGCATCTTGGGCCGAGATTCAGGTTCGCGTCGCCAGCATTGATTCATGAGGTCCCACATGGTATCAGTGAGTCCCTTGGTAGTGATCCCATCCTCGGGCCGAGTAGGTAGCGATCCATCCCGGATGACTAGTGGAACATATGTTTCGTTCGGGATATCACTGAACGGTACGTTGTCTGTGAAAATTTCTACGCTAAGCATCCCGAACGACCACACGTCGGTGTTCCTCGTAGTCGGAACATAGTTGCTTTGAGTCATGAGCTCTGGAGCAAGCCATCTGGGGTTCCCATATGTGAGAGCCTCAGTGAGTTCAACCTAGTCACGCGCGAATGGTCAGTGGATCTGTATAAAAAATACGTGAATTACTTATACCCCTTCAACACGGGCGCAGCCGAAATCTGCGAGACATGCGTGACCGTCTCTGGAAAGCAAGACATTTGTCTGTTGTCGTTGGTGAGATACTCAAAAGCAGGCTTATGAGCTAGCCAGTACCCACCCCTCGTAAATCCCCGTGGATGATTCCGCGTGAATGTAGATATTCGGTAGCTAGTGAAACAATGAGCACGGTAACTTGTACACAAAGGTAACGAACGCGCCAGAGGCTATCTCGCGGAGGAGAAGGATTCGATGAGCCTCTGGGTAGACTTTGAGGTATTGCATGATATTGCCGAATTCCATATAAGGACTGACCTAAACGAGAAAAAATGAGTCGTTCAAACCCTGACGGGACATAAAAGACATAGACGTACTGAGTACACGAAATTGCCGATATAAGCTATACCAAGCAATGGCAGCACATTCGGGTGCCGGAGGGTCCTCCATATTTCCACTTGTCTTTGGAAGCGCTGAATCACAGTCAACGATCAGCGGCTTTTGAGTGGTCACGAATGGTCTTATCTCACCTCCTGCGCAGCACGAGTCTGGTTACGTGGATAGGCAAGCGCCACCTAGACAGGGCTTAACAAAACACCGGGAGAAGCTCTGCCCGCCGCACCTCTTGGCCGGTCCATTCACCGGTGTAGATATCTTGCGAACCCCCGGACGCAATGGGGTGGACACTTGTCCGGGTGACGTTGCCGCTGACTGAATGGAAGCTGCGATAAGCACAGGACAAGGCACGGGAAAGGCAATCACGGACGGTCGACCATTGGTGGTAGCTTCTCCACCCACCGACGCAACTCCGAGAAATCTTCTTGGAGCTCTCTCTCCTGCGTCTCTCCAAAGTCCGCCTCCTTCAACTCCTGTACGCGGAAATATGATAAATCTGCAGATGGCGTGGCGATATTCATGAACGTGCCTGCTCTATGGCTTGCACAACGGACCGCGCGTCTTCTGCGGTGCCGCTGGCCAGCGCCACTTTTAAGAGGTTTTTGTCGTGAAGAACCCTGGTTATCATCTCGATGAGTTCATCGTGATCACGCCTGCGAATCTCCTCAAGTTCTTGGCTCCTGTTGGCTGCATACAGATGCAAGGCAATCTACGAGCAATGTGAATGGGAGAGGAGAGTAAGGCGTAGTAGCACGCGACTAGAGAGAATGGGGACGCACGTTGAATTTCATCGAGCATGTCTGCAGCTCGCGGTAAGAGTCCTCGAGTTCCATTCTGATCTCTGTCTGCTTCACGAACGACTTCATCCTGCCAAGCTCTGCCCACTTGGCCACCCGTTTGAAAATGCCAGTTAACACACTGAGAAAGGCACCGCATAAGCTTACAGCTGCTGGAATACAAAGACTGCCCCTCACCGTTCCACCTCATCTACCGCTTGTTGAGCGTGCGTGCCCTCGAGTCCTGGCGAGTAGTCCCGTAGAGCAGAGACGAGGTCTAGGCAGCTTCGACTGAGATCATCGCATTGTGACTGTGCCAATGATTAAGCAACCCAACCACTGACAACTTGGCTAACTGACCCGATATATCTTAACGTTTTTCGCAGCTCGTATAAGCGAGGCCGCTAGCAATTTGACCACGACACGTCAAAAAAATACACAAGCAGCGTTGCTCATGACAAACGAACCGATCAGAACACCACTTCCGCTTATTTCATTTAACCCGGCCGCAGGGACGATATCTTGCGGGCTCATACGAAGGGGGAAGAAAAGGAGGAGGGCGAAACAAGCGCCGTAAAGAGTTCAAGATAACCTATTGCGTGCGTGTGCGCAGCTCGTCGTCAATCCCGGTCTCCGATCACATCACGATCAGATCTGGCAGTGTACAGCGTTCCTTGGTAAGTTCTCCGAGTTGTTCGTCAAAGTCCAATACATCATTATACTGTGCTAGACCCCCTCAGTCGGACAGTCACACGTTATCACAGTCCCGTTTTGGAACTGTCAAGCCATCGCCCACATTTCCTTCCGTTTGCAGTCAGCCACTAAATCAAACCCCGACACTGTATGGGTTGGCAAGCGTGACAGACGGCCATTTTGCCAACTTCGCAACACAACAAGATTTTAACAAAAAAAAAGTTGGATCATGTTAAGGAGTAGTACTAGACATCATATATTTAATTTGGTAGTAATTGAGCCAGAAGTGAGTGAGAAATTAAAAATGTCCGACTGAGGGGTCTAGCACAGTATGATCTACAATCTATAACCTTCACTTCGATTACAACCAATAAATAAATACGGGGACCAAGTAAATAACCTGAATGAATAAGAAAGGGGTACAGGAGCAGAGGCCTGAGGGTCATAAGCGGTATTACAGTAAGTGGCGTCCCTGCCATACATTCCGTAACGTTTAAATAAAGACAGGGGCGATCGTAGAAGTCCCCAGTTAGATAAGTGAGAGATAGAGAAACTATTCGACTCGTTTCCGCCGCGGTGGTGACCATGGGATCCCTAGTGACCGCATCCTCGCCCGGTGTTCGAGCATCTTGCGCTCTTCTAGAGCCAGTTGGGCGCTGAGGGTTTCCGTCGGGACATACGAGGCGTCGCGACTAGTGTTTGAGCAGCTTGATTTGAGACTATACTCGACATATGCCAATACATCCTGACGCGTCGCGTGTTCGATGCGAGGGGGAGTGTACTGAACGATTGAGTCGACCTGCTCTGCAAGCTCGCTGAGCAGTTTGAAGTCAATCAAAGAATGACTGTCCACTTCCATGATGGGAGTGGATTGGACGAAGGTTGAATTGAGGGAGGTCAGATGTGGGTCTATGGAATGGACATTGGAGTGATGAGATAGTGATGGTTAAACATAAGACCGATCGTACCTAGCCAGGGGATGAGCTCTTTCGTTGCTGCGTTACGTATTATATTTCGATACGAGCCGTCCGTCAGTGTGAGCTCTTTAGCTAACTCGTGTAGAACCTGTTTGGCAGCTTTGCTTTCGCACGTAAGGGTCAGGCTTGTGATAGTTGGTGATTGAAGGGCTGTCACAATCGCCGATGTCGAAGAAAAATTATTCAATCTACGGCATGCCTTGTGATGGCGATCAGCTGTTATCATGCCGAGGACAAAAATTCCAACCTGCGCCGTGGAAACCCAAAAGTCGTACTTCTTCATCCGCTCGTCTACATATTCGAACCTGTCGCGAGCAGTGAGTTGACAGCGTCAGACTTGAGCAACAGGCAGCGTTCTCACCCCAACACAGTTCTCTGAACCCAGGTCTTAATCAAATCATAGACGGCGATGAACACATCTATGCGCCGCGTATTGGGTCGCTGTCGGATGAAATTCACGTAGTCCCAATAAGTGATCCTCTCAAATCGGTTGCCCTGGATTACAGTTAGAGCATTTGCCACATCAGACGGTGTGTACCCTGGGGGCCGTGGAGCGGGTTCGCGTCG
>WNGR01015950.1_pt1 | contig 18477 bp, 12 predicted proteins | sample 5407581 | NCBI WGS metagenome assembly WNGR01 (sample SAMN13153383, study PRJNA577476) | soil metagenome | isolation source: 80 cm soil or saprolite under Garry oak tree replicate 2 | place: USA:California | collected 2016-06-15 | reverse complement strand
CGACGTTTTCTCATCAGCACAGATTACCCAGATACCTTGCTTGAGCAAGGAGGTGGCCTGTTCATACAACTGCAGCACGGGGCGGGCACGCTGGAGAAATGATTGGGCTGGAGGAGCTTGCGTTGCAGCAGACTGAACCAGATCTCAATTTGATCGAGCCATGAAGCATTGACCGGGAGCCAATAGAGCTGCATTGTCAGTTTCCCCTCCGATGTCATCGCTAGTTCCTTTACCCAGCGTGGGAGCTGCTTGGGCGCGTGGGTCGGACCATGGTCCAAAACCAGTGCGATGGTCTGCACCTGACGACGTTGTGCTTCTGCAATGACGACGGTTTCTAAAAAGGAGCGGAAATCGACGAAGCGTTTGCGCTTGTGGCACTGACCATAGACCAGACCATCCGCCACGCTCAATGCCGCCATCAGATGCACTGCTCCACGCCGATGATAGCGGGGTGACTGGTATACTGGATGCTTTTGGATAGCTGGGCGAGGAGCCTGCTCTGCTTGACGAGCTTGGATCGACGTTTTCTCATCAGCACAGATTACCCAGATACCTTGCTTGAGCAAGGAGGTGGCCTGTTCATACAACTGCAGCACGGGGCGGGCACGCTGGAGAAACTCCTCAGCCTTCTGAATATGTTGCCAAGAATGGTAGCGCCAGGGACGGATCTGCTCGGCTGCGAGCCAGCGGCCAATGGTGCTGGCTGAGATGGCAGGTAAAGAAGGGGTAGCTGCAACATGGCGAGCGAGTTCGGCGCGACTCCAATGAGCCAAGGGAAGGCCATGAGAGCGAGGCAAACTACAAGCCAATGCCGTCACCTGGGCACGCACCTGAGAGGAGAACCGACGGGGTGCTCCTGATCGCGGCAAATCCTTGAGTGAATGACTCTCTTGCCAGCGCCGTCGCCACTTGCGCACCAGGCGATCATTGAGCTCCAAGCGTTGAGCAATCTGCTTTGAACTCCAGTCAGGATGGCTATGAGCGGTCAAGACAACCCGTGCGCGTCGAGCCAGTGCCTGCGGGCTACGATGCGCTTGGGCAAGACGGTGGAACTGCTTGATCTCATCGGGAGTCAGTTGAAGAGGAGACAATGGTGGTTGATGACGCATGAAGCACCTCCAAGTTTAGTGGGGAAACGATCACATTGCGCGAGGATATCTCTCTCTACAACACGTTCCTCCTTGCCATCTATTCCTGAAGTGTCACGTTGAGGAATTCCATGGCACCCTGGCCGACATGGTGCAAGAGATTTCACCTTTCGTCAAGTGAATGTGTAGAGATAACGGGGGAAGATCAGGCTCTTTTTCACCTGTTTCTGTGTAAGTCACTCGACGAAAGGCGCGTTCTGCATAAGGACATGATCATCAAATCAGTATACCCGAGTGCAGTGCTGGATGCAAGCGGCTTGCCGATGGATTCTTCCTGTAAACAGGAAGAGAGTGCCGAGCACGACTCCTATGCGTATATCAGGAAAGGGGCCCTTTCTCCCCTATTTGCTCTAGGCTTGCCTCCCATCCAGCCATAGGCTATACTTGAGACATACAGGAGCAGAAAACGCTGAAGGTCGTGCGAGCACGAGAGGAGATGAAGCCATGCCAGGTTCTTCTATCCCTATTGAGACTTTCTGCTCCTATGCCCACAAGGATGAGCATTTACAGCAGGTGCTGAAAAAACATTTGAGTTCCGCGCTCCATCAGGGACTTATCACCCTCTGGTATGACCGTTTAATTGCTCCGGGCACTGATTGGGCACTGGACATTGATGCCCATTTGAACAATGCCTCAGTGATCCTCCTGCTCATTAGCCCCGACTTTCTGGCTTCTGATTATTGCTATGGCCTCGAGATGCAACGTGCGCTCGAGCGAGATCGAGTCGGCGAGGCACGTGTAATCCCCATTCTGCTACGACCAGTGGATTGGAAAGATGAGCCGATTGCACGCCTTCAAGCGTTACCAACCGATGCCAAACCCATTACGAGTTGGCGCAATCGGGATGAGGCTTTCGCAGATGTGGCTGCTGGCGTTCGCCGAGCCATCAAGGATCTGTCCCTCCAGCCAGCCAGCATGCTGCATGCAAAGCTCCCCGCAATCTGGAACATACCCTACCCACGCAATCCGCTCTTCATTGGACGCGAGGAACTGCTCTCCTTGATTCATACACATTTCCAAGGGGGCCAAGCGACGGCCATTTCGCAAGTGCAGGCTTTGAGTGGACTAGGGGGCATTGGAAAAACGCAGATCGCGGTGGAGTATGCCTATCGATATCGCCAGGATTATCAGGCCGTGCTCTGGGCACGAGCGGACACACGTGAGGAGCTGATCTCCTCGTATGTGACGCTGGCTGGCCTACTCAAACTGCCCGAACACGATGCGCAGGATCAGCAAATCACCATACAGGCTGTCAAGAACTGGTTACATGGGCATAGCCAGTGGTTGCTTATCCTGGACAATGCCGACGAGCTAGCTCTGATACCAGAGTTCCTACCTCCAGCCCTGGGAGGCCATCTCTTGCTGACCACGCGGGCCTCGGCGCTGGGACGCCTCGCGCAGCGTGTCGAGGTCCAGACGTTTTCGACTGAGCAAGGTGCATTATTCTTGCTAAGGCGCGCAGCATTGATTGCCCCTGGTGCCCCGCTTGAGCAAGCTTCTGCCAGCGACCGTACGCTGGCCATGCAAATCGCGGAGGAGCTAGGAGGACTGCCGCTCGCGCTGGATCAGGCAGGTGCATACCTGGAAGAGACCGGCTTCAGTCTTGTCGCCTATCAGCAGCTCTACCAGCGCCGCCGGGCCGATCTTCTCAAGGAGCGCCGGGGACTGATAGCGGATCATCCCGAGCCGGTGATCAACACCTGGTCGCTCTCCTTTGCGCGCATCGAACAGCGGAGTCCAGCGGCGGCTGACCTGTTGCGGCTATGCGCCTTCCTTGCTCCTGACAGCATCCCGGAGGAGATCCTTACACAGGGGGCGCCGCATCTGGGATCGCTGCTTGCATCGGTGGCGGCTGATCTGTTCTTGCTGGGTCAGGCCATCGAAGTCGCGCGAGCTTACTCACTGATACGCAGCGATCCGAGGACCAGAACCCTTTCCATGCATCGACTGGTGCAAGCCGTACTGCAAGACGCCATGCCTGCTAAGGTGAGGAAGCGGTGGAGGAAGCGAGCAATCTTTGCGGTCAATGCAGCGTTTCCCCACGTGAAGCTCACCCAGTGGGAGGCGTGTGAGCGGTGTGTGCCGCATGCACTCCTCTGCGCTCACTGGATAGAGCAAGAACAGATCGTTTCTCCAGAAGCAGTACGTTTGCTCGATGAGGCAGGATACTACTTGCGTGAACGTGCACGGTTTGCGGAGGCGGAGCCATTGTATCTACGTGCCCTGGCGATCTGTGAGCAGCAGCTGGGGCCAGAACATCCTGATACCGGGGACACCGTCGACGAACTGGCGATGATCTATGAGTGGCAGGGTAGAAATGCGGAAGCGGAGCCATTGTATCTGCGCGCCTTGGCGATCCGTGAGCAATACTGGGGAGCAGAACATCCTACTACAGCGACCAGCCTTCATAACCTGGCGGGCTTCTACGAGAGGCGCGGTAGGCTCTCGGAAGCGGAGCCATTGTATCTGCGCGCCCTGGCGATCAGTGAGCAGTACTGGGGAGCAGAACATTATGCTACAGCAGACACCCTCAATAACTTGGCGCGTCTTTATACACAGCAGGGCAGGTATGCGGAGGCGGAGCCAATGTTGCGGCGCGCCTTGGCGATCCGTGAGCAGTACTGGGGAGCAGAACATCCTACTACAGCGGCCAGTCTCGACAATCTGGCGGATCTTCAAATGGAGCAGGACAGGTATGCGGAGGCGGAGCCGTTGTACCAGCGCGCCCTGGTGATCCGCGAGCGGCGGCTGGGACCCGAGCATCCTTATGCAGCGATTAGTCTCAACGACTTGGCCCACCTCTATGAGAGGCAAGGCAGGTATGCGGAGGCGGAGCCGTTGTACCAGCGCGCCCTGGCGATCCGCGAGCGGCGGCTGGGATCCGAGCATCCCGACACACTGGTAGTGCGTAAGAACTATGCTTCTCTCCTGCGCATTATGGGACGAGATGCGGAGGCGGCTTCGCTGGAAGCACGCAGAGTATAACTATGACAACCAAACCTCGCCACGGATGGTTTACAAATCCCGGCAGTGACGCTGACAGATGGTAACTGATGTTGAGGAAAACGCTTTGAGACAGCCTCATAAGCGGAGTTAGGAGGGTTTACCACACGGCTAAGAGGTGTGCAGATCATAGCTGGTTTCGATACTTCACAGCAGCTACACTAGCGTACTTGCTCAAGACATCCCAGACACATTTGGGGTGCTACCTCTGGCGAATTCTGCGACACTTCAATGATAGCCGTCTTGGTTTATCCCTCTGTCTTTTCCAGCTTCTCAGGAGGCTCGATACTGGCTTTCTCTGAGGGATTAGTCTGGCTGAGTGCATGAAAGGCGGCGGCCCGTGCCCGCTCCAGATTGATGCCCAAGCTTTCCAACACTCCCCACCCGATCCCTTCACCCTCGCGGACCAACCCCAACAGGAGGTGTTCTGTGCCGATGGAGTGATGGTTCAGCAGGCGGGCTTCATCCACCGCCAGTTCAATTACTTTCTTGGCGCGCGGCGTCAGACTCAGCTCCCCCCGGATGATCCCCTCTCCCCGCCTAACGATAAATTCGACAGCGCTACGAACCTTGTTGGGTTCGACGCCGAGGTTCGAGAGCACCTTCGCGGCTACCCCCTCGCCCTCACGGGTGAGGCCTAAGAGCAGATGCTCGGTGCCAATGTAGTTGTGATTGAGGCGCTGCGCTTCTTCCTGGGCAAACCAGAGAACCTTCCTGGCCCGCTCGGTGAAAGCCTCAAACCGATCCGAGGACGGGAGGCGTAAGTCTTGCTGCTTGCTGTGCTCTTCTTCTACACTTTCGACCGTTACTTCAATTATAGGAGCCGTGGCTTCTCCTTTTCGTTTAGTAAGCACCTGTATAGTCTGTGTGCGGACCTCTTCAAGATTGACACCCAGGCTTTGCAGAACACCAGCAGCAATTCCCTCTCCTTCACGCACTAATCCTAACAGGAGATGTTCAGGACCGATGTAGTAATGACTCAAGAGGCGCGCTTCGTCAACAGCTAGTTCGATCACCTTTTTGGCACGAGGCGACAAACCAATCTTCCCAGAAATGATATGATCCCCGCGGCCAATAATATATTCTACGGCAGCACGAACCTTGTCGAGCTTCACGCCCAGATTACGAAGGACTGTGGCGGCAACGCTATCGCTTTCACCTATCAGGCCGAGCAAAAGATGCTCCGTCCCAATATAATTATGCCCGAAACGTCGAGCCTCCTCTTGAGCGAGGCTGAGGACTTTCCGTGCTTGTTCCGTGGATTTATCAAAGCGGTCTTTATTCCGCTCTTCGCTCATCCTCTCTGGTTCTTCAAGGCTCTCTCGTCCGAGGCTTCTCTGTTTATCTACTTCTCCCTTTTTTCCTTTGGCTTCTTTCTTCCTGAAGAGCCGCCGCAACAGGCCGGGTTTGCTCTGCGACTTCTCGGCCAACCAACTCACTGGCAGTTTTGCAGCAGCTATATCCTCAGCCCTGGCCACCCCCACCACTTCTAGGAAGTGGACACCGCCATCGATATCGCCAGCGACTGCCACCCGTCCATCAGCACTCAAGGAACAACTACTCAGAAGAATATCATGTGTCCATCGCGTGATTTCCTGCCCGCTGGTCGTATCCCACAGACGCAGAGTGTGATCCCAGGAAGCAGAGAGGGCGAGGCGCCCATTAGCGCTGAGGGCGCACATTGGTACTATACCAGTGTGGCCCTTTAGCGTGTGGAGTATATGCCCGCTCTCAGTATTCCAGATCCGCAGTGTCCCGTCCTCAGAGGCCGCCACTACCCGCTGCCCATCCGCACTCAGTGCCCAGTTATCTACATTACCTAAGCTTTCCTCAAGTATGGAAGGTGCCTGGATGTATCCTCTATTCCAGATCTGCAAAGCCCCATCCTTAGAGACAAAGAGAGTACGGCATCCATCTGCGCTCAGCGCGAAGCCCCTCCCCGCAAAATTAAAAGTCCATCTCCTGTAACCCTCATCGGGCTTTTCTTCGGGTAAGAATTGGGTCAAGGTCTGTCCGTTGATTGTATCCCACAAGTAGAGAAAGCCATCCACGCGAAGTGAGAGAGCCCATCGACCATCAGCGCTGAGTGCGCAATCCTTCATCCCGATAATATGATACATCCATGAGTGGAGCACCTTACCGCTCTCAGTGTCCCATAGCCTCAGTCGGGCGTCATAGCAAACGGAGAGAGCCAGCTTCCCATCGGCACTGAGCGCACAACTTGCCACCCCCTGTCTATGCTTTAGGATGTGGAGTGTCTGCCCGCTGGCTGTATTCCATACCACCAATCTCCTGTCACCTTTGGCAAAAGTGAGGGCTCGATGCCCGCTTGCGCTGAGTACGCAACCGGCCACAGGATATGTGAAGTGTTCTTGAGAAGTATACTTTGCCTCGTTGCTCGCTGTGTTCCACAGGCGCAACGCATAATGCTCGGAGGGGTCAGCAAGTGATGTATCATCCTCCTCAAGCTCCACCAGTTTGGCGGAGCCAGAGAGTGCCAGTTTCCCATCTACACTCAGCGCGCAGAGGGCTACCGAGTCTTCGTGCCCTTGCAGGATGCGTTGTGTCTTGCCACTCTTTGTATCCCACACGCGTAGCGTCGAGCCTTCAAAATTGTCAAAGACCCAGAATGCACTTAGAATCGCTATCAGGCACGACTCCCTCGACTGGCTTTCCATCATCGGCCCTAGGAAGGCTGTCCTGGAGCCAGAGAGCGCAAGGTGCCCATCGGCGCTGAGGGCACAGCTCGCCACACTGCCTTTAAAGCCCTTCAGCTTGCGCATCCTCCGTCCGCTGGCAGCATCCCATACTTCCAGTTTCGCACGGAACCCAAGCAGGTTGGAAACCACCAGGACTCGTCGCCCGTCCGCACTAAGCACACAGTCAGCTACCTCCCAGATGAGAGGGATTTTCCAAGTATGCACTATCTTGCCGCTAGTGGTGTCCCACAGCCGCAGCGTGCGAGTATTCCTGAACGGCAATGTGAGGTCTACGGAATAGGAGAGGCCCAGCTTTCCATCCGCGCTGAGCGCGCAACGCATCACCCTGGTGTACGGAAAAGACCAGGTGTACCGTATCTCACCTCGCTCTGTGTCCCATAACCGGAGCATTCCATTCTCGTCGCCAGAGAAAGCGAGCTGCCCGTTTGCGCTGAGGGCACAGGTAGTCACGGTACCTGTGTGCACTTGTAGAATTTGTACTGTCTCGCCACGCTCTATGTCCCATAAGCGAAGCATTCCGTCTTGGCCACCAGAGAGAGCGACTTGCCCGCTTGCGCTGAGGGCACAGGTAGTCACACTGCCTATATGTCCTTGCAAAATGCGTATTGTTTCACCGCCGGTCGTATCCCACAGGCGCAGGGTTCCATCCTCGGAGGCAGAAAGGGCTATCTGCCCATCTGCACTCAGCGTGCAAGCAGTCACATTGCCTGTGTGCCCATGTAGAATATGCAGGAGTGCGGGGTCAGCAGACATCAGGGTTGCACAGCGGAGATCAAATCGTGGCTCGCAAGGCAACGTCAGCCCGGCCCTTGACCTGATTCCACAGTTCCTCGGGCGCCTGTTTCAGACGCACGATACTGGCGCGTAAAGCGTCGGCGATTCTTTGCAGGGCGCTGTTTTCTGAAATTGCTTCCAGCTTCTTTGCAAGTACATAATCAGCAATTAATTGTTCTACACCGACAATTTCCACTTTCGCTTGGGGGAAATCATGCGTCGTGAGAAGGGTGTATAAACGCTCAGCTTGTCCTGAATCCGCGAGATGGGAGGGCATGTCCTCTAGCCAGTGTCGCCATTCCTCTTCAGGTACTGCTGCGAGCCATGCAGGTACTGGCATCTCCTCTCCTCCTGGGCTACTCTTCAATAGGTTTCGAGTTTGGTATACCACCCATTAAAGTGGTCCATCCATCCCACATTTGGTTGGCCACTTTTTCATGCGCTCTGTGCAGATCAACTCTTTCTTCGGCTATTTCTTCTTTACTGCTAATGAATTCGAAGAAACTTGCATGATACCAACGGTAGCAGGTGGTCCGTTGTCGATCGTACTCCATCTCGACTTTGTAAAGGAATTGGTCAAAGTCGCGCAGCACTTCTTTCACCCGCTGGTTATCGTTCACCTCGGAATATTTCTTGATAAGGATGATTGAAACAGGCTTCTTCATCACCGTAAGTGCCAGAATAACAGGCAAGCGGTAATTGAACCAATCGAGCCCGTTTGCCTGCTTGATTCGTCGCCAGTGGTCATTGTAGTAACTCTCCAGCCCCTTTGGAATTTGATCGAGTGCGAGGTCCTGGTAGTGCCCACGCTCAATTTCCGGGAGGACGTGATGCAGGTACATGAAATTCCCCTGAGCCTTATCAGACAAGTGGTCGACAAACAATTCATCATCGATTTGGTGACGACGGATATAAGCTTGAATGCCAGAATAACTGATCTGTCCTTGCAGGTACTCAAGGATATCTGTACTGTTCCCTGGCTCATCTTGTTTCAGATAGCGCTCCATCTGTTCTGGAATATCAATACGAAGTTGTATCTTTTCCTTTGGCTCCCGCCGCAAGGTAGTAATGACAAAAATGCCTGGAGGCAACATCCTTGGTAAAAAGAGGACATTGGCCCCAGATGATGGATTGAGCTCCTCCGCCTCGTCCAAGGCGTCAACAACGATCACGCACTTCCCCCTTTGTTGTGTTTTCTCCGACACTTCGTTGAGCAGGCGATTCAAAAATCCCGTGTTTTGCGTCGTTTCAGGTGGAAGAGCAGGATAGTCTAAGTTATAGATAGCAATCAGTTGAGCACAAATGCTGCGAAGAAAGTCACTGGCTTTGTTGATCCCTTCCGCGCGAACCGTGAAGTGATGGAGGTAGCCGTGATCTTTCACTAGTTGGGCTACAATCGCCGATTTCCCGATCCCAGGATCACCATAGAGTAAGAAATAGCCACGCGGATTGGCGTCAATGAATGCCTGGATCTCCTGGAAGAGAAAGCGCCTGCCGACAAAGCCACTGGTCTTTTCAGCGATGTATAGGGAGAAGTCGCGGATATGTTCCCGTATTCCAGGAGCAGCTCCGGCAAGTGTTTGAGTGAAGGTCTCAAAATGGCTCTCAATGAGAGAAAAGAGCAAATCAAGAAGTTTCTCAATAGATGCTAAAGACTCCGCTGATACTTCTGCGTGCACAGCCAGGGCGTCAAGAGTTGCCACTTCAAATACCGGGGCGAATGTTGGGGTGGCTTTCAGTTCGTCTCTGAAGTAATCGACAAGGACGCTGGCTTCATGGGTAAAATCACACCACGATGGGGGATGATCTAGCTCCTCACGCCAGCGCTTTCCAATCAAAAGCGTGTTCGGCTCGCGCACAAATTTGACGACCTGAGCCAGCTCATCTGCAATGTCTTTTTCAGCGAGCAAGCTCTTCCGGCGAAGCAGAGGCCGTGCGATTACCTTGCGTTCGGGTTGGCTCATGACGTAGCGGCTGAGAGCTTGCCCAAGGGCTTTCTTCAGGGCTTTCTTCGTTGGATCACCCTGGAGTTTAGAAATCACCTCCTGCGTGCCATCACTAATGAGTACACTGATGATCGTTTCTGCTCCATGGGTCAGGATGAGTGTAGAAATTGGGTCCATGCATCTACCTACCTTCATTCATAGTAATGTATGCATTTTCGTGATCCGGGGGATGCGGCTGGGATTTATTTTGCTTGAACCGCCAGCAGAATAGCGTTCGCTACAGCTGGTTTGTCCTTAGGCAGTGCGATATCAATAGTTTCGTCAGCAATTATAGTCAGCAATACAGCGCCGCCGCGAGTTACACCCGGGCGGTTGACTACAGCCCAAGATGCTTGCTTGATGGTATGTTTCGGAATGATCCGGCTTACAGTCTTCTTTCTAATAATGCCTTTGTCCCAGGCCACGATCACACGGTCGGTGAGCACCGCTACAAAACACTCTACTCGAATATCGGGCAGTATTACCATACCGGGAAAGGCAAAGGCGCAGATGTCATCGGGTCGGATATTTTCAAGAAACACTTCATGGACGAGACGGAGGACCTTAGGCGCGAAGTTCGCCAGCTCCTTATCACCGGTAGCGTTGGTAAAATTCGTCAGCCCGTTTGCGAGGATGTTTACTACCTGGTCTTTTTTGGCTTGTGACATGACTCTCTCCTGCCATAATTTTCTGATCAGAAACCTCTAGGGTTCCTACGTCCATACGATAATGTAGCCATAGTTCATCAACCGAGGGCCTTTTCTAACGATGCTATTGTTGAAAAACTCAGCAATACGCTTTCCCAAAATTCGTTGGGATTTCGTTCCGTGCAAAATACCATTTCAAACTTATCAGAGTGAAAGTGACCGTTGATGGTTTCAAGCCGAGTAATGGGTGTAGTCCAAGCTCCACTCATCTTCTCGCACAGCCTTCTAAGCAGAGAGAGAAACGAACTGTGTAAAACGCGCGTTTGTTGTCAATCGTTCACTCTTCACCTCCCCAGGTGTTTACGCCGCTTTCGATCTCAATAGCAAACGTTCGAGGTATTTCCTTTGCCCTTCTTACGAAGCCTCAACAATATCTGGTGACTGCGAGGCAGTGATGGTAAAACAGAGATTGACCATCCCCTATTCTACCAGAATAAACGCCCGAAATCTACTTTTTCCCTCCACTAATTATCCGTTGTTTCAGTATGATTGTAGTCCTCAGATCGATTCTGAAAACGGGCCAAGGAACGGAGTGAAACGTAGAAGCTCTTCATCCGTCGTCAACAAGCTGCTTTTCCATAGCACTTTTTTCTCTCCTTTGTCACACCATCCATGCACGAATATGCTGCTGGCGCTGCTTCACAGGGTCTCATCCAACTCCCATAGCCACTCCTGCGGCGAGCGATAGGGCGTCTCGAAGCGCCTGGCATCAGGGATCGCTTTGAAGTGCTTTTTATCGGGTTGATAGCGCACGGTGTATTGAGTCAGTGGCGTCTCCTCGTACTCCACGGTCAGCGTATCGCCATGCAGCCAGATCACCGCAGGATGACGAGCCAGGGTCTCTTCTCCATAGAGTTTCCAGCGCCGAAAATGTGCATAGCCCAGCCGATCTAAGCGCCTGAGATGCCGGGTCGTATAGAATATCCGATGCAATTGTTCCGGGGTACGTAGCTTGCCGGTCTCCTGACCAAGCACTTCTGCAGGACTGAGGCGGTTATCATCGCGTTTCCGGTGCGCCCAATGTGGTTGGGCATTGTAATCGGTCACAAACCGTTCATGGGCCAACTTTGCCTGATCCCAACTCGTCACCTGCTCGAAATGCACCTGACTCATGCGCCTCATCACGTTAAAATGGGTCTCGACAAGATTCTCCCAGCTCTGGCGTGGGTGAATATATTCTTTTTCGATGCCCAGCGCCTCGCAAATCGCCAGGAGATGTTTGGCGCGAAAAACTCCGCCATTATCCGTGATCAGATACCGGGGTGCTCCAAAGCGTTCGACCGCCGCATACAGGACGATCAGGACACACACCAAGTCCTGGCTTTGAAAGATATCGCTGGAGAGAATCGCTCGCGAGAAGGCATCCATCACCGTGATCATGTAAAACGAGCCCTTGATTTCGGGAATGCGATGTTTTTCCAGGTAACGGATATCCAGGCACCACCGCTCATGACGATACGTGGCTTTGAATGGATGGGGATTCGGCTTGTGCGGCGCTTCGGGTTTGGGCTTGATTCCATAGAGCCGACGATTCTCCGCCATGATGCGTCCGCAGGTTCGTGGGGGCACGGAAATGCCTAACTGCTTCAGGGCCGCAAACATTCTCCACTCCCCAAGCAACGGATTCTCCTCTTGCTTCTTCCGAATAAGGTTGCGCGTGGGCAAATCGACGCCTGGTTTGTTAGTATTGGCATGGGACTTATCGGGAAGTCCCTGTACTCCTTCCTCGACCCACCGCTTGAGAATGGCGTAGATCGTTGGACGCGACACGTCTAAATAGCGTGCAATCGTCGAAATACTCCAGCCCTGGGCATGTAAACGAATCGCCGCCTGGCGACGCTCCTCTAGCTTGGCGATCTCGTCATAGCGCTGGAATTGCCGACCCGTGCGCGAAGGGGGTGGACCATCGGCTAACACGGCCTTCACGGTATGGTGGCTGGGACGGCGCCCGGAGAATTGGATGGCGCAAATGGCCGCAATTTCCCCCTCCGTAAAAGCGGGATACTCGGCCTTGAGATCCACGATCAGTTGACGCATCGCGACCGGCAGCGACCGATGGTGATCTTCTCGCTGGGCTTTGGTGGGTCGGAAGAGGCTGATCATTCCATGGGTATCAAAAGCGGCAGCGGCCCGGCGTAAGGTACTTTCCGCGACTCCGGTCTCGTCGGCGCGTTCAGCCGGAGGGATTCCAAACAAGGTGATGGGGCGTATGCCTTCATACAAACGCTGCTCTGGGTTCCGGCACCACTGAAGAATCAGGTGGTAATTGTCGGTACGTTCTCTCCGTTCTCTCTGAGCCTTCGGCATCCACTCACTCCTCCTATGAGGGCAGAGTGCATGACATCATGTCCTCTGTCAGATGGATGAATCTGGATGCATCTTAGCGAAAACAACGAGATCTTGCAAGAATCCCCCAAAAAGGGCTATTCCCCACAGGTTGGTTCCTATCTTTCAGCGTCACTGCCAGGATTTGTAAAGGATCCCTGGCGAGGTTTGCAACCGACTGCCTTTCTTATCATCGATTTACTTCCCTTGACAGAAGGGGCATTCCGTTGATGATTTGGCTCTCTCGATGCCTCTTTCTTGAACAGATGAATGATAACAAATACTTCCCAAGCACTGACATAAATTTTGAAAAGTGACACCTGAAGGCTACGTGTTCCTCCCATTTCCTTTCACGTAGAGGGTGGAACGCATTTGCGGCAGCCTGTACTAAGTACAGCACGGCATTGAAAAGGGTCGGAATTGAGAATGGTCCTTGCATTGTTCTTTACCTAGAGCGAACAGTTTTCCCCATACCCCAGGAGGTGAACATGCGCGGTCGCCACGCAGGACTGATAATCCAGATGAGCCAGCAGACACGTGTGCCCCTGCAAGGGTGGTTGCAGCGTCAGAAAACGCCACTCGGTCGAGCCAAACGCGCTCGGGCGATGTTGCTGTTAGAGCAAGGCCACAGCTACGCTCATACAGCCAAATGGGTTGGTTTGACCGAGCGTAACCTGCGCAAATGGGCCAAGCGGTTCCACGGTCGTGGAGTGGCAGGACTGGACGAGAAGTCTCGATCAGGCCGCACTCCCGTCTTTTCACCGGAAGTGGCCCTCTACATTGTGAAACTGGCCTGTGAAAAACCTGACGACATGGGTCGCACGCTCTCCCAATGGGATTGTCCCGAACTAGCTCGCAAGCTCAAAGCCGACGGCATCGTTCAGAGCATTTCCTCTGAAACCGTTGGGCGGATCTTGCGCTCTCATAAGCTCAAGCCGTGGCGACACCATCTCTGGCTCTCCGCCAAAGTGCCCCGCGATGACCACTTTGCCCATCTGGTCCGCACCCTGGTCGAGCTGTACACTCGTCCATTGACCAAGCAGGAGATGGTCCTGTGTGTGGATGAGAAGACCAACCTCCAACCACGTCCTCGTCTCGCTCCTACGATGCCCACGCGGCCAGGCTCTCCAACGCGTTTAGAGCACGAGTACAAACGAGCAGGTGCCCTGCATTTGTTTGCTGCGTTTGATACGCGGACAGGCAAGGTCTACGCTCGGACCGAGATGCGTAAACGGCAAGTCGAGTTCATCGCGTTCCTCTCCCAATTGGAGCAAGAGCTTCCCGTCGCCAAAACGCACGTGTATCTGGTGATGGACAACCTCAAGATGCATAAGGGCAAGCAGATGCGAGACTGGTTGGCGACTTACCCCCGCTTCGTGTGCCACTTTGTGCCCGTGCATTGTTCCTGGATGAACCAAGTGGAGCAATGGTTTAGCATTCTCCAACGTAAGCGGCTGCGCATCAGCGACTTCTCTTCCCTGGAGCACTTGGCTGAGCAGCTCATGGCTTTTGTGGCCCAATGGAATGCTCAAGCGCATCCATTCAACTGGTCTACCAAGTCTGCTGCCAAAGTCATGGCCAAGTGCGAAGCTCAGGCTGCTCACGTTCCAGCAGCCTGATTGTCAGCCCTTTTCAATGCCGTGCTATACCCAGCAACCATGGTAAACTGAGTCAGTTTACTATGGTTGCTAAGACATCGGCTGTGGCGAGGTAAAGGAAACTTGCAACAGGTATGCCGTGGCACCCTCAAAAACACCTGTGAAATTTGCTTGGATGTCTTGACCACCGGTAAAGTGATAGACTGCATCAGCGGAATAGGGTACGCTCACTTGAGCTGTGGATGCAGCAGCCCTGGCAATAACGTGCGAATTGGGAGGAACGTTGACCGGTATCGCAGAGGTGTATTTCCTTGTAGTAGTATTTTCTGTCCCCCAGGTGTAGCTAAAGCTAATTTCAGTGGAAATCTGAATCTTTCCTTCCGAGATGATGGGAATGCCAGAGTTAATTGACGCTTGGACACCGACCTTGATACCGAAAGTCGCCGACCATTTTTGTGTCTCGGAATAATCGATTTCGAACGTGAAAGTGTTTTGTTGCTGAACAGTCGTCGTGTTGGTAATGTCCTGGACCGATTCACCCACCACCTGCGGGGCTCCCATTACCGCATGATCCAGGTCGAAATGAATATTCGAGAGCTTCATACTAGCCAGTGCTCCTAAACCGCCAGGCGAGAACAATCGATAGAGAGGTGTGGTTCCTGCCGCCTGGGAGCCGAACACGTAGCAAGCACTGCCTTCCGATTGGAAGCCATCATGGGCAATGGCGTGGTCGCGTTCGTCTGCCGAGATCGTATAGAAGTGGGCATCGTTTTGTGACCTGTAGAGTCGATAGAGAGGCGTGGTCCCTGCTACTTGGGAGTCGAATACATAACAAGCAATGCCCTCAGGCCTATAGCCCCCTCCAGGGGTGGCAGAGTCGCGTTCAGTAGCTGAAATGGTGTAGAAATGCATAGGGTCTCCTCCTTGATTAGAGAATCTGTACTTGTGTGTTTTTGGTGCACTCAGAGAGCAACAAAACACTAAAAAAACATTCCATTAGGAAGAACGGGTAGAACCCCACTAAGAAGCAATTGTCCATTCCGAAGTATCTCGACCTATGAGAGCCATTCACGGGTATACTCTGTGAGCATTGGCACGTTCTCAACCAGGCTGACTAACCGTCTATACCATGCATTCTGCTTAGGATCGTTCGCGAGCTCCTGGGCAAATGCTCGGTTCTCGAAGCGCATAATCGCAACGAACTCGCGAGGAGTCTGGATATTTCTGAGCAATTCTCCCGAAAGATAGCCTTGTGCCTTCGCTTGCTGATTGCGCTGCCAATCCTCGTGTAGGGCAATAACGGCATCCTCTTCACCAGCCTTCGCTCTATAAATGGAAACGGTAACAAACATGTTCACTTTCCTTTTCTCTGCCAGGAACTCAGGCTGATGGACCTATATCCTGAGGACGCATACGCGCACATCATCTTGTGCTAGCGCAAGTATACCCTCGAAAGGTGACCTGTGACATCGGAGAAACCTCCCTCTTTGGAGGGAGTGCCACATTCAGGAAATCGCGCTCACGATAGGGAGAAACCTCCCTGGTCGGTCATGCCGCGGTCTCATACGGGAAGGAGAAGGACTCAGATAAGGGAGAAACCTCCCTGGTGGAAGGACTGTAACCAACGAGGTGCCCATCAGGCCAGTCCGTGGCGGATCGCAAATGCGGTTGCAGCTGCCCGGTTCTCACAGGTGGTCTTATTGAAGATGTGGGTGAGGTAATTGGTCACGGTTTTCTCGCTGAGTCTCAAGACCTGCGCGATCTGGCGATTGCTCTTGCCCTGGGCAACCAGCTTGAGCACCGCCACCTCACGCTCGGTCAGATGAGCTGGAAGCGCCGTGTGGGCCCGACGTCCTGCACGAGAAGAAAGAGCGCTTAACCGACTGAGGGTATACTGGGCTGAATGGGACATCCCCAGTTCCTCAAACAAGGCAAGCGCTTCCCGCAACAGCTCCTCTGCATACACAATGCTTTCTTGACCACCTTGTGCAAGCTCAACCGTGGCTCTTGCGAGCAGGGTGCGTGCAAATTCAGGGCGCAGGTCTTCGCGCCCAGCGATCGCCTGAGCGCTGCTCAGGTGCATCCTTGCCGTCTCCCAATCATCACGCGCTATGGCGAGCAGTCCCAGGATGCGATCAACGAGAAACCAGTAGTGCTGGCCGCGAAAGGCCAGCAGACGGGGATAGAGGAGGACCGCTCGTTCCTGATCTCCCAGGGCAAGCGCTGTCAGAGCGAGACAGACCAGGAGCGGTGCCGTCGGCAGGATTCCCCCTGGCAGCCGATCCAGGTGGGCCTCCACCCTTGCCATGGAGGCCCGTGCCTCCTCCCGCTTGCCTACCGTCGCCTGCACGAGGCCAAGCAGACCGGGATAGAACATAAGCATTCCCAGGCCCATATGCCGATCCTGCTCTGCCATTGCCAGGGCGGTCTGCAACTCGCGCTCTGCCAGTGGGTACGCTTCCTGCTGGTAGGCAAGAAAGCCGTGGATCTGGTGGAGGAAGGCAGCAAACATGGGGCTGGTCAGATGGTCGACAAGGGGATGAGCTCGCTCGATCATCTGCTCTGCATCGCTCCATTTGCCCTGCGAAGCGTGGAGCAGGGCCTGCCAGGTGTAGGTGGTGCGCAGGTGATGCAATTGCCGACAGCGCTCAACGAGGGCGAGGCGCTGAGCACTGGCTTCATGCGAACGCCTCATGTCAGCCATCCAGTAGGAGGCCACCGCCAGGTTCAGACAGCACTCCGCGGCCTCCGATAGATCGCCATGCGCCTCCGTGTGCCTCTTGACCTGCTCGAGAAACTGCACGGCTGCAACGAGATCTTCTCCATGCAAGGAGAGATTCTCTGCCATGATGCGACGCGCTCGCTCCTCCAATCGCGTGTCTCCCAGAAGCTTCGCTATCTCTAGTGCCCGCTGGGCGCAGGCCATCCCTTCGTCTTGCAGTCCCATGTAGATAGTGAGCAGAAGGGAGAGATCGGTCAGGACTTCCACCGCCTCCGCACACGGACGATCGCCCAGTAGCGCCAGTCCCTGTTCGAAGGTTGCCCGTGCTGCGTCTCGTTTATCCTGTTGCCAGCAGGCTCGCCCCAATCCGTGAACGGCCTTCGCAAGCGCTTCCCGGTCATCCTCCTGCAGCAGCCAGCCCTGTGCGGCAGTATAGGCACGCTCGGCCTCCTCCTCCCGGCCCGCCAAAAGGGCCGCTTCGCCCAGCCTGAGCAGCACATCACCACGTCGTCTGTCCTTTTCACTCAGTAGGTCCAGGGCCGTCCGATAATGGGCGATGGCCTCTTCAGCCGCTGCCGTTTGCAGTGCCTGTGTTGCAGCACGCAGCGAGTAATCGACGCCTCGGGCTTGGTCGCTACTGTGTACAAAATGGAAGGCCAGCGCTGCGAGTTGGTGCATATTCATGGTCTGCTCCTGCCCATAGCGGGTCTCAAGGAGGCCACCAATGAGCCCATGCAGGCGTCGACGTCGGGAGGTGCTGACTTCCGCATGGAGGCACTCACGAATTTTGTCGTGGGTGAACGTGAAGGTTCCTGTCTGCTCGGCTCGGACAAGCCGAGCACGTACAGCCTCAAGCAAACTCGCCTCAATCGCTTCCACCTCTTGCTCCTGCACCGCGGCAAGCAGTGAGAGATCAAAGGTGCGTCCAATGATGGCCGCTACCCGCAGGTGATCAATGCTCTGTGCAGAGAGGCGTTCAAAGCGTTGCCACAAGGCATCCACAATGCTTGGGGCAGGGCGTGATCGAATGGGGTAACGGCCATCCACTGATTGTGCTCGTGGACCAGAGCACCCGCCTCAACCCACCCCTCTAAGAGTTCCTCGGCAAAGAACGGATTGCCTTCGCTGTGGGTATGCAGCAGGGCTTTCGCTGCTGGCTGGAGGGCTCCGCTCAGTTTGCTCTCACCCAGCGTGCCGGTCTCTACGGCCGAAAGTGGACCAATGGTCACGGTCGTGAGCACGCGCTGACGAGAGAGTTCGGTGAGGGTACGGGCAAGCGCGGAATGGTGGAGCACCTGGCTCTCTCTGTAGGCACCCACCACGAGGAGATGGGCGTTGGACTGATGACGTGCAACGTGACAGAGCAGATCGAGGCTTGCCGTGTCTGCCCACTGCAGATCGTCAAGGGTAAGCACCAGCGCATGTGGTGCACCAATGGCTTGGAGGAACATCCCAATCGCTTCATACAGCCGGAAGCGGGCCTGTTCAGGGGGCA
>WNGR01014348.1_pt1 | contig 18487 bp, 19 predicted proteins | sample 5407581 | NCBI WGS metagenome assembly WNGR01 (sample SAMN13153383, study PRJNA577476) | soil metagenome | isolation source: 80 cm soil or saprolite under Garry oak tree replicate 2 | place: USA:California | collected 2016-06-15 | reverse complement strand
CGGCCTTGATCGCCGAGATTCATCGAGTTGGTCACGTGCTTGAATTGAGATACGAAGGCAATGACGCCTTGATCGTTGCGCACGTTCCACCGCATTTGGAACAGAAACTGGCCGATTACGGGGCGCGGGACTGAGCAACCAAAGCCCGCACACAGGATTCAACGCGTGCCGCGATTTGCAACCAGCCGGTGCGACCGTTGGCCGTCGATGCAAACTCGAGCGCATCTCCGACCACGATTCGGCGAAACATTTCGTGAAGCAAGCCAAACCGTCGTTGCCTGAGCGCATTTTCGGTTGCGGGTGGTGATTGGGTGGCGATCCATTGCTTCCATAGCGGTTTCCTGCGTAATTCGTTCCTTTAAACCCATAGCAGGGCCTGAGAATAATACCCAGATGAAAGCTCGCGAACGCGTTGCGCAACTGATCAAAGTTTGGCCGAAAGTTTATCCGGGCGCGCATTGCGAGCTGGATTTTCGCAGTCCGCTTGAACTACTCGTGGCGACGATCTTGTCGGCACAATGCACGGATAAGCGCGTAAATATGGTTACCCCAGCGCTGTTCAAGAAATATCGGACGGCAAAGGACTATGCGAACGCGCCGCAGGCCGAGTTCGAAAACGCAATTAAATCGACGGGATTTTATCGCAACAAGACGAAAAGCATTCGTGCTGCCATGCGCGTGATCGCGGAAGAACACAACGGAAAAGTTCCTGACACGATGGAAAAATTGCGCGCTTTGCCGGGCGTTGGCCGCAAGACGGCCAATGTTGTGCTGGGCAACGCGTTTAATAAAAATGAAGGAATCGTGGTGGATACGCACGTGGCCCGCCTGTCGCAGCGGCTTGGCCTGACGAAACAAAAAGACGCGGAAAAGATCGAGCGCGATTTGATGAAGCTCGTGCCGCGCGAGTATTGGACAGACTGGAGTCACTGGCTCATCTGGCATGGCCGCCGCCGCTGTTATGCGCGCAAGCCGGATTGCAGCCGGTGCGAGGTTTTCCAACTCTGTCCAAGCGGCAAAGTTTTTTTGCGCACCGGCCAAACGCAGAAGCGCGATTAATTGAAGCCTCTCTTTTCAGCGCGACTCAGCCGGCTCGACTTTTGCGGGTGTGTGTTCCGTCGTGTTCTGCTTTTTTTCGTAGTCGTTGAAATTGCTCTTCGAGTTTCTTCAGCTCCTCGTCAGAGAGATCTTCAAGATCGACAAGCTGATTTCGTGCGCCTTTGAGAGCGCGGATCATCTCATCAAGTTTAAGCTGCATTGCTTTGGCGTCACGATTCTGTGTATTCTGAATCAGAAATACCATCAGGAATGTGATAACCGTTGTAGCGGTGTTGATGATCAGTTGCCAAGTGTCGGAAAAATGAAAAGTGGGGCCTGTGAGGATCCAGATACAAATGACAAGCACAGCTCCAGCAAATGCCCAGGCGCTGCCGAGCATCATGGAGGAACGCCGCGCGAAAACACGGAATGCGTCGCTGACAACACAAAGGAAATCGCGTTCTTGTTCGCGCTCTTTTAGTTTTTCGACTTGAGTCTCTTGCACACTATCATCTTAACTTCGCGCGCGATTTGGAAAATGCGCGCATAGATCGACAATCCCGGTGGCGCTTTGCCTGGCAGCCAAAGATTGATTTTCACGGCGGGTTAGGGAAGACTTAACCTCCGAATTTATGCAGCAGGTCCCCGCGTTTTCACGTCTGCAAACTGTCCCGCCTTCGCCGATGAGTGGGCCCAGGCCGAAGTTATGGATACTCGATTCATGGCGGGACCTGATTCTCTACGTCGGCACGCCGCTTTTGCTGGTGCCGGTTTTTGCACTGGCCCAGGCGCGCTGGAGTCCGCAAGATATTTATCTCTTCGTCGCGGCGTTCGGCGCAATGGGACATCATTTGCCGGGGATGATCCGCGCCTATGGCGACCGCGCTTTGTTTGATCGCTTCAAATGGCGCTTTATTCTCGCGCCGCTGTTTCTGCTCGCGGTCTGCATGGCTTTTTTCTGGTGGGACCTTAAAGGAATCCTGCTTGTAGTTTTCTTCTGGGGCGTCTGGCACGGACTGATGCAAACCTATGGGTTCTGCCGCATCTATGACGCGAAAACGGGAACCTTCGACGCTCTCACGCGCCGGCTTGATTTCGCGACATGCGTAATCTGGTTCGCCACCGCGGTGGCGCTTTCGCCATACCGGCTGAGCGATACGCTCGATATATATTACATGTGCGGCGGGCCCTTTATCCCGCCATCACTGGTGCATCACGGGCAGCAGCTGATTCTTTTCGCGGCCATCGCAGTTTCGGTCCTTTTTGTCCTGCATTTTGGGCGGATGTGGATCATAGGGAAACGGCCCAACCCCGTGAAAGCAGCCTTGCTGGTCACGAGCATAGCGTTTTGGTGGTACTGCAATAATCTCGTCGCGAACATTCTAGTCGGCATCGCGCTATTCGAAGTTTTCCACGACGTGCAATACCTCTCGCTCGTCTGGATCTACAATCGCAACCGCGTGGAGAAAGACAGCAACATCGGCGGATTCATGCGCTTCGTGTTTCGACGGAGCGGATCGCTGCTGGGGCTCTACGTCGGCTTGGTTTTCGCCTATGGCTCGCTCTCTTATTTTAATGCGCATCTCGGAATAGACACCGTCAAGCGCATTCTCACCGGCGTGGTCACCGCTTCCACGCTGCTCCATTTTTATTACGATGGATTTATCTGGAAAGTACGGGAACGCTCCACGCGCCAATCCCTCGGGCTCGCCGGCGGAACCACCGATGTATCGCTGAGCGGTATTCTCCCCAGTTGGGCCTGGCACGGCTTAAAATGGGCGGCCGTGTTTGTTCTACCGCTGGGCGCGCTCTGGTTTTGGCAAACTCACCTCGCAATCTCGGAATTACAACGGCACGCGTGGGTCGTATCGGACGTCCCGTTCGGCTCCAAACAGCATTTTGATTATGGACTGGCGCTGCAAAGAGAAGGCCAATGGGAGCAGGCAGAAGAACAATATAAGCTCGCACTCGGATTCAACGGCGCAGATGCGAAATCGCATATGAACCTTGCTCTTGTGTTGACGAACCAATCGAAATTTGATGCGGCAGCACCTCAAATGGAGGCAGCATTGCGACTGCAACCAGATAACGGCGAATTTCATCTCGGCTACGCTAATTTGCTCCAGCGTCTCGGACGTGGAGATGAAGCAGGGCTCCACTACGGAGCGGCCGCGCGTCTGAAGCCGGACTCTCCCGACGCCCATTACAATTATGCGGCTTATCTAGCCTCAGAAGGCAAAAATGATGACGCCATCGATGAGCTTCGACAGGTTGTACGACTCCAACCGGATCACGTGGATGCCCGGATTCGTCTTGCCGATGCGCTTTTTGCTAAAGGCGACCTCGATGCGGCCAAAACGCAGTACCTCGCGGCGGTTCGCTCGAACCCCAAGTTGGCGGTCGGTTACAATAGTTTGGGTAACGTGTACCTTAGGCAGGGGCAGATCTCACAGGCGATTGTTCAATTCAGTGAAGCGTTGCGTCTTGACCCCGATTACAAAGATGCCGAGGAAAACCTGCGCTTCGCCAAGGCGAGCGACGCCCAATTCTCTCCGCAAACGCGCAAGTAATCTTTGATCAGCCGCATCTTTCATTTCGAGCGGAGTCGAGAAATCTCTTACTCTTATCAGAAACCGAACCGCGATATCGCGGATGACACGGATCGGAACAGAAAAGCCGGAAATCTGGATTTCGGCTTAAATCCGCGTAACCCACGGTAAGCAATTTCGGACCATGCACTTTTCTTCCAGCGGTCTTCATCTCAACCTCGATGATGCGTGGCAAGATGAGCCCTTGGGCCTGCCGGTTGTTGACGCGCGCAATTGGGGACCGCAATTGCGCTTTTCTGCGCCATCGCGCTTGGTCGCCGAGTTTTATCGCGACCACGAAACACACCTCGCGACGTCCTTTCTGCTTTACGGCTCGGGCGATTTTCATTATCTGACGGCGCTCCGGTTGCGCTGCGTTGCTCGGCCGATCGTCGTTGTTTCGTTCGATAATCATCCGGATTGGGACGTGCGCCCACCGAAATGGGGATGTGGCGGCTGGGTCAATCGCGCACTGGAGCTTCCTCACGTGCGCCACGTGAGCGTTTGGGGTTGTGGGAATTTTGAATGCTGGTGGCCTCACCAAATCTTCGGCAACCGTTACGCCGAACGTGCAGGCACTCTGGAAGTCCATCCCTGGGCAGACGACCGGCCGATGAAAGATCGACAACGTCAGGGCGCCATCCTCCGTGACAATTGGCGCGAGCGCTTCGAGCAATTTTTAAGAAGCCTCGATGGGACGAATACTTATGTGACGATCGACCTGGATTGTCTCTGTGCGGAAGAGGCGGTCACGAACTGGGAGAGTGGCCGCTTCACGATTACCGATCTTCAATGGGCGCTGGGGAACTTGCGGGAAACTTCCCCGATCGTCGGCGGCGATATTTGTGGCGCCTATTCATCACCGAAGTACGCGCGTTTCAAACAGCACTTCGCGGCGGCGTTCGATCATCCCAAGCTTGTGCGACCAAGCGCGGACAAAATTCGAGGAATTAATTTCGCCGCGCTCGAAAAACTCTGGCCGCTGCTGTCGTAGGCACGCGCTCCGCTTGCCAACCCTGGTGGCGGGGCAACCGAAGCTGTTGCCCTGCAATTTATTGCTAGCTGAATGAAACCAGCACGATTCCGGCGCTGATCAGTAACGCGCCGATCGTCAGTCGCAAGTTTAGCTTTTCTTTCAGGATGACGGCCGCCATCAGCGTGATGAAGATCACGCTCAAACCTTGGAATGGATAAAGATAACTAAGGTCGAATCGCTGCAGCAATCCGAGCGTTAGAAAAAACGAGATCGTCATCAGAGCAATGCCCACTGCAACCTGCGAGACAAACCGCAGGTTATTGCGAAACCCGCTGGTTGTCGTGGACTCCATGGCTTTCTTCAGGATGAGCTGAGCCACCACAAAGCTCAGCAGAGAAACGATGATGAAAAAGAATGCGAGGAAACTCACAAGCGTTCCCCTATTTGCGCGACCGGCTTCGCTACAAGCGCCAGACCGATCACGACAAGCGCAATACCGCACCAGCGAAGAGTCGAGATAAGCTCGCCGAGAAAGATCCAGCAGCCGAGCGGCACCAGGATATCGACCACCCGCGAAAGAGGAAAAGCGATGGCGAGTGGAATATATCTAAGCACATAAAGCCAGCTGATGAAGCTGGCGATGATGAGAAGAATCGCCCACCACACGAGCGGCGAAGCCAAACCATTGATTCCTGTCCAGGAAAATGCGCTGTCGGGTTCCGCAACGTCTGTGGCGCCACGTTTCAAAAGAAGCTCCGACACGAACACACACAGCACGCTCAACGCCAGTTGCAGCCATGGATTGCCAAAACCGAATGGTCGACCCCGCAATGGTTTATTTCTCATGTCGTTTGTCATGTCGAGCGGAGTCGAGACATCTCCTATCGTTCGCAGACGAACCGGCGAAGCAAAACGCAACAGTAAGAGATTCCTCCACTTCGGTCGGAATGACAATGACGCGTCCTGCGACCTGACGGCGGACGACTTCATAGTTCGTCGGCGTTTGGAAACCGCGGCAAAACAGGATCATGCCGGGTTGGCCCCAGATATTTGATGACGCGACGAAATATCGGATTGAGCAGATTGCTGGTATGCATCACGTACAGGTCGAGCGGCACGAGCTCGCAATCGAGATGCAACTTGGGCTCATAGTTTAGCGGATTGCTGTAGTAAAATTTCAACCGTTGTTGCAAAGACCAGGAAATGATGTCGCGCAGTGTGTAGAAATACAGGTGCAGATCAAGCGCGACGCTGTAATCCAGTCCAATGCATTCGTCATAAATTTTGTCATCGCAGATAAGGCAAAAACTGAATGCGACAATTTTGCCGCTCTGCCGCCAAATGAAGAAACGCGTTCGCTCCGGCATCCGCTGGTTGACGGCGCGAAAATAATCTTTCGTCAGTGTCTCAAATTTTAATGGCGAACGCTCGTGAACGGCCAGATAGAGCGGATAGATTTCATCGACGAAAGGCGCGATGTCCTCCACGACCTCCATGTCGATCTTCGGCGCGTGCTCGGCTTTGCGGAATTTTCGGCGCAAATCTTTCCGAGTCGCTTTACTTAGCGTACGAAAATATTCATCCCAGTTCTCATAATGAAGCGCCAGTCGCGTCATCGGCATACTCGGAATCCGCGCATAACTATTTGAAGGAAACGTTTCGAGTGCCGAGCGATAGTTTGCCGGAAAATCCTTCAAAATGATTAGGGAAGCTTTGTTTTGGCGGGCATAGGGCCGGAGGTTCGCCTGCAACGCTTGCGCCACCCACGATTCGTCCTTCTTATCGCACGCGCCGAGGTCGCCCGTACCGGCCGCGCAGCCAACCATCAAGACGCGGACGGTTAGAAAGCGCGGGAAAATTTTACGAATCACATCGACGACCGAACGAATTTTACCCGGCACGCCTTCGACAAGATTTTGCCGGACAAGAAATACAGGCTGGATTGCCCGAATTGTGCCGGCCTGATCCTCGAGCAGCAGATAATGATGTTCGAAATCGCCTTCCAACGTTTCTTCGACGATCTCGTAGTAACGATAATTTTTGCACTTGTCCTGAAACGCACGTTTCCATGCGCCGCAACTCCGCAGCTCAGCGCGCGTAACAACTTTCACCATGTCCTGTGGGAAAGGGATAGTGTTGCCATGCGCCATAGAAAAAGAGGTAAAGGTTGCCGATTAGACCCGCCGACAAGCGAGAATACGAATTTACTGGCGCTGAACTTTTCTCAAGCTTGCGCGGCTGAAGGTCATGTCGTCCCTTGTCGAACATGTCGATCTTTGCGGCGTTGGTCACGTCGGAAACAAACCGACCGTGAACGAAATTCCGAGCCGTCTTGTCAAAGTTTTGCAGTACTGAGTTCCAGGTGAATCCAGGGGAAGAGTTTTGTGTGCGATCGAAGGTCGTTGCGACTGCCGCTGCTGTAATGTTGGCAATCGTTCTCGGCCTCGTGGATTATCTTACGGGCCGCGAGTGGGCAATATCGGCTCTTTACTTGCTGCCCACGTGCCTCGCGGGATGGATGGCCGGGCGCTTGGCGGGATTCGCAGTGGGAGCGCTCTGTGCTGGCGCGTGGTTCCTCAGCGACGTGTTCAGCGGGCCGGCGTATCAGCATCCGTTGATTCCCGTTTGGAACGCCATCATGCTTTTTGTGTTCTTTTTCGTCGTTGTCTGGTTGCTGACGGCGTTTCGCAGCTCTCACTACCATCTGGAGCTAACAGTGGAGTGCCGAACCGCTGCGCTGCGGGCGGAGATCGAAGAGCGCAAGCGGCTGGAACAAGCTAAGCTCCAGGCGGAGCGTCTTGCGGTGGTCGGCTCCATGGCTGCCCAGGTTGCCCATGAAATTCGTAACCCGCTCGGTTCAATTTCCCTCAACCTTGACCTGATCGAGCAGGAACTTAACGTTTTCGCAAATTTCAACTGCCGTTCGGCTGCCGAATGCCAGGCGCTCCTGCGCGAGATGAGTTCGCAGGTATTGCGAATCGGTCAAGTGCTGCAGGAGTATCTCCGATTCGCGCGAATGCCGAAGTCCGAGCGTGCTGTGGTTTCGCTCAAGGGCTTTCTTGAGGAAAAACTTAATTTCGTGCAGCCGTTGCTCGATCAAAAGCACGTGGACTTGAGGAGCGCGCTTGATCCGAACTTGCCACCGGTTTACGTCGATGCCGAGCAACTCTGGGAAGCCTTTTTGAACTTGATCCGTAATGCATTGGATGCGATGCCCGATGGAGGAAACCTGACGGTCAGCGCCCATTCTTCACCACGAAGAGCGATGGCACCGGCCTCGGTCTCGCATATGCCCAGCGGGTCGTCAATGAACATGGCGGAAAAATTGATTGCGCTACGGCGCGGGGGAAAGGCAGCACTTTTAGCATTCAACTTCCGTTGGCTGTTGGCGCATGATATGACGATTTTCTTGTTGCAAATGTCGCACTTCCGCTACCGGCTGGTAATCACCGCGGGATGGTTGAATTTGTTGGTGCGGAAGATCGTTGCACCTGGGCGATTTGCCGTGTGACACGGTGCTATTCTATGAAAAGATTATGGACGAGTTACAGAACAAATCTGTTTTGGTTGTAGATGACGATCGGGGAATGGTGCGGGCGATGACTAGAGTGCTTGCCAGTGAAGGCATGCAAGTCACCGGCGTGTCTGATCCACTCGTGGTTGTGAAGGAACTTGCGGACTCTGAAAAGCGATTCGACTTGGTTATCACCGATCTGCGGATGCCAATGTTCAGTGGGCGCGGCGTTTTGGCGCTGGCCAGTGCCCTGCCGGAATTGCCGGTTATCATCATCACGGCATTTGGGGAGCCCGATGTCGAAGCTCAGGCGCTGCGTCTGGGGGCCTTCGCCTTTCTCGAGAAGCCGATTGCTGCTGCTCAATTGATAGAAGTGGTGAAGCGTGCTTTGGCGCGATCGCCAACCCGAGAAGCATAGGCTAGATGATGACGTCAGATATACGGTCGGGTCCTGGCGTGGCCTCATCGAGAATCTTCATGGTTCTCGACGACCCTGTTAGGCGGCTTAGCAACGCCCGCCTAAGAATTATAGGGCATTTAAAAGCGGAGTGATTCAATCTAATCCGCGTTCCGCAGATCGGAAGGGAACGTCCGCTGATTCGCGGCGTTTTGTTGTTTCTTGCTCTGTGACATTTTCCACCTTGAGCGTGCCGCTGCGGATATAGAGATCGCGCTGCGGAAACGGCATCTCGATCTTGGCCTCAAGAAATTTCTCAACGATGGCGAAGTTGAGATCGCTGCGATAGCGGCTTGGGCGAGCGCTCATCTCACTGCTCCAGACCACCAGCTCGAAGTCGATTGAGTTGTCACCGAATTTTTTAAGGAAAACGCCCGGAGCCGGTTCTTGTAACGTATTGGGATTTTCACGTCCCACAGCCAGCAGAGTGTCGCGCACTTTTGCGATATCGCTGCCATAGGCGACGCCGACGGGGATGCGGAATCGCACCCGCCGATCGGTATAGGTCCAGTTGGTCACGGGTGAATCGATGAATTTCGTGTTTGGCACTATCATCATGATGTTATCGTTCGTGCGAATCACCGTGCAGCGCGCGCGAATGCGTTCCACTTGACCGGCGATTCCCGCTACCTCGACGCGATCTCCGAGGGTAATCGGTCGCTCGGCCAGAATGACCAGACCGCTGATGAAATTGCTGGCGATATTTTGCAGACCGAAACCGACACCTACGCCCACCGCGCCCGCGAAGACCGTGAGCGCCCCGAGATGGATGCCGGCATTATCCAAGACGATCAAAATCCCGACGATTAGCACGATGTAGCCGACGATTTGCGCAATCGCGTGCTGCAAAGCGCGGTCGAGGCCGCTTCTGGCCAGGAAACGATTGAAGAGGAAACGTTTCGTGCGGGACGAGAACCAGAAAACCCCGATGAGCAGCGCGATCAGGAGAAAAATTTGTAAAAGGCTCAGCGTCACACCCGGCAACGGGGCGTTCCAGTAAAGTGGAATCCCGGCTGCGTTGATTGCGCTGACGATGAAGAAGATCAGTGCCGCCAGGCTCAGGAGCGTGGTGAGAATCGCGGTCAGGTTATTGTCGATCTTGAACCGGCTCAGAAAACGGCGGATCGCAGGGCTCTGTAATATCCGCGCCACGATGAACCCGGCTGCCAGGAAAGCTGCGAACGCAATCAGCCCGAGAAACGTGACGTAGTGGCCGCCGATGTAAAACAGCGGCCGCTCGAGAAGCGTCAGGTCCACGTTCTCTAGTGTGAACGCGTTATGGGGCTTCGCAACAGCAGAGGTTATTCCGAGCCATAGCCGAATAGGCGGCATGGGTCATGGGCCGCATAGGTCGAGTCTTCTCCAACTACGAGACTCGACATCTATGTCTAACTTACTGCGGCTTGGCGCGCTCTTCGATATACTTGATGACGTCGCCGACCGTCTGCAGCTTTTCGGCGTCCTCGTCCGGGACTTCGACGGAAAATTCTTCTTCAAACGCCATCACCAACTCGACAATGTCCAGCGAGTCCGCGCCCAAATCCTCAATAAAAGAGGCCTGTGGCGTGACCTGCTCTGGGTTGACGCCGAGTTGCTCGACGATGATGTCCTTAACCTTTTCTTCGATTGATTTTTCCGCCATAAAATTTGTTCTGTTGGTGTTGATCGCGCGTGGAAAATCCCGGCAATTGCCGGCACCATCCGGGCACAGCATGGCAAGTAAATGAATTAGAGAGCTTGTCAATCAATTTCAGGAATTCTAGAGGCGTGTGTGCTCACGCGCAGATCTGAACGGGTTGCGGCTGTGGCCAGCTACCGCTACACCTTCGGGTTTACTTCTTTTATTGTTCGAGTAGATGGAAGCGATGTCCTCTTCCACTGTCGAACCTGTTGATTTTCTCGATTTGAAGTTGCTGCCTGCGTGGGTGAAAGAACCCGCTGAGGCGAGGAACTACGAGCATTACACGGGGGAAGAGGAGGGAAGGGGACCACGCGGTCGGCATCATTCTCCGCGCAATAAACGAGACGGCGGCGGAAAACGCCGAACAGCCAACATCCAATCCGCCGATGGACGGATTCGCCATGGCGAGCATCCAACTCGGCGACGAACGGATTCGCCGCGGCGAACATCCGCGGCCGATAAAGAGAAGCAAGGCGGATTGCGAAAGAAGACGGGCGGGCGTGAGTATCGTCCGCACGAAGCCAAAGATCGCCTTTCACAAGATCGGCATGCTCCGGTCACGGGATCGCCGCTGGAAATTACGATTCGTTTTCTGCCGTACTCGCCGGCGTTCGAGAATGTAGTAGCACAGATTAAGTCGGGCTCAGTTGCCTATTCGCTTTTTGCGCTCGCGCGCCTGTTCCTGGAAAAACCGGAACGCTACGAGGTTCGTTTGACGGCAAAGGCGGAATCGCCGCTTTACCAAATAGGTGAGAATGGAGCCGTATCTCTTGATCAGGAATTTCTTGAGCGGAATGCATTTCGATTCGCCCATGAGGATTTCTACAAGATCGACATCACGCAATCCGATCCGATCAAGGGAAATTTCTCAAACGTCGCACGATGTCGATTGAGCGGGACCCTGCTTGGCCCGACCAATCACCACAATTATCAACCGCAACTTCGCAGCCTTTATGAACAGCGCTTCAGCCGTCGAATGAGCTTTGCCGATTATCAGCGGCAGATCGAAATCGTGAACGACTTGGCGTTGATCGAGCGATGGAAGGAAGGAGCGCGAACAGTGACGACATATACAACGTCGCGCGAAGAAACGCCCTCGACATTCTCGTCCGCAGCGGAAGCAGAACGGCATTTTCGTTCGAATTATTTACCGGGCCTATTGCATGGCGTAGAGGAAGTGGTCATCGGCGGAGTTTTAAGCCGGCGTTTGTCCGATCGCGTGCTCAATCATGCGGTTGAAGATGCCTGGGCGCGCGAGGCCCGATCGCCATCGAACATAATGCAGGAATTGGCCAGCCGATTTCGACAAGCTGGCGTCAATGTCTTCCGGCATCGCCGCGGTATGTTATTCGTCTCGCCAATCCGGGTCCGACCCTTTGTCCACGCGCAAGCTGAAGTATCTTCGTCGGTGAATGCGATCCTTGGAGCCCTGGCGGCAGTGCCGGGGATTAATCGCAAAGAAATTTTTGAAAAATTGATTACCGATGTTGCGAGCGAAGGAGCGGACTCGCGCAAACTCGCCTTTGCTTCAGACCTTCGCTGGTTGATTAACGAAGGCTACGTGATCGAGTTCAACGATGGGTCGCTGGACATTCCCCGAGGAAAAGCGAAATCTGCTGAAGTAGCGGCTGTTCCGGTCGCAGATCAAACTCTGGCGCTCGCCTTGGTGAGCCCCTCGACACTCTACTCGCCACTGACGACCTTGAACGATGGCATCGAAGGGCCTTCCTCGTAGCGGACGATTTCGTTCTTTTCGTCCAATACAAGAATCCGCGGCCGATGAATTGCAGCTTCCTCCGACGCGAGGCGGGCAAAGCTCATAATGGTGAGGCGGTCGCCAATTTTTCCGAGGTGGGCGGTGGCGCCGTTCAGTTCGATAATTCCGCGCTGCGGCTCCCCGTAAATAGCGTAGGTTTCGAAACGTTCGCCGTTGTTCAGATTTCCGACGAGGATTCTTTCGTACTCAAGCAGCCCAACCAATTCAGCCAGATCAGATGAAATCGTCAGACTGCCTTCGTAATCCACACTCGCACCCGTCACGGTGGCGCGATGGATTTTCGATTTGAGAAGGGTGAGTTCCATCGACGACCGTTAGATCGAAAATCGGGTAGCTCTCGTTGAGGGCTAGATAACGCCAGCTTTTTTCAAAGCGCGATACGCGCCATTTTTGTTGATCGTCTTCAGACCGCGCGTGGTCACGCGAATATGCACAAACTTCTTCAACTCCGGCACCCAGATGCGGTGCTCATGCAAATTGGGCGCGAAAACGCGCGGCACATTCTTCGTGATGTGGCGGCCGACCCCGCCCTTTTTCTTGGCCAGACCACGCCGGTGAATGACGCTACCGCGCGCCGCTCTTGATCCTGTGATGCTGCAAATTCTTGACATGATGTAACTCCAAAAGAGGCGCGTAAGCTGCCGCGCACAGACGCGCCGGTCAAGTGAATGTTAATTACGAATGGACACCAATAAACACGAAGGGAGAACAATTATGAAGAAGAAGCTCGGGCCGCCAGGAACGCGCGGCCGCCGAGCGCGCCACAACGTTCCATCTCAGGCCACCGGTTTCGCAAGATCGAGAGCGCATTTGATACATGACCACAAAAAATAATCAGAAACTGCGGATCGGAATTGTCGGAGGGGGCAGCATTGTTCGCGCCCGTCACTTGCCGGCGTTAAAAAAACATCCTGAAGTCGAGATCGTGGCTGTCTCTAATTCAACGTACGAGAGTTCGGAAAGTTTTTGCCGCGAAAATTGTCCATCGGCCACGCCGATGCAGAACTGGGCCGATCTACTCGCCTTGCCTGACCTCGATATTATTTGGATCGGCACGCCGCCGTACATGCATTCGGCGGTAACGATCTCGGCGCTTGAAGCGGGCAAACACGTTTTTTGCCAGGCACGGATGTCGATGGATCTGGCCGAAGCCGAGGAAATGCTCGCAGCATCGAAGCGATATCCCGAGCTGGTAACGATGCTTTGTCCGCCCCCCATGGGGATGCGCGCTGATTTGCTGGTGAAAAAGATCCTTGCTGAAAATTACATTGGCCGTCTGCACCACGTGCGTCTGCAAAGCTTTACTAGCAATTATCTGGATCCGAACGCGCCGCCGCATTGGCGGCAAAGGATCGAGATCAGCGGACTGAACGTGCTTACGCTGGGGATTTACGTCGAAGTGTTACAACGCTGGCTTGGAGACATCAACGGCGTTTTCGCACGCGGCAAAATGGTGCATCCGTTGCGCCAGGGCTATGAGGTGATCATTCCCGATCTGTTGACTGTCCTTTGCGCGTTCGACAATGGCGCGGAAGGCGTGCTTGAATTCAGCGGTGTCGATGCCATGGCTCCGGGCGATCGACTGGAAATTTACGGCAGCGCCGGCACTCTCACGTACGATTTTGGCTCCGACGTTGTGCAGGTGGGCAAGCTCGGTGATCGCGCCCTGCACGTGGTCGATCTTCCGCCGGAGCTGGAAGGCGAATGGCGCGTAGAAGAAGATTTTCTCGCCGCGGTAAAATCGAAGGGGCGCATCCGGCCGCGGCCAAATTTCGAAGAAGGCGTACGCTACATGCGCGTTGTTCAGGCCGTAGCCGATTCGCGCGCGCGCAACGAGTGGGCCGCTACTAAGTAGTTCGCCTCTGACCGGGCGCGCGCTTGCTATGAAGTGCATGGGCCGAATAATTCAGCATAATTCTCGTTAGGCTACGCGGAAGATTACTTTATGCCACAAACGACTCCAGAAAACCACCTTGAAGAAGATATCAGCATTCACATTTTTACCGTTTCGTCTGCGATGGTCGGCGTGTGCCTGACTGTCATCGGCCTTATCCGCGTCGTCATCACTTTCGGAAAGGCGGATACCGTGGCTGACGATCTCCTTGCCGCTGATGCGTTTTTATTTCTCTTGTCCTGCCTGATATCCTATTCCGCGCTACGAACGCGCTCGAAGCGCCGAATGCATCGAATGGAGCGTATCGCTGATGGCATATTCATCCTCGCCATGATTTTGATGGTCGTCATTTGCGGATTTATCACCTACGCGATAACCCTTCCCGGAAAATAACCATCGCGGCGAAGTGGCCTGACGATTCCACGCGCAAGGCACGACAAACCTCGACCTACGGCGCAATAAAAAAGTTCAAGCCCCGGAAAAGCAGGTAGGCTAAGCCTCCAGAACACGGGATCGTAAAAATCCAGGCCCAGATAATCCGCTCGACGACGATCCATTTCATGCCGCTGAAACGTTTCACCGCGCCCACGCCCATGATCGAAGTGGAGATCACGTGAGTGGTAGAGAGCGGAATGCCGTAGTAGCTCGCGCCTTGAATGATCAATGCGGCAGTCGTTTCTGCCGCAAATCCATGCACCGGTTGCAATTTCACCATCCGGTGACCGAGCGTTCGAATGATGCGCCAACCGCCCGCGGCCGTTCCCACCGCCATGGTGACGGCGCAGAGACTGATAACCCAAGTGGGCAGCACGAAAACCGGCGTTTTCAGAAAGTCTAGCCAGCCAGGCAGATGATCGAAGCTCCCGGCTTTCGTGCCGGTAAATAGCGCGAGCGTGATGATGCCCATTGTTTTCTGGGCGTCATTCGTGCCGTGACTGTGCGCCATCCACGCTGCGCTGAAGATTTGCAGTTTGCCGAAAAGCGATTGCACAAAGTGCGGCGTAAAACGATGCAGCGTCACGAAGAGCAAAAACATCAGCAGCGCGCCGAAAATGAAACCTGCGAGTGGGGACGTGATCATGGGCGCAATGACTTTCGGCCACACGCCCGCGTTCCATTTTATGACCGACCAATTACCATGTGCGGCGGCCAGCGCCGCTCCGCAAAGTCCACCGATGAGAGAATGGCTCGAACTGGATGGCAAGCCGAACCACCATGTGGCGATGTTCCATGCGAATGCGGCGATGACTGCGCAGAGCACCGTCGGCATTGTGACGATGTTGGTGTCCACCAGCCCCTTCCCGATCGTTGAAGCCACCGCGCCGCCAAGGAGCGCGCCGGTGAGATTGAAAAACGCCGCCATCGCAATCGCCTTGCGCGGCGTCAGAACTCGTGTCGAGACCACGGTGGCGATCGCATTCGCGGCGTCGTGAAAGCCGTTGCTGTATTCAAAAATGATCGCCGCGACGACGACAGAAAAAAAAGTAAGCATCAGCCGCAGTCGGCTACGAATACTTCAGCGCCACTTCGAGGACGATATTTCCCGCATCCCGGCAGCGGTCGACTACCTTTTCCATCAACTCGAACAGATCGCGCAGAAAAATCACCTGCTTTGTCTTGTAATCGCCCTGGTAAAGATCGCGCAACAAATCGAGCTCCAGTTTGTCGGCTTCGCCCTCGATCGACTGGAGTTTGGCGTTCATTTCGCGCGCCGTCGCCGCGTCAGTTCCCTTGCGCAATTGTTTCACCATCAGGAGCACGGTTTCGGCCGCTTGATCAAGGAGCTCCACTTGTTTGCGGAAACTGCGACCCTGCAAATCTTCCGGGCAAATCAAGACGCGCTCGCCTATTTTCTCCACCGTCTTCGGGATTTTATAAAGCGCGGCCGAAAGCGCCTGAATGTCTTCACGCTCCAGCGGGGTGATAAACGTTTTGCAAAGCTCCTCGGTCAGCTCCTGGGTGATTTGTTTGTCTTTGCGCCGGCTGTGCACGAATTCTTCCAGACTTTGCGGCGACTCTTTTTGCTCGAGCCGCTCCAGCAGCGCGATCAAATGATGTACGCTCGCGTCCGCTTGTTGCGCGCTCGCCTCCAGCAAATCGTAAAACTTTTGATCGCGTCCGAGGATTTTTTGGATCGACAACATGATTGTTCTCAGTTGTAGCCGGGGTCGGCGACCCCGGCCAGCCCATTTCTTTCCGGAGCCAAGACGGCGATCGGCGATGACGGCGACAGTTAGAGCATGGCACCGCGCATGATTACCAACGCGATGCTGAAATAAATGATAAGTCCGGTAACGTCGACAAGAGTAGCAACAAACGGGGCAGACGAAGTTGCCGGATCGGCGCCGAGGCGACGCAAAATAAATGGTAGCATTGATCCAGAAAGGGACCCCCACAGAACGACTCCGACGAGCGCAATGCCGACCGTGAGCGCCACTAGCGGCCAATGCGGACCATACAATTGTCTATGGAAGTAATGGTCCCCAACGATTGACCAGATCGCGACCCGTGCTGTACCGATTGCGCCTAGAATCGCGCCTAACGAAAAGCCGGCGCGAATCTCGCGACTCGCGACCCGCCACCAGTCGCGCAAGCGAAGTTCGCCCAGCGCCATGGCGCGAATGATCAATGTCGATGCTTGCGATCCGGAATTGCCGCCACTGGAGATGATCAACGGCAAAAATAACGCCAGGACCACCGCCTTGGCGATTTCATCCTGGTAATTTGCCATTGCTGTCGCGGTAAGCATTTCGCCCAGGAACAGAACCACAAGCCAGCCGGCCCGCTTTCGCACCATTCGCCACAGTGGAATGCGCATATACGGCTCGTCCAACGCCTCCATGCCGCCGAACTTTTGAATGTCTTCAGTCGCTTCTGCCTCGGCGACATCGAGCATGTCGTCGATCGTCACAATCCCGACGAGAATACCGCTCGAATCGACCACCGGTAATGCAGTGCGATCATATTTCCGGAACACGTTGAGCGCGTCCTCCTGCGAATCACTCACGTTCAGCGCGACGAATGTTCGGTCGCGGATGTCGCTCACTTTGACGGTGAGCGGCTTGAGCAAAAACTCGCGCATGCGGATGTCGTCGATCAATTTGCCCCGCTCATCGACGACATAAACCACGTTGAGCGTCTCGCTGTCCTGGCCGTGCTCTCGCACGTAATCGAGGACTTGTTGGACCGTCCAATCTTCGGGCACAGCGATGAAATCCGGGGTCATCAAACGGCCCACACTGCCCTCCGGATATCCGAGCAATGATTGTGCGACGTGACGTTCCTCTGGCGTTAGCAGTCGGATTAATTGCCGCGCCGCCGCACTGGGCAATTCTTCCAACAGCGCAGTGCGGTCGTCCGGCGACATTTCGTTTAGAATGGCCACCACCTGCTCGTGTGCCATGGCATGCAGCAATTTCTGCTGCGAATCGACATCGAGATATTCAAAAACATCCGCTGCCAACGCATGAGGCAGGACGCGAAAGATAATGACCTGTTCGTCTTCGGGCAGATCGAGGATCACTTCCGCGACGTCGGCCGGCGGCCATTCGCGAAATACCTCACGCAACGCACCGAAATTACGGGCGTCGATCATGCTCCTGATTTCTGGCTCTAAGATTTTGCCGACCATAAGCGAATTTTCATGCGCAACTGCCGCCGAGTTTTAACACTCGGTCGTGGAGAGCGTCAATCGGTGGATCGAGCAGTCCCTTGCTCGACGTTAAAAAAATGCGGCCGAAGGCCTGATAATAACATCGCCCGCGGAGCGACGATCCACCCACGCATTCTGCTTGCGCCTCCAAATCATCTTCTTGTCATCCGAGTGAAAGTCTTGCCCTGAGCGAAGTCGAATGGGAGTCTCTTGCTATTGTTTTGTGGCGGGGATTCTGTCTCCGCTTGGAATTTGCGCGAAACGAACCAAGATAATTCCCATGGCGGCAGTTGCGACAGGCTCAATGATTCGGCGTGAGATCGGCGATGATCACGTTTGCGTGCTTGCGTTCGATCGTCCCGAATCGGGCGCGAACATTTTCGACGCTGCTACTCTCGATGAGTTAAATGAACATCTCGATTTTGTAGAGAACGAGAGTTCGTTGCGCGGGCTGATCATTACGTCGGCGAAAAAATCGATCTTCGTTGCCGGCGCGGATTTGAAGACGCTGTTGAAACTAGCGCAAACCGGGGATTTGCGTGCGTTCATTGCGGAAGGACAACGGATCCTTAACCGGCTTGCCGAATTGCGAATTCCGACCGTGGCCGCAATCCACGGGGCATGCGCTGGCGGAGGATATGAAGTCACGCTGGCCTGCGATTATCGCGTAGCGTCAGATGATCCAAGCACACGTATCGGTCTGCCGGACACGACGCTTGGGTTAATTCCCGCGTGGGGCGGCTGCACGCGCCTGCCCCGCTTGATTGGTGCGGACAGAGCCGCCGATGTGATCTTGAAGGGGAAGCTTTATTCTGCGCAGGAAGCCTTGAAGCTCGGCTTGGTCGATGAAGTCACGCCGCGCGATCAACTGGTCGATGTTGCGCGGAAGAAGTTGCGCGATGGAAAACGC
>WNGR01002995.1_pt1 | contig 18494 bp, 13 predicted proteins | sample 5407581 | NCBI WGS metagenome assembly WNGR01 (sample SAMN13153383, study PRJNA577476) | soil metagenome | isolation source: 80 cm soil or saprolite under Garry oak tree replicate 2 | place: USA:California | collected 2016-06-15 | reverse complement strand
GTGCGAAGTTGTATCAGGACTTCAGTTTGGGGGTTCACAAGTATTAGTCGAGCAGGGCTCAAGACTAATATAAGAGGATTCAGGATTCAGACTAGAGACGTGGAGGTCCTAGGTAGTTTGTTAGATGTGGAGGTCAATAAGTTGATGAGGTGTTTGTATAGAGGAGACAGTTGTGTTGGTATTACACGGGAAGTCAAGTCTAATGATACAAGCTAGCTAGAGGTGACTTATATACTAGTACAAGGTGGTTTGTTAGGAACAAACCAATGATGCAGGTTGGCATCACATGACGTAGGATGATATCATCCTAGTACAGCTACTATGTGGAATTGATGAGTCGAGAATAGAGATGATGTCATAGTGATGTAGCGATGATGTCATGAATCAAGAAAGATGAGCCAGCACGGATGAGAGAAAGATGATTTCAGAGATAGGTAAATAAGAAAGAGACTGTGTCTGAAATTGTAACATTACCCCCCTACTAAGCTTGAAGTCGCCTTGACTTCAACTCAGTCTGAATTGACATAGTTGTAGATGTCAGCTCCAGGGTCATTAACCTCATCTTCTCCATTGTCCGATTCAATGCATTTGTGCCTTTTGAGGAATCCCACTGGTCCACATACCCAACACTTTCCGCATCCTTCATATGAAGGGCAATTGATCTTGTTATGTCCTGGCATGTCGTGGAGACACTTCCCACACCAGTTACTGACATGTTCAGCTTGATGGATGTGGGTGACATTTTTGGCGATCGAAGCCTCACCTAGCATGTTGAATCATCTGAAGATACACTTGTTTGGGAAGTGTAGTTGACTTGTTACGTTTGCAGCTGAAAGACACTTACTCATAGGTTGTGACTACATGGGTAAGCAGTAATTAGTCACAGACTTGTTATCAGTCAGTGGCAGAATCATGTGTATGATACAATGACTTGATCCTAGGATAGTAGTACTAGGGTTTGGGATTCTAGAGGCGCTTCAAAGCCCTCTCCATTGTGTATATAACCTGTAGTCGTCAAAGACCAAGCTCCCCAGCTTGGTCTTCTTGAATCACCATCTATTCTCTTCTACTCTGTGAGACATAAGGGCTCCAACCCTTTCTCTACTTGTGACGACCATTGAAGTGTACCTCCAAGTGTCAGTGGACCTTGTGACCCTCCATAGCATGTGACAGAGATCCATGTCTATCTGAAGCTAAGTCAAGGCATGCTATCCCTCTCTAGCCTAAGTCAAGGCTGACGTTCAGTGGCAACATAACATTAAGACCAAGCTCTCATAGTGGTGCACCTTACCACCAGAGATCATTGGGTCTTTGCACCCTATTCACTTGAAGAACGAGGAGAACGAAATGTATCTATCATCTATCTCAAGGAAGCACGGTGGAGAACCATCCGAGGAAGTACAGGATATTTCGTCAATATCCCCATGAGACCAGTGCAGTACTACCCAGTTGAGTTTAACCATAACTTTGTGTGCTGGACGGAAATCACTTGGAATACCCCTCAAGCAAGGTGGGACGTTGAACGACCAATGGGGCCAGACTATCGCTGTGACATATTCGAAGATGAAGTACAAATGGCAGGACAAGTCGGACCAATAGATGGACAACTTCCGCCAACACCAAGAACACCAGCCCTGTCAACAGAAGACAAAGAAGGAAGTAAACAATCAGACAAAATGGTTGAATCAGGAGCACCAGGAAACACCACAGAGGAAGAACAACTAGCGAACCTAGCTGAGTCTATCCACATTTATTCACCACCAATGGCTACTGCAACCGAGACCAGGGAATGGATCACTGAAGAACCAGCATCCTACTTCAGAAGGGAAATAACTGGAGAAATCCACCAAGAAACTGGACACTGAATTGCCAACTTAGTCGACGATAAAGCAGCACTATGACATGCTACTGGCCCCGATAGAGCTGACCCACCAAGTGGGGGACCTGAGATGTTGCCCGAACTACCACTGATCAGAATGCCACAAGATGACAGGCCGGGAAGAGGATTTCCAGGAGGAGGACTCCCTGGAGGAGGTGGATTCCCTGGCAGAGGAAGAGGATTTCCAGGTGGAGGAGGATACCCTGGAGGAGGACACAGCCCTCCAGGAGCAGGACCACCAGGTGGAGGATGGGGACCCCCACCCGCAGCAATACCAGCAATACCACAAGGAAACAATGGGAAGTTAGTAGGAGAAGCCCCCACCATTTTCAATGGAGATAGGAAGCAAACCCAAATGTTCATCAACCAATGGGAACTATATTGGGGCGTTAACAACGACAATGTGATAATGGTAAACCCATACCGACGAGCTATGTTTTTCCTCACCTATGTGAAAGGAACTCACGTTAACGAATGGGTAGTAGCTGTGAACTGATGGTTGGCCCGACAATTACAAGGAGGAATCAACCCATTGGATGAAAGATTGTGGAACGAAGTAGCCTCATCCTTCTCTCAAAGATTCGCCGATAGCCTCACCAAGGAAAACGCTCAATCAATACTATGCCAAGGAGTCAAAATAAGGGGTGAAGATATCAATGCCTACATGGTAGAGTTTGAAGAACTCATCCGTCTTGCAGAATATCGCTTCGATGTACCCCAAACCATAGAAACCTTCACGGATGGACTACCAACCGGTCTTTACCAGAAGATCCTCAAAATTGACTGACCAATGACTTATGAACAATGGAAGCAGGCCGCTACTGACAGACAGCAGCAGTATATTCACATGAAAGCGTGACTGAAGGCCCATCGTGGAGGATTCACATCAGCTTGACCACGAGGGTGGATGCCTACAAGGCAACTACTGGACCCTAATGCCATGGACACCTCGGCAGGACGAACTCACAGACGAGTCACTGGAAGCGAAGAAATGAACCCCGCAACCATGCCACAGGGAGGATATGTTCCCCAAGGAGGATTTTCGCAACGAGGAAGAGGGGGAGCAAGACAGTGGGATCTATGCAAAGTTGAGTGTTACACCTGCCATCAAAAGGGACACCTAAGTTGCACTTGCCCCCAGCACATGTGGAACAAAGCTAACAGCTTTCAATGAAACTGGACACCATGCCCAAGTCAAGGACGCGACACAGTGGTGGACGATCGAAGCATTGACAATGATGAAACAGTGGTGGCCCAATCATCCACAGGAACTGTGCAACAACAAGCGGATACATGGCTGCAAGGAATGGCCACCGCTGGAGAAGATGTACAAGAACTGGTCATGAGGGACCTTGTTGGAAGAGAGGGTTTTCAGAACACCTGAACCCATCGGCCTGGGTGAGGGCAGTCCATAAGTTCAATTCTGTAATAGTGACTATGAGATTTCGATCTATGCACATCCCCGTCTCTATCAGAACTAGCAATGCAATGGCCAACATCAAAGCACTTGTAGACTCTGGAGCAACCGACTGCTTCATGAGCAAAAACTTCATCAGAAGAATGAAGCTCAGAACATGACCCCTACAAAGACCCCAAAAAATATGGAACATTGACAATACGGCCAACCAGGCAGGATCAATCACCTGATATGTTGACCTTGACATACAAACAAATGGAGTCAAAAGAATCATATGGTTCCTCATCACCAACATCAGGAGTGAAGAAATCGTACTTGGATACCCCTGGATGGCCACCTTTGAACCACAGTTCACATGGGGAAAAGGAGTCATCAGTGAAAAAGTGCTACCCATTGTTATCTGGTCAGTGAACCCATCAATTCTGGGAAAAAACCCAGTAATAGCACGCATCCAGGGGGCGGCAACAAACAAACATCAATTACGAGCCACTACATCAACAGAGCTCACCATCCAAGCACAGCAATACACACAAAAGGTAGAAGTACCCAATGAATATCAGAAGTTCATCAAGATATTCAGCGAAGAGGAATCCAAGCAATACCCGCCAAAGCGAGCATGGGACCATGCCATCAAGTTCAAAAAGGATGCCCCAGAAGCAGTTGATTGCAAGGTATACCCAATGAACTGCATCAAAGATGCGGTGGTGCAAAAGTTCCTCCAGGAGGAATTAGAAAAAGGATACATTCACGTCTCCAAGTCACCCTACACATCATCATTCTTCTTCATCCGAAAGAAAGATGGGAAATTATGTCTGGTACAGGACTACCAGAAGATCAACTCCATCACCATGCGTAACCAATACCCCCTTCCACTTATATCTGATCTCATCCATGACCTGAGCAACGCACATATCTACACCAAACTTGACATCTGATGGGGGTATAACAATGTACAAATATGGGAGGGGGATGAACCGAAAGTGGCCTTCAAAACATGATATGGCCTCTATGAACCAACTGTCATGTATTTTGGCCTCACTAACTTGCCGGCAACGTTCCAGACCATGATGAACTACATCTACCGGGATGTCATCCTTAAACATAAACCCCTCAGAACAACTATCCGCGTCTATATGGATGATATTGGTATAGCTACATGAACTACAATGGCTGACCACCAAGCTGCAGTCCAGGATGTCCTTCGGGTTGCACAGGAACACGACCTTTACTTCAAACCAGAAAAATGCACCTTCCACGTACCTTCCATGGATTACCTGGGGGTAATCCTTGAAAAGGGGGTGACACGTATGGACCTGGCCAAAATCATGGGCGTCAACACATGGCCAGTACCAAAAACTGCCACAGAAGTGCGAAAAGCGCTTGGATTTTTCAACTTTTATTGCCCCTTCATCAAAGACTTCGCACACATCACGAGACCACTTCACAAACTAACATGCAAAGACCAGGAGTGGTGATGGGGATTAGAAGAGCAAGCCGCGTTCAACACACTTAAAGGGAGAGTAACGGCAGAACCCATATTGGCTCACGCAAAACTGGATAAACAATTCGAGCTGGAAGTGGATGCATCAGGATATGTGGTAGGAGCTGTACTCTTGCAGCGGAAGGAGGATGGTAAAAAGCACCCTATAGGATACTATTCGGCAACCCTCAATGAAGCACAGCAAAACTACGACATCTACGACCTTGAATTATTAGCAATTGTCATGGCATTAAAGAATTGGCAGCCCCTGCTGGCAGGATCCCCTCATAAAATCATCATATACTCCGACCATCTTAACTTACAGTATTGGCAACTACCACAGAGAATATCCTGAAGAGTAGCAAGAGAAGTACTGGAGTTGTCCAAGTACAACTTTGAGATATGTCACCTTCCAGGAAGACTGAATGGACATGCTGATGCCCTATCCAGAAGACCAGGGTATGACCAGGGAGAGAACAACAATGCCAACGTAGTGGTATTGCCAGACCATGTCTTTACTAGGGCAACAAAAGTAGAACGTGCTCCTCCAATGAGGTGAATAATGTCGCAAGAGGAAATGGAGGGCGCAAACCCAGTATATGAACAAGACGAAGATGTCCTCAAGCCATGGATAGATGTGCATCGACTTAAAAGGATCAAAGGGGTCTGGTATAAGGATGGGCAATGGGTAGTCACAGGGAAGTTGGAGCACAAATGACTCTTTATACATGCTCACCACGACGCGCCAGTATATGGACACCCAGGGATCAACAAAACCAATCAACTGCTCAGTCGAAGGTATTGGTGGCCCAACATGCACGAAGACGTTATGAAGTATGTGAAGGGATGCGTGGAGTGCCAGCAGAACAAAATCAATACATGACCTACCAAGGCCCCATTACAACCCATATTCCCTTCACCTGAAGCTATGCCATTTGAAACTGTCACACTAGATTTCATTACTAAACTGCTGGTGTCCCAGGGATATGATTCAATACTCACCATCACAGATCATGACTGCACAAAGGCCGCGCTGTTCATCCCATGCAGAGAAGCCATGACAGCAGAAGAAATGGCTGGGTTGATCATTCAACATGTATTCCCATGATTTGGACTCCCATCAAAGTTCATAAGTGACAGGGACCCCAAGTTCACCTCCCGGTTCATCAGAGGACTGTGCAAGGGGACAGGAACAACGCAAAACATATCTACCGCATACCACCCTAGGATGGATGGATAGTCAGAGCGCACTAATCAATGGCTAGAACAGTATCTGCGATTTTGGGTCAACGAGCAGCAAGATAACTGGTGCAGCTACCTACCACTGGCAGAATTCATGCATAACAATTGGCCAAATGAGACCACAGGAGAGTCTCCTTTCTTTGTCCTTTACGGATTCAACCCTCACGCTGATTGGACAGATAAGCTGTCCCCAATACCCCAAGTGGCACTAAGACTAGAACAGTTCAAAAGGGCCAGACAACACACCCAAGAATTGATGATCAAAGCACAGCAGTCATGGGTCAAGCACAGAGATATGCCCAAATACAAGGAAGGAGACCTGGTATGGTTAGAAGGACGTCATTTACGCACAAATCAACCTGTGATAAAGCTTGTGCCCAGGAGACATGGCCCCTTTTCCATTGTCCAGGTGATGTCCCCCATTAACTATCGATTAAAACTTCCCACACAGTGGAGTATTCATGACGTATTTCACATCAATCTTCTCACACCCTACCAAGAAACCGACATCCACAGAGCAAACTATTCTAGACCAGCTCCAGAGCTGGTCAACAACGAAGAAGAATATGAAGTCAAGAAGATTCTGGACTCTCAGCGGTTTGGCAGAAGACGCAAACTGCAGTACCTTATCAAATGGAAGGGGTACCCAGACTTGGACAACGAGTGGGTCAACAAAAATGACGTACATGCACATGAGGCGATAAGGGAGTTCAAAAATCAAAACCCCACCTCAGAAGCACATATAAACTGGGGAAGTACCAACAAGTCCATCATCCCCTCTCTACCTTGCTCCTTTACACCACTTACACACCACACTTCTTCCTCCATGACCGATGTCGACAATTACTACCTTGGATCTCTGGAACATATCTTTGGAGCTGAACTTGAAGAAGGACTTGTCACTGTGCAAGGGGCACGAGAGCTCTGTGCCAAGAAGTATGTCTGACCCAACGCCAGCGAGGACACCCTCGCCACTCCTCTTACTGAGCAAGAGTTGGAGCGAATCAAACTACAGTTCCCAGATGTCAAAATGGATGCAATGCCCCTGCATGCACTATCACCCATGGTGTGGAGACTGTCAGACCCTGATGGGATGGGAGCCACCCCAACCCATCAAGCCAAAATGCAGCAAGCAGATACCCTCATTTGGGAGCCTGAAGAAGACAGTGGAGGCCAGAGCACGCTGCTGACCCCCTTTCGGGACCCAAACAGCCACACGAAATGCACTCGAGAGACTTACCTCAGAGTGGAGGGATGAGCAATTCACAAGGGCCATTGCCACAAGAAGAGTGCAGCTTGCAGCCTGGGAAGCACTGTGCCAGCAAGCTCACCACCAATGCAAGGCCTGTGGAGTGTCATGATCTGGACGCTTCGGGTCATCAGACTTGTACCACCACAGTATGTCCTGTTATCTCAATGCTTCTAGGTGTTCCCTTTGTTCCCCTTTCGTCCCCTACACCGCCTTGATTGTCTTATCTATGATAACACACTGCTTGACCCGTTTCGACTGTGTTTACCTATGTGTCGCATTGTGTCCCCGACTTTGGTACCCCCCCTGTATATAAACCCTGTGTACACATAGTACAAAGCCAGACTTGGCTTCGTTTGTAATCTAGCAAACCTGTCCTCGTTCCCCGAGTGTGCAAACCATCCTAAACCTCCTCTTGTGAACCATCTCCCTCAGGCTCTTCTAGAGTCGAACACTCCTATTGAAGTCTTTGCAGTTGTACTATAACAACGCCGCACTCAGCTGAGACTTAGCGCACCAGCAACTAGGTGCAGAGAAGTGTTCTAACACTTCGGACGAAAGTCCTAACTGCTAAGTCGTTGTGCACCCAGTGCACGACACCTTGGACACCCTTGTACTTCGTAGCTATAAGACAATAGACGTCTTTGCTCGGACATTGTGTGAAACTGCCCATTGGGCTACCCCGAACCCTTGAACCAAGTCTACGTCCCTGCTAGGACATAACATGGAGCTGGGTTGCAAGCATGACGGAGGAGGAACTTTACCCAGCTGAGCACCCTTTTATTTGCACCATCAAAGACTCTCACGACCAAGATGAAACCCCGTATACCGCCACCACTGATGGCTTTCCTCTGTACAAGGGAAGCTACCACACTGCCAAGGGCGTGGTCCCTGTTGGCTTCCAATGAAACGACGGAGATCATTTTGTCTCCTTCCCCATCAAAGAGCCCAATGCCAACACCAAACAGGCCGAGTTCATCCAGGTCATCATGCACCCCAATCCCATCATAGTGGGGTTGTGTGAGGACAGCGACAAGGTGTACAGCAAGCCGCTGTATGCCCAGCCCATCTATCGCTATGATGGGAAGCCAGTATATACGGCACAAGAACTGGAGGTGCTCAAGATGGATGCCGAGGGAGCCAAGCAGACTAATCGTATGATCCACTGCCTCCATGACCCCTCACTGATGGCAGAAGTACATCGCTTCCACATGGTGTCGCAAGAACTGGACAGGGTTGAGGAAGCCCTGGTGGAAGTGGAAGACCAGTGGGGGGAACTGGCAGCGATGAAGCTCAAGACTATTCGAAGGTTGGAGGCGGCGGACACAATCAAGAGGATACAGGAGCAGGACAAAGGACTTGTGGACAATGTACTGCGACAGGTGATGGAGAAATCGCAATGAGGGCATTGCACCTGAAAAGGGGGTGATGTTACGTTCGCAGCCGAAAGACACTTACTCATAGGTTGTGACTACATGGGTAAGCAGTAATTAGTCACGGACTTGTTATCAGTCAGCGGCAGAATCACGTGTACAATACAATGACTCGATCCTAGGATAGTAGTACTAGGGTTTGGGATTCTAGAGGCGCTTCAAAGCCCTCTCCATTGTGTATATAACCTGTAGTCATCAAAGACCAAGCTCCCCAGCTTGGTCTTCTTGAATCGCCATCTATTCTCTTCTACTCTGTGAGACATAAGGGCTCCAACCCTTTCTCTACTTGTGACGACCATTGAAGTGTACCTCCAAGTGTCAGTGGACCTTGTGACCCTTCATAGCACGTGACAGAGATCCGTGTCTATCCAAAGCTAAGTCAAGGCATGCTATCCCTCTCTAGCCTAAGTCAAGGCTGACATTCAGTGGCAACATAACACGACTGTTGCAGTGTCGACAATACTTGATGACCTTGTTCTTGGGACACTTCTTTGTGATATGCCCTTGCTCATGACAGTTGTAGCAGAGATGGTTGTGTCCTCTGTCTCGAAGCATTGGATGCTCAACTGGGCCTCCTTGTCAAGGAGTCAGCGGCATCCTGTCTTTGAAGGGTGTGATCATTGGGGTGTAGGCAACGTGGGCATTGCTTATCTGTTCCAGTGCCTGTACCTGTTCCATCCTTCTCTAAACTCCACCCATCTCCATATCCACTGCGAACAAGGTGCATGATAGCAGCTGCTCTTGTCATCATATGTCAGCTAGCTGCTTCTTGACCTGCCCCATGCATATCAGTCCATCTCGCATCCAAGAGACCTCCACTGTTAGGTGTGGCTGGTCTAGTCAGATCAGCACCTCATCAATGGCATATGCATGACTGTCATCTGGGTGGAACATTTCCACCTGCATCATTGTCATCGGTACTGCAACCCGAGTTGGCAGGTGTGCAACCAGATAGACTGAGTCACTGTACCATGGTTGTCCTTTTCCCATACACCCCACTACCTCTTGTCCTTTCTTCCAGTAGAATATGTAGTTGGCAAGGACCCGTGCAGGCCCATCTGGGGATGGGTCTTCAAGTCAGATGTACAGTGGGTAGTAGCGTGAAGAAGTGGGGTTGTTGGGGAAGAAGGGAAGGCCTGGGTCATTGGGGTCTTCATTCTCTTTTTCCTCATCCATCTGATTGTAGTTGATGGGCAAGTTAAGGGTGCTGTCAGGAAGTGGTTGTTGGAGTGCAAACAGGGATGGGTCTCTGGAGTCTATGTGTACTGTAGTTTCTTGTGGAGAGGGGATGGTGATAGTGAGGGGAAAGGTTGGCAAAGGTATCATTGGTTGCAGGGATGGGGGTGGCATTCTCAGGTTAAGGTGGTTTGTGATGGCAGCCTCGATGATTTTGACAGCTGTCAGCTCAACTTTGGTGATGGTGGGAGTAGAAGTGGGAGTGGTCATGATAGTGAGTGGGAAAGGGAGATGTCAATTCTTTGTCAACAAGGTGGTCTTTTTATACGTCTTTGGGCACTCCATCGGCCATAGGGTGTAGGCGATAGAAATTGGTGATAAGGCCTTGGGCGTTGGTAAGATGTTCCGGAGGTTCCCATGTACTGTCACTCATGGGAAAGCCTTTCCACTTTACATAGTAATGTACCTTGCGCCCTTGGCCTTTATGACATGCGTTGAGTATTTGCTCCACTTTGTATTTGGCTTCTCCCTTGATAAGGTCCGGTGGAGGTCAGGTATAGTTTGTTCTGTGTAATGCTGTCTCCTTATATGGCATTAGGAGGTTGGCATGGAACACTGGGTGGATCTTCCATTGGGGTGGGAGTTCTAGTTCATACATAACTTCCAATAAGACCCATTTTATTGGAAATGGTCTGTATCATTTTGGTGCTAGTTTTGATGTAGGGTAAAGGGTTTGTAAGTTTACCCCTTCTAGCCAAACCATTGTTCCTTGAGTGTAAGGCGTAAATTTGGAGTTTCCCTTTTGAGCCATCAGTTGTTGCATGTGTTTGATACAATCTTGTGCATGTTGTCTTCTGATCATAAGTTCTTCCATTCTCTGACCTGTGGATGGTGCTGCGGATGGCATATTCATCCAGTTGACTCTTGGCATCCATCCCATGATTAGTGAGAAAGGGGTTTCTTTTGTTGTTGTGTTAGGCCAGGTGTTGTGTGCAAATTGGGCCAGTGGGAGGGTGTCCACCCAATTGTCTTGTTGTAGGTTGCATATGTGGCATAGGTATTGTTCTAGCCACTGATTTGATCTTTTGGACTGTCCATCTGTTTGTGGATGATATGCTGTAGATACATTTTGTTTCATTCCTGTCTTCTGATAGAAGTGTTTCTTGAACAGGGACATGAAGCATGTGTCCCTGTCAGAGATGACTCATCATGGGAATCCATAGTGGGGAAACACATGTTTGATTATCAAATCGACAATGCCTTCCACAGTAATCGTTTTATTGCAGGGGATGAAGATCACTGCTTTACTACAGTTGTGGTCAGTGATTGTTAGGATTGTGTTATACCCTTTTGACTTGGGTAATTTGACAATAAAGTCCATAGCAATTACTTTGAATGGTTCTGCGTCAACATTGGTGGTGATGGGAGAGAGGTGTGGTTTTACTCGGTGTGTGTTGATTTTGTTTTCTTGGCATGATGCGCAACCTTTGACATATTCTTCCACATCCTTCTTCATATTGGGCCACCAGTAGTCTCATCAAGTAAGCATGTATGTGTTTGCAATTCCAGGGTGTCCCATGCTTGGTGGATCATGGAGTGATTGAATTACCCCCTGTTTAAGATTGTTGCTTCCCACAACAATGAGGGCATCATTCTTCCACCAAAGTTGATCATGTTGGCATAGATTGTGGTGGTCCACCCATGGTGTGATTTCATTTTGGTGTTCAAATTGTCTTTGTTGGCATAACATATCCATGTCATTTAACAATGTGTAAGTTGTTTTGGTGAATACTGTTGTTGGGAGGATGATAATGTCATTATTGTCCTCCTTTCCTTCATTTTGACTCATTTGTTGTGATAACATGTCCACTCTAGTGTTGCTTGTTCCCAGAATGTGTTTGAGTATGAAGTCATATTCCAATAGTTCTTGAAATTCTCTTGCCACTCTTCGATTGATCTTTTGTGGTTCTTTCCAGTATTGTAAGTTGGAATGGTCCATGTAGATCATGATTTGATGAGGAGATCCTAGTAAATAGGTTCTCCATTGACGTAAAGCTTTTACGATGGCCAGCAGTTCCCAGTCATAAACATCGTAGTTTCATTCTGTGGCAGAGAATGATTTGGAGTAATAGGCTACTGGATGCATCTTGTTATCTTCTCCCTTCTAGTTTAAGATGGCTCCAATAGCAATAGTGGATGCGTCCACTTCCATCTTGAAGGGTTCATTCATCTTGGGGAATAGAAGTACTGGTTCTTCAGCTACTGCTTCTTTTAACGCTTCGAAGGCAGCTTGTTCTACTGAGGTCCATCTCCATGTGACCCCTTTTTTTGTTAGGTTGTGAAGAGGTCACGCTAGCTTGGAGAATCCTTTGATGAATCTTCTGTAGAAGTTGAGGAACCCCACAAAGCCTCGTGCCTCAGTGAGATTTTTCGGTGCTTCCTATGTCTTTACTCCTTGGGTTTTGACCAGGTCCATTCATATCTTTCCATGACCAATAATGACCCCAAGATATTCTACCTCCAGAGTTTCGAATGAACACTTCTCTGGTTTGAGGTATAGATCATGTTCTTCAAGTCAGTAAAGTACCTGATGGACAACTTTGTGGTGGTGGTGTTGGTTGATGGTAGTGGCAATGAGTATGTCATCCATGTAGACAATTACTTTGCCCATAAGTATTAGATTGCGAAAGATAGTGTCCATCATTGTTTGGAAGGTACTTGGCAAGTTTGTAAGTCTGAAAAACATAATGCTTGGTTCATATAGCCCCTGATTTGTCTTGAATGCTGCTTTCCATTCATCGCCTTCCTTGATGCGAACATTATTATATCCCCATTGTATGTCCATTTTGGTGAATAGTCTGGCATCTTGTACTTTGTTGATGATTTCTGGGATTAATGGTAATGGGTAGCAATTCTTAACGGTGAGTTCATTCAGTCTGCGATAGTCTTGTACTGGTCATAATTCCCCATTCTTCTTTTTAATGAAGAAGAAGGGAGAAGTGTAGGGTGATTTGGATGGTTGAATATATCCTTTTAGCAGTTGTTCGCTAAGGAATTTGGTGAGAGCTTCTCCTTCCATGAGGGCCAGTGGATAGACTTTGCAGTCAAGGGTTTTTGGGGAGTCTGGGAGTAGGTCAATGGCATGGTCCCATGGCCTTTTCAGTGGGAATTGATGAGATGCCTCTTCATTGAACACCTTTCTATGTTGATGATACTGGACTGGGACCATTTGCTCAAAAGTTCTCTTTGTGTGATCCATTGCTCATTGCACTAGTTTGGATGCTGTCATTGTTTTTTGTATGGTGATAAAGGGTTCTTCTTCTTTATTTATAAGTTGTTTCCAAGCTTCTTTGTCTAATTCATATGTTTCTAGAGCCCAAATTGCTGACTCAATCATTTCTTCATGGGTGTTTATCGTAGTGATAACCACCGGTTGATATTCTTCTTCTAGTGTTGCCTCCTTCCACCTAATTTTAGGTTCAAAGGTGGTGAACCATGGATATCCCAAGATTACTTCATCTTTTCCTAAGTTTGTGATGAGGAATCATAGTACATAAGTTTCTTGTCCTGTTCGAACTTGTAAATTGGTGTAATGGGTGATGCTTCCATCCTGATTTAGAGTTCTGTCTACATTCCATATGTTGATAGGTCGGTCCATTGGAAGGCAGGAAATTTGTAGTTGTTTGAGTAGTTGGGAATTGATAAAGTTGTTGGTGGCTCTGGAGTTGGCTAACACTTCTCTTTCAGCTGTAGCGTGTGCAGATTTAAACAGTACTGGGATTCACATTGATTGATACTTGCTACTGTACACGCTAATCTTTAATGCCCTAGCCCCAGCTGCAGGTGTCAGGTGTGAGGAAAATCCTCTTTCTTGTTGAACATGATATTGGCAAAGCAAGTGCAGACTTCATCACTCTTATTGTAGAGTTGTGTCAGAAATATTTCTGCTTTCTAATCTGCCAAGAGAGCTTTGTTGGAGGATATAGTGGCTGTGGCAATGACTGCATTGTTGGATGGGGATGAAGATGTTGATGCTTCAGTGATTCTATTGTTTTTCTGGGGGCAGAAGTGAGAGATGTGCCCCTTTTGATCGCATTGGAAGCATTTTCCTTCTTTGATTCACTTGGTTTTTTCATCTTCTGTCATAGTTGCACATGCTCTTGTCCGGCCTAGATCCATAGCATTTGGATCTTGGCAACGAGTGAGTGCATCAGTCCATTGCTCTCTGGTTCCTCCCATTACTTTATTGCCCTTAAGCCAGTTGCTGAGCTGGATGTATTCCTCATGTTGTTGCCATGCAGAGTCAGTCCAGGTAGCCCAATTGTAAGGATGGTCGAACTTAACACAGTTCCATACTAGGTTGTTGGGGAGTCCATTCTGGAATAGGTCGAGAGTGACTCATTGATCCAAGTTATATCCTGCTTTATTGGCTAAATTTTGGAACCAAGATATGAAGTCATTGAGGTTGTCCTTAACCATGTGTAGGCTCTTAAGCTCATGTTGGGCTTTTGCACTTTCAGCGGTGTCTGTGTATGCTTGCCTAAATTATGTGTCAACAGTTTGCCACAGGTTTTCTTCAGTTTGTAACACTCCCACAGTTGTTTGATCGACCAACCATTGGGCTTGTTCTTGTACCCAATCGTCGACAAGAGGTCCTCTAATGTAGGAGAGGAAAGTCATGGTTTGTCTATAGGGGTTGGTCATGACGTCTGTGTTGGGATTCATTCCACGATAGATTTGAAAGGCCAACATAAAGGCCTTGCTTTGTTCTCTATCTCCTGTGAATTTGAAGGAGGGATTTCCTTCAAGTTTTCCATTGGCATGTGGTGGTCCTCCTGTGGCACCTCCTCTGCCTCCACCTCCACCTCCACCTCTGCCTCCTCCTCCTCCTCCACCTCCACCTGGTGGTGGTGCAGGTATACCTCCTCCTCCTCCACCACCTCCACCTCCTCCACCTCCTGTTGGGATAGTAGTGGTGGTTGGTGGGATAGTGGTTGTCGAGGTTCCTGCTTGAGACATAGTTGGTTGTGTGATAATGGAAGGGGTAGGGTTTGTTGTAATGGTCATTGGAGTGAGGGGTTTGTTTGTGGTAGTATCTTCCAGTGGGTCTATGTCTATTGCTTGTATAGGTGTAAGGGTTGGTCCCAGTCCAAGGTTTTTGGGGACTGGTTTGATTGTGTACCACTTGTTTTGTTCATCACAAGCCACAAAGGCCCACAATTGATCTTCTTCAATGTAATGGATAGCTTGATATTCATTTAGTTTTGGGCTGAAGACGTAGTACCCTTCTGTTTGTCTTCCAGGATCTGTTCTCCAAACAGCAGTTCCTTTGACATTTGCTGATAGAGTATTATCTTCGATTTGGTCAATGTACAAATCCTGGAATCTAGATCTTGCTCTGCTGTTGAGAGCCACTTTGGAAGGAGACTTGACTTAAAGTTACGCACCAATGGGGTGTATCATGTGACATGCAGGTTCTGGGTGTGAAGTCGTATCAGGACTTCAGTTCGGGGGTTCACAAGTATTAGTCAAGCAGGGCTCAAGACTAATATGAGAGGATTCAGGATTCAGACTAGAGATGTGGAGGTCCTAGGTAGTTTGTTAGATGTGGAGGTCAACAAGTCAATGAGGTGTTTGTGTAGAGGAGACAGTTGTGTTGGTATTACACAGGAAGTCAAGTCTAACGATACAAGCTAGCTAGAGGTGACTTATATACTAGTACAAGGTGGTTTGTTAGGAACAAACCAATGATGCAGGTTGGCGTCGCATGATGTAGGATGATATCATCCTAGTACAGCTACTATGTGGAATTGATGAGTTGAGAATAGAGATGATGTTGTAGTGATGTAGCAATGATGTCATGAATCAAGAAAGATGAGCTGGCACGGATAAGAGAAAGATGATGTCAGAGATAGGTAAATAAGAAAGAGACCATGTCTGAAATCATAACACTTGCAGAGTAGAAGAGGAGAGAAGTGGTGATTCAAGAAGACCAAGCTAAGGAGCTAGGTCTTCAACTACTACATGTTATATACACAACAGAGAGGGCTTTGAAGCACCTCCTAAAACCAGAACCCTAGTATGCCTATCCTAGGATCAAGTCATCATATCGTACATGTGATTCTCATGCTGACTGATGATAAGTCCATGACTAAGTACTGCTTACCCATGTAGTCATAACCATTAGGTAAGTGTCTTTTAAGGTACAATCTGAGAATGTAACAAGTGCATGGTAATTGAGTTGACAAGGTTGGAGGAGTACTTGGGGTTGCTGCAAGCTGGATAACACAGTATGCATTGGCACTAGGAACAGTGCAGGTTTGCAATCAGCCAAGTGTGAAGCAGAGGCAGGATGCACCACTCAATGTGATAGCTCCAAACACGATGTCAAAGTAGAACATGCATATGTGAGCTACCCTTTCTTCCACATGCAAGCCCTGCAATTGGACACCATCCATGAACATCCAAATAGTTCAACAAAGTCCACCCTGACACAGTAATAAATCCATGGAGTGTTGGGTGCAGTGAGGTCTTCAGTGGTGCCCTTAGGCTTGACATTGCGCAAGTTGGCTGAATCTTCAAGTACTTGCTCATTCATCAATCACCTATACTAGCAGAGAATGAGTGTAAATAGATAGACTACAGGGGAGGATGTGTGCACCTGAGCATGTCTATCAACAAGTTCCAAAGGCCTAGAATGGTTAATACATTGAACATTGAAACATTGAACATCATCAAGTTGAATGTGAAGGCAGCAGCATGAGTGTGGGTGAGGGGACAACTTTTTTTCATTGAAATGTTGAATGTCGAGATTTTGAACTCTGTCTCAAATATGCTAGTATGATTGGCTCTGCTACTTTTTGGGGTCTTGTGATACAGCTATGGTGCATGTCACCTAGTCACCACCAATTTTAAATAGCTTTTACATATGTTAGAGAAAACCTAATTCCTGACAAAACATAGTGTTTGGCAAGTAGATTAAGAGGAAATTTCTGTATGATAAAATTTGGTCATGTTGCCTTACCTAAATTGGCTGATTCCATATATAGACAAAAGGCACTTATGGAACACACAGATGTGTCCCATAGCCTCAATTGTCTCCTGGACATATTTCTCTACAGGTTTTGATTTTTGAAAAGCAGACTGGCCGGTCATGTGTAAGCTTACATAAGCTATCCAAAATTGGTGGTGACTAGGTGACATACACCATAAATCCAAAACAGGGGGCCCCTCACCAAAGAATGCACGACAGTGGACTTCTGAATTTCAACAGCAGGGTTCATAGTTAAGTATAGTTTGAAATTCTTGGGAATTTGTTATCTTGCAAAATATGTAGTTATCAAATAGTTACTGCAAAATCAATTAGTTATCCAGGGATGCTAAGACAGCATGCAGCAAAGTGCCTTGCAAAGTTTGGGTTATCTCATACTTATCATCTGTTGCAGAGTGTTGTCTCCCTTTTTTTTTTCTTTCCTTTCATCCCTGTCTCCCCAACCATGTCACTAGGGATTACCACTGACCCATGTCTCTCCATGCTCCTGTCAAGATTGACAGCCAAGCCACAGCTGCATGCAAGCTGTGTGTGCTTGTGATGGCATACAGCAATGACAGCATTGAGCCATCCACATTCACACAGAACTCCTCCCCACTGTCCCATGCACTGTCTGCCAGTGTGACACCCATGAGCACCAGTTGCAGCAGCATTGGGCTTGGGTTCAGGGAGAAGGAGAAGGCACACCTGGGGTTCACAGGGTTTGCTGAGATGCTTAACCCACTGATATGCCTGCTTTCTCCCTGAGCCCTGAAAAGGCAATTTTTGCAGTTTCCAGTCACTTTCCAATACCCTTTGCACCTTTGCACCCTCCTGTGCTCTCTGTATGTGCCACATTCCCACACACACTCTGCGCACTCCCTGGTCCATGTTTGTTACGTATCTGCCAACATACTGCCTGACTTAGGCCGAATCGCCGATCACTCTAGATGCGAAAGTCGATGATGTGGACGATGAGGCAAACCACTAGCTGAATAGTGGCGCAAGTGATGTAGAAGAGTGTCCACACAAGGGAAAGATGAATAGCCACACTGGATGAGAGGGATAGAGGGCTCTGCTATTGGCTCTGGTACTTCTGCGATAGAATACAAGAAGTCAAGCTGGAGAACTACCAGCGACTATGCTACGGCTTATAAGGACGCCTACTGGTGTACAGTAACACACTATGAGTCATGCTCAGTAAGCGATCAGTAATCAAAGAGTAAGCAACAATGTGTAACACAACAATGATGAGTAAAACCAAGTATCCACAAGGGGAAGTGAAACAACAATGAGGCAAGATAAGAGACATGAGGCATACAGTGACTCAGTCATCCATCAATATCCAGGCACGAACCATGAGTCCAGAATACTCCAGTGCCTTCTAGTACATTCCATGCCTTTCCATGGGCAGCGCACCCCTTCAACGGTCTTCCATCCATCGGCGTTCTCCACGATAGCCCCTTGCTTATGTAGTTAGCCTGATACGTACTAGGGCTGGGCTTCAACTTAGCTAATCGTCCAATATCTCCTCGACGTATGCTCCTCCACAGTGTAGACGTTGCTTGAACGCTTCGTCTGGATCTTC
>WNGR01002993.1_pt1 | contig 18498 bp, 6 predicted proteins | sample 5407581 | NCBI WGS metagenome assembly WNGR01 (sample SAMN13153383, study PRJNA577476) | soil metagenome | isolation source: 80 cm soil or saprolite under Garry oak tree replicate 2 | place: USA:California | collected 2016-06-15 | reverse complement strand
ACAGCGACAGACATGGAGGTGTAGGGGTCCCGGTGGGTCTCACCGTCTTCAAAACGGCTGGGGGGTCGCTCGGCGCGGTCCCTGGTGGGTTCGACTCCCACACGCCTCTGCCAAGAGTTGTGGATTTGTTGTAGTGTGCTGTCTTTTTACCCATGGTTTTGCAGATTCCGCAAGACTATGCTTCCTTTTTTGCCCTGCAAAACTATGCTTCCCATCCTGATAAAGAAATAATGTATTTTACTATTACGTAATTTTTGTAGGAGGGTATAGAAGCTTTACAAAAGGGAGGAGTATTTGCGTTATGGAAATTTTTCCAGGTGACCTGTCGGATACCCCAGTTCTTCCAATATCTGACGCCAAGTTTCGTGTCCTTCCTTTGTTCGTATCGTATGAGGGTCACTTAGTTGTTTAACGATCTGCCATGAACTTGGATACTTACCCTGGTCGTGAAGGATTAACGCTACTTGACGAATCTCATTACAGTACATAGCCACTCGCTCATCGTGATGTTTCCTACGTGCAGTAGCACATCGTTTCTTAATCTGATTACAAAGAGCAGGAAAATTATCCTTGAAAATAGTGTAATTATATCCCATTTCTCGGGCGATTTCGAAAACCGAAAGAGTTTCCTCCTCGTTCGCCAATACCTCTTGTAGCCGCCGCTGCATCTGTTCATAATTAAATCGCTCACGATAGCGCATGACAATGGCAGCGCAATGATCCGGAAAATGCTTACGAAGCACCTCACTACCACAGTTGAGTTGCTGTACGAGTGTCGAGAGCGGAACTGGTTGGTCGCTCCTCAAAGCGTTTTCCAGCTCTTGCTTCATTCGGTGAAAATCATCTTCAGTCCACCGACGGCGGTAGCTCGTCGAAATCCTTTTACTGAGATCGGGACAATGTTTACGTATGGTGTAAGTGGGATAACCCGAGATGTTTGCTACTTCGCGCAGACTTGGAGGGGGATCCCTCTCTTCAGCTATCACCACTTCCAGTATCTGCCGCATGCGCTGCACATCTTCGGCAGATATAGGCTTTCCCCTACCATGTGACACCACAGGCAAATTATCCACGACAAATTGCGGATTCCTCTGATCTGGAGGTAGCTTTGTTGTCAGGAACTCCACCGGTGTGATCGATAAGGCAGAGCATAAATGTAAAAGCGTGTCGAAATATGGCACCCGTGTCCCCTGAATATATGACCAGAGAGGTTGTTTATTTAGTTTTACTAACCGCGCTAGTGTATTTACATTGCCTTGCGCATAGTGCTCTAAACAGAGACTCATCACTATCGCAATTTGCTCTTTCCCTGGTGGCTCTGAGATATGAGGTGCATATGCCAGTAGCTCGCCAACGACCTCAGCCGTCCAATATTGATGCTTCAGCTCTTCTTTATCATTCAATGTGGTTTCCACTGCCTGTAGTAAAAGAGCATTCCCCAACCACCATCCACAGTACGAACAATAACCCGGACGTGTGGCCTGGGTGAGTAATGGTGATAACTTCTGACATTGTGGACAAGAAGTAACGAGCAGTTGTCGATGCCTAAGACAGACAGTAACACTAGCAAGTGCCCAAAGGAGTGGTTCATAGACCATATGGTGAGTTTGTCGCCACTCCTCATAACATGCAGGACACCAAGCCTTTCTGCGACGAAGCAACTTGTTCATTCCGATAACCTCGCTCCATGTGGACATTGTAAGGAAGCGCAAATTTTCACATGAGGTGAGGGATTGTAACCTCTCTACCCACTGTTTAGCCATAGGGCTGATACCGTTGAGAGCCAACGCATTATTAAACCAGAAACTAGCCATGCGACTGTGGTAGTTGTAGTAAGTTAGGGTAGGCACAGTTTGAGACTGGAAGGGCATAATTTCTCGCAGAACCAAGTTCTTGGGAGTGACGCAGTGCTCTTTAGCAAGCCGAGCGATATAGCTGGTTAAGCTCTCAACATACGGTGTTCCGATACCGATCGGTTCTAAGCGATAGAGGCGACTGCGAGATGGCAGAGGCGGAATCGTCACATCCCATTCTTCATAACGCTCCAATGGATTTGCTCCTTATCGATTCAGTCTTATTCTCCGTTCTTCCGCCGAGGTCCTCCAGTCCTATCACGCGTCTCTTTCCTCCGGAAAGGTCGAGTAGTTTCCGCTTTCGGCTTTTTTAAGGGCTTGGGAGGAGCCTCTGATGAAGGGGTTTCCCTAGCCTCACTCACTTCTTCTGCTCTATTCGTGGTTTCGTTAGACTGGTCACCGGAAACTGACTGTAGTGTGGAGAGTGCCGCGTCAGCTGGAATTTCTGCGGGAGGTAATTCCTGTTCATCTTCCTTTGCAATTTCGACAACCTGACCCTGTGGAGCCGCTTTTCCTTCTGAAGCTGATTTCTTAGTTTGAGGAGCGGTCGTCGAGGTGATATCAGGAGACAATCCGAGCATTTTCCGTAGAGGTCCTTAACCAGGTCGCAAGCAACTTTGACAGCACCTGCGAACGCTGGCGCGGCCTCTATCGCGCGGCGCAATCTCAGGCAAAGGCACAGGGGCTGATTATGCTTGACGCCTCGCGCAGCGCGGAGGACAAAAAACAGGCCGACCGCCTGCGCGCCGAAGCCGAGTCACAGCTTGCGCTGCTAACCGACATCACGAGCCTGGTACAATCCGACTTCTACAGTTACCGTTACTTCGCCAGCGAGGGCTTTCTGCCGGGATATAACTTCCCGCGCCTGCCGCTGTCGGCCTTTATTCCCGGGCGGCGCACCCGCCAGCGCGACGAGTACCTCTCGCGCCCGCGCTTCCTGGCGATCTCCGAGTTTGGCCCGCGCGCCATTGTCTACCACGAAGGGTCGCGCTATCTCATCAACCGCGTCATCCTCACAGTCAGGGATGACGAGGATGTACCCACGCGTGGCGCGAAGCAGTGCGAGCAGTGCGGCTATTTGCACCCCATCAACGACGGAATGGGTCTTGATGTGTGTGAACGCTGCCAGGCTCCCCTGGGCTTTACGTTCCGGCAGCTCTTCCGCCTGCAAAACGTCGCCACCAGGCGACGTGACAAAATCAATTCGGATGAAGAGGAGCGCATGCGCCTCGGTTTCGAGATCCGCACCGCCGTGCGCTTCGCCGAACACGAAGGTCGTCCACTGTACCAGCTGGGCAAGGTGGAGCGCAACGGGGAGACGCTGGCAACGCTCAGTTATGGGCATACCGCCACCCTCTGGCGCATCAATCTCGGCTGGCTGCGGCGCAAAGACAAAGCGCAGTACGGGTTTGTGCTGGATACTGAACGGGGCTACTGGCAGAAAAACGAGCAGGCTGTGGATGATCCCGATGATCCCATGTCCCCACGTACCAGCCGCGTGATCCCCTATGTCGAGGACCGGCGCAATTGCCTGTTGTTTGAACCAGCCAGTCGGCAGAGCGCGACCGTCATGGCCTCGCTGCAGGCCATACTCAAGAGCGCTATCCAGGTGAAGTACCAACTCGAAGACAACGAGCTGGCGGCTGAACCCCTACCCAGTATGGAGGAACGCAGCCTGATCCTCTTTTACGAATCTGCCGAGGGCGGTGCGGGCGTGCTCAAGCGGCTGCTCAACGATGCACAGGCCCTCGCTGAGGTCGCCCGTGAAGCGCTGCGCCTCTGCCACTTTGATCCGCTTACGGGAGAAGACAGGCGGCGTGCACTGCGAGCGCAGGAGGACTGCGAGTCAGCCTGTTACGACTGCCTGTTGACCTACTCCAACCAGCGCGATCACCGGCTGCTGGACCGCCAGGCCATTCGCGACAGCTTGCTGGCTCTTGCACAGTCGCAGGTCGAGGCAGGCCCGACGGAGCAGCCACGGTCCGACCACCTCCAGCGGCTCCTGCGCCTCTCCGACTCCGAATTAGAGCGAGACTGGTTACGCTACCTGGAAGCTCATGGACACCGTTTGCCCTCACACGCGCAGCATTTGATCGCGACGTGCGACACGCGTTCCGATTTCTTTTACGAGGATCACCAGGCAGTCATCTACATCGACGGGCATTATCACGACTATCCCGAACGCCAGCAGCGCGATGCTGTCAGTACGGAATGCCTGGAAGATATAGGCTACATCGTCATTCGTTTTGGACATCAGGAGGACTGGGCGGCAAAGCTGGCCCGCTATCCACACATCTTTGGGAGGCAGGCATGAGGTTCGCAGTTGGTTCGCTGGTCAAAGCGCGCGGGCGAGAATGGGTGGTGTTGCCAGAATCGGATGAGCACATGCTAGTGCTACGCCCGCTCGGCGGTACAGAGGACGAAGTGACAGGGATCTATGCCCCGCTGGAGCGGGTGGAAGCGGCGCATTTCGATCTGCCCGACCCAACGCAGCCGGGCGATTATCGCTCCTGCCGCCTGCTGCGCGATGCGGTGCGGCTCGGCTTCCGCTCAAGCGCGGGCCCTTTCCGCTCATTTGCGCGTATTGCAGTGGAGCCGCGGCCTTACCAACTTGTCCCCTTACTCATGGCCTTAAAACTCGACCCGGTACGCCTACTGATTGCCGATGACGTGGGCATTGGCAAGACCATTGAAGCCTGTCTGGCCGTGCGCGAACTCATCGATCGCGGCGAGGTCTCGCGCTTCGCAGTGTTGTGCCCGCCGCAACTGGCGGAGCAATGGCAGGCCGAACTGCAGGACAAGTTTCATCTCGACGCCGAACTGGTGCTCTCCAGCACCGCCTCGCGCCTCGAGCGCAACTGCCGCCTGGGCGAGTCGTTGTTCGAACACTACCCCTATGCGATCGTCTCGACCGATTTCATCAAGTCGGAGCGCCGCCGCGACGAGTTCCTGCGCACCTGCCCCGAACTGGTCGTCGTGGACGAGGCGCATACCTGTGCCTCCGGCAACGAGGGGCGCGGTGGCCGCCACCAGCGCTACCAGCTCGTCTCCAGTCTTGCGGCAAATACGCAGCGTCACCTCGTGCTCGTCACCGCCACACCGCACAGCGGCAACGAGGACGCCTTCCGCTCCCTGCTGACCTTGCTTGACAAAGATTTCGCGCACCTGCCGCAAGACCTGACGGGAAGAGAGCACGAGCAGGAACGTCGCAGGCTGGCAGCTCATTTCGTGCAGCGCAGGCGCGGCGATATTCGCTCCTACCTGCAAGCTGATACTCCCTTCCCTGAGCGCGTGGATAGCGAGCAGCACTACAAGCTCTCGCCAGAATACAAACGACTGATCGACAAGGTGATGCGTTACACGCGGGAGACCGTGGCCGACCCGCTGGATGGCAACAAACACCACCAGCGCGTGCGCTGGTGGTCTGCCCTGGCATTGTTGCGCTCGATGTCCTCCAGCCCTGCCGCTGCCGTTGCCACCCTGCGCAGCCGCGCCTCGGTCGCCGATACCGAGACCGTCGACGAAGCCGATGAGATCGGTCGTCACACCGTGCTTGACCTAATGGATACCGACACCAGCGAGGGGGTGGATATGGTGCCCGGAAGCGATAGCGAGGATGAAGGCGGAGAGCAGCAGAAGTTGCGCCGCCGACTCCTGGAGATGGCGCGTGAGGCCGAGGCACTGCAAGGGTCGAAGGACGAGAAGCTGCAAAAGGCCATCAAGCTGGCCGAAGCGCTGGTCAAAGATGGCTTCCAGCCTATCCTCTTCTGCCGCTTTATTCCCACGGCGGAATATGTCGCCCAGGCCCTGCGCGAGCGCTTGCCGAAGAGCGTTCAGGTTGACGCGATAACCGGATTGCTGCCGCCCGTCGAACGGGAAAACCGTATTCTCGAACTGGCGAAATCACCCCAGCGCGTACTCGTCTGCACCGATTGCCTGAGCGAGGGCATCAACCTGCAGGAGTATTTCAACGCCGTGCTCCACTATGACCTCTCGTGGAATCCCACGCGCCATGAACAACGCGAGGGTCGCGTGGACCGCTACGGGCAGCCGAACCAGCAAGTGCGCGTGGTGACCTACTATGGCCTGGACAACCAGATCGATGGCATTGTGCTGGATGTGCTCATTCGCAAGCACCGCACCATCCGCAGCTCGCTGGGCATCTCGGTGCCCGTTCCCATCGACACCGACCAGGTGATCGAAGCCATTTTCGAGGGGCTGCTGCTGCGAGAAAATGCGGGAAACGCGCAAAGCGCCCAGCTTCTCTTACCGGGATTGGAGGACATATGGCAGCAGGAGCGCGACGATCTCTTCAAGCAGTGGGATGCCGTCTCGGAACGCGAGAAGCGCTCGCGCACGATGTTCGCCCAGGAAGCCATCAAAGTGGACGAAGTGGCAGCAGAATTGCAGGCGGTACAGAGCGCCATCGGCTCCGGCGTTGATGTTGCCATCTTCACGCAAGCGGCCTTCAGCGCCTATGGAGCCACAGTCTCCTTGAATGGAACGGGCGAACTGCAGGTTGACCTGGGCGAGGCGCCGCGTGCCTTGCGTGACGCGGTTGGCAATCTCACTCGTCTCAAGGCGCGTTTTGAACTGCCGGTGCGCGCAGGCGAGCTCTACCTGAGCCGCACGCACCCGGTGGTCGAAGGGCTGGCGGGCTACGTCATGGATGCCGCGCTTGATCCGATAGGCGAGAGCGTCGCCCGCCGCTGCGGGGTGATCCGCACCGGCCACATCTCGCGCCGCACGACGCTATTACTGGTGCGCCTGCGCTTCCATATCGTCACGCAGCGCGGCGCAGAGGAGCGACCACTCTTGGCCGAGGACTGCCAGGTCATCGCCTTTTCCGGCTCGCCGCGCAACGCGCAGTGGCTCGACGATAGCCAGGCCATCGAGCAGCTCCTGCAGGCGCAGGCAGAGGCCAATGTCACCCCTGACGAAGCACGGCATTTCCTGCAAACTGTCCTCGATGATTTTGACGTGCTGCAGCCACATCTCAACCAGGTGGCGCAGCAGCGCGGTGAGGAGTTGCTCACTGCGCATCGCCGGGTACGCAGCGCCTCGCAGATACGCGGTGTGCGCTACCGCGTAGAGCCGCAGTTGCCGCTGGATATCCTGGGGATCTATGTCTATTTGCCGAAAATATAGAAGGATATGCACATGCCAGCCTATAAGCGAGGCCAGCAGGCTATTTTTACCACCGTGCGCAGCGAGGGAGCAATCCTCCCAACAGACCTGCTCCAGCGCGTTGCCCAGGGCGATACTACCCTGGGCGGGCTGACGCCCGATGCCTATCATCTATCAGGAGAGAAGCTCAACGAGGCCATCAACCGCGCGTGGAACCACATGCTCGCGGCGTGGACAGTGTTCAAAGCAGGCAGGGAGAAACTTCCTGCGAATGACGCGGGAACCACACTGACGCGGGAACGCTGGCTGCTGCCCCTCTTCTCGGAACTGGGCTACGGTCGCCTGCTCACATCCAGAGCCATCGAGATCGGCGACAAAAGCTATCCCGTCTCGCACGGCTGGCAGCATACACCCATTCACCTGGTCAGTTTCAAGGTGGACCTCGATCATTTTAGCAGGGGCATAGCAGGCGCGGCCCGCAGCAGCCCGCACAGCCTGGTACAGGAACTGTTGAACCGTTCTGAAAGCCACCTGTGGGGCGTCGTCTCCAATGGGCTGCAGCTGCGCATCCTGCGCGACAATGTGAGCCTGACGCGCCAGGCTTATGTCGAGTTCGACCTGGAAGAGATGATGGACGGCGAAGTCTATGCCGATTTTGTGCTGCTGTGGCTGCTCTGCCACCAGTCGCGGGTCGAGGCCGAGCGCCCTGAGGCGTGCTGGCTGGAGCAGTGGTCACGCGCCGCGCACGAACAGGGTACCCGCGCACTCGACCAACTGCGCAACGGCGTGGAGAAGGCCATCACGGCCCTCGGCAGCGGCTTCCTGGCGCACCCCGCGAACAACGCTTTGCGAGAACAACTCCGCTCGGGCACGCTCACCGCGCAAGACTACTACCGCCAGGTCCTGCGCCTCGTCTACCGCCTGATCGTGCTCTTCGTGGCGGAAGATCGCAATGTCCTCTTTCACCCCGAGGCCAACCCGGCTGCTCGTGAGCGCTACACCCACTACTATGCAACGGTGCGGCTGCGTAGATTGGCGGAACAGCGCAGCGGCACGCGTCACGCCGATCTCTTTTGTGGGCTGCGGCTGGTGATGGAGCAGCTCGGCCAGGACAGGGGCTGCCCTGAACTGGGCTTGCCCGCACTGAATAGCTTCCTCTTCTCGCGCGAGGCCATTGCGGCCCTGGCGGACTGCGAGCTTGCCAACCACGACCTGCTCGACGCCATCCGCTCGCTGGCCTTCACCGCTGACAGGCGCATGCGCCGCGCCGTGGACTACAAAAACTTGGGGTCAGAGGAACTGGGCAGCGTCTACGAATCGCTGCTGGAACTGCACCCTTTGCTGCACATCGAGGCCGCGCGCTTCGAACTGCAAACGGCAGGCGGCAACGAGCGCAAAACCACCGGCAGCTATTATACGCCCACCAGCCTGATTACCTGCCTGCTCGACTCGGCCCTTGACCCTGTGCTGGACGAGGCCTGCGCGAAAACTGACCCGGAGACGGCCATCCTCAACCTCAAAGTCTGTGACCCCGCCTGCGGCAGCGGCCACTTCCTGATCGCGGCGGCCCACCGCATCGCCAAACGCCTGGCCGCTATCCGCACAGGAGATGAAGAACCCGCACCAGAAGCCCGGCGCAAGGCGCTGCGCGACGTTGTCGGGCGCTGCATCTACGGTGTGGACCTCAACCCGATGGCCGTGGAACTGTGCAAGGTCAGCCTGTGGATGGAGGCCATCGAGCCGGGCAAGCCGCTCTCCTTCCTGGAGCAGCATATTCAATGCGGCAACAGCCTGCTGGGAGCCACACCCGCGCTGCTGGCAAAGGGTATTCCCGATAGCGCCTTTGAGCCCATCGAGGGCGACGACAAGAAAATCTGCATCGAATACAGGAAGAAGAACAAATACCAGCGCGAAGGGAACCGATCTTTATTCGACCCTCAAGGCCAGCAATGGCCGTGGGACCGCCTGGGCGACCTGGCAGCAGGTATGATGCACCTGGAAGAGATGAGCGATAATACAGTAGAAGAGGTGCGCCGCAAGCAAGAATACTATGATAAGCTGGTAAAGTCCAACGCTTACGAGTCTGGCAGGCTATGGGCCGACGCCTGGTGTGCTGCTTTTGTGTGGAAGAAAAATAACGAATTCGCCTACCCCATCACCGAAGAGGTCTTCCGCAACATCGAGAGGAACCCCTTCAACATCGCGCCTTGGATGAAGGCCGAGATTATAAGGCTGAGAGAACAATACCAGTTCTTCCACTGGCACCTGGCTTTCCCGGATGTGTTCAGGGTGCCATCAAAAGATGAAGAACCCGAAAACGATCAGGCGGGCTGGTCTGGTGGCTTTGACGTGGTGCTGGGGAATCCGCCGTGGGAGCGCATCAAGATTCAGGAAAAAGAATGGTTTGCCACTCGGCACCCTGATATTGCGAATGCTGCCAATGCCGCACAGCGCCGCCGCATGATCACGGCCTTACAGTATGAAGACCCTGCTCTATACAGCACTTTTATGGAGGACCAGCGTCAGGCCACTGGTGAGAGCCATTTAGTGCGCGATACGGACCGCTATCCGCTCTGCGGTCGAGGTGATATAAATACCTATGCCATCTTTGCCGAGGCGATGCGTCTTGTCATCAATCCTACAGGGCGAGTTGGGTGTATTGTGCCTTCCGGCATTGCTACTGATGACACAACTAAGGTTTTTTTCCGAGATTTAGCAGAGGCTTACACCTTAGTTAGTTTATACGACTTTGATAATGTTGCAGGCGCTTTTCCAGATGTGGACAGCAGGTATAAATTCTGTTTGCTCACCCTTACCGGCTTAGCTAAACCAGCCATGCTTGGTGCTGAATTTGCTTTCTTTCTCCATCAGGTAGAGGAGCTACAAGATAGTGACCGTCGTTTTACACTCTCTGCCAAAGATTTAGCCCTGATAAATCCTAATACTCGTACATGTCCTATATTCCGTTCGAAGCGAGACATGGAACTGACAAAAGCTTTATATGAGCGTATACCCATTCTTATCAAGGAGGATAGTCCTGAAGGGAATCTGTGGGATATTAAGTTCTTCTCAATGTTTCATATGGCAAATGACTCACACTTATTTCGTACTCGCGAACATTTAGAAACTGATGGTTGGAAACTCGAGGGCAATGTTTTTTATAAAGATGGCGAAAAGTGCTTGCCTCTTTATGAAGGCAAAATGATCTTGCACTTCGATCATCGATTTGGTAGTTATGAAGGCTCATCAAAAACCGATAGTGATTTGAGCAAGTCGCAGCATGATAATCCTTTGATGTTGTCAATCCCACGCTACTGGGTCCATGAGTCTCACATGCCCAAGCTCATAAAAGATGGACGAGAAGCTCTACTAGTGTTTCGCGATATCACAAACACCACAAATGTCCGAACAGCAATATTCAGTATTCTTCCTGTTTTACCTTGTGGTGACACTCTTCACACAGTTGTTTTAAATCGAAAATACACTCGTGAACTGACATATTTTGGTAGCTGCACCTCATCGTTTGTCTTCGATTATATCGCTCGACAGAAACTCGGCGGTACTCATATGAAACCCTTTAATCTGAAGCAACTTCCAGTACTTCCCCCAAATCAATATGGGGTGATAAGCGAATGGGACAATAGAAACTTAGTGGGTGATTGGATATTCCCCCGCGCTCTCGAACTCACCTACACCGCCTGGGACCTGGAACCCTTCGCCAAAGACTGCGGCTACGATGGTCCTCCCTTCAGATGGAACGAGGAGCGGCGTTTCCTGCTGCGCTGCGAGCTGGATGCAGCGTATTTTCATTTGTATGGCATCGAGCGCGATGATGTGGACTACATTATGGAGACGTTCCCGATTGTGAAGCGCAAGGATGAGAAAGAGTACGGAGAGTACCGGACGAAGCGGGTGATTTTGGAAATCTATGCTGAGATGCAGCGGGCGCTGGAGTCGGGGGTGCCGTATGAGACGCGGTTGGTGCCGCCGCCTGCTGATGCGGCGGTGGCCCATGGGCCAAGGGAGAGCAGGGAGACGTTTGCAAAGCAATAATTCTCGCAGAGATTGATGGATAAACAGCATAAACAAGAGAAAGAGGCAAGCGGGATGGCTGAATTATTGAGTGCCACTGGATCATTTATCACTGAAGGAGAGAGAAGAGCAGCCGAGGAGTTGAAGCAACTGCCCGACTCGTGGCTTGTCATCTGTAATAAGACGCTGCCAACCAGCAATGGACGCTCCTACGAGATAGACTTTGTGGTGGTCGGCAAACGCTGGATATTTCTCCTGGATGAGAAATCCTGGCGCGGTAAAATTCGCGGCAATGAGGAACAATGGGTCAGAATGGATGGCTTTTCAGAACGCAGTCCTCTGGCAAAGGCGGATTATGTGGCGAAAGTACTGGCTGGCCATATCGGGTGGAAGGTGCCTGCCCTGAAAAGCGGTGGTCGCTATGTCCGGGGAGGCGTGTTGCTCTCCGCTACCGATCAATTACCACAGATTCTTGATTCCCGCGCGGCCAATGGCATTTTCTTGTTGACGGATGTATGCCAGCGTCTCTGCGCAATCGATAGTCAGGGAGGCAATCCGCTTGTCGGCCAGGTACATAACCTGGTGAAAAAAGCGCTGGTAGATCTCTCTGAGCGACCGGCTGTCCCTGGCCGCATCAACAATCTTTTCACCGTTGAAGACGCAATAGCTGTTCGTCCTGGTGTGCGTCTTTTTCATGCCACTATGGACGGCGGTGAACCATACCTTCTGATGATCTACGATCTTGGGCGCGACCCGCTTGCAGCACACGAACTGAGAAATTTCTACCTGCGGGAGTTTAAAGCGCTGCGCGAACTGTATAGCACGGGCCTGGTTGCCGAAGTCGCGGTGCCTTTTGAATGGTCCGACGACTTTCTTATTCTCCCCATCGTTCCGTTGAAAGGCAAACCATTAAGTGTGTATCCACGCCCGGAGACCCGTGAAGAGCTTGCTCTGGAATTGCTGCTCGCGGCAGCCTGCTTTAAAGGACTGGACATCATTCATAGTAAGAATATCCTGCATCGCGCTATTGGACCAGACACCGTCTATGTGCTGCAGGGGGGACAGGCGCCCAAAATCGCCTTTACAAATTTCTTTGCCGCACGGCTGGGCACCAGCACCATCGCGGCTCCTCTCGATAAGCTTGCTTTTGCAAACGAAGACCCGTATGCTTCTTTTGATCTTGCAGTTGGCTATGAACATGCGACCCCAGCAACCGACATCTTTAGCCTGGCACTGGTGTTTTTGGAACGCGTTGCAGGCGTCTCTATCGCGGGGATACGCGCATCCGTCGAAAGCGAAATCATTTTTCCTGACCTTCAGAAACGATGGTCGATCCTTCCTGCTGACTTCACTGCCGAACTCTCCAGTCTCTTTCAGCAGATTGTGACTCCTGAACACTATGCACCACCCCTGCCGGCAAAGGAGATCGTGTCACAGTTGAGCGAACTTGCCCGGCGCCTGCGAAGTGGGACACCCCAGGAGGAAGACACGTACCTGCTAGACAGGCGTTTCAAGGTCCAACGTGTTCTGGGACAGGGAACAATGGCAAAGACGTATCTCGCAAGCTATGCCGACTACGCCGATGCCGGGCTAGGGCGCTTTGTGCTCAAACGTTTTCTCAGGCCTGAAGAGGTCTATCAACAGGCAGTAGCAGAGTACCGTTCGCTGGCCCAGATTAAAAGCAAATACCTGCCCAGCATTTCAGAAATTTATCGCCAGCAGGACGACGTGCATATCAAAATGGAGTATATTCCCGGACAGACCTTGAAAGAACTGGAATCCACCTTCCCCTGGCCCCTGGAGCGCTGGTGGCCCTTTGCGCAGGACATGATGAATGCTATTGAGGAGTTGGAAACGAAACACCTGCTGCATCGCGATATTAAGCCTGAAAATATCATTCTCTATGATGAGGGGCAGTATCCCGTCCTGATTGACTTTGGCTTCGCCATCCAGCAGGGAGCATCCAGCAGTGTGCGTGCGGCTGGTACCCCTCTTTACCTACCACCGGAGGCATTGACAGCGCTGACCCCACCGTCGACCTGTGATCGCTATGCCGCCGGTATTGTGCTTTTCAGGATGCTCACCGGCTCGCTCCCGTTTGAACTCACGGGTACACGACGAATACCGCGCATCCCAGACCGCGTTACCAGCGAGAAGGTGCGAAAAATAGCGGCAGTGCTGCTGCGCGTGGTATCAAATGATCCTCAGGAGCGCCCTACATCGATTGCCCAGGTGCGGAACGATCTGCAGACCGCCGTCCTCGCACTTGAAGAACCGGTAGAAATACGTACACTGGCCGAGCAAATAAATCCCTGGGTGGACGACATTCGCAGTCTCTATCGCAATAGCGAGAGCGGTAATGCCAACAATAGGGGACTGGATACCCCGTTCGTGCGTGAAACCTACGTGCCGACTGCACTGGATTTGTGGCTGCTTCCTGCAATCTTTCATGATCGTCCGAAAGCCGTGTTCCTGTCCGGCAATCCTGGCGACGGGAAAACGGCCTTCCTGGAACAGGTCCGCGAGAAGTTAGAAGACGAGCAGGCCACGTTTCTCAGGCACGACGCCGATGGCTGGGAATGTAAGTATAAAGGGCATACGTTTCGTAGTTGCTACGATGCCTCAGAAGCATATAAAGGACTTAGCGCGGACGAACAGCTTGCGCAAAAGTTGCAGGGGCTGGAAGGAAGGAGCATGCCTGACACCCCGTTGACCGTGCTGATTGCCATCAATGATGGACGCCTCATGGATTACTTTGACCGCCACAAAGAGCGTTTCCACTGGCTGGCAGAACAGATAGCACGATTTGAGGATGAGAGTGAGGTAGAGCATGTGCCCGTCTGGGTAGTGGACCTGAAGCGGCGCGCATTTGTGAACTTACCCGAAGCTGCAGAGCCATCAATTTTCACCCGTGTGCTGCAAAGCCTCGTTAACCAGGAGCGCTGGCAGATCTGTGAGACCTGCGCCGCTGCTGTTGTGTGCCCCATACGTAACAACGCTGCTGCGCTGCGCAAACGTAGTATCAGCAAATGGCTAGAGTATCTGCTTTTGCTTACACACCTGCGCCGCCAGCGTCATATGACAATGCGTGATCTGCGCTCTGCCATTGCCTATCTCATTACAGGCAATACCAGTTGTCAGCAAGTACATGAGGCAAGGCATGGCGAGGAGGCAGGAGCATCACTGATCAACCTGAACTACTGGCGTTCGGCATTTGCGCCGCTTGAGATGAATGATGAACTACTACGCGAGTTGATCAACCTTGATCCAGCACGGTTCGCACATCCACAGCTTGACCGCTTCCTCCATTTCCACCAATCGCCAGAGGAAGCTGATGCGCGGCGTCTTCTATTTGCCGATAGCATCGATCTGAGCTTACAGCGTTTCAAAGACGAACGTGAGTGGATTGCAGCGACAAAACGACGACTGTACTTTGAGATCAGCAAAGCAACAATAGAGAAGAAAAATGGCTCGCGACACGTCCCATACATTCGCAGGCAACATTTATTGCCTTATCAATACGCGAAAGACTTCATGGCGCTGCTCGACGACCGCCTGGACGACGAGCCGATAGCCTGGATACGCGAGCAGCTTGCGCTTGGTATTCTCCATTCGGATGGCATCGTAGAAGACGTGCCACCTGGCAAACTGAGTGTTCAGGTCAGTGCCTCGGAAGAGCAGCAACTGGTCGTGCTCAAACAGTTTCCTCTAGAGGATTTCAAGGTCTATGCTGAGCCACTTTACGGCATGCAAATGATCGAGCAAATCCCGGAAATTGTGATATTCGAACATACATCAGGGATGCCGCACCTTGAGATCACAGTCGACCTGTTCGAGCTGCTCATGCGCATGGCGAACGGATTATTGCCCGATGCGCAAGAGTACCAGCCATTGCTGGAAGACCTGAAACGCTTCAAGGATGCGCTGCTCCTGCAAGAAACTCGTGATCTTGTGCTTATTGAAAATCAGCACCGCGTGCATTACATCACCCAGCGGAACGGCAATATTATTCGCACAGGAATATAGAAGGAGGAGGATCATAAATGAAAGTAAAATTACCAAAGGAGCTGCGAGGAGTAAAATTTTCCCCCGTGTTCACGGTTGAAATGAATGATTTCGATATCGATCTATTTCTTCCATCACTCTTCTACACTATCCTATCGGAAGGACGTGGTAAGGCAAAGCGGGCCAATGACCCCAAAAATATTAAAGGCTACATAGATGCTCTATCAAAGCATCCAGTATTAGAAGGCTTTGATGATCCGGCGGGACGTAGAATGCTAGAACGGCTTGTACGTTCCGCACTCATCACCACTGGTGGTGTGGGCCATGCTAAAAGAGAAGAGCAGATCACTTCAATTGTACCATATACATTGTTAGTTCATAAGGCTGGTTTTCCTGCGGAGGGCAATCGCCAGCGAGGAGCAGATATATTTATTTATCAGGCTCTGCGAGATAAGATGCAGCGAGCCGATGACAGGCTTCAGCAAGCAATTACAGAGATCTTCGGGCGAGGAGTTATCATCGGTGATATGCCAGAACTAGGAGGCCGGTATGATGGAAAGACAGAACTTGATACCCTGACACGTCTCGCTATTGCGTTTCTGGATGGTTTTCAAAATACAAGGATAGGTTTGAGCCGCGGAACAAGCGTCACTCCAGCTTGCCCGGTGCTTGCAAGTGAACTTGCCACCGATCTACTACGGTACCTTTTTGAGTACTACAAACGCATGCCCACGCAGGCCTTCACCTATCATTTACTCGCGTTGATCAACTTCGAACTGTTCAACTACACACTGAAACTTGTCTACGCCATTAACCACCTAGTGCAGAACCCGGAAACATTACCCATGGCAATGCGTGATTCGCTGCACGCATCGCCACCACAACTCTACCTGGACTTCACGAATGACGCGAGGAGCTACAGCCAGGAAATGGCGAAAGCCTGTGTACGGCGCGATGTCGAGGCATACCAGCAGTATCTTTCATCCCTGCTGCACCTTCGCTTGTTAGATGGCTATGTTGGACAGCTCAGCCGAAACGCACAGAGGCGAGCAAAAATCGATGCCATCCTTGATGGTAGCACCTCTGGACCGCTTTATCTTCAGCGCTTGCTACTACTACAGCAGGAACCTTCCATTGATATGCATATCCAGGCGCAGGCACGTACGGAGGAAGAACGCATACGTGAACAAAACGAATTGCAGGACGAGGAGGTTCGAATTCAAGAAAATGAAGAAAACCTTGCCTGGCTCAGTGAGATCGCTGAAGTGGCAGAGACCGACTTTGAGCGGGTGGTGAATCTGCTGGTAGAGGGTCAGCGAGATAACGCGTTGACAAATCTTATCAAATGGTACTACGGTGTTGGCGGAATGAAGAAACCGCATGGCGTGCTGCGTGGCAGTAGTACGTCTCGTCAATCGTGGCGCTACGCCCCATCAAGTGACTTACTGGCGGTCCTTGTGCAGGTAGCAGCAGCGCGACTTTCTCAACAAGGTATTAGATCGATTCGCCTGCAAGAATTTTTTGCGTTTCTAGAAGCACATTATGGGATTCTTATAGATCGTCCTCCGGACATCTTTAAGGGTGCAGAATATGCAGCGGCGGCACGTGACAATTTGCGTGCCATGTTGGATCGACTCAGGCAGATGGGCATATTCCGCGATCTCTCAGATGATTTTACCGCACAGCGCCTGCATGCTCCTTACGCGGGCACAGATATGATCAGGACGGAGGAATAAGAGATAGATGAGTACGATACGCACAGAGCTGCTAGCCGAAGAAATAGCTGGCCAATTACAAGGCACGACGGATGGGCATTGTGCCCGTGTAGACTTCCTGGAACGTATGGAGGCGATGGCTACCTGCCAGTACCTGGCGAAAAAACACGCGGGGGAAGACATCTCTTTTCATTTACTCACAACTCGCGCTGCTGCAACCCAAAAGGATGCCATTTTTATCACTACCGATGAGGCCATTGAGATTCGCAACCGCAAACGGGGACGTCTCTGTCTCTTTATCTCTTCAGACCTGGTGGATGCAGCATATAGTTCACTCGCCAATTCTTTTGCATTTATTGATGGACGAAAACTTCATGAGGCAGTCTTGAAGCGCATTCTGAAACAACTGCCTGATGAAGTGCATAAAGTCCTTCGTATCGTCTCCAGGGGAACCCTCCTGGCGAGCTATGACCAGCGCCTGGATTTCGCAATTGCAGCTCTTGAGCTTGCACAGGCTAAAGAACTCTCCAGGCTGGGCCTGGAGCTGTGGCGGGTGGGTCTCATTGCTGACGCCAGTCCAGATTTCGTCGCGAATCTGGAGAGCAACCGTCGCTGTACTCTTGATCTGGCGCATCCATCACGTATCAGCGCCATGGCGCGCGAACGTATTCAAAGCTTGAAGGTAGATAAAGAAACAGCTACTGCTCTGGGGTTATTCTTCCGGGGAAGGTCGATGAACGATGTTCCGGCATGGTCACGCGATCTCACGCACCAGGAAGCATTAACCTTCGATCGCTGGAAATTTCCTCACCTGGATCGCAGTGACATTCGCTCCGTGATGGTACAACCATTTGTAAATGCCCGGGGAGTGGTTGAGAAGTATTGTAAACTCGATCAACTCGATGACGCTTACAGCAGCTTGAGAGCTGCTTGCGGCCCAAAAAGGTCAATGGCTATCAAGTGGGCATGTGATCCGGCTCTACCAGCTAACTTGAGCAGTTGGAGCGTCAGGATTGTGCCATCCGATGCAAAGGATGAACTGGACGAGGATAACGATTTCATTGAACCAAAGGTACCACGTGTGCCAGGGCATCGTCGCAGCATGACCATTAAGCTTGACATCGAAGAAGAAGAGATTCCAACCTGCCCGGTTCGTGTGAGGGTGGCGCCCCTGGACGCGGCGGGCAACGAGATCATCGATGAAGAGGCAGAAAAGCCTTTTTTTGGGTTAAGCACCGAGTTTTTCCTCGTCAAGGACATCGCCGAACCGCTATCAGCTCAGCCTCGTGAGAGCCGCAGTACCGTTCCTACGATTGCCTATGGTCAGCTTGAGATCGCGATGAATACGCGGGAAGCTGCGATAGAAGAGGCCAGAGCTCAATGGATCGAGAAGGATATTTCCTATTTTAGCCTTTCTTTTCCTGGGCGTGGGACACTGAATATTGGATTAAGTAACCCCCTTTTAGAGCTAGAGAAGCGCATTCGGGACGAACCACGCAATGGTGGCTGTTATACGCTTTCGGTAGATGAAGTGCAGCCCGTCCAGGCCAGTGCATGTGTATCGCAGACTTTGCAGACCGGTCTTCAAGAACCATGGTCTGCCTTCTGGAAAACACGCGACACATTCTTTAGTCGCTTGAAAAAAGCTCTGCCGCGTGATCTAGTAGAAACGGCTGATTGGACGCCGGAGCTCGCGGGCGCAGCCTTACGCTACGCGCAGAGCTACCGTGACCTGCTCGACGCCTTAGTGACGAACAGGTGTGAGC
>WNGR01004578.1_pt1 | contig 18504 bp, 17 predicted proteins | sample 5407581 | NCBI WGS metagenome assembly WNGR01 (sample SAMN13153383, study PRJNA577476) | soil metagenome | isolation source: 80 cm soil or saprolite under Garry oak tree replicate 2 | place: USA:California | collected 2016-06-15 | reverse complement strand
TGCCCGACCGCGACCTGCTCCCACGGCCGTGAGCGGCTGGCGACCTCGAACACGTTCGAGAACGCATAATGCCGCGGGTCGTCATCGATCACCTCGACCCGGCCCTTCTCAAACCTCTCTAGCGACCCGAACCGCGTCACAAAACGGGACAACGAGCACCACTCCCCTCCGGTGCCGGCAGAACCTCGGCGAGCCGCATGCCGAGGCCAAGTCGCCCAATTGAGCTGCGTGAAAGCGACCGATGTCAAGGGACCCAGCCGCCGCCCGAGGCGCCCGGCTGGCCGCCCTGGGAGGGACGGGTTGAAAGCCCTTGGCGGCCGCTCGACCAGACTGGCGCGGTCGAGCACAACAAGGAGCCAGAGCATGACCACGAGCCCGCGCCCCGACCTCCAAGCACTCCTCCCGCACGGCGACGGCCCCGGCGCGATCACCCCGGACGGGTGCTCCGTCGAGCTCTACTCCGCGCTCCCCCCCGCGCAGGAACCGCGGATCGTCCACGACGCGATCCCACACGGCGCGTCCATCCTGGAGCTCGGCGCCGGCGCGGGGAGGGTCACCCACGCGCTGCTGGCGCTCGGCCACCCCGTGGTGGCCGTCGACGAATCCCCGGAGATGCTCGAGCGCATCCACGGCGCCGAGACCGTGCTGGCCCGCATCGAGGAGCTGGCCCTCAGCCGCCGCTTCGACGCCGTGCTGTTCGCCTCCTACCTGCTCAACGTCCCCGACCTGGCGTGGCGCCGGACCCTGCTCGCCGCCTGCGCGCGCCACGTCAGCGACCACGGCTGCGTGCTCATCCAGCGCCACGAACCGGAGTGGTTCGACACCGCCGCCCCCTTCGAACGCCACCACGGCGAGCTGCCCGAGGGCGAGCTCGTCTACCGCATGCGGGACGTGACCAGGCCCGAGCCCGGGCTGGTGTCGGCCACCATGGAGTACCAAATCGGTGAGCGGACCTGGAACCAGTCGTTCACCAGCCAGCGCGTCGACGACGCCCAGCTCGCCGAGGACCTCGCTGCGGTCGGGCTCGCCGTCGACGCCTACCTCACCGACGACCGGACCTGGATCAGAGCCCGCCCGTCCGCTCGGTAGCCCGCCGCGCGACCCGCGGCTCGGTCAGCCCTGGGGCAGCAGGCGGCTGTCGCGGGTCGTGATGCCGGTCGCGCGATAGAGGCCCCGCAGCAGGCCGATCTCCGCTCCGTGGACGCCTGGGGAGAGCCTTCCCTGACATTGACTCGGTGAGTTCATGAAAGGGAACTGCGAGCCGGCCAGGGAGCTGTTCTCCGAGCGGGAAGACGTAACCCTCGGCAACCCCTTCGGCCCCTTCGCACGCGGGTTGGCCCAGGTCGTTGAGACGCTGAAGCGTGCCGCATCGCACTACCGGGATGGCCAGGCCAGCGGGTTCGACGCCATATCGAAGTACGTCACCTCTGACCTTGCGTACATCGTAGAAGTGGAGCGGCTGACAAGACCGGGCCTCTTACTGTAGCCAGCTCTCCGGGTCTCGCTGTGGATGGAAGCAAGCACGAGCGTCGCGTCGTCTACCAGCGGGTTTGGGTTCGTATTGTGTAAAGCCAAGTGCGTCCGGGCAGACCCGGGCATAAGCCCCCGACGCTCAGCATCGCCAGCCCGATCAGGGCCTCGGGGGAGCGGAACCCAAACGCCAGGCGGGTCAGCACCCGTAGCTTGGTGTTGACCGACTCCACCCGCGCATTCGACAGGCCGTGCTGCAACGCGGCGACGATCCCGGCCCGGTGCGCGGCGACGGTGTTGGCCAACGCCACGAACGCGGGAATGCGGCAGCGCCTGGCCCACGACACCCATGCGTCCAGCAGCGCGACCCCGTGGCCGCCCTTGACGCGGAACACCAGCCACAGCTCCTCCCTCAACAGGTACGCCCGGTACAACGACCGGTTCACCTCGGCGATCCGTGCGAGCTTGCCGCGCTGGCGGCGGGTCAAGTCGGCCGGGTTCTTCCACAGCGCGAACCTGGCGTCCTTGAGCTGCTTGGCAACGGCGGTCTCCCCGCCCTCGCGGGCGGCATTCCAAATCTCCCGGCGGACCACATCGAGGGCGTCGGTGGCCCATTTCACGACGAGGAGCAATCCTTCACGATCCGGGCTCTCTGCACAAACTGCTCTGACCACATATCAACAACGCGAGCGTGTTGGCCCGCCGGGTGACAGTCGACCAGTCGAAGAGCGGCCCTGCAGTCAGCTCACCGCAGACGCCACCAATGGGCGGCCAGCGCGTCCAGGGTGGGCACCGGCGGTGGTGGCAGTTGCTCCAGCCACCAGGGCAGATCGCTGTAGCGGTGCAACAGCGCGTAGGCCAGCAGTCGCCGTGGCAGCGCGTCGTCGAGCTGCCCGGGGCGGTAGCCGTAAGCAATGAGCAGGCGGCGCAGGAAGCCGGCGTCGCCGCGTGAGACGAACAGCCCGACGGCGGCGAACTCGTACTCGCTGGCGCCCCGCATCGCCGGCTCGAAGTCGAACAAACCCGACAGCGACCACCCGTCAGGGCGGGGGATGACCAGCAGGTGCTCACGCATGACCTCGGTGTGGAGCAGGACCCGGCGCGGCGACGAGTCCAAGGCGACGGCGTCCAGGAAGTCTGGAATCTGGTCCAGCCAGGCGCTGTCGAGGCCAGCTGCACGCTGGCGTTCGACACAGCCGGCGCGCTGCCGTGCCAGAAACAGACCCCAGTCGGGCGGCCCGAGCGCGTCCAGTTCCGGTGCGGTGATGGTATGCAGGGCCGCTAGTGCCTCACCCAGCTGCATGGCGAGCCGCTGGCGCTGGGTCGCAGAGACGCGGGACCAGGCCGTGGTCAGCGGCTGGCCTTGCAGGCGCTCCATGAGCAGGTAGCCCCAGCCCTCGAACTCGCCGGCGTGCTCCAGACGCGGTGTGGGGATCGGCAGGCGTCCCTGGACGGCTTGCAGCACGCGCCGCTCGACCTGGTGGCTGTCCTGGAAGGCACCCGGGTAAAGCTTGAGCACCCTGGTGTCGCCGATGGCATAGACCGGCAGCGAGCCGTCCGCGAACCGGACGATATCGACCGCGCGCAGGCCAAGAAGGTCACAGAGCGCCGTGACGGCGGGCACCAGGCGCGCGTCGTCGCCGCGGAGGGCCAGGTAGCGCTCCAGGGTGTCGGCCAACGGAAAAGAGTCTGCTCTGGCATCCAAGGCGGTCGCCTGGGTCGGGACTCGTCAAAGCAACCCAGCTTCACGCCCTCTCTGGCCACCTGGTTGGCCAACCTCGCTGAACCTGGCCACCTTGGTTGAGTCCGGACAGCCCCCGGCGCGTCTCAGGATCGTAGGCTCTCTCGTAGACTCCCCATAATAGAAGTTATGTTAACTCGCCCCCGCGCGAGGACTCCCCCGGTGCGCCGAGTACGGTGTAGAGCGCAGCCAGAATGTCAGTGGAAACGCAGCAAACTGTCAGCAGCTCGCGCAGCTTGATGTCAGCGGAAGCGCACCGTGGTTGTCAGTCGTCGCGCACGCTCAAGGGACGAGCGATGCGGGCAGGGTCTCCGCTGAACGGCTCAGTCTTCGCGCTCTTCATCGTCGGCGCGCACCAACGGTTCAAGGTGGAGGCTGTAGACCACGTCCGCGGTTGGTGCGAGGTGCTCGCGGCCTGTTCGCTCGATGAGCCCTTGCCGCATGAGCAGTTCGACGCCATTGCGGTCGGCTGCTGGGAGTCGGTGAAGCCAGCTTTCGCGGCCGCCAGCGTTGATGACGCCGAGCAGGATGAATGCCACCTTGGGGTTGAGGGATGCTCGGCCGCTGTGGGCTCGGTGGAGTTCCCGCCGCAGCGTGTCACTGAGAGCGTTCAGGCTTGGACGGAGTGTGTAGCTGTTCCAACCGGTGAACGATGCCCAGTTGCGGAAGTTGCCGTGCGCGAAGTTGTCGTCGATGAACAGCAACAACTCGCCGTCGACGTGCTGGTAGAGCCGGTGGTAGCGAGGGAGCACGTCGAGGACCTCCCGGCTTTCGAGCGGCCGGAAGGTGACCCGCCGGTAGATGCGGGAGCGCAGCATCGGCTCGCGTGACAGCACCTCCCAGCAGCCGTCGCCCCCCACCAGCAGCAACGCGAACGTGGTGGCGGGATGGTCGTGCAAGTGCCGCAGGCACTCGATGCACTCGCGGTTCAGGCGCTGCGCCTCGTCGATCACGACCACCCGCGGCCGGCGGGCGAGCTCGTCGATGAGCAGGGCGGTCGCGTAGAAGCGGTTGCGCTCGGCGCTTGGCACGCGGGTGATTAGCTCAAGCAGCGTCGTGGTGACCTGCCGCATGGTCGGCTGGCTCGGGAAGGCCGCCCAGCAGCAGTGGCCGTGCACCATCACCCCGACGCCTACGACACCGACAGCCTGATCGGCGCGCTCGGCGAGCTGCGCCACGCGTTTGGCGGGCAGAAGGCGACCCTGTTGTGGGATGGCCTGCCCGCCCCACCGCAGCCGCATGATGCACGCCTGGCTGTGCCGTCAGCGGTCCTGGCTGGTGGTGGAGCCGCTGCCCGCCTACGCCCCCGACCTCAACCCGGTCGAGGCGCTGTGGTCCAACCTCAAGGGCGTGGAGCTGGCCAACCTGGCCGGTGACACCCTTCGACGAGGTCACCGCGGCGGCCGAGCGTGGCGTCCAGCGGACCCGCGGCACCCCGCACCTGGCCTTCTCGTTTCTGCGCTACTGCGGCCTGTCCCTATGGTGAGCCATGATCATGTCACCGGAATACGCGAAGCTCTTTTAAAACGCAAGGTAAGCTGCGGCGGCGGTAGGAGAAGGTACGCGCGGGTCAGTCCTCCATCCACGCCCAAGTCCCCGAACGCCTGGTAGATCGCGTCCGCTACGTCCAAAGAAACCGCGTCGCCGACTACTGCGCCGGCATCCTCGGCGACGGGTGCCACGAACGCGGCAACCCTGCGCATGAGCGCATACCGCTCTCGGGCTTCCGGGCCCTCGACGAACAGCTGCCACGTCAGTGAATGAGACGGGTTCGCTGAGCAGCGACATCAGCTGTAGGCGCAGCCTGTCGCGCTTCCTCGAGCGATCGGGTGTCGAGTGCCGGTCTCCCCATACGGACCCACTCTCTCTTGTACTTTCCTGTGCCATCTATTGACAAGAGCCCAGAGGAGGACGCATTATGCGTCCCTGTAAGGTCGTCTCACAGGAAGGCAAAACTCGTGGTCACCTTGGCCGAACGAGGCGACTCGTCAGGGCAGGAGCATGACCAGGTCGCTGCGCTTGGACGCTCTCTGCTAAGTCTTGCAACCGAGCTGGAATCGGCCTTGGGCCGCTGGCGCGAGCAGCTCCAAGCCGAATTTGGCGAGCAGGTTGAGGTTCCGGCAGTCCGTGGCGAGCGGCAGCGAGCCATCGCTGCGCTCACGGACCTGTTCAACCCCAAGGGCATGACTGCCAGCGAGGTCGCTAGGCAGGTCAACTACGACGAAGCCAACACCTACACCGTGCTCGACTCGCTGGTGAAGAGCGGCCTGCTAGAGGTAGTGGCGAGTAGCAACCCCCGCCGGTGGCGGATGTCCCGCAACCAACGCAAGGACCGAGTCTTTCTGGCAAGCCGGCTGATCAACGAGGGCGAGTGGACCACCTATGGAGATATCGCGGTGGCCGTCTTCGGGAACCTACGTATGGCCCGCGCCATTGGCCGGATCACGGCCAACCCCACCTTCGCCAACCCTCATCGCGTACTCGGCGCCAACGGCATCGTCCACTCCGACTGGAGCGACGCCCAAGGCAACGGTCCCGACTACTGCCAAGCCTTGCTCGAGCGGGAAGGCCTCAACTTCGTCGCTGGACATGCTGACAAGAGCCAGCACGTCAACTTCGAGGAGCTGCGTGCGCGCCTCGCCCGAGCCGAGTCGCAAGCGTGATCGCCTCTTGAGGAACTCCTGACGGACAACGGAACTTCCCGGCCTGTGCGAGTTGGTAGGGACTCGACCCACTGCTGCTCGAATGTCTCTTGGCGCGTGTGGAACGACGTTCCTCCCGATCAGGATAATTCGTATACTTCGCCTCAGCAGGCTATCACAAAGGTACGGCTTGTCAGAGGCTTACAGTTTCATCCGCCCAAGCGAGAGAGTTCGAGGGAGCCAGCACATGTATCCCATGCCGAACACGGTCTCTTGGCAGGCATCTCGCGAGCAGGTGCTCAGGTTCTGGCGCGCGATCGAGCTGTTCACCCCGCCCAAGGTCCCCGATGTGAGCCCGAAAGAGCGGGTGGATCGGGTGGAAAGGTCCTCTCCTCTGCCGTGGGAGGACGGCCACCGGCTCCGCCGCGTGAAGCTGGAGCAAGACCAGGTCTGGCGGCACGTCGTCTACGGCGGTGTGTTCTCGCTGGACCGGGTGCACGACGTGCTGGAGGACGTCTTCGGCAAGGACGAGGAGAACTTCGACCCGCCGCGCCGAGGCGAGAGCGCCCTGTTTGCGTTGACCGTGACGGGCGAGGGGCGTGTGCTGCTGGGCTCTGAGGTGTTTTCCACCTGTGCATGGGCGGTCGGGCGCACGAGGAATCCCGGACCCACCAATCCCGACTGGCTCCAGGGCTTCGACGTGGTCGCCGGCGAGCTTGGCTTTGCCTTCCAGCGGATCGCTGCGGCGCTGGACGACGATGAGCAGGCTGCTGGATTGCGCGCCCAGGGACACCTCGTCGGCCGACCGATGCACTTCGAATATCTAGAGCGGCTGGTCGAGGTGGTCGCGGACCGGTTCGGTGTGTCGCAACTCCTGAAGCCGGCGGAGATCCGCGTACAGAGCGTCATCGTCGCCATCAAGCGACAGTTCGACGCGGACGGTCAGGAGTTTCTCAACAGCTTCATCGCCGACGACCTCGAGCGGGTCGCTGACGCGGTGCGCCGTGGGGAGTACGGGGCTGCACTCGATGCATATCTGCAAGAGGAGCAGCAGGTTGACCCTGCCCGCCGGGTCGACGTTCGCACCGATCCCCAGATCGTGCTCGACTGGGTGGTGCCAGACCGCGTGCCATTGGGACGGTGGCCAGCGAGCTCGGCCCGTCCGCTGGCGTTGAGCCAGCAGTTTGCGGTGAACGGCGCCATGGCGCTCTCGGGAGCGTCAGGGCTGTTTGCCGTCAACGGCCCGCCCGGGACGGGAAAGACGACCCTGCTGCGCGAGCTCGTCGCCGCGATCGTAGTGGAGCGGGCCCACCGCCTGGCGGCACTGCCTACCCCGTCGGCTGCGTTCGGCACGACAGAGCATCGATGGCAGACCGGCGAGTACACGCGGGTCATCAAGGAATGGACGCCGGAGCTCACCGGGTTCGAGATCGTCGTCGCCTCAGCGAACAACGGAGCGGTGGAGAATGTAACGCTGGAGATCCCGAGCGCCGACGCGATCGACGACGAGTGGCGCGAACAGGCCAAGTACTTTGACGACCTGGCCACCAGCCTACTCGGCAAGCCCGCGTGGGGCGTGGTCGCGGCGCGGCTAGGCAAGAAGGCCAACCGCCAGCAGTTCGCCAACAAATTCTGGTTCGGTGAGAGAGGCCTCCTCGAGATGCTCAAGCGACACCCGCGGGAACCCGGCCCGGACTGGGCGCGAGCGGTCGCGGAGTTCCACCGTGCCTACCAGGATGTCGCTGAGATGCGGGAGGCCCGTGAGCGGGCCAGCGTCACCTTGGCGGCCATCCGCCAGGCCGAGCAGGCGTGCGAGCAGGCCCACGCCGGCATCGAATCGGCGGGCGGCATTCTTGCCGAGCTGCGCGCGTCGTGCAGGTCGGCGGAGGCGGCGATGGCCGCTGCGGAGCAGGAGCATGCGGTCCGCGAGCGCGACCGGCTCGAGCATCGGCAGTTCCGACCCGGCCTCGTGGAGGCCGTGTTCACCCTCGGCCGGGCGGTGGCCGAGTGGCGTACCGAGGATCGCCTGCTGGCCGAAGCGCTCAGGGCTGCCAAACGCCGACTCCACGATACTGGGCACGAGCTGAACTCCCTGCGCGCTGCGCACGCCGAAGCCGAGGAGGAGCTGGAGCAGTACCGCCAAGCCCTCGCCGTCGCGCAGACGGCGCTGTCCGCATCCAGGGCGGAGTTCGCCGGCGCCAGGCGGCGGTGGGGACGGTTCATTCCCACCGACACCGGGTGGGAGGACGAACTCGCCACGCCCTGGACGGACGAGAGCTGGAATCGCGCACGGACCCGACTGTTCCTCCAGGCGCTCCGCCTCCATCAGGCATTTCTGGCGGGTGCGGCCAACGACATGCGACGCAACCTGCACGCCGCGATCGATCTCGTGCAGGGCTTGGCACCCGCCGGCGTGCCGGAGGCGGCTGCGCTTGCCGCCTGGCGGAGCCTGTTCTTCGTCGTACCTGTGATCTCGACCACCTTCGCGTCCTTGGCGCGCCTATTCGGCCACCTTGGACGTGAGTCCATCGGCTGGCTGTTCATCGACGAGGCCGGGCAGGCGGCTCCGCAAGCCGCCACCGGCGCGATCTGGCGGTCTCGCCGGGTGATCGTCGTCGGCGATCCCCGCCAGCTCAAGCCGATCGTCACGCTTCCGTTTACCGCCCAACAGGCGCTGCGCGGCCACTTCGGGGCGGCCGAGAAGTGGCTGCCCAGCCGAACCTCCGTCCAGCAGTTAGCCGACGAGGTGAGCCCGCTCGGCACCTACCTGCCCGACGACGACAGGGGCAGAGTATGGATCGGGGCGCCGCTGCGGGTCCACCGACGATGCGACGAGCCGATGTTCGGCATCGCCAACACGGTCGCCTACGGCGGGCTGATGGTCTTTGGAACCCCATCGCGCAAGGAGCTCTCGCTTCCGCCAAGCACATGGATCGACATCCCGGCGGTGGAGGCCAGCGGGCATTGGATCCCCGAGCAGGGCAAGGTCGCACAGGAGCTGCTCGACAGCGTGACCGCCGATGGAGTCGACCTGCGCGAGGTGTTCCTTATCACGCCCTTCCTCGCGGTCGCCGACCAGCTTCGATGCATCGTCCACCAGTTCCCCGATGTGCGCGCCGGTACGATCCACACGACCCAGGGCAAGGAAGCCGACATCGTCATCTTCGTGCTCGGCGGCCATCCCCAGCGTCCTGGTGCCAGGCAGTGGGCGGCCGAGGGGCCCAACCTCCTGAATGTGGCTGTCAGCAGAGCCAAACGCCGGCTGTATGTGATCGGCGATCACATCGCGTGGGAACCCTACCGGTACTTCAACGTCTTGGCCGAGCGGTTACCTCGCTCCACCTGGCCGCCGGAGGCGGAGTGAGGTCGCCCGAGAGCCGCACATGACCGCGACGGAGCCCGCATCGTGCTGAACCGACGCACACCTGACGGAATAGATCGACTTCGCCCAAATGTGAGACTGGCGAGCCTGACCACTCATCGTTGCCGCCTGCCGCACTGGTGCCCACTGACGTTTTCATGTCGCAGCCACTGACATTTTCCCGACGCTCTACAATGGTGCAGCCTACGGACTCTCTCGCTCCTCGATCCCCTGTGCCGTTCGGTGCGGTCTATTGCCCACGAGCGTCATGCACCGACCTCGTGATCTGAGCGGCGGCCGGCACCTTACAGGGTGATGAGGACCTTCCCTTGGGCGTGTCCCTGTCCCAGGTAGCGGAGCGCGTCAGCGGCCTGGCTCAGCGCGTAGGTCCTTTCCACGACCGGCGTCACCTTTCCGGCCTCGAGAAGCTCTTGCACGACCACCAGATCCTCTGTGTTCAACTTCGCGATGAAGAAGACCACTTTCTGGCTCGCCCGCAGTGAAGCCAGGCGTACCTTGACGATGTGACTCAAAGGGCCGATGAGACGGTTGCCCTTGGGTGCTCCGACGATGACCAGGGTCGCCTGCGGGTTGAGGACGCGCCTGGACTCTGACCACGACCTGCTCCCGGCGACATCGAGCATCAGGTCGTAGCGCCGCTCACTCCAGGTGAAGTCTTCTCGCGTGTAGTCGATGACCTGGTCCGCGCCGAGCGAACCGACCATGTTCACGTTCCTCGTGCTGCACACGCCGGTCACCTCCGCTCCGAACGACTTGGCGATCTGAACGGCGAACGTGCCGACGCCTCCCGACGCCCCGTTGATCAGCACCTTTTGCCCTGGCTGAATCTGGCCCCTGTCGCGAAGACCCTGGAGGGCGGTGAGCGCCGCCACGGGTACGGCTGCGGCTTGCTCGAACGACAGGTTGGCCGGCTTCAGCACCAATGCCCGGTCCTCGGCAAGACACACGTACTCGGCGAGGGTCCCGGTTCCCCCGCCGAACACCTCGTCGCCTGGCGTGAAGCGCGTGACGTTTCCGCCAACGGCCTCAACCACGCCCGCGAGGTCGAGTCCCGGTCTGTTGCTCTTCGGCTTGCGTAGCCCCATCTGCGTGCGTGCGACGTACGGGGTTCCCGTCATGGCGTAGCAGTCCGCCGGGTTCACCGACGCCGCGTGGACTCGCACCAGGACGTCATCGTCTCCGACTTCCGGCTTGTCGATCTCCCGGAGCTCGAGCACGTCTGGTGAGCCGTACTTGTCCTGGACAATCGCCTTCATCGTGCTCTCCTGCGCCCGTCGCGGGTCTGCTAGAAGGTAGTTGTCTGGTCTGACCCGGCGCAAGACCCACCCATAACAGGCCATAGTGAGCGCCCAGACGTACGCTCCGAGTTTTGGGGTTGCGCCGACCGCTTGAAACCACTCCCCCGCTGTCCGACCAGGGCGTGTCCGATCTTGCCGGTTTTGCGAAGTTGATGCGGAGGCTTGGATCGTTGGATGCTCCGCGGCCAGGTCGACGGGTGAGACGCCCGCGTTGCCGAATCGGTGGCGTCTTCGGGGCGGAGGGATGATGGATGGTTCCCCGCTGGGTGCCCGCGCCGGTCTGCCATGTCCTCGTTTGCGGTGTCGTTCGTCGACGAGATGGGCGTCCAACGCCGCGAGCCGCTGCCGTCGTGCTGGGACGTCATTATGCTTCCAGCTCGTGTGGTAAATAGTGTGCCAGCCAACGCAATTGCCGCACATGAAGGGCAAGATGAGCGACTACCGGCTCTCGCGTAGGGACCTGCTGCGCTCGGCGACGTTGGGAGCCGGCGTACTGGGGATCTCGGCGCTAGTCACGGCCTGCGGCGGCTCCGGGCACGGCGAAGGCTCGACCGGCACGGCAGCCGCCGGCTCGCTGCGAGCGCTCGCGGCCGGAGCCACCCAGCTCTCCTTGCTCGGCGTCCAGGGCGAGGGGAGCCCGCTCCCGGTGGGCCGCAGCCTGTTCACCTTCAGCCTGGCCACCCCCGACAACCAGCTGGTGACCGGAGGGTCACCGCAGGTCTGGGTCGCCAAGGACGACACCAGCAAGGCGCTTGGCCCCTTCCCTGCCGAGTCGTTCCACCTGAACTCCTACGGCCAGACCGGCGACACGTCACCACACACCGAGCTGACCAGCTTCTACGGGGCCGAGGTCGACGTGCCGCGGGCGGGCAATTGGTTCCTCCTCGCGGCGATCGACCTCAACGGCAAACGCAGTGTCGGCCAGGGCGGCGTCCCGGTCAGCGAGAAGGTCATCGGTCCGATCGGCAGCAAGGCGCTGTCGGAGCCGACCCCGGTGGCGACCACCGCAGCCGGGCTGGCCAAGATCTGCACACGCACGCCACCGTGTCCGATGCACTACGTCTCGCTCGATAGCGCGCTGCGCTCTGGCAAGCCAACGGGGGTCTCATTCGCCACTCCGCTGCTGTGCACCAGCCGCATGTGCGGGCCGGTGGTCGACGAGCAGCTCGTCGCGTTCCACAAGGTCGGCGCTGCCAAGGCTAACTTCATCCACGTGGAGGAGTATCCCACCCGGGACCCTTCCAAGCCGGCCCCCGCCTTCAGCGCCTGGCACTTCCAGACCGAGCCGTGGGTGTTCGTGATCGACCGTAACGGCATTATCCGTGCCCGCTACATGGGCCCGGTCACCGCCGCCCAGATCGAAGACGCACTGCACCCACTGTTGGCCTGATCGGCCAGAGAGCCAGCCGGCCGAGGGCTTGCTTGTGGACAGAGCCCCAGATTCAATCCAAGGAGGAGGCATGCAACGCCAGCAGACCACCGTTCGCGGTGTCCCGATGCGCTGGACCGAAGCGGGCGAGGGCTTCCCGGTCGTGCTGGTCCACGGCCTCCCCACCAGCCCGGCGCTGTGGCGCCACGTCCTGCCGCAGGTGCGCGGCGGGCGCTTGCTGGCCTTCGAGATGGTCGGCTATGGCGAGTCGATCCCGGCGGGCCGCGACCGCGACATCTCGGTGGCCCGGCAGGCCGACTACCTGCTGGCCTGGCTGGCCCAGCTCGGCGTCGAGCGGGCGGTGCTGGTCGGCCACGACCTTGGCGGTGGGGTGGCGCAGATCGCCTCGGTGCGCGCACCTGCTCGGTGCGCGGGGCTGGTGCTGGCCAACTCGATCAGCTACGACTCTTGGCCGATCCCCAGCGTGAGGGCACTGCGGGCGCTCGGGCCACTCCCGATGCCGGCGTTCAAGGCGCTCATGGGCGCGGTGCTGACCCGCGGCCACGACGACCCCGCGATCGCGCGGGAGTCGCTGGCCATCCACCTGGAGCCCTATGAGCGGCACGGCGGCGCTGCCGCGCTGGCCTGGCAGGTCCGCTGGCTGCGCACGGCCGACACGTTGGCCGTCGCCGATCGGCTGGGGGACCTGGACGTGCCCGCGCGGGTGGTATGGGGCACCGCCGACCCGTTCCAGAAGGTGCTGTACGGGTATGGGGAGCGGCTGGCATGGGATCTGCGCACCGAGCTGTGGCGCATCGGCGGCGGCCGGCACTTCACCCCCGAGGACCATCCCGAGCGGCTCGCCGCCGCCGTCAACGAGGTCCTGGCCGCCGTCACCCCTGGCTGAGCACCTTGCCGATGGTCTGGTCCCCGTCAATGTCCGGACGCGCGGAGCATCACAGGCACCCTCAAATGAGAAATCTCAGGGAAGGTGGGAACCATCTGGGTCCCGGGGTTGCTCGTCCTGCTCGCGTTCGATCGCAGCACGCAGGTTCTTGATGGTGCGCCAATCCGTGGACGTGGGCCCGGTCACCAGCGCCTTGCGGCCCGGCTTGGTGAAGCGAATGTGCCCGCTACCCAACGTCTCCACTGACCAGCCATGCGCCGTGGCCTCCTTGGCTAGCTGGCGGATCTCCTTGCTGGCCCGCCTGGTCAGTCCCGGCTGTTTTTTCCTGATCGCCATGGATCCTCCCTTCGTCGCAACTCGTTGCCACAGCATCGTAGCCGGAGCTCGCAGGAACCTCACAGCGGATGCGCCGTCGCTGGCGCTGCTGCGGTTTGTGAGCCGGGAGCTTGAGGGTGGCGGCCTGCTGGTGGTGGGCATCTACCGGCACACCGAGGTCGACCGGGGGCACCCGCGGCTTGGGACCCTGGCCGACCTGACCCGAGGGCAGCAGCGCCGCCGGCTGCTGCTCGGCGGCCTGGACCAGCGGGAGGTGGCCAGCTTCGTCGCGCTGGTCGCCGGCGTGCAGGCAACGCTCGTCGTCGGCCGGCATGGTCAGCCCCGAGGTGGTGCATGAGCACACCATGTCGCAGGAGCAGTTCTCGAATTACGTACGTGTCCTGAAGCTGCCAGCCATCGGCCACCCCCCTGCGCTCGACTTGCTGATCGGCGGTCAGCATCTTCCACACGCCTTGGTCAACGACGGTTTCGAGCAAGCCGAGGACCGCCGATACCGACAAGGGGCAAATGGATCGGCTCGTCAAGAAGGATTGACTGGCTCCCATGCCGTCAAGATATCTTGACGGCATGGAGAAGACAGCAGACCCCGAGGTGGCGACCTTGGCGGCGGCCACCGGCAGCCGCGACCCCGAGATTGGGCTTCGGGCGGTCGCGGCCCTGCGCGGCCTGGTGGAGGTGCTGGAGGCCCTGCAGGTCGACAATGCCCGCGCCTTGGGCTGGTCATGGCAGGACATCGCCAGCCGGCTCGGCGTCAGCAAGCAGGCCGTCCACCAAAAGCACGGCCCGCGCAGCCCCGCCGGAAAAGGGAGGTAGCCACGATGGAGCCGATCCCTAGGTCGGTGGACGTTACCAGGGCGGCTGGCCGTGCCTCCGGTCTGGCCCGCCTGGAGGCTCGGCGCCTGGAGCATAACTACCTCGGCCCCGAGCACCTGCTGCTTGGGCTGCTCCTGCACGGCGACAACCTGGCGGCCCGGGTGCTGGCCGCCCACGGCTTGGATCTGGAGACGGTCCGGGCTGAGGTCGACCGGCTCGTCGGCCAGGGCGTGCTCCCGGGCCCGCAGCCCAGCGACAGCGAGCTGCTGGCCACCCTCGGCGTCGATCTGCAGGCGGTCCACGCCCGCCTGCAGGCGACCTTCGGCGACGACGCCTACTGGAAGGCGGCGCAGCGGGTGCAGCACCGACCCGCCCAGCCCGTCACCCATACCCCGCACATCGGCACCGACCCCTCACCGCTGCTGTGTGTGCGCCCTCCACATCGCCGCCCTCGAGGCGATCGCCCGCGACCAGGACGTCGGCCCCGAGCATCTGCTGCTTGGGCTGCTACGCGATGCCGATGACCCCGTGGGGACCGACCTGTCGGCCCAGGAGCGACGGCAACGCGTCCTGCTGGGCCTGCCCGACCATGGCCCCCAGCCGATCAAGCTGCTGGTCGAGTCGCGCGGACTGAGCCTGGAGACGCTCCGCGCGGCGCTGCTCAGCGAACTCGACCCAGACCGCTGACGCCGGCCTGGGTCGTGTGCGGTGTGCTGTGCGGCACCCACAACCTGCTCAAGCTCTGTTGGGCGTGCGACGATGCCGCTGACCCATGGACGCCGTGGGGCTCGTCGTGGGCAGGGCACGCCGGTGCGAGGGATGGATGTGAGCGCTGAGGATCACGACATCGAGGTATCGGTCGACGGCCGCCGCGAGCGGTGGAAGCTGGCGACGGCGCGTGATGGACGAGCCTGGCGGTTGACGCTGCTCGCGCCTCACCGTACCTGGATCGCGCAGGGGCCAGACTTGTTCGAGGCCCTGCGTGTACTCCGCCGCGAACTTGACCCCCAAGCCATCCGGTTGGGGTGCAATGGTGCGCGCCGGAACGCCTGGGCTTCGGGCATGCAGCGCGATATGGGAGAAGGCCGCGGCGTCTACCTGTGTGAGCTGGGTGCGCCAGGAAGACCACCGCATTGGGACACCCTCGGCCCCGCGCCCTTGGAGGAGGTGGGGACGGTCGCTGAGCAGGATGCATTTCATGCGCGGTGGCTTGCCGACAGGGGCATCGCGGAGCCGTAGTTCGTCAGATCCTTGACACGTACCAGCGTGTTGCACAAAGGAGGTTTGGTCGATCGGCGGGGTCGATGGGACTGCCTGATGACTTGCGCGGCCGGCCAGACCGGCGTCGGCGGCTCGGCGGCACCCAGCGCGCAGCTGTAGAGCGCAGCCGGAATGTCAGGGAAACGCAGCTCGGTGTCAGCAGCTCGCGCAGGAGGCCGGACCAGGTTCATTGAGACGAGACAGCCACGGCGAGCATTCCGAGGCGTGCACACCGAGACGGTTCTCGCCTATCGTGACGGCATGGTCACGGAGACCGCTGGCGGAGCGTCGTTGACGGACGTCAAGCGGACACTGCTGGACCTCGCCGGCGCCGAGCCGGTCGATGAGGCGGCCATGCGGACCTGGGACAGTTCCCGGACCGCCCCGGCGGTCGTGCTCCCCAGAACCGCGGTCCGTCGCAGCGCGTCTGCGCTGGGCCGGCTGCATGTGCCACTGGGAACCTGGCTCGTTGTGCTGCTGGTGCTGCTGGCGGGCTGTGGCGGCAAGGGCAGGTCACAGGGAGCCGCTCCCGCCTCGTCGACCACCGCTCCGGCGACCTTCCCGCTCACCGGCCTGCCGAGCGGCGGCGCCGCCGTGGCGGGCCGCCCGGCGCTGTCGGTGAAGATCGACAACATCGCCGTCGCCCGGCCGCAGGCCGGCCTGAACACGGCCGACGTGGTGGTCGAGCAGCCGGTCGAGGGTGGCCTGACGCGGCTGTTCGCGACCTGGCAGTCCAAGGACGCCGACCAGATCGGCCCGATCCGCTCGGCACGGCCGGTGGACGCGCTGCTGCTGCGGCAGCTCGGGCCGAGCCTGTTCGCGTTCGCCGGCGCCTCGGCCGGCGTGCTGCAGGGAATCCGCCGCGACTCCGGCGCCACGCTGATCGACCCCTCCAGCGCCCCGGGCGCCTTCCAGCGCGTCAGCGGTCGCAGCGCCCCGCACAACACCTTCTCCTCGACCACAGCGCTGTACGCCGCGGGCCAGCGGGCGAACTCCAAGCTGGGCCTGCCTCGGGCCTTCCTGACCTTCGCGGCCGCGCCGTCCGGGGCGGCGAAGCCGGCGCGGGTGGCGCGCATGACCTTCTCGCCGGGGACGACGGCGGCCTGGCAGTGGAACGGCAGTGCATTCGTGCGCTACCAGAACGGCACGCTGGACAAGCTGACCGACGGCAGCGCGGTCTCCAGCACCAACGTGGTGGTGATGAGCGTGGCGGTGCGACCTGGCACGAACGTGGACGTGCTCGGCCATCGCACCCCGGACCCTGTCCTGACCGGCACCGGACGGCTCTGGGTGCTGCGCGACGCCAAGGTGGTGGAGGGCACCTGGCGGCGCGGCGGCGCCGGGACGCCGGTCGAGCTGCTCGGCGCGGACGGCAATCCGGTGCCGCTCCACCCCGGCCGCACCTGGATCGAGCTCCTGCCCACCCCGCAGCAACCTTCGTTCTCGGGCTGACGCCACCCCCGCGCCCTGGCCGGTCAGCACCTGACAGCTCACTGTTTCCTGGCGGTCGCGAGGACGATCTCCGGCCCGCCAGTGCAGCGCCCCGTCCTGCTCCCGGCACGCCTCGACCGCGACCGCCGCCTCGTCGCGGTAGGCCTCCAGCGCCCGCTGGTCCATCGGCTCAAGCGGACCGCGCTCCCCATGGGTCCACTCCGCGGCAAGCCAGTCGTCCACGTCCCGGTAGACCATCCAGCAGGCTGGACGGGCCGCCGGCGCGGGCGGCGGCGAGCAGGGCGACGCCCGTCCCGGTGGCTACGTCGAGCACGAGCGCGCCCGGCCGCAGTGGCACCCGCGCGACCAGGTGCCGAGCGGACTCATGGAGGAACCCCGCCCGGTCGTAGCAGACCGCCACCCGCCCGAACAGCCCCGCGACGATCTGTTTGGCCTCGCGCCTCCCGGACGCGTCCACTGCGGCACACTCCTCAGTATGGCAAGCACCGATCACGAGCGACTGCGGGCGACCTTCAACCAGGCCGCCGATCTGTATGACCGGGCGCGGCCAGGCTACCCGCCGGCGCTGTTCGACGACCTGGCGGAGCTGGCGGGGGTCCGCCCAGGCTGCCGGGTGCTGGAGATCGGCCCAGGGACCGGGCAGGCCACCGTGCCGCTGGCCGAGCGCGGCTGCCACATCGTCGCCGTCGAGCTGGGCGCGGACCTGGCGGCCGTCGCCCGGCGCAACCTCGCCCACTTCCCTGAGGCGCAGGTCGTCAACGCCGCGTTCGAGGACTGGCCGCTGCCGGCCGAGCCGTTCGACGTCGTCCTGGCGGCGACCGCGTTCCACTGGATCGACCCGGCGGTGCGCGTGGCCAAGGCCGCCGACGCGCTGCGGCCGGGTGGTGCGCTGGCGACCATCGCCACCCATCACGTCGCCGGCGGCGACGAGGGGTTCTTCGTCGAGTCACAAGCCTGCTACGAGCGCTGGGACCCCGACACCCCGCCGGCGGCCTGCGGTTGCCGGACGCGGCCGCCGTCCCAGCGTCCAGCGAGGAGCTCGACCGCTCGGGACGGTTCGGCCCGAGCAGCTTCCGCCGCGACGAACGGGAGCTTGAGTACACAAGCGCTGGCTATGTGGATGTGCTGCGCACGTATTCCGGCCACCGCGCGCTGGAGCCGGTCGCGCAGGCCAACTTGCTCGCCTGCATCGCCGAGCTGATCGACACCCGCTTCGGCGGCCGGATCAGCAAGCGCTACTCGACGCCGAATGAGGTCCCAAGGACCACGTCGACGCCGTGGCTTCTGAGCAGCCCCACGATCTGCGAGGCGTCGACGAGGACGTTGTCGTGCCGCTCGTCGTCGCGGCGCCAGCAGCCGTCCTGGTTGCGGACGAAGGCCAGCACGCCGCCTGGTCGCAGCGCCCCGGCCATGGCGTCGGCCGCTCGCGCCACCGCCGCTTCGTCGCTGAGATAGTTCAGGACGTGCCCAATCGCCACCACGGCGTCGGCCCGCGGCAGCGGGTCGTCGGGCAGGACGAGCTGGCGAAGCTCCTTCACCTCGGGCACTGCCTGTCGAGCGCGATTGAGCATGGCCGGCGAGGCGTCAGTCGCGATCACGCGATGCCCGGCGTCGACCAGGTATCGCGTGAGCAGGCCGGTGCCGCAGCCCAGCTCGAGCACCAGTCCCCTGCGCTGCAGCACCGGTTGCAGCAGCGCGAGGATCCCGGGCGCGCAGCGGTCGGCGTGGAAGCCGAAGCCCAGATCGTGAACCAGCGCAAGATCGCCGCGGTAGTACGGCGCAGAGCCCGTCATAGGGCTATCACATGCGAATCCGCCCGCTGAGGCAACTCCCC
>WNGR01004560.1_pt2 | contig 18515 bp, 17 predicted proteins | sample 5407581 | NCBI WGS metagenome assembly WNGR01 (sample SAMN13153383, study PRJNA577476) | soil metagenome | isolation source: 80 cm soil or saprolite under Garry oak tree replicate 2 | place: USA:California | collected 2016-06-15 | reverse complement strand
CGTCTTTCGCGTGACCCTTGACGAGCGAGCGGGCGCGGCTCGTCAGCGGCTCGGGCCGGGTGCGCACCCGTGCGACGAACAGATCGCGCAATTCGTTCCAGCCCGGAAAGCCCAGTTGCTGCGACAGCCGCACGAGCGACGCGGGTTGCACCTGCGCGCGCTCGGCGACCTTGCGCATCGACGAGACGGCGACCTCATCGGGATGATCGAGCAGAAACGCCGCGCCCATCTGGAACTGCGGACTGAGTTCGGAGAAGCGTCCACGGATCAGGGCGGCGAGCTGGTCGAAGGTGTCGGGCATACGGTGTACCGGGGGATGAGGATGACAACAAATGTTATCACCGGGTATGGAGGGGGGCCAATGAGGAGTGGCGTGGTGGGCCTGCTGATGAACCATGATGTTTTGTTCGCTTGCCAACACTTCGAAACACGCAATCACCCTGATTGACCTAACGTAATGCAGTAGCACTCGTCGACGATTCGAAAGCAGATAAGTCATCCCGCGTCGCAATTGCGCCCATAACAAGGAGTGAACCGTGGTTACTGGACCTATCGTCAAGGCACCCGTAGATACCCCCGTCCGCTTTGCTCACGAAGACATCCTCATCGACGGAGCAATCGGCTTTACGTCGACACCGGCTGGTCCGATGTTCAACCCTGCCGCGGACAAGTCGGCAATCAAAGTTCCGACTCTCGTCCGTGTCCGCAGCGCAGACGGAGTACCTGTTGAAGGCCTGATCGCGCGAAATTTCTCGGCCGCTTTCTGGGGCAATGGAGAGCTGGAAACAATAAAGGTTTTGACTTGTGACCCGATGCACACCAAGAAGGGGCCAACATCGGAGGCGGGAATCAGCATTTTGGGGATGTACTCGCTCTATCTGAAAATGCCCGAACTCTGGTGGTGGCAAACGCCCGACAACAAACGAAACATCACCAACCTGGTTTTCATCCTGAACGTTTCGATTCTCGACACGAGAGGATCAGTCATCGTGAGCAAAACAGGCCAGGTCTTTCTGACCACGCCGTGCCTGCATATGCCTCGCGTCTATCGTGAAGAAGACGATGCGTAGTTCGCGTGAACGCAATGGCCTTCAAATCCCGCTCGACATGCGTGCGCTTACGACCAGCACTCGAAATCCCACATTGCAAAATCATTGCCCGTGTCACAAAACCGCATGCTGCATGGCATCGTGAAAGCGATGCACATGGGGAAAACTCGTTTCGCTTTGTGAAATTAAATTCGCATCAATTTGATTTTTAAACGTTTTTTATCCGTTCGACGCACCACATTCCTACCTCGCGGCGATCTCCTGATTCGGTACTCTCTTATACAAGAGGTGGATACTCGACGACGACCAGCCGACCGATCGGCGAGCCGGTGCGACCCGCCCAGTGTTTTTTTCATACCGCTGGAGAAAATCAAATGTTGCACGTTTATGTCGAACCCGTACCGAAGGGCCGATGGGGGCCGATCGATGGATACACCGTCGAATTCAAGGACGGCACCAAAGTGACCCCGGAGATCTACCGTTCAGAAATGCTCGCTGTCGGCGAGATCAAGTTGCGCGGCTATGTACCGCTGCTCGCGAAGGTCCGCATCACCGACAAGGCCGTCACCGAGCACTGGCAAACGGCCGGGCAACCGCTGCCGCAAGGCTGACACCGACCCACCGCGCACATTCGCTGCGCGTAACGCGTGCTTCGCGGCCGTCATCGGGCGAAGCACGCGCCCACCCCGCATGGAACATCACATTCCATCTCGCTGACGCAACAGCGCTGCTTTACATGCTTCGCGGATAAGCAGGTATCGGTCCGCGCGTCTGTCGATGTGAATATGATCGGTAAAGGTAGCCTGCATTCCGGCCGGGTCGACGAGGCACGAGTGGCACTCGGCGAGACGCATCGCAAGCGGTAGCGCCCTGCTCGACAGCATGACCCGGCGCGTGACATCGACCGCGCTCGAATCGGGCATGTGCCAACGTCGCATTGTGTCGACCGCCTGCGACGGCGACAGCCACCATCGTGTTTCGGCATAGACGAGCAGATGCAGCGCGACTATCAACGTAAGCAAAGTGACCTGAGCTTCCACTTCGCTGTCGAATGCGGCTTGAGTCATGCGTGCGTTGCTCATCTTTCGCTCCCCACGAATCGATGAACAGCGCGGAGCATGAAACAGGCCTGACGTCGCGGCAGGTATTACAGTGGAGTCTTCCTCACGTCGCAGCTTCAGTAAAAGCCCGATTGTCGCCCCTGCGTCGCCAAAGCGTTTCCGCAGCAACGGTTTATCCGACGCGCTGCCGTCGTCATACTCGTGCCCATTCTCGGGACATGTCGCCGATCACCGCGTCACGTCCCGATGTGACGCAATCTCCACGGGCGACGAAGATGGTGACCAGACAGATCATTGACTCAGGCGCATACCTGCAACACTTCGAATCGTTGCCGGACCTCTGGACGCTCGAACAGATCGCCGCATCGCTCGAAGCAACGCTGCGGGACAAGCCAGCCGACGCCGGCTCGATATGGGTATTCGCCTATGGCTCGCTCATCTGGAACCCGATGATCGAGTTCGACAAGCGGATGGTCGCGACGCTGCACGGCTGGCAACGCAGCTTCTGCCTGCAGATGACAGCGGGCCGCGCAAGCCCGGACAACCCAGGCAGGATGCTCGCGCTTCGTCCCGGCGGGCACACCCGGGGCATCGCGTTTCAACTACGCGCCGCGACATCGAACGACGAGCTGCGGCTCATCTGGATACGGGAGATGGTGCTCGGGTCGTACCGGCCCACCTGGGCACCCATCACGCTCGAAGACGGCAGGCAAACGCACGCCATTGCTTTCGTCGCGGACGAATCCCGCGAGCAGTTCCAGCACGATTCGTCCGTGCCTACCGTCGCCCCGCTGATCGGGTGCGCGACGGGCACGTTCGGCACCAATGCCGAGTATCTGTTCAAGCTGCACGCTGCGCTTGCGGAATGCGGCGTGAACGATCCTTATGTCGAAGCGATTGTCCACGCAATCGAACGTCCTTCGCACGACTCGCGCGCCGTCCCAGTCTGCCGTGGCGAGCATTGAAAGACGCCTCGACACGAAGCACGCAATCATGGACAAACTTCAGGCGATGCAGGTCTTCACGAAGGTCGTGGACTGCAACAGCTTTTCCGGCGCGGCCGACGCGCTGCAGATGACACGTTCGTCGGTGACGACGATCGTCCAGAATCTGGAGGCATACCTCAAGGTGCGTCTGCTGAACCGCACCACGCGACGCATCAGCCTGACGCCCGACGGCGCCGCCTACTACGAGCGATGCGCACGTATTCTCGCCGAGGTCGAAGACTCCGAAACCTCGCTTTCAACTGCGGCCCTGCCACGCGGAAAACTAAAAGTAGACATGCCCGGCTCGATAAGCCGGCTCGTCGTCGTGCCCGCGCTCGACGAATTCCACGCGCGCTATCCCGACATCGATCTGATGCTCGGCGTCAGCGACAAACCCGTCGACCTCGTGCAGGAAGGTGTCGATTGCGCGATACGCATGGGGCATCTGCCCGACTCGACGCTGGTCGCGCGGCGTATCGGCACATCGGAGTTCGTCACTGTCGCCAGCCCGGACTATCTGTCGCGATTCGGAGAGCCGAAGTCGCTGGCTGAGCTCGACGCTCATGTCGCAGTCAACTATTTCTCGCGCCGCAACGGCCGAATCATGGAGATGAACTTCATCGTCGACGGCGAGCCGGTGGAAGTCCGCATGCGTTCGAAACTCGCCGCCAATGATGGCGACGCCTACCTTCAATGCGGACTGCAGGGGCTCGGGCTGATCCAGGTGCCTCACTTCTTTGCTTCGCGCCCTCTGCAAACTGGCGCGCTGATCGAAGTGCTGGGCCAATGGCGCCGCGCGCCCCTGCCTGTGTGGGCGGTTTATCCGCACAACCGGCATTTGTCGCCGCAGGTCAGGGCGTTTGTCGAGTGGGTGTCCGAGCGGTTCGAAGGCTGTCATCTGCTTCGTAAAAGCCCATCCGTAGCGATGAGCCACGACCATCACGGCATCGCACGATCCCAGGAAACGGACCTCGTGCATTCATAGCCGGTTCGCGGACGACTGCGTCGAACGCACGCAAAATTGTCGCTCCACAAGCTACAAAGAAACCACTCCCGCCCGCTTTATCCGCCAGATCGCACAGTCCATACTCGCGGCAACGCTGACAGCCCGCGAATGTAACGGGCTCGCGCAGGAAATCAATTCGATCGCTTCTTCAATGATCCATTTACATTGATAAGGATATCTATCCATGTATCCCAACCGAAAACAGATGACCGTCGCGCTCGGTGCTGTCGCCTTCGTTGGCGCTGTCGCCGGGCTTGGCTATCTTCGCGGTCCGCTCAGCGGTCCCGTCGACACCGCCCATGCCGCCGATATGCCGCCAACCGCCGTCGAAGTCGATGTCGCGACGGTCCTGTCTCAGACCGTCACGGACTGGCAAAGCTACTCGGGACGGCTCGAAGCCATCGATCGCGTCGACGTGCGCCCGCTCGTGCCCGGCACGATCGTCGCCGTGCACTTCAAGGACGGCGCACTGGTGAAAAAAGGCGACCCATTGTTCACGATCGACCCGCGTCCCTACCAGGCGGAAGTCGATCGCGCGGCGGCGCAACTCGCGGCTGCGAAAGCGCGCGCTGCGTATGCGTCGACGGATGCGGCGCGGGCTGACCGCCTGCTCGTCGACAACGCGATCGCAAAACGCGACTACGACGAAAAGCACAACGCGGACCGCGAGGCATCGGCGGCCGTCAAGGCGGCTGACGCCTCGCTCGAATCCGCGCAGGTGAATCTCGGCTACACGAACGTGACAGCGCCCGTGACGGGCCGCGTGTCGCGCGCGGAGTTGACGGTTGGCAACGTCGTATCGGCGGGCGCCAACGCTCCGCTGCTGACGACCCTCGTTTCCGTGTCGCCCATCTACGCGTCGTTCGAAGTCGACGAACAAACCTATCTGCAGTACCTCGGCCGCGACCGCAATGCAAAGGTGCCCGTCACGATCGGTCTTGCGAACGAGGAAGGCTATTCGCTCAAAGGCACGATCAGTTCGGTCGACAACCGGCTCGACACGTCGTCGGCGACCATTCGCGTGCGCGCGACCATCGACAACCGCGACGGCGCGCTCGTCCCCGGCCTTTACGCGCGCGTGCAAGTGGGCGGCGGCGAAGCGCACCCCGCGATCCTCATCGACGACGCCGCCGTCGCCACCGATCAGGCCAAAAAGTACGTGCTCGTCGTCGACGGCGCGAACAAGGTCCATTACCGCGAGGTCAAGCTCGGGGCGCTGCACGACAACCTGCGCGTCGTCGATTCCGGTCTCAAGGCAGGCGAACGCATCGTCGTCAACGGCTCGATGCGCGCCCGTCCGAACGACACCGTGCAGCCTCACGCCGTCGACATGGTCAATGCAGCACGCCAGCCGGCGTAACGGGACGAGAGACTCATCATGAACATCTCAAAGTTTTTCATCGACAGGCCGATTTTCGCGGCCGTGCTGTCGGTGGTGATCCTGCTGGCGGGCGTGATCGCGCTGACGAAATTGCCGACGGCGGAATATCCCGAAGTCGTGCCGCCTTCCGTCGTGGTCCGCGCGCAGTATCCAGGCGCGAACCCGAAAGTGATCGCGGAGACCGTCGCGTCGCCCATCGAGGAACAGATCAATGGCGTCGAGAACATGCTGTACATGCAGTCGCAGGCCAACAGCGACGGCAACATGACGACGACGGTAACGTTCAAGCTCGGCACCGACCCGGACAAGGCGCAGCAACTCGTGCAGAACCGGGTATCGCAGGCGATGCCGCGCTTGCCCGAGGACGTTCAGCGGCTAGGCGTGACGACCGTCAAGTCGTCGCCGACGCTCACGATGGGCGTCAATCTCGTCTCGCCGAACGATCGCTACGACCTGACGTATCTGCGCAACTACGCGCTCATCAACATCAAGGACCGCTTCGCGCAGGTGCCGGGCGTCGGCGAAGTCGTGCTATGGGGTTCGGGCGACTATTCGATGCGCGTGTGGCTCGATCCAACCAAGGTGGCGCGCCAGAACCTGACGGCAACCGACGTCGTCAAGGCGATTCGAGAGCAGAACGTGCAGGTCGCGGCGGGCATCGTCGGCGGCGCGCCGATGTCGACCAACATTCCGCTGCAGCTGAGCGTGAACGCGCAAGGCCGCCTGAAAACGGAGGAGGAGTTCCGCAGGATCATCCTGAAGACGTCGCCCGATGGCGCGGTCACGCATCTGGGTGACGTCGCGCGCGTCGAGATGGGCGCGTCCGACTACGCGCTGCGCGCGGGTATCGACGGGAAGAAGGCCGTTCAGATCATCCTCTTCCAGCAGCCGAATGCGAACTCACTGCAGATTTCCGACGATATCCGCCGTCTTACAGCCGAGATGCAAAAGGACATGCCCGAAGGCGTCAAGGCGGAAATCGTCTACGACCCGACGCAGTTCGTGCGAGAAAGCATCGATGCCGTGGTGCACACGCTGTTCGAGGCGATTCTCCTCGTGGTGGTCGTGGTCATCGTGTTTCTGCAAACCTGGCGCGCTTCGCTGATTCCGCTGCTGGCGGTGCCCGTGTCGATTGTCGGCACGTTCTCGTTGATGCTCGCGTTCGGCTTCACGATCAACGCTTTATCGCTGTTCGGCATGGTGCTGGCGATCGGCATTGTGGTCGACGATGCGATCGTCGTCGTCGAGAACGTCGAGCGCAATATCGCGGCGGGCCTCACGCCGCTCGAAGCATCGTATGAGGCGATGCGGGAAGTGAGCGGCCCGATCATCGCGATTGCGCTCACGCTGGTCGCCGTGTTCGTTCCGCTTGCGTTCATGTCGGGGCTCACGGGCCAGTTCTACAAGCAGTTCGCAATGACGATTGCGATTTCGACCGTCATCTCGGCGTTCAACTCGCTCACGCTGTCGCCTGCCCTCTCGGCGCTGCTGCTGAAGGACCATCACGCGCCAAAGGACTGGCTCACGCGCGTTATGGACCGCGTCTTCGGGCCGTTCTTCAATCTGTTCAACAAGCTCTTCAATCGCGGCTCCGACGTGTACGGCAAGGGTGTCGGCGGCATCATCAACCGCAAGCTCGCGATGATGGCCGTGTATGCCGTGCTGCTGGGCGGCACCGTCCTGCTGGGCAGGATCGTGCCCGGCGGCTTCGTCCCCGCGCAGGACAAGGACTATTTCGTGAGCATCCTGCAACTGCCCGCAGGCGCATCGCTCGATCGCACCGAGAAGGTGGTGAACGAAATGGGCGACATCGCGCGCCAGCAGCCAGGTGTCAAGCACACGACGGAATTCCCGGGGCTGTCGGTGACGGGCCTGATGAATTCGTCGAGCAGCGGCCTGGTGTTCTCCGTGACCAACCCGTCGAAGGAGCGCGGCAAAGGCGAAAAGGCGGCCGACATCGTCGGCGGATTGAACACGAAATACGCGGGCATCAAGGACGCGGCCATTGCGACGTTTCCGCCGCCGCCCGTTCAGGGTCTCGGCACGATCGGCGGATTCAAGCTGCAGATCGAGGACCGCGGCGCGCTCGGCTACGAAGCACTGAACAAGGCCACGCAGGCGTTCCTCGCGGCGGCTGCGAAAGCGCCCGAACTCGGCCCGTCTTTCTCCAGCTATCAGATCAACGTGCCGCAGCTGAACGTCGAACTGGACCGCGAGAAGGCGAAGCAACTCGGCGTGTCCGTGACGGACGTCTTCGACACGATGCAGATCTATCTCGGCTCGCTGTACGTGAACGACTTCAACAAGTTCGGCCGTGTGTATCAGGTTCGGGCGCAGGCCGACGCGCCGTTTCGCGCGACGGCGGACAGCATCCTGCAACTGAAGACGCGCAACGACAAGGGCGAGATGGTGCCGCTGTCGTCGCTCGTGAAGGTGACGCCGACCTACGGCCCGGAAATGGTGGTGCGCTACAACGGCTATCTCGCCGCAGACATCAACGGCGGTCCCGCGCCAGGCTACTCGTCGGGTCAGGCGATGGCGGCCGTCCAACGCATCGCCGCGCAGACCTTGCCGCGCGGCATCCGGTTCGAGTGGACCGATCTCACGTATCAGCAGATTTTGACGGGCAATACCGCGTTCTGGGTGTTTCCCATCAGCGTGCTGCTGGTGTTCCTCGTGCTGGCCGCAATGTATGAAAGCCTCACGCTGCCGCTCGCCATTCTGCTGATCGTGCCGATGAGCATTCTGTCCGCCCTGTTCGGCGTGTGGCTCACGCGCGGCGACAACAACATCTTCACGCAGATCGGCTTGATGGTGCTGGTCGGTCTGTCGGCGAAAAACGCGATTCTGATCGTCGAGTTCGCGCGCGAGCTGGAAATTCAGGGGCGCTCGATCGTGCAGGCCGCGATCGAAGCATGTCGTCTGCGCTTGCGTCCGATTCTGATGACGTCGATCGCTTTCATCATGGGCGTGGTGCCACTCGTCATCTCGACGGGCGCGGGCTCGGAGATGCGTCGCGCGATGGGCATTGCCGTGTTCTTCGGGATGCTGGGCGTCACGTTCTTCGGCCTGCTGCTGACGCCCGTGTTCTACGTGATCCTGCGCAAGCTCTCGGGTGGCAAGCGGCTCAGGGACAAGCACGGCCGCCGTCCGCACGTTCATGGTCCGGACGAGCGCGACGGCAACGAACATAGTGCGAGCGGCAGACCCGTCGCAGCGGATGCGAAGGTCCGCGAACCGGCCTTGCAGGATTAAGGAGCATCATCATGAGAAGCACATTCTGGAAACAGGGTTTTACCGGTTCGCTGCTGCTTGGCGCGCTGCTGGTCGCCGCCGGTTGCTCGCTGGCGCCGACCTACGACGTGCCCGCGACGCCGGGCGTCAGCGGCACGTTCAAGGAAGCGCCGCCCCAACCACTTGCGGGTGAAGCAGTGGGCGCGTGGAAGACGGCGCAACCTTCCGAGGACGTGGCCCGAGGCGAGTGGTGGAAAGTGTTCGCTGATCCGAAGCTCGATGAACTCGAACAGCAGGCGCTCGACGCCAATCAGAATCTGAAGGCGGCCGCCGCGCGCGTGAAGGAAGCGCGCGCATTGAATCAGGCGGCGCGCGCGGGCCTGTTCCCGACGCTCGACGCGGGATTCGGCCCGACGCGGCAACGTGTGTCGGCGGCATCGCTATTCGAACCCGACGGCACGAATGTGCCGCAGCAAACCTTCTGGCGCGCGCAGGCCAGCGCATCGTACGAGGTCGATCTGTTTGGCCGCGTCGCGTCGAGCGTCGATGCCGCCAAAGCCGATACGCAACAAAGCGAAGCGCTCTATCGTTCGGTGCTGCTGACGCTTCAGGCGGATGTCGCGCAAAACTACTTTGCATTGCGCGAACTCGATGCCGAAGCGCAAGTTTTCGTGCAGGCCGTGTCCCTGCGTGAACAGGCGTTGAAACTCGTGCAGCGTCGATTTGCGGAAGGCGATATCACCGAACTCGATCTGCAACGGGCCCAGGCCGAGCTTGCATCAGCGAAGTCCGACGCGATGACGGTGCAGCGCCTTCGCGCGGCTTCCGAACACAGCCTCGCGGTTCTGCTCGGCCACGCGCCCGCAGAATTTTCGATGGAGGCCAATCCGCTCGAATCCGTCAACTTGCGGATTCCGCCTGGCCTGCCTTCATCGCTACTGGAGCGCCGTCCGGATATCGCTGCCGCCGAGCGCGGCATGGCGGCCGCCAATGCGCGCATCGGCATTGCAAAAGCGGCCTTCTTTCCATCGCTGACGCTGACGGGCACGGGAGGCTTCGAATCGGCAACGCTCGGCGATCTCTTCAAATGGAGCAGCCGCGCGTTTCTGCTGGGTCCGCTGGCGGGCACCGCGCTGAACGTGCCGATCTTCGACGGCGGCCGTCGCAAGGGCAATCTGGCTAATGCGCGCGCCGTCTATGAAGAGGATGTGGCGAAGTATCGCCAGCAGGTGCTCGTCGCGTTTCAGGAAGTCGAAGACAACCTCTCCGACATGCGCATCCTCGAAACCCAGACGCGCACTCAGGACGAGGCCGTCAATGCGTCGCAGCGCGCCGCCGATCTCTCCCGCAAGCAGTATGTGGAAGGCGCTGTGAACTATCTCGATGTGATCGACGCCGAGCGGACTGTTTTGCAGGCAAGACGCGCGGCCGTGCAACTGCAGGGCGTGCAGGCAGCGTCGACGGTCAATCTGATACGCGCGCTCGGCGGCGGTTGGGGTGATGTCGTTCCGCAGCCGGCCGCGCTGGGTGAAGCGGGGCATCCAACCGCGACGCAAACGACAGTCGCACAGAAGTAAGGCTTGATGGTGACAACTGTGAGCAGGCTTTCGCGTCGTACGCATCACTCCGGACTGGAAAGCAAGGTCGGTGTCGCAAGAGCGCAGACTTGTGTGACGCGACAACCTACACACAGTTTGCCACCTGGGCGGCAGCAACGATTCGCTGCCGCAAGCCTCTCTACGGGTGATTGAAGGAGGTGATGTGACTGGCAAGAGCGTTGGCAGCGGGTCTCAGCAAGAACGCCGCCGCGAACGGGACGCGGCCGTTGGGGGCCCGCAGGCAATAACAAGGATTGGCGGTGTTAGCCGCTTTCTTTTGCCTACTTTTCTTTGCGGCGGCAAAGAAAAGTAGGTGCCGCCCCGCACAGGGGCAACGCCTGAAGCACGTAGGCATAACGCGGATGCCAGCAAAAGCGAAAGCGAAAGCAAAAGCGAAAGACCAACGGCGTCCGCGCAGAACAAAACTCAAACATCCGGCAGCCACGCCCCCCCGAAATCCTCAATAAACCCTTTATCGGAGAGATCGAAACACAAGCGCCTAGCGCCCCTCGCGCTGCAACGTCTCCGCTAGATGATTGACGACCGCGCGCGTCTTCGCCGCCATTTTCTGCCCGAGCGAGATGATCGCGTGCACGGGTGGGCCATCGACATCGGCATTCGGCAACAGAGGCACGAGCCTTCCCGCCTTCACGTACGGAAGCGCCACGCGATCAAGAATCTGCGCGACGCCGAAACCGGCGACGGCCGCTTCCACGAGCGCCTGTCCGTCGGCGAGCACCAGCACGGGCTGTGGCGAATACTCCCTGACAGCATCACTATCCTGCAACGTCCATGCGCGCAAACGTCCTGAAGGTCCACGAAAAACGATCGCATCGTGTGCAGCGAGCGCGCCGATATCGTGAATGTCGCCGCGCCGTTGAAGGTACTCCGGCGACGCATAGAGCCCGAGGCGCAGGTCGCACAGCTTGCGCACCGTCAGCTCGCTATCATCGGGCAACGCACCGATACGCACGACGACGTCCCATCCTTCGCCGATGGGGTCCGACATCCGGTCGGTAAGCGCCACTTCGAGCGTGATCTTTGGATGCCTGTCGCGCAGTTGAATGAAGCTGGGAAGAAGCAGCCGGCCGAAACCCGCAGGCAGATCGATCTTGACGCGCCCCGCCGGCTCCGAGCGTCTCGACGCGAGCTGCTGCTCCGCTTCGCGTAGACCGTCGAGCGCCTGTTGGGCGGCCTGTAGATAGGTCTCGCCATCTTCGGTGAGGCGGACCGCGCGCGTCGTACGCTGGAACAGCTTCGTGCCGAGGCGCGCTTCGAGCCGCTGTACCGCCTTCCCGACATTCGACTTGCTGCTGCCTATTTCTTCGGCCGCGCGGGTGAAGCTGCCGCTCTGCGCGACCGCAACGAAGACCGCGATCTCATTGATCGGTGCATCTGCGCGTTCGTTCATGTGACGATCGATTGGCGTGGAATCGAGGGGTTCGGCCACTTTAGCAGGTCCATTGCAATTACGCGTGAGACAGCCGTGTGGTTCACGCTATGCGTCCACCGTTTCTTTCAACTGCTTTTCTCGTGTCTGCGCGTCGGGTTCGTCATTCTGACCGGGCGTGCGACTGAGGAATGCGAACGTCGCCATGGCGGATAGCAGCGTGATGACGATCGGCACATGCAGAAGGCGCGTGAATGCATCGGCGTAACTCATCGAGAGCGCGTGACGGGTGGCTTCCGGAAGAATCGCCGCCGCATGGATCATGTCGCCGGCAACGACGCGTTGTGCCGCTTCCGCGATTCGCGCGGCGACTCCAGCGTCCGTATCCGGCACCACGTGCATCAGGCTCGTGTTCGCCAACGCCGCAAGAATGGCCGTCGCGATGGCGAGCGCAATACCTTCACCCGCCACGCGCGTCGTGCTGAATATGCCTGCTGCCATGCCCGCGCGCTCTTTGGGCACGACGCTGACGGACAGGCCATCCATCAGCCCCCACGGCATGCCCGCGCCGATGCCGATCACCAGCATCGGCATCACGAGCGCGGCCTTCGCTGCGCTGAAGTCGATGAGGCTCAGCCAGTAGAGTCCCGCCGCGGCGATCAGAAAGCCGACACCGGACAGCACACCAGCCGATACCCAACGCGTGAACGACGCAACGAGAAGCGGCACCACCAGCATCGGCGCCGACAACGCGATCATTAGCACGCCCGCGTCGATTTCGCTGAGTGCTTCCGCGCCGATGAAGCGCAACGGCAGCATCACGACGAGCACGATATAGCAGTAGCACGTCCCCACCGGCAAGATCTGCACGCCGACGAATCGCGGATAGCGAAACAGACTCAGTTCCAGCATCGGCCGCTTCACGCTGGTCTCGATCACGATGAAGGCAACGAGGAAAACGGCGGAAGCGATCAGCAGCAGGACGACGGGCGCGCTGTCCCATCCGCTCGCCGGCGCCTGAATGACACCGAACGTGAACAGAACGAGCGTCGCCGTGAAGGTGATCGTGCCGGGATAGTCGAGGCCCGTCGCGCCCGGATCGCGCGTCTCGCGCATGCGCGGCACGCCGAACATAAACGCAAGCGTGCCGATCGCTGCGATGACCATGAAAATCGAACGCCAGCCGAAGTGCTCGATCAGCACACCCGCCATCAACGGCCCGAATGCGAGGCCGATACCGAAGCTCGTGCCAAGCAGGCTGAACGCGCGCGTGCGCGCATGTCCATCGAACTCCTGAGCAAGCGAAGCAGCGCCGCTCGACAGCGACGCGGCGGCGACCACGCCCTGTGCGCCGCGCAAGATGTCGAGCCATAACACCGACGGCACGAAGCTCATCGCCGCCGACGTCAGCACAAAACCGCCGAGCCCGACAACAAACAGCTTCTTTCGACCGAACTGGTCCGCGAGTGCGCCCGCTGCCATCAGCAAGCTGCCGAACGTCAACATGAACGCATTCGTGATCCAGGTCAGCGACGTGGCCGTCCCTCCAAGATCGCGACCGATTGCGGGAGTCGCGACAGCGCCTCCGGAGAAAGACAGGGGCAAGACTAACGCGGCGAGGCAAACGGCGGCCAGAATCAGCAGCTTGTTGCCCTCCGCGCCGTGAGACGAGGGAGTGCGCATGATCGGGAGAGAGGTAATGACAGGAGAGGAGCCGGGGATGCAACGCTGCATCACGGCTGATAGACAGGGGCCCGATTATGCGGCCCGATTCTCTCTCGATAAACAACCGCGCGGTATTCAGTGCGTCTCCCACGACGCGACAATCGAAACACGTTGCGCCCGCACAGAACCGCGTGACGTACGCATGCCCCTGCCGGATTGTCGCTTGCAAAGCGACTCAGCGACTCCCCTTCCCCCGTTTATCGCGCAACCGGAATTGCCCATACTTCGCTGCAACGGTGCCGACGACGGCGCCCCAACGAAACCCGACCCTGACCGGTCCGCGCTACAAGGAATGTCGACCATGAAGCTCTATATCGCCAAAGCAACCTGCTCGCTCGCCGTCCAGCTTGTCGCCAACGAACTCGGCCTCGCGCCGGAACTCGTGCACTTCGACGTGTTCGGCAAATCCACGTCGAATGGCTCGGCGTTCGCCGATGTCAATGCGCTGCTGTATGTGCCCGCGCTCGAACTCGACAACGAAAGTCAGGACATCCTGACGGAAACGGTCGTGATCGCGTCGTACCTGGCGGACCAGCATCCCGGCTCCGATCTGATTCCGCAACGCGGGACGATTGAGCGCGTGCGCATGGATCAACTGCTGACGTTCGTCGCCACCGAGATCGCGCAAAAACACATTCCGCTGATGCGCAAACTGATGACGCCGGAAGGCATCGAATTCCATACGAACAAGCTGCTGTCGGCCTACGCCACGCTCGACAAGCGTCTCGCCGATGGACGCCCGTATCTGACGGGCGAGCAGTTCACGGTCGCCGACGCCTACGTGTGGGCAACGATGTGGCATGAGCGTTCGGGTGTGAAGCTTGACCATCTGAAGAACCTGATGGCCTACGTGGCGCGCGTCGAAGCTCGCCCGTCTGCGCAGAAAGCGCTCAGCGACGAAGCGGCCGTCGTCGGACGTCACGAAGAATTGCTCGCGGCATAACACCCTTTGCGTATCGCGCGATCAAATGCGCAACAAGCCACGCGGCCCGGAAGTCTTGCTTCCGGGCCGCGTGGCTTCGCGTCGACTACGATCGGATCGTCAGTCTCACGCAGCCTGCGTGCCGTCGCTCAGCGTCTTCAGGTCCGTCACCGTGTACGACATCGACAGCCGATAACCCGTGCCGACGCGCACGGGCGCGAGGTCGGAAATCTCTTCACCTTCGGCGACAGGCAAGCTCAGTTGTCCCTCGCCTGCCCACACGTCGGCCATGCGCGGGTCGTCCATGATCGACATCACGAGTTCGTGTACGGCGGGCGTCTCATGCTGCCCGGCAGCCAGTCTCGGGAAGTGACGCAGATTCAAAGCCTTGAATCAGGCCGCGCATCATCGCCGAGTCGTTGTCCACGAAAATGTACGGGCAATATGCGACTGGCTGGCCTTCATACAACGCATCGACGAGCAGGAAGAACTCGCGATACTGATAGCGCGCCGGGTCCAGCAGTTCATCGTTTTGGCCCGTGAACTGCCAGTCGACGAACAGCGCCGTTGCGTGACCCGGCGACGACGGATCGACGCTCAGACCCGCCGGCAACGTCGCCGCCACAGCGGCAGGATCGGCCCAGAACTCGACGATCAGAAAGTCGCCCGAATAGTGCCACGGCGGCGGCGGTGCGATGCTCGAGAGGCCACGGGGCGAAAGAGGAACGGCGTATTGCTTCGACATGATTTTTCTCCAGAATCAGATTAGCGTAGGGCGGATGGATGTTTCAGGCGGCAGTGCCGGCGGCTGTCGAGCCGTCCGCTGCCAAAGCTGCGCTTCGTCCGGCGAGTCCGTTTCCTGCCGACCAGTTCTCGCCCGCCACCTCGATGAGGTTGATGAACACATCGGCGGGTTTGACGCCCGGGTTCTTTTCGAGCCGCGCAACGAGGTCCTGATAGAAGCGTTGCTTGTCGTCGGCTGAACGGCCCGCTGTCAGCGTGATCTGGACCAGCAGCACGTCGGACGAGCGCGCGAACGGAAAAGTCGTGTTGACGTGAAAGTTCGCGTCCTCGTGTTCGCTGACGGTCATGAAGAACGTCTCGGGATGCACGCCAAGCGACGCGTGCAGCGTTTCGTGGATACCTTCGAGAACAGTGGTGCGGTACGCGGCGGGCTTGCCGCTGCGCATCGAGACATGGGTCATTGGCATTTGAAGCTCCTGAAGTGCGTTTGCTTGAGACGAATCTTAGGGTTGCACTTCGATAACAACAATTCATCAATAAGTATTTCTACGATGATTTTTACCAATGATTGAAGCCACACTTTCTTGCTTCGCCCCGCCGTGTGGGTGTGGCATCGCGCTGCTACTGCGACAAACCAGGCACTCGTCTATGATTTAGAAGCACGATGACTGGAGCCGCTAACATGAGCACCGATTATCAATCGCCGACACGGCGCCTCGATCTCGACGACGTTCAGGCATTCGTGCTGGTCGCCGACCTCAGCAGTTTCACGCGCGCCGCCGAAGTGCTCGACATCACGCAATCGTCGATCAGCCTGAAGATGAAGCGGCTCGAAGAACGGCTCGGGCGCCGCCTTCTCGAACGCACGCCGCGGCGCGTGCAACTGCTGCCAGAGGGCGCGGCGTTCCTCGCGGCCGCCCGGGAGTTGCTGAGCGCGCACGACCGCGCGCTGAATCCGACGGTGCAGGCGCAACGCAGCCTGCGGCTGGGCATCATCGACCACACCGCCGCGGACGGGTTGATACCGTTGATTGCGCGCATTTCCGCGCAGGACCCCACGTTGCGGGTCGAAGTGAAGATCGGCGCATCGAGCGAAATGCTCGCCGGCTACGACGCGGGCGAACTCGATGCCGTCTTCGCGCGACGCGACGCCACGCGGAGGGACGCGGAAAAACTGTTCGTCGAACACTGCGGATGGTTTGCCTCGCCGCAATGGACGCACAGTCCCGGCGAGCCGTTGCGGATCGCGTCGCTGTCTGCCCCTTGCGGCGTGCGCGCAAACGCGCTGAAAGCGCTCGATGAAGCCGGCATCAAGTGGACGGAGGTATTTGTCGGCGGCGGCATCGGCACGGTCGGCGCCGCCGTGATGGCAGGTCTCGCGGTCGCGCCCATGACGCGACGGGGATGCCCGCCGCGAGCCGTCGACGTCGGCAGCCGGCTCGGCTTGCCGCCGCTCGCGCCGATCGAAATCGCCGTCTATACGCGCGTGCGGGATGCCGGCATGAGAGAAACGATCCGCAGCCTGGGCGCCGCGCTGCGCACGACGAACGCGTCGGCTTGACGCGGCCGCTTAGTGATCCGCTTAGTGACCTGCCTACTTCGACGCACTGCGCCCGTCCTTCTCCACGCCGTCAGCCTGAGGACCATGCGCGGCGCAGGATTGAAGCGCGACGACGGCTTTCCTAGCGACCGCCATCGTTTCGTCACACACGGCGCGTCGCACTGACTTCGGGCAACCGCCGTTTGCGGCGATCTCATCGAGTGCGCCCCTGACTTTTCTGAGCGCGGCCTCCGGTGAGCCGGTATCGGCGATCAGCTTGGCGATGTTGAACACGCTGCCCGACGGCAATATCACGAAGTCGGGACAAGTGGACTCGGCGTGGACTGGCGTCGCAAGCAGCAACGCGAATGTCGCGGGAATAAGCCTGGGAACAAGCGCGGAAACACGCCCAATGGAGCGAGAGTGGATCGGCATGACGGGCGACCTCTGAATGGACATCGACGCTGTCGTCGGTTGAATCCGCGAGTCCGGGTCACCCTTTTTTGATCGTTGACTGGCAACGCCGCGCAGATCGCATTTCCATAAAACGTTATAGCTGCGCATCCTTAACGATGGCTTACGCCCGCTGAACTTTTTGCTTTCTGTTTCGTCTGGCGTATTGGTTGACGCGTCCGTCAAAAGTGCGGGTGACATTCGAACGTGAGGTCGGCCTCGTGAGCTTCGAGCGCCCGCACGCCTCTGGACGACTCCGACACGACGCTCGGCACCTCGCCGCGTTGCGCGCAAAAGTTGCTTGCGCTCTGCATGACTGCCTTGTGAGACCTCGCCCACGCCGCGCTGCCGCCCGCCGCCGATGCGTGCAGCGTGTATCGCCCCGCATCGCCCGTCTCGACGACGGGGCTGGAACTCGCGCACGCCTGCATCAGCAAGGGCACCAGCGCGAAAATCGCTGCACCCACGGCCCGCCTTCGCGCCACGACTGCAACGCGTTGCCTGACCAGAATAGTCAGACCTGACAGGACTTGATTGACTTCAAATGTATTCACGACAACCTCTAAGCTGAACGCTCGCACCTGCACGATGCGGTGCGCGACCATCGCGAAGTATGAATTGGCCCCGTCTTTCGATCAGCTATCGAAGTTGCAACACAGTGTTCGCCCGGTGCACGCTCCGCAATTCAGGCTTGACGTTTGATCAAAACGTGCTCAGAGCGCTTCCTGACGATCCGGACCCGGTCGAGCCAGTCCATCTTCACATCGTTCTTCGAGAGCCAGCGGCGGCAGCATTCGACGACATGATCGACGCGCCACTCCTGCGTCAGCGCGTACGACGCTGCCGCGGTGGCCACGAGGTAGCAAAGCAGTTCTGGACGCGCGCTGCCCGCGTCATTGAATTCGGGTTTGAGCATGGGTTGTGGACCTCAATTCTGTTCGGCCTGTCTTCAATACGTATGTGCTGTAGCACTGAAAACAACCTGCGCACATGGCAGACGGGGCGACTCGAATGAGCGCCCCGTCGCACCCGGTTCAGCGTGCGTAGCCGAAAGTCTACCCCTTTTTGCGCGCCCGCCAATTTACGGGGGCACCCCTTGCGCAAACACAAACAAACCGCGTGGTCAGCGCAGCGCCTGTCGTATGCCAAGCGCGACGATCACCGCACCGCACGCCCGGTCGATCCATTTCTGTGCGCGACGATACGCGCCCGAGACAGCCTCATGCGACAGAAACAGCGCGACGCCGCCGTACCAGCACGACGCCACCACGCCCACGGTAGCGAGCATCGCGAGGAAGGTCGGTGCGGACACATGCGCAGGCGCCGCCGTTGAAAACACAGCCGCGTAGAAAGCGATCGATTTCGGATTGGCGATGTTGGTCGCGACACCTTGCATGAACGCAGAGCCAAAGCTCGACGACGCCGA
>WNGR01002987.1_pt1 | contig 18516 bp, 16 predicted proteins | sample 5407581 | NCBI WGS metagenome assembly WNGR01 (sample SAMN13153383, study PRJNA577476) | soil metagenome | isolation source: 80 cm soil or saprolite under Garry oak tree replicate 2 | place: USA:California | collected 2016-06-15 | reverse complement strand
GGCCCAGGCCGACGTCGGCGTGGCCATGAACACCGGCACCTCGGCCGCCAAGGAGGCCGGGAACATGGTGGACCTGGACTCCAACCCGACCAAGCTCATCGAGATCGTGGAGATCGGCAAGCAGTTGCTGATCACCCGGGGCGCGCTGACCACCTTCTCCATCGCCAACGACGTCGCGAAGTACTTCGCGATGCTGCCGGCCATGTTCTCGGTGGCCTTCCCGGTCCTGAACAAACTCAACATCCTGCACCTGCACAGCCCGCAGTCGGCGATCACCTCGGCGATCATCTTCAACGCGCTGATCATCATCGCGCTGATCCCGCTGGCGCTGCGCGGCGTGCGCTACCGCCCGGCCTCGGCCCAGTCGCTGCTCCGCAGGAACCTGTGGATCTACGGCGTCGGCGGCCTGATCATCCCGTTCATCGGGATCAAGATCATCGACCTCATCATCATGAACATTCCAGGATTCAGTGGGTGAATCGCGACATGAATCGCCTTCCCGTCATCGTCAGGCAGCACATCGCGGCGTTCCGCGCCCTGCTGGTGTTCACCGTGCTGTGCGGCCTCATCTACCCCGCCGTCATGGTCGGCTTCTCGCAGGTGGCCTTCCACAACCAGGCCAACGGTTCGATGGTCAGCTACAACGGCCGCACGGTGGGCTCGAGCCTGCTCTGCCAGGAGTTCGCGGACGCCAAGGGCAACCCACTGCCGCAGTACTTCCAGCCGCGGCCGTCCAACGCGGTCCACGCCACCTCCAAGACGGACTACGGCTGCAACCCGCTGTTCTCCGCGGCGTCCAACCTCGGGCCCAACAACCCGGTCCAGATCAAGCTGATCAAGGAACGGCAGCAGGCCATCGCGGCGTTCGATCACGTCTCGGTGTCGCAGATCCCGGCGGACGCGGTGACCGCGTCGGGTTCGGGCCTGGACCCGGGCATCTCGCCGCAGAACGCGGCCATCCAGGTCAACCGCGTGGCCGAAGCCCGGAACCTTCCGGTGTCCGAGGTCAAGGCGCTGGTGGCCAAGTACACCCAGGGCCGGACGCTCGGTTTCCTCGGTGAGCCTGCGGTGAACGTGCTCGAGCTGAACATCGCGCTCGACCAGCTGTCGGCGAAGTCCGGCTGAGGCCGGGATGCCGCGAGCGGGGATGCCGCCGGGTAGGTGGCGCGGGGCGGACACATTCCTGCTCATCGGCCATGCACGCTTCGCCAGGTATAGCGCAGAATGTGAAGCGCGGGACCTTACCCTGGGGGAGCTGATGAAGCCACTGGCCGCGGACGATCCGCGCGTGATCGGCGAGTACCGGTTGCGCGCGCAGCTCGGCGCGGGCGGCATGGGCCGGGTCTACCTCGGGCTCTCCCCGGCCGGCCGGGCGGTGGCGATCAAGGTCGTGCACCCGGACCTGGCCAGCGACGCTGACTTCCTGCGCCGGTTCGGCCAGGAGGTGGCCGCGGCCCGCGCGGTCAGCGGCATCTACACTGCGCCGGTCGTGGCGAGCGGGCTGAACGAGCGGCCGCCGTGGCTGGCCACCGCGTTCGTGCCAGGGCCCCCTCTGGATCAGGTCGTGGGGGAAAACGGGCCGTTGCCCGAGCAAGCGCTGTGGCCGCTGCTGGCCGGGCTGGTCGAGGCGCTGCAGGCCATCCACGCCTGCGGCGTGGTGCACCGCGACCTCAAGCCCGCCAACGTCCTGCTGGCCACCGACGGGCCGCGGGTCATCGACTTCGGCATCGCGCGCGCCGCCGACGGCACCTCGCTGACCGCTGCTGGGGTGGTGTTCGGCACGCCGGGCTACATGTCGCCCGAGCAGGCCGAGGGCCGGGGCGCGGGGCCGGGGAGCGACGTGTTCGCGCTCGGCTGCGTGGTGGCCTACGCGGCAGCGGGGATGGGACCGTTCGGCACCGGGACCGCGGCGGCCATCTTGTACCGCGTGGTGCACGCCGACCCGGTCCTGGACGGGGTACCGCCCCGGCTCCGTGCGGTGATCGCCGCCTGCCTGGCCAAGGATCCGGCCGCCCGCCCGTCGCTGCGCGCGCTGTCCGGCATGATCGCCGGCGGCATCGACATGACCGGGCCGTCCGCGGTGGCGTTCTGGCCGTCATCGGTGGCCCGGCTGATCGGCGCCCACCAGGCCCGGCTGGAGGAGCAGACGCGAAGCAAGCCCCCGGAAGGCGGGGGGTTCTCCTGGGCCGCATCCACGCACCGGCCGACCACGCCGTCCGACCCGGGCCGCAACCGGCCGGCGCCGCCCGTCCAGCAGCCCCCCGGGCAGCAGCCGCCCGCGCAGCAGCCCCCCGCGCAGCAGCCGCCGGCGCCGCGCTGGCCGTACTCCGGGCCCGGCGGCGCGCAAGCCAGCGTGGGCGCCCAGGCGGTGCCCGGCTCCCAGGCGATACCGCAGGGCGCCGTGGGCGTGCAGTACCCGGAGCCGCGCGGCTACCTGCCCGGCAACGGCGCTTCCATGGCTCAGCCGGCCGGCTACCCGCAGCCGCACCGGGCGGGCTCGCGCGCAGCCACCGTGCCGCTGCCCGCCAGCATGGTGACCGCGGTCCGGCTGATGTACGCCGGGGCGGCCTACACGCTGATCTGGGCGATCGGCGTCATCGCGGTATCGGCCAGCATCGTGAAGCGCTACCCGCTGGCCAGCGTGTCCGGCGATCACCGGCTGGCCGGGGCGGTGACCCTGGCCATCCTGCTGTGCGCCGCGGACATCGCGCTGTGGCTTGGCATCGCGCGGGCCTGCCGGCGGGGCAGCAGCGGCGCCCGGGTAGCGGGCACGGTGCTGTTCGCGGTGCACACGGTGGGCGTGCTCGGCGTGGCGACCAGCAGCCAGGCGGGACTGGGCCCGGCCAAGGTGCTGACCCTGATCGGCTGGCTGATCGGCCTGGGCGCGGTGCTCGCGCTATGGCAGCGCCCGTCCAGCGCCTTCTTCACCGCGCAGGCGTCACTGAACCGTTAGCCATGCCCGGCGCATGGATCGCGGATAAGCGGCGCATGAATTCCGTTAGGACAGGGGTGGCCGCCCTGACATGCGGAATTACTGGCCTGATGACCGTGCTTCACAATGGAGGTCAGCGGCGAGCTCAAGCTGGCGAGGTGCGCGAAGAAGGATATGGCTGACAACGACGGCGCACGCGAGGCCAAGGACCGGCCGAGCCGCGGGCGCCTGCGGATCTACCTGGGTTCCGCGGCGGGCGTGGGCAAGACCTACGCCATGCTCAGCGAGGGGCACCGGCGGGTCGAACGCGGCGCCGACGTCGTGGTGGGGTTCGCCGAGGCGCACGAGCGCCCGCAGACCAGCGCGCTGCTGGCCGGCCTGGACGTCGTGCCCCGGGCCACGCTGGAGTACCGCGGGGGCACGTTCGAGGAGATGGACCTGGACGCGGTGCTCGCGCGGCGCCCGGAGATCGCCCTGGTGGACGAGTTCGCGCACACCAACGTGCCCGGGTCGCGCAACGAGAAGCGCTGGCAGGACGTCGAGGCACTGCTCGACGCCGGGATCGACGTGATCTCCGCGGTCAACATCCAGCACCTGGAATCCCTCAACGATGTGGTCGAGAAGATCACCGGGGTGCCGCAGCGGGAGACCGTGCCCGACGCGATCGTCCGCGCCGCCGACCAGGTCGAGATGGTCGACATGACGCCCGAGGCGCTGCGTCGCCGGATGGCGCACGGGAACATCTACCCGCCGGAGAAGATCGACGCGGCGCTGACCAACTACTTCCGCTCCGGGAACCTCGCCGCGCTACGCGAGCTCGCACTGCTCTGGCTGGCCGACAAGGTGGACGAGGGCCTGCAGCGGTACCGGGTCGAGCACAAGATCCAGGGCGCGTGGGAGGCCAGGGAGCGGGTGGTGGTCGCGCTGACCGGCGGGCCCGAGGGCAAGACGCTGATCAGGCGGGCCGCCCGGATCGCCGCCCGATCCGCGGGCGGCGACCTGCTGGCTGTGCACGTCACCAAGTCCGACGGCCTGACCGGCGCAGACCCGGCCGCGCTGGCCGCCCAGCGGCGGCTGGTCGAGTCGGTGGGCGGTACCTACCATCAGGTCGTCGGCGACGACATCTCCGAGGCCCTGCTGACCTTCGCCCGGGCGGAGAACGCCACGCAGCTGGTGCTGGGCGCCAGCCGCCGGTCGTGGCTGACCGCCACGCTCACCGGACCGGGTATCAGCGCCCGGACCATCCGCGGCTCCGGCGACATCGACGTGCACATCGTCACCCACGCGCAGATGGGCCGGGGCCGGGGCCTGCCGCGGCCGCGGGGCGCGATTACGCTGCGCCGGAAGATATCCGGGTACGTGCTGGGCGCAGCGCTGCTACCGGTGCTGACCGTGCTGCTCGCCGCTCTCCGGGGCGATGCCAACCTGACAAGTGACGTGCTGATGTTCCTGGTCGTGGTGATCCTCGTCGCTTTGGTGGGCGGATTCGCCCCCGCCGTGCTGGCCGCCATCGTGGGATCGCTGCTGCTCAACTACTACTTCACCCCGCCCATCCACCAGTGGACGATCGCGGAGGCGAACAACTGGTTCGCGATCGGCGTGTTCGTCGCCGTCGCGATACTGGTGAGCTCGGTGGTGGACATCGCGGCCCGGCGCTCCAGGCAGGCGGCCCGGGCCAACGCGGAGTCCGAACTGCTGACCACCACGGCGGGCAGCGTGCTCCGCGGCCAGCAGGGGCTCAGCGCGCTGCTCGACCGGATCCGCGAGGCGTTCGGCATGGACTCGGTCACGCTGCTCGAGTGCACGTCACCCGACGGCCAGCAGCCGGCCGACGCCTCCGCGGGCCGGCTCCGGGGCACGCCGGGTGGCTGGCACGTGGCGGCCAGCCGCGGCGAGCCCGCGGTAACCCAGCCGGGGGAAGCCGACGTCGAGGTGCCGGTGACCGACTCGCTGTCGCTCGCCCTGCACGGCCGGCCGCTGCCCGCGGCGGACCGGCGCGTGCTCGGCGCGTTCGCCTCCTACGCGGCGGTCGCGCTTGACCAGCAGCGGCTGACCGCCGAGGCACAGGCGGCCAAGCCGATCGCGGCCGCGGACCGGATGCGCACCGCGCTGCTCGCTGCGGTCAGCCATGACCTGCGGACCCCGCTGGCGTCGGCGAAGGCCGCCGTGACCAGCCTGCGGTCGCCGGACGTGAACTGGGCGGCCGAGGACCACGACGAGCTACTGGCGACCGCGGACGAATCGCTGGACCGGCTGTCTCATCTGGTCGATAACCTGCTGGACATGAGCAGGCTGCAGGCCGGGGCGCTGTCCCTGTTCCCGCGCCCGGCCGGCCTGGAGGAGATCGTCTCCCGCGCGCTGGACAACCTGGACCCGGCGGCCCGGGTCGTCACGGTCGAGATCCCGGAGTCGCTGCCCGAGATCAACGTGGACCCGGCCATCCTCGAGCGGGTCATCGTGAACCTGACCGAGAACGCGCTCCGCTACTCCCCGGCGGGCAAACCCCCGCTGCTGACGGCCAGCGCGCTCGGCGACCGGGTCGAGCTGCGCGTGGTCGACCGCGGCCCGGGCATCCCGGAGAAGGACAGGGACCGGATGTACGTGCCGTTCCAGCGGCTCGGCGACACCGACAACACCACCGGGGTCGGCCTCGGCCTGGCGCTGTCGCGCGGCCTGACCGAGGCGATGGGCGGCACCCTGACCGCCGACGACACCCCCGGCGGCGGGCTCACCATGACGGTGTCGGTACCGGCCGTCACCGGGCCCGGCTACGAACCCGAACCCGGCCAGCGGGAACGTGAGGAAGTCAACGGGGGGCCAGGATGACGCGGGTGCTGGTCGTCGACGACGAGCCGCAGATCCTGCGGGCGCTGCGGATCAACCTGCGGGTGCGCGACTACGAGGTACACGTCGCGGCCACCGGAGCCGAGGCATTGGAGGTGGCCGGGCGGTATCCGCCCGACCTGGTGATCCTCGATCTGGGCCTGCCCGACTTGGACGGCGTGGAGGTGATCCAGGGACTGCGCGGCTGGACCAAGGCCCCGATCATCGTGCTGTCCGGGCGGGCCGACAGCGTGGACAAGGTGGAGGCGCTCGACGCCGGCGCCGATGACTACGTGACCAAGCCGTTCGGGGTCGAAGAGCTGCTGGCCCGGATGCGGGCCGCGGGCCGGCGCACCGGGACCGCCGAGGACCTCCCCCGGATCCGGCTCGGCGAGCTGGTCGTCGACCTGGCCGCCAAACGGGTCATCCGGCAGGCGCCGGTACCGGCTAGCAGGGAGCGGGCCGGGGGCGACGCGGCGGGCCCGGATCCGGCAGGCACGGATCTGGCTGGCACGGGCCCGGCCGAGGACATCCGGCTGACGCCGACCGAATGGCACCTGCTCGAGGTGCTGTTGCGGAACCCCGGCAAGCTACTCAGCCGGAACCAGTTGCTGACCGAGGTGTGGGGGCCTGGCTACGCCGACGCCACCGGCAACCTGCGGCTGTACATGGCCCAGCTGCGGCGCAAGCTCGAGCCGGACCCGGCCCGGCCGCGCTGGCTGATCACCGAGCCCGGCATGGGCTACCGCTATCAGCCGGAGCCGGAATCCGGCTGAGCCCTACCAGGGGTAGGGCTGGCCGTCCCGGGTCAGGGTGCCGGTCGGGCCGCCGTTGGGGATGGTGACCGCCCAGATGACGCTGGCCGCGGCCTGGGTGATCGAGCGGCCGTCGGGGTGGTTCTCGCTAGCGGGCCAGCCCGGGCAGACCGCGTTGACCAGGATGCCGTCCCGGGCCAGTTCCGCGGCGAGCAGCCGGGTGAGCGCGTTGAGCGCGGCCTTGGACACGCTGTACGCGGGCGAGGCGCCGGTCATCACCGAGATCGAGCCGCCCTCGCTGCTCACGTTGATGATCCGCGGCCGGGTGCTGGAGCGCAGCATCGGCAGCAGCGCGTCGATCACCCGCCAGGGGCCGAACAGGTTGACGTCGATCGCCTCGGCCACCGTGCCCAGGTCCGCGTTGCTCGCCGTGGCCCACCGGTCGTACATGGTCGACGCGTTGTTCACGAGCACGTCGGTGCGGCCGAACCGGTTCTTCACCCATTCGGCCATGCTGGCCACGCTGACCGAGTTATCCACCTCGAGCTGGCAGGCGACGATCCGGATTCCCTCGGGATCGAGTTCCTTGGCGGCCAACTCCCCCCGGCGCAGGTCCCGGGAGCAGAGCACTACCGAAAAGCCGAGCAGGGCCAGTTGCCGGCACACTTCACGGCCCACGCCGCGGTTGCCGCCAGTCACCACAGCGACCGGCTGGTCAGCGTTCACACGCATCACCAGCGCCAGCCGCGACCGCGACGTTTCTCATGCCAGTCATCTTGCCACCCGGCGCTCACCGCCCTGACCCTCGCAAGCCAAATCGTCATCTAAGCACATGGCAGCGGGCGCGGGGTGAAGTGCTCTAGGCGGTAGCGGAGGAAGTCACTGCCAGGTAACGACCAGGCCGTCCTTCTCGCCGAAGCGTTCCAGGTGCCGGCCGGTCACGTCCTTCCAGGTTAGGTGGTATGGATACGCCGCGGCGCTAGGCCACGGCGATGACGATGGCGACGATGACCGCGATCACCACCACCGCCCCGGCGATCATCATGGGAGGTGACACCGGCGAGCGCCGGGCCCGCGAGGTATCGTCGTCGCCGCGCTCGACGAACGCCCGGAACCGTCCGGTGCTCGCGCTCGGATCCTGCTCAAACTCCGACATGTGGACGACTTTAGCTGGTCAGCGGCCACCCCGATGTCGGATTCGGTGCAACTTCAGGGCATAGGGGCCAGCGCGTCGGCCCGGTCGACCAGTCGGGAGAGGACGATCACGCTCTTGGTCCTGACCACGAAGGATTCGGCCCGGATGCGCTCCATGACGTCCTCGAAGTGCCTGACGTCGGTGGCCCTGATGTGAATCAGCGCGTCGGCCTCCCCGGTGATCGTGCACGCGTCCACCACCTCGGGGTACCGCCGGACCGCGATGCCGATCTCCTCGGGCGAGGTGCGGCCGCCGCAGTACAGCTCCACGTAGCCCTCGGTGGTCCAGCCCATCGCGGCCGGGTCCACCCGGGCGGAGAAGCCGGTGATCGCGCCCGCGGCCCGGAGCCGGTCCACCCGCCGCTTGACCGCGGGCGCGGACAGGCCGACCTCGCTGCCGATGAGCGCGTAGCTGGCCCGGGCGTCACGGACCAGGAAGGCGACGATGCGCGCGTCGATATCATCCATCAGCCGACGCCGTCTAGTCGATGTCGTCGCACAAGGCCATCATCGCACTGGGCGCGCTCCGGAGTCCGGGCATAAAAACGAGGCTCGGCGTCCCGCTTTCGCCGAGCCTCACTAGGTGAGACGCAGAGCCTCCCCTAGTGGTTGACGCGATCGCCGTAAACTCCGCAAATCGATCGTGGCGGTTACGCCCGGCCCACGGGGCAAGCCCCTCGGGAGGGAAGCGGCTGGTGAGAGGGTGCGTGTACTGCAGGGGGAGTACGCGGCGGGAGTACGCGGGGCGGGGAAGTGTCTTCGCGGGGGGGACGCGGGTTAGGAGGGCGGACGCGAGCCTGAGGGGGTGACGTACTCAACTGGGCCCGGGGCGCTGGGCCGCATTGGAAGCGCCTGTTATCGGCATCGCTGGGTCACGGTACTGGTGTGGATCGCCGGGGTGGCCTCGCTCATCACGCTGTGGACCCGGTTCGGGGCCGCGGCACAGAACGACTTCACCGGGAGCGACCCCGGGCAGACGCTGCTGAACCAGCACTTCGCCCGGCAGTCGGGGGACACGCTGACGCTGGCCATCGAGTCGCAGCAGAGGATCACGGACCCGGCCGTAAAGACACGCGTCACCCAGGCGCTGGCGCCGTTCGCGAACGCGCCGCACGTCACCGGGGTGGCCGGCCCTTACACGACGCCGGGTCAGCTGGCGCCGAACGGTCACATCGGCTATGCCACCGTCCAGTTCGACGTGTCCGGCGCGAACATCAGCACCGGCGAGGCGACCGCGCTGATGCACGACGCGACCGCGGCGAGCGGAAACGGCGTGACGTTCAGCCTGGGCGGCGACGTGGTCGACCAGGCCGAGACGCCGTACGGCGGCGCCTCCAACGGGGTCGGCGTGGGCGCGGCGGCGGTCGTGCTGCTGATCGCGTTCGGCTCGCTGCTGGCGATGGGGTTGCCGATCGCGACCGCGCTGATGGGGATCGGCTCCGGGCTGGCGCTGATCGCGCTGCTCGGGCACGTCTTCCCGGCACCGGGCTTCTCCGCCATCGTGGCCGCCATGATCGGCCTGGGCGTCGGGGTGGACTACGCGCTGTTCATCGTCACGAGGTTCCGGAGCGAACTGCACGAGGGCGCCCGGCCCGCCGAGGCACTGGTGACCGCGATGCGCACCGCGGGCCGGGCCGTGCTGACCGCGGGCACCACGGTGGTCATCGGCATGCTGGGGCTGCTCGTGCTGCGCCAGTCGCTGCTGAACGGGGTCGCGATCGCGGCCGCGGTCACGGTGGCGATGACCGTGATCGCCTCGCTCACGCTGCTGCCGGCGCTGCTCGGCTTCAGCGGCACGAGGCTCGCCCGCCCGTCGCGGCTGAACACCTTCCTCGGGGGCAAGGTGTTCGGCCGTTCGGGTAAAAAAGACCGGCCCGCCGCCGAGCGCTGGGCCGGTGTCGTCCAGCGGCACCCGGTCCTGGCCACCCTGGCCTCCGCCGCGGTCATCCTCACCCTGGCCGCGCCCGCGCTGGCCATGAAGCTGTCCATGCCGGACGAGTCGGCGCAGGCGCGCGGCACGATGGGGTACGCCAGCTACGCGACGATGGCGCGCGGGTTCGGGCCGGGCTTCGACGCGCCGCTGATCGTGGTGACGAAGGGGCACACCGGGGTGACCGCGCTGCGCGGCGCGATCGAGCGCACGCCGGGGATCGCGGCGGTGACGCCGCCGGTGGTCAGCCGGGACGGCCAGGCGACCATGATGATCGCCTACCCGGCGAGCGGCGAGCAGGACGCCGCCACCAACGCCCTGGTCAACCGGCTGCAGCACGACGTCCTGCCGAAGGGCGCGTACCTGACCGGGCCGAACGCGGGCAACGTCACGTTCGCGAACCTGATCGGCAGCCGGCTGCCCGCTCTGATCGGCGTGGTGGTCGCGCTGTCCATGGCGCTGCTACTGGTGGTGTTCCGCTCGGTGGTCATCGCGGTCAAGGCGGCGGCGATGAACCTGCTGTCGGTGTGCGCGGCGTACGGCGTGCTGACCGCGGTGACCCAGTGGGGCTGGCTCGGGCACGCGCTCGGCTTCGGTGAGAAGATGCCCGTCACCACGTGGGTGCCGGTGTTCTTGTTCGTGATCTTGTTCGGCCTGTCCATGGACTACGAGGTGTTCCTGCTGTCGAAGATCCGCGAGGAGTACGACCGGCTCGGCGACAACGCGCTGGCCGTCGGGCGCGGGCTGGCCGCCACCGCGCGGGTGATCTCGGCCGCCGCGGCGATCATGGTGGTGGTCTTCCTGTCCTTCGTGCTCACCCCGGACGTCTCGGTCAAGCAGATCGGGCTCGGGCTGGCCGCGGCCGTCCTGGTCGACGCGACCGTGGTGCGGCTGGTGCTGGTCCCGGCCGTGATGGAGCTGCTCGGCAAGGCGAACTGGTGGCTGCCGGGCTGGCTTGGGCGGCTTCTCCCGGATGGGCCGGCGCAGGTGACCGAGCCGGCGCGCGCTCCGGCTGAGGTTCACTGAGGCACCGAACGGACCCGGCTCTCGCCCCTGTATCGTGCGAGAGCCGGGTCTGGTTTTACGAAGGGAGCGGTCATGGCGGGCGATGTTGGTCCGGACGAGGTCGTGGTGCGCGGGATGTACGGGCCTGACGTGACATTCCTCGGGGTGCCCCGGGTGGAACTCGACGCGCTCGACGGGTACGACGTGGTGTTCCTGGGCGCGCCGTTCGACGGCGGGACGTCGCACCGGCCGGGCGCCAGATTCGGCCCGCAGGCGATCCGCGTCACCGACTACCTGCCGCACGACATGTCCCGGCCGCACCTCGCGCTGGGCGTGGACCCGCTGGCGGACATGCGCGTCGGCGACGCCGGCGACGTGGTGATGCCGTCGGGCGAGACCGAGAAGTCGCTGAAGCGGCTGGAGGACGCGGTGCACGCCGTGACGGCGGCGGGCGCGATCCCGGTGATCCTGGGCGGCGACCACACGGTCACCTTTCCCGACGCCACCGGGGTGGCCCGGCACGTGGGCTGGGGCCGGGTGTCGCTGATCCACTTCGACGCGCACGCCGACACCGGCGACACCCAGTTCGGCTCGCTGTACGGGCACGGCACGCCGATGCGGCGGCTGATCGAGTCGGGCGCGGTGCGCGGCGACCGGTTCCTGCAGATCGGGCTGCGCGGGTACTGGCCGGAGCCGGCCACGCTGGCCTGGATGGCCGAGCAGCGGATGCGCTCGTTCGAGATGAGCGAGATCGTCTCGCGCGGGCTGGACGAGTGCCTGACCGAGGCGTTCGAGATCGCGGTGGACGAGTGCGACGGGGTCTTCCTGTCGGTGGACGTCGACGTGGTCGACCCGGGCATGGCGCCGGGCACCGGCACGCCGGAACCGGGCGGGCTCACCGGCCGGCAGCTGCTCGACGCGGTGCGGCGGATCGCGATGTCGCTGCCGCTGGCCGGGATCGACGTGGTGGAGGTCTCGCCGCCGTACGACCACGCCGAGGTGACCGCGTTCCTGGGCAACCGGGTGGTGCTCGAGGCGCTGTCCGGCATCGCCTGGCGGCGCCGCGAGCTGGCCGGCGAGGCGGTGCGGCGGCCGGACTCACCGCTCCTCGAGGGGCGTTAGGCCTACCTGGGGGGATTGTCCCGGTCTAGCACTCTGGGCGTACCGATCGGCACGATCTATAGTCGGTGCATGTTGGACGTCACCCGGCTGCGGGTGCTCGTCGCCGTGGCCCGGTACGGTTCGGTCACCGCCGCGGCGCGGGCGCTCAACTACGCGCAGCCGTCGGTGAGCCACCACCTGGCCCGGCTGGAGGCCGAGACCGGGACCAAGCTGATCCAGCGGGCGGGCCGCGGCATCAGGCTCACCGACGCCGGGCGGCTGCTGGCCGAGCGGGGCGCCGAGGTGATCGGCAGGCTGGACGCGGCCGAGAACGAGCTGGCCGCCTACACCGGGCTGCGCGCCGGGCGGCTCCGGCTGGCGGCGTTCCCGTCCGCGCTCGGCACCATCGTGCCGGCCGCCGCGGCCATGCTCCGCGAGCACCAGCCCGGCGTCGACCTGCGGCTGACCGAGGCCGAACCGCCGGAGGCGCTGCGCATGCTGCGCGCCGGATACGTGGACGTGGCGCTGGTGTTCCGGTACTCCCCGGACCCGCCCGGCGCGGCCGGGCCGCCCGTTCCCGGGCAGGAGGCCGGGCTCGGTGACGACGAGAGCGGCATCGACCTCACCGAGGGCCTGCGCGAGAAGCTCCTGCTGGACGAGCCGGTGCACCTGGTGACATCGGCGCAGGGCGGCGCGGACTCGCCCGCCGAGCTGGCCGGCTACGCCCGGCACCGGTGGATCGCGGGCTGCGACCGCTGCCGGGCCAACCTGCTCCGGCAGTGCGCGCTCGCCGGGTTCACCCCGAAGATCGCGTTCACCACCGACGACTACGTCGCGGTCCAGGCGCTGGTCGCCGCCGACCTCGGCGTCTCCACCCTGCCCGCGCTCTGCCTGCGGGCCGCGCGGCATCCCGGGATCAGGACCGTGCCGCTGCCCGGCGCGCGCCGCTACGTGTTCGCGATGCGCTACGGCGACCCGCCTGACCCGCCGCCGGTGAACCTGCTGATGGAGGTGCTCCGCACCGCGGCCGTGCCGCCGCCGCGCCCGGCTGGGAGTGGGGCTGGCGATAGAACTGGCGATGGGGCGGCCAGCGCGGCGGGTAGCTGCGCCGGAGAGCCCGCTCGGCTACAGTCGCCAGCGTGAACCCGGGCCTTCCCGCTCCCGGCGACTTCGAGCCCATCCCCGGTCAGCTCGCGCTGCCCGGCATGCCGTCGGCCGCCGAGGCCAGCGGCGGGACCGGGGGCCAGCTCGCGCTGCCCGGCCTGGAGCTCCCGGCGCCGGACGGCGTGGCCGGCGAGGATGCCGAACTCGCCGCGGTGGCCGCCGAGCTGCGCGGGCTCGACGAGGACGGCTCGCGGATGGCCGCGGCCATCCGCGGCGCGCTGGACATGCTGCTGGACGGCCAGCACACCGGCCGCTACCGCTGGGACCAGCTGCACAAGACCGAGAAGACGCACGCCGGAACGCTGGTGGAGATCGCGCTGGCCCGCGTCCTGCGGCTGGCCGACGGCGCGGCGCTGGACTACACCATCGCGGGCGCGGACGTGGACTGCAAGTTCTCGCACCGCCTCGGCGGCTGGATGATCCCGCCCGAGGCCGACGGACAGCTGATGCTGCTGGTCCAGGCGAGCGACGAGGATGGCACCTGGTCGGCCGGGCTGGTCCGGGCCGTTCCGGAATGCCTGAGCCCGGCGGGTAACCGGGACGGCAAGCGCGCGCTGAACGAGCGCGGCCGCGCGGCCGCGCGCTGGCTGCACGCCCGCGCCCCGCTGCAGGAGAACGTGCTGATCAGGCTGCCGGAACGGGACGTGGCGGCGATCTTCGCCAGCGCTTCGGGGCAGCAGCGGGTGAACGAGCTGTTCCGGCGGGCCCAGCGGATGCGGGTCAGCCGGACCGTGGTGGCCACGGTGGCCATGCAGGACGACTACATGAAGCGGGTCCGCGGCGGCGGCGGCGCGCGCGACCAGTTGCGGGATGAGGGCATCGTGATCTTCGGGGACTACGCCGGGGACCAGGTGCTCGCCGCCGGTCTGGGCCTGCCCCGGCCCGGACCGGGCGAGTTCGTCAGCGCGCGGCTGGTGCCCCGGCCCGCCGAGCCCGGGGACCGGGTCTACGCCCGGTCCGTCCGGCTCGCGGGCGCCGACTGGCTGCTCGCTTCGGCCGCCGACCCGGCCGCGGCCGCCCCCGCGCTTCCCCGTTTAGAGCCACGCGCCCGTTAGAACCACGGGCCTGTTTAGAACCACGGGCCCCGCTGGCCACTGGCTCGCTGAACCGCAGGTCAGGGCGCGCCCGGCCGGGCCGAAACGCTTGCGGTGCCGACCCGGAACCGGAATCGTATGGCATGTCCAAAAACCCGGAAGCCACGCAATTGCGGGAGGGAGTGCCGGCAGAATATGCGGGCAGCGGCCTGGCGCCGCGCCCGGCGGGACGGATATCAGCGAATCGGAGAAGGAATATGAGGGGCTTCAAGAATTTTCTTTTTCGCGGTGACATAATCGTCGTCGCCGTCGGGCTCGTCGTAGCCCTCGCGTTCAGCGCTCTTATCACCGCATTCACTAGCGACATCATCAACCCGATCATCCAGGCCTTCACCGGTGGCAAGGTGGGCCTGGGCTTCCAGATCCGCAGCGGCAATCCGAAGACGGTCGTGGATATCGGCGCGTTTATTTCCGCGATCATCTACTTCGTGATCTTCATGGCCGTGATCTACTTCCTCATCGTCCAGCCGTACAAGCTCACCCAGTCCAGGCTCGGGCAAGTAGTGTTCGGCGACCCGCCACCGGTCAAGACCTGCCCCGCGTGCCTGTCCAGCGACCTGCCGGCCGCGGCGTCCAAGTGCAAGTACTGCGGGACCGACCAGCCCGCCACCGCCTGAGCAGGGATGGCACAGGACAGGCCTGCGGCCCTGGTCACCGGGTCGGCGAGCGGGATCGGCCGGGCCGCCGCGCTGCGACTGGCCCGGGCGGGGTACGACGTCGCGATCAACTACAGCCGGTCGCAGGACACCGCCCGCACGACGCTGGCCGAACTGGACAGCCTGGGCGGGCGCCACCTCGCGCTGCGCGCCGACGTGAGCGACGACGACGCCGTGGCCGCGCTGACCGCCGAGGTGGGCCAGACGTTCGGCCGACTGGACGCTCTGGTGAACAACGCGGGCATGACCAGCCAGACCCCGCCGGAGGACCTGGACGGCGTCGACCTGGCCGAATGGGACCGGGTGTTCGCCGTCAACGTCCGCGGGCTGTTCCAGGTCACGCGGGCCTGCGCGCCGCTGCTTCGGGCCGCGGGGGGCAGCGTGGTCAACGTGGCCTCGATCGTCGGGCTCCGGCCCGGCCCCCAGCCGCTCGCCTACGCGGCCAGCAAGGCCGCGGTGGTCAGCCTCACCCGCACGCTGTCCCGGGTGCTGGCCCCCGAGGTCCGGGTCAACGCCGTCGCGCCGGGCTGGATCGCGGGCGAGTGGATGCGGCGGACGCTGGGCGACAACTACGAACGGCTGATGGAACGCCGCGCCACCTGGACGCCGATGAAGCGGAACGTCACGGAACAGGACGTGGCCGAGACGATTGTCTCGCTGATCACCTCGAACCCGTTCGTCACCGGCGAGACCATCGTCATCGACGGCGGTTACGCGGCTACCAGCTGACGTCGGCCGGGCCGATGTCTCCGGTTAGGTAGCGCTGCACGGTGGGGCCGACGGCCTGCACCAGGTCCTCGGGGCTGGCGGCCGCGGCGCCCGGCACCTTGAGGATGTAGCGGGCGAGCATCAGCCCCCCGATCTGGGAGCCGATGAGCGCCACGCGCAGCTCACGGCGGTCGCCGGCCAGGACGTCGCCGAGCGCCGCGAGGATGAACGAGCTGAGGATGTCCCGGAGCAGCCGGCTGGCGCGGTCGTGGGACAGGCCCGTCCGGAGGATGGCCGCCATCTGCTCGCGGATCTCCGGGCGGTCCTCCCACAGGCCGACGAGCCGCCTGACCAGCTCTTCTCCGGTCCGGTCACCCGCGTCGGCGAGGCCGGCGACCACCGTGGCCTCATCCACCGGCGGCTGGAGCGCGGCGAACAGGAGCCCGTCCTTGTCGCCGAAGTAGTGATAGATGAGCGCGGGGTCGACCCCGGCCCGGGCGGCCACGGCGCGCATGGTGGTGCGCTCGAAGCCGAGCTCCGCGAACAGTTCCCGCGCGGCGTCCAGGACGGCCCGGCGCGCGTCCGGGCTGCCCAGCGGGCGCCGGCCTCTCCGGGCCCGCACCGGCACTAGGAAGCCTTCGCCTGGCGGGACAGCATCAGCATCCGCTCCTCGATGGTCGCGGGGACCGGCTGCAGGCTGGCCTGGATCCCGGCGGCCTCGAGCACCTCGGCCAGCCCGGCCGGGTCGGCGTTGGCCACCCGGATCGCCCGGCCCGCGAGCATGACCGGCGCACCCGCGGCGGCCAGGACCGCGAAGGCCCGCGCCCAGTCCCCGGTGCGGACCGCGACGGCGGTGGTCGAGCCGATGATGTCGGCCTCGCTGCCCTCGGCGACCAGCCGGCCGTCCGACATCAGCAGCAGCCGGTCGCACTGCTGGGCCTCCTGCATGTAGTGCGTCGTCACCAGGACTCCGGCGCCGCGCTCGGCCTGCGCCCGGATCGTGTCCCACAATGCTGCCCGGGCCAGCGCTTCGACGCCCGAGGTCGGTTCGTCGAGCACGATCACCCCGGGTGAATGCGCCAGGGCGGCGAGGAACGCCACCTGGCGCTGCGCCCCGAGCGGCAGCTCTCGCACCAGCACATCGGCGTGCTCCGTCAGCCCGGGCGGCAGCGCGGGCGCCGCGGTGCCGTAGGCGCGCGCGCTGAACGACAGGTTCTCCCGCACGGTCAGGTCGCCGTACAGGCCCAGGCCCTGCGGCACGTAGCCGAGCCGGCGGCGGCGCTCGCGGTCGGGCGGGCCGCCGAGCAGCTCGACGCGGCCGGAGGTGACCGCGATGAGGCCCAGCAGCATCCGGATCAGCGTGGTCTTGCCGGCTCCGTTGGCCCCGAGCAGGCCGGCGACCTCACCGGGCTGCAGCTGCATCGACACGTCGTCCACCGCCGTGAACGCGCCGAAGCGGCGGGTCACGTGCGTGGCGCGCAGCAGGGCGCTGGTCACGACGACACCGTGTTGCGGCGGGCCAGCGAGAGCGCGATGACGATGTCCTCCAGGTCGGGCTCGACGGCGGTGGTCCCGGGCGGCAGATCCGACGGGGTCGAAGGGGCACCGCCGGGCCAGTACTCATGCCGTACGCGGCCCCGGCGCCAGGCCCATTCGGCCCGGACGGGCTGGCTGGCCTGGGTGATGTCGCCCGCGAAGTCCGCGCGCACCCGGTCGTAGGGTCCCTGCACGAGAACGCGCCCGCGGTCGAGGACGACGAGGTGCCCGGCCCGTTCGGCCTCATCGAGATAGGTGGTCGACATGAGCACGGCCGCGCCCGACGCCGCGGCCTCCGACACCAGCCGCCACAGGTCGATGCGGCTCACCGGGTCGATGCCCGTGGTGGGCTCGTCCAGGATCAGCAGGTCCGGCCGGTGCACGATCGCCATGACGAAGCCGAGCTTGCGGCGCATCCCTCCGGACAGCTGCGCGGCGAGCCGGCCGGCGGCGGGCGTCAGCGCCGCCCGGTCCAGCAGCTCGGCGCGGCGGGCCGCGAGCTCATCGCCGGCCAGGCCGTAGATGCCCGCGACGAAGTCGATGTTCTGCGTCACGGTCAGCGCGGCCCAGCTGCCCGACGACGCGGGGAGGTAGCCCAGGCGCTGCCGTGGCGGCGCTTCCACCGTGCCGGCGTCCAGGGATACCTCGCCGGCCAGCGCGCGCAGCAGCGTGGACTTGCCCGCCCCGTCGCCGCCGACCACGGCGACGACGGATCCGCCGGGCACCTCGACGGTGACGTCGTCGAGCGCCACGGCCGGCCCGAAGCGCACCGTGGCCGAACGCACCGCGTACGTCACGTGGTTCCCACCGTGTTGGCTTTGCCGCCTGCGGCGGCGGGCTCGGTCGCGGCCGCTGGCCCGTGAGCCGGGCGGGCGGGATCAGGGTTCCGGCCCGGGGCGAGATCCCGGCGGAAGCGCAGCGTCGCGCCGGTGAACACCACGACCGCCATCGCGGTGAGCACGGCGAACGGCAGCCACAGCGAGGTGATCGGGGCACCGCGCAGCATGATCCCCTGCGAGATCATGGTGAAGTAGGTCAGCGGAAGCAGGTAGCCGATCCAGCGGACCCCGGCGGCCATCGCCTCCAGCGGGAAGATCATCCCGGAGAGCAGTATCTGCGGGAGGAGGAAGAAGAACGCGGTCTGGATCGCCTGGCCGACGGTCTGCGAGATCGTCGAGATGAACACGCCGAGACCGAGCACGACGAACAGGAAGATCGCGGCCCCCAGCGCGAACGCGAACGGGTTGCCGTTGAACGGGACCGAGAACAGCAGGATCCCCAGCACGGTCACGATGATCATGTCCAGCGCCGCGACCAGGAAGTACGGCGCGATCTTGCCCAGGATCACCCGGCTCGGCCTGATCGGCATCACGGCAAGCTGCTCGAGCGTGCCGGACTCTCGCTCCCGCACCATGCCGATGCTGGTGATGATCGTGCCGATGAAGGTCAGGATGAGGCCGATGATGGCCGGCACCATCACCCACGACGTCTTCAGCCCGGGGTTGTAGAGCACCTGCGTCCTGACCTGGTCGCCGGCCTTGTTGAGCGCCGCCACGGCCGACTGCGCGGCGAACAGGTTAGACCCGTCCACCAGGGCGGGCACCGGAGTCGTCCCGGT
>WNGR01002985.1_pt1 | contig 18520 bp, 15 predicted proteins | sample 5407581 | NCBI WGS metagenome assembly WNGR01 (sample SAMN13153383, study PRJNA577476) | soil metagenome | isolation source: 80 cm soil or saprolite under Garry oak tree replicate 2 | place: USA:California | collected 2016-06-15 | reverse complement strand
GAGCAGCTGCCGCCGCGGGAGAAGAAGATCCTGCTGCTCCGGTTCTTCGGCAACATGACCCAGTCCCAGATCGCGGCCGAGCTCGGCATCTCCCAGATGCACGTCTCCCGGCTGCTGGCCAGGACCCTGACTCAGCTTCGCGAGGGCCTGACCACCGAAGACTGAGCCGCGCGGTCCGTAGTTCAGTGGGTGGCCGATCCGTCTTGGAGCGTTGCGGTCACTCTGGCCGGGCGTGACCTCGTCTGGAGGCCTGCTCCTCGTCACATGGGCCTTTGACGTCACATCTGCCGCGCATCGTCCCGGCTTGGACTGGCTGGGAGGCCTGCCGGCGCCTGCCGGCATCTGCCGTAACCGCAACGATGTCACATTGATGCGGTTATAACCGCTACGATGTCACATCGTGGCGGTTATGGCCCGGGTGGATACGGTATCAAGCGACCCAGGTGCCCCACAGGCCACGACACGCACACCTGTCGCGGAGAAGCTACCGCTCACGCCACCGTCGTGCGAGCTGCGGATCCTTCCTAGGGCCGCATGGGCGGGCGGTTGAGAGCGCGGAGGCTGGCGGGGGTGAACAGGGCGGCCAGGCAGCCGGCCGCGACCAGCAGCATCGGCACGCCCCATTCGGGCCGGTGGTCCTTCAGCAGGTAGATCCCCCACGCGCCGATGGCAAGCTGGATCATGACCACCGGGGTCCTGGTCCACGGCCTGGCCTTGGCCACCCCCCGGGCGAACAGCGCGAAACCCACGGCCGTGCCGACTGCGATCAACGTCAGCGCGACGCCACTGGCCCGCTGGTAGGACTGGCCGTCCGCGGTCGAGACGGCGGAGAAGCCGGCCGCCACGCACATGCCGACTGCCTCGACGGCGAGCGCGGCCGCGGCCAGGCGCAGCGCGCGCGGCGGCTGGGCCACCGCCGGCGCTGGCGGTGGCGCCTTGGCTGGCGTGGATGCCTTGGCTGGCGCTGGTGCCTTCGCGGGAGCGGGCTTGCCGGGAGCCTGGGCGCGCCCGGGCCGTGGTTTCCCGGTCGCCTTGGCCGGTCGCGTAGCCATGTCGTCTCACCCGTCCATGATCAGGGGGTCGCGCAGGTTTCCAGCTTAGGCGCCGGTTAGCCTAAGCGGGTGCGCGGCCTGCTGATCGTTAACCGGCACGCGACGTCGATGACGGCGACCGTCACCGACCTCGCGGTCCGCTCGCTGGCCGGGTTGATGGACCTGGACGTGGAGCGGACCCAGTACCGCGGCCACGCGCGCGAGCTAGCCGCGGCGACCGCCGCCGACCTCGTCATCGTGCATGGCGGGGACGGCTCGATCAACGAGGTCGTCAACGGGGTCATGAGCGCGGAGGACGGCGGTCGGCCGCTTATCGCGGTGATACCGGGCGGAGGCGCCAACGTGCTGGCCCGGGCGCTCGGGGTGCCGCTCGACGCCGCCGCGGCGATCCGCCAGGTGCGGGAGGCCATCGGGGCGGGCCGGCACCGCACGATCGGGCTCGGCCTGGCGGCGGACCGGTACTTCACCTTCAGCGCGGGCCTGGGCTGGGACGCCGAGGTGGTGCGGGAGGTTGACCGGATGCGGGCGCAGGGCCACCGGGAGAGCGTGACGCTATTCCTGCGGACCATGATCCGCCAGTACTACCGCGGCACCGACCGGCGCCAGCCGGCCCTGACGCTGGAGCGTGACGGCGAGCCGCCGATCGGCGGCCTGTTCATGAGCATCATCACCAACCGCTCGCCGTGGACCTATGTCCGCGACCGTCCGCTGCTGCCGGTTCCTAATCCAGATTTCAACTCCGGGCTCGACCTGCTGGCGCTGCAGCGGCTCCGGCTGACCACGGTCCTCAACGCGGTCGGCCAGATGCTGTACGTCCGGAGCCGACCGCCGCGCGGGCCGGGCATGCTGTCCGTACTGGGTTCGGAATCCCTCACGCTGCGCTCGGCCCGGCCGATCGCTATCCAGGCCGACGGGGAGTATCTCGGCGAGACCGAGGCGGTGAAGTTCCAGTTCGTGCCGCATGCGCTGCGCATCGTGGCGTGACTCCGGGGGCCTGCCGGAGGCCCGGCCAGGCCTTGCTGAAGCACCGAGAGCAAAATGTGATCGATCTGACATTAAATTCCGCTGAAGGGTCGCCGTGGCCTCTTGCGCTCGTCAACCGACGTTGAGAGGCTTGACGTGATGCCTGGTACGGGGGCGTCTCGCATGTGTCATCAGCTCAGATGACGCCTGCGCCGCCTTCGGGGGCACGGCCGGGTCGCCTGGCGACCTGATCGGGTTGACGCTTGGCATCATAGTGGCCCCAGGAAACTTGGGCGACGGCGAAAGACGGCAAAGCTCGTGAAAAGCTTCACAAGCTATAGATAGACGCGCAAACCGGACGCACCCGCAGGCGCCCGGTCGCCGAGAAGGAGTGGACATCATGGACTGGCGCCACGAAGCCGCCTGCCGTGAGGTGGACCCGGAGCTGTTCTTCCCCATCGGGAACAGCGGCCCGGCGTTGCTCCAGATCGAGGAAGCGAAACAGGTCTGCCGTCGGTGCACGGTCATGGAGGAATGCCTGCGCTGGGCGATCGAGTCCGGCCAGGACGCCGGCGTCTGGGGCGGGATGAGCGAGGACGAGCGGCGCGCGCTCAAGCGCCGGACGATCAGGCTCCGCGCCCGGGCGCACGTGTAATCGGCGGTTATTTAACCGCCATTAAGTGACGACCTCCCGCTCGGGCTCGTAGCCCACGGGAATATCCACCACCGCCTCGGTGCCGCCGCCCGCTCTCGGCGTGATCCGCAGCCGCCCGCCGAGCTCCCCCACCACCAGAGTGCGGACGATCTGCAGGCCGAGGCTGGTGGCCGACTCCAGCTCGAATCCCTCGGGCAGGCCCACGCCGGTGTCAGCGACCGTCACCGTCAGGCGGTCAGGCTCGCGCACCACGACGACCTCGATCAGCCCCTGCCCGCGGGCGGCCTGCGGGCCGGAGAAGCCGTGCTGCAGCGCGTTCTGCAGCAGTTCGGTCAGCACCATGGCCACCGGGGTCGCGACCGCCGCGGACAGCTGGCCGAACGACCCGGTGATCTTCGGGATCACCCGGACCTCGGCGGCGGACACCTCGCCGGCCATCATGGCCACCCGGTCGGCGATGTCGTCGAAGTCGACGACCTCCTCGGGCGCGTGGGACAGGGTCTCGTGCACCACCGCGATCGAGCCGACCCGGCGGACCGCCTCGTCGAGCGCGGCCCGCGCCTCGGGCGCCCGGAGCCGCCGGGCCTGCAGCCGGAGCAGGGCGGCCACCGTCTGCAGGTTGTTCTTCACCCGGTGGTGGATCTCCCTGATCGTGGCGTCCTTGGTCATCAGCTCGCGCTCGCGGCGGCGCAGCTCGGTAACGTCCCGCACCAGCACCAGGGCACCGGTCCGGCTGCCGCCGACGATCAGCGGGATCGAGCGCAGCTGGACCACCGAGCCGTTCCCGTCCACCTCGGCCTCGCGCGGGGCGCGGCCCGCGGCCACTACCATGAGCGACTCATCCAGTGGCTCGTCCGAGGCGACCAGGCCGGCCGTGACCACGCTCAGCTCGGTTCCGATCAGGTCGGCGGCCAGGCCGAGGCGGCGATAGGCCGACTGCGCGTTCGGGCTGGCGTAGATGACCCGCCCGGCCTTGCCCAGCCTGAGTAGCCCGTCGCCGACCCGCGGCGACCGGATCAGCACGGCGTCGGCGCCGGGGAACGGGAACGTCCCCTCGGCGACCATCCGGGCCAGGTCGTCGGCACCCTGCAGGTAGGTGAGCTCGAGGCGGCTCGGGGTCCGGGCCGAGTTCAGGTTGGTGCAGCGCTCGATGACCGCGATCACCCGGTTCGCCCGGGTTACCGGGATCCCCTCGGTCCGCACCGGGATGCCGTTCGCCCAGTCCGGGTCGCTCTCCCGCCAGATGCGCCGCTCGTCCCTGGCCACGTCGAGCACCCGCTGGTCCACCGGTCCGGCGAAGGTGCCGACCACGTCGTCATGGAGCGAGGTGGGCCCGGTGGTGGGGCGCATCTGGGCGATGGCCAGCCAGCCGGTGCCATCCTTGGCCGGCGCCCACAAGATCAGGTCGGCGAAAGACAGGTCGGCGAGGAGCTGCCAGTCCGACACCAGGGAGTGCAGGTACTCGACATCGGCCTCACCGAGGCTGGTGTGGCTCCTGGCCAGGTCGTTCAGCGTGGGCACAGCATCATCATCGCATCCGGGGCTGAGATCATTCCCTCATGAGCGATCGATCACACCCGCTGGAACTGCTCCGGCAGGCGGCGACCAGGCGGGCGGCGGCGGGCGTGCGCCGCGCCCTGGTCCCGCGCGGCCCGAACCTGGATGGCAGAGCCCGCGACGGGCTCCTCGACCTCGCCTCGAACGACTACCTCGGCCTGTGCGGGGACGAGCGGCTCAACGCCGCGGCCGCTGAGGCGGCCCGGGTATGGGGCACCGGCTCGACCGGTTCCCGGCTGGTGACCGGGACGACCGAGCTGCACGCCCGGCTGGAGACCGCGCTGGCCCGGTTCACCGGTGCGGCGGGCGCGCTGGTCTTCTCCTCGGGGTACCTGGCCAACCTGACCGTCGTGACCGCGCTGGCCGCCGTACTAGGGACGCCGAACGATCTCCTGATCGTCTCCGACGCCGGCAACCACGCCTCACTCATCGACGCGTGCAGGCTGTCTAGGGCCCGCGTGACGGTGACCCCGCATCGCGACCCGGACGCGGTGCGGAAGGTGCTGGCGAACCGGGACGAGGCGGCTGCCATCGTGGTCAGCGACGCGGTGTTCTCCGTGGACGGCGCCCAGGCCCCGGTGGCCGAACTGCACGCGGCGGCTCGTTCGGGCGGTGCCCTCCTCGTCCTGGACGAGGCGCACGCCTTCGGCGTGACCGGGCCTGGCGGCCGCGGCGCCGCCGCCGCGGCCGGGATCGCGGCCGAACCCGACCTGATCCGCACCGTTACCCTGTCCAAGGCGCTGGCCGGGCAGGGCGGCGCGGTTCTCGGCGCGCCCGAGGTGATCGCCACGCTGGTGGACACCGGGCGCGGCTTCATCTTCGACACCGGCCTCGCGCCGCCCTGCGCGGGCGCGGCCCTGGCCGCCCTCGAGGTGGTCGCGGCCGAGCCCGGTCTCGGCACGCGCGCCCGGGCCGCCGCGGCCCGGCTGGCCGCGATAGCGGCGGACCTCGGATTGCGCGTCAGCGCGCCCGACGCCGCCGTGCTCGCAGTGACGCTGGGCGAGTCCACCCGGGCCGTTCGGGCCAAAGAAACCTGTGCCGCCTACGGCGTGCGCGTTGGCTGCTTCCGGCCGCCGTCGGTCCCCCGCGGCCAGGCGTGCCTACGGCTGACGGGCCGGGCCAACCTGACCGAGGACGACTTCGTGGCCGCGGAGAGTGCGCTGGCCGCGGTTCGCGACGATGATGAGAGTTGACGTTCACCTCTTATTAAGGCAACGATTGCGGATGACCGCTTCTCTGCTCCCAGCCGACGACCGGCCCGGGGTTTCCGGCGTGAGTAATGCGCCGAGGCTGCCCAAGTACTACCAGGTGAAGCGCCAGCTGCTCGAGCTCACCGCCGCGCTGGACCCGGGCAGCCCGGTACCGCCGGAGCGGGAGCTCGCCCGCTCGTACGGGACCTCGCGGACCACGGTCAGGCAGGCGCTCGCCGAGCTGGTCGTCGAGGGCCGCCTGCTGCGGATGCAGGGCAAGGGCACGTTCGTGGCCAAGCCCAAGGTGGCCCAGCCGCTGGAGCTGGCCAGTTACACCGAGGGCATGCGCGCCCACGGCCTGCACCCGCAGACCAAGATCCTCGACATCGGGTACGTCGCCGCGGACGAGCCGCTGGCCGAGCTGCTCGGCATCCGCCCGGGTGGCCGTGCGCTGCGTATCCACCGGCTGCGGCTGGCCGACGGCGAGCCGATGTCGATCGACACCTCACACCTGCCCGCGCGGCGCTTCCCCGGCCTGCGCAAGCAGCTGGAGCGGCACCGCTCGCTGTACGAGACGCTGGGTTCGGTGTACGGCATCCAGCTGGCCGAGGCGCAGGAGACGATCGAGACGGTGCTCGCGGACCCGCACGACGCCCAGCTGCTCGAGGTGGACGCGGGGCTGCCGTTGCTGCTGCTGTCCAGGCACGCGTACGACGTCACCGGGGAGCCGGTGGAGTGGGCGCAGTCGTGGTACCGGGGTGACCGGTACAAGTTCGTGACCAGGCTCCGCCGTTGATTGGGCCGTTGACCGGGCCGTTGACCGGGCCGTTGACCGGGCCGGTCCTGGTCGTCAGCGGTACCGGCACCGAGGTCGGCAAGACCGTGGTCACCGCGGCCGTCGCCGCGCTGGCCGCCAGCGGCGGCCGCCGGGTGGCCGTGGTCAAGCCGGCGCAGACCGGCGAGCCGCCCGGGCCCACCGGGGACCTGGCGGTCATCCGCCGCCTTTCCGGCGTGACCCAGACCCACGAGCTGGCCAGGTTCCCCGACCCGCTCTCACCCGAGGCGGCCGCGCGGGCCGCTGGGAAACCGCCGCTGGATCTGGCCGCTGCCTCGGTGTTCATCAAGCAGCTTGGCGCGGACGCGGACGCGGACCTGGTCCTGGTCGAGGGCGCGGGCGGCCTGCTCGTCCGCTACGACCCGGCGGGCGGCACGATCGCAGACCTGGCCGGCATGCTCGATGCCCCGGTGCTGGTGGTTACCACCGCCGGGCTCGGCACCCTCAACCACACCGCCCTGACCCTGGAGGCGCTGAGCACCCGGCGGCTGGCGGCGGCCGGGGTGGTCATCGGCGCCTGGCCGGTAAAGCCCGGCCTGGCCGAACGGGCCAACCTCACCGATCTGGCCGTCATCGCGGGGCAGCCGCTGGCGGGCGCCCTGCCGGCCGGCGCGGCCCGGCTGGGCCGGGCCGACTTCCTGGCCACGGCCCGGGCCGGGCTCGGCCCTGGCCTCGGCGGTACCTTCGCGCCATTGGTGCCAAACTAATAGATCCTCATTTGGTGAGAATCGCCTGGCGAGGCCGGAATCAGCCGATTAGGTGACACTGGCCAGCGGCAATAGCGCGCTCGCTAGTGAGGTGACAATTTCCTCATTGTGCTCGCAAGGCATTGCCGATCCACAGGTTTGGGACGGACCATATGTGGAACCCGTGTGATGTCAGTCACGGTGAGAGGCTTTCTCCCGACGAGAGGGCAACCATGAGCCAGCCGTCCGACGCGCCGAATATCTCCGGTCGCTCCCGCTCCCCGGTCGCCGCCCACCCGGTCACCTCGGCGATCATCGCCATCCTGATCCTCGCCTCGGTCTTCTTCGCGGTGTACGTGCCGCTCTACGCCAGCTCCACGCCCAAGGTCGGCGACTTCCCCTTCTTCTACATCTATCTGCTGATCTACATGCCGGTGCTGGGCGTGGTGCTGTGGATCGTCATCACGCTGCAGCAGAAGCTGAGGCCGGGGCCGGGCGCCGGGGGCCCAGCGGACGCCGGCGACGGTGAGGTGGCGAGATGAGCAACGTCAACGCCGTCACCTTCACCATCGTCGTCGTCCTGTTCCTCGTCGTCACGCTGACCGGTTTCGCGGCCGCGCGCTGGCGCCGGGCCGAGGACATGCTGCACCTGAACGAGTGGGGCCTGGGCGGGCGCAGCTTCGGCACATTCGTCGCCTGGTTCCTGCTCGGCGGCGACCTCTATACCGCCTACACGTTCATCGCCGTGCCCGCCGCGATGTTCGGGGCCGGCGCGGTGACCGGCTACTTCGCGGTGGCGTACACGATCATCGTGTTCCCGATCGCGCTGATCTTCCTGCCCAGGCTGTGGTCGATCGCCCGGGTGCACCACTACGTCACGCCGGCCGACTTCATCCGCGGCCGGTACGGGTCGCGGGGCCTCGCGCTGGTCATCGCCTTCACCGGCATCCTCGCGCTGATGCCCTATATCGCGCTGCAGCTAGTGGGCATCCAGGCCGTGCTCACGGTGATGGGCGTGGGAACCACGACGGGCAACGCCTTCGTCAAGGATCTGCCGCTGTTCATCGCGTTCCTGGTACTCGCGATCTTCACCTTCGTGTCCGGGCTGCGGGCCCCCGCGCTGATCGCCTTCATCAAGGACACTCTGGTCTACCTGATGGTCATCGTGGCGGTCCTCTACCTGCCGACCAAGGTGGGCGGCTGGGGACACATCTTCGGGGCCGCCGAGACCCACATGAAGACGATCAGCCCGGTCACGCACAAGCCGACTGGCGTGTTCATCCCCACTACGGGCAACAGCCAGCTCGCGTTCTCGACCCTGGCGCTCGGCTCGGCGCTGGCCTTGATGGTCTACCCGCACGCGGTCACCGGCGTGCTATCCACCAAGCGACGGGACATCATCAAGCGCAACATGGCGCTGTTGCCCCTCTACTCCATCATGCTCGGCTTCATCGCCCTGCTCGGCTACGTGGCGCTGGCCGACAAGGTGACAGTCGCGAACGTGAAGAAGGCGGGCAATCCCCAGCTCGCGGTGCCGTACCTGTTCCAGCACCTGTTCCCCAGCTGGTTCGCGGGGATCGCCTTCGCGGCCATCGTCATCGGCGCGCTGGTGCCGGCCGCGATCATGGCCATCGCCGCCGCCAACCTGTTCACCCGCAACATCTTCAAGGAGTTCTTCAAGCCCGACGCCAGCCCCAGGCTGGAGACGAAAGTCTCGCAGTGGGTCTCGCTGATCGTCAAGGTGGGAGCGCTGCTGTTCGCGATCGAGCTGCCCAAGACGTTCTCCATCAACCTGCAGCTGCTCGGCGGCATCTGGATCCTGCAGACCTTCCCGTCGATTGTGTTCGGCCTGTTCACCCGGTGGTTCCACCGCTACGCCCTGCTCGCGGGCTGGCTAGCCGGCATGATCTTCGGCACGATCGCCGCGTACAACGTGTCGACGCCGACCACATCCCATTGGGCCGGGTCGGTGAACACGTTGTGGGGCCACACCTACTACATCGGGCTGTCCGCGATCATCCTCAACATCGCGGTGTCCGCGGTCCTGACCCTCATCCTCAAGGCGGTCAGGGTCCCGGCGGGTACCGACGAGACCCTGTCACACCAGTACACCGCTGACCCCGTCGACGCCAAGGCGCCCGCCCCGGCCAGCGCGGTGCTGGGGAGCGAGGTGCCGCGCGCGGACTTACCGTGGCGGGCGACGGGCCGACTCCTCGATGGCCGATACGGGCTCGGCGAGGGCGAAGAGCGGGCTGGCCAGGATGTCGGCGGCCTCTAGGCGCATGAGATCGTCCTTGCTGCGGCTCAGCTCGGGTTCGGCGGCCAGCCGGAAGGCGTGCCGGAGCCTGGTCCGCTCCAGTTCGTTGCGGACGCTGCGGGCGTTGGCGAACCGCGGCTGCCCCATGCGCAGGGTCAGGTAGTCACGGAAAGCCATCTCGGCGTCGGCGGAAAGGTAATAGGCCGAGCGGTCGAGCATGGCCCGGCCGATGGCCACCAGCTCGTCCAGCTTGTACGGGGCGAAGTCGAGGTGATGCGCGATCCGCGAGCTCATGCCGGGGTTGCTCTCGAAGAACACGTCCATGCGGTCCTTGTAGCCGGCCAGGATCACCACCAGCTTGTCGCGGTCATTCTCCATCACCTGGAGGAGGATATCGATGCATTCCTGACCGTAATCCTTTGAATCACCGGCCCGGTACAGGTAATACGCCTCGTCGATAAAAAGGACCCCGCCCATGGCCCGTTCGAGAGTGCGCTTTGTTTTCGGTGCGGTGTGCCCGATGAATTCCCCGACCAGGTCGTCACGCATGGCGTGGACCAGGTGCCCCTTTTCCAGGTAACCGAGCCGGAACAGCAGGTCGGCCATTTGCAGCGCCACGGTGGTCTTCCCGGTGCCCGGATCCCCGGTAAAGCACATGTGCAGGTTGGGCCGGGGGGCGTCGAGGCCGAACCGGTGCCGGACCCGGTCGACCAGCAGCAGCGAGGCGATCTCCTCGACCTTCTTCTTCACCGGCACCAGGCCGACCAGCTGGTTGTCCAGGGAGGAGAACACGTCTTCGATGTCTGCCGCCTCCCGTTCCGCGGAGAGGGTGACGGTCTCCTCGGGATGCAGGATCTCGACCTTACGGCTGGCGCGGGCCTCGGCCCTGGATTTCCTGCCGCCGGATTTCCTTTCGCCCCGCTGCGGCCTGGCGCCCGCCGCCCGGGACGGCCGGGCGCCCGCCGCCCGCTGTGGCCTCGCTCCCGCCGCCCGCTGCGGCCGGGAACCAATGTCCTTGGTCTGCTTCCACGCGTTGTGCCCGAGCGCGTATGACACCCCTAGAATGAACACCAGCCCGCCGACTATCGCCAAAAGGGCATGCGGTAGGTAAGAAAAAGCAAGGATGATAGCGATCAATGACGCGACTATCAGCAGGGATGATTTCGCATATTTCAGCTTCAGGCCGTACATAGATTTTCGAGCGTAACCAGCCAGGCAACCGCAGGTCAAGCGGCCAACGGGCCCGGCCGGCCGCGTCAGGGTGTCTCGTCCTGCCCGCCGCCGGCCGCCGCACGTCCCCGGCTGGCGCCTCGCTGGAACCCGGCGAGCCGGTTCCTGGCCGCGTCGGCTGACCTGACCGGGTCGGCTGACCTGACCGGGTCGGCCGTGCCGGGCTGCGCGCGCCCGACCGCGCCGGGCACCAGGTTCGCGTGCGGGACCCGCACCGGCAAGCCGGCCGTCGTCACGCCGTCCGAGGCCGGGGCGAGGACCGTCTTCGCGGCCTCCCAGCCGCTGTCGGCGGGTGATCCCCAGCCCGCGTCGGCCGGCCCGGCGTCGCCGGATTGCTTGCCCTGGATGGTGAACCAGTCCGACTCGACCGCCTCGTAGATGGGCAGGCGCCGCGGTTCACCGGGATCGTCCGTGGCCTGATCGCCGATCGCCTGTCCGTCGGCGGCCTGATCGCCGGTGGCCTGCGCACCCGGATCCTCGTCCGCCGGGGCCGGCCGGTCACCCGCGGCCGGGCGGCTGGCCTCGGCTGGCCGCGGCCGGCTGGCCGCCTCGGACCAGCTGTAGGCCTGACGCGAGGCGCGTGCCCGGGGCAAGACGTGTGCCTGGGCTTGCGCGGGCGGCTGGGCCTGCGCGGACGGCTGGGCCTGCACGGGCGCCCGCAGCCGCAGGGCAGGCCGGGCGTGGCGGGGCCGCAGGCCGGGGCCGGCGGGGAGGCCGGAGGCCACGGGCTGGAGGGCTCGGACGTCTTCCGGCGTCGGCGCGGGCCGGGCCGAGCTGGCCATCGCGTCGGGCTCCGCGGGGCCGAGGCCGGCCGCCGCACCCGCCTCCGGCAGCACGACGACGGCATCGGGCAGCCAGACCAGCGCGGTGAGGCCGCCGGTGGCGGCCGCCTGCAGCCGGACCTTGATGCCGTGCCGGGCCGCGAGCCTGCCCACCACGAACAGGCCCATCCTCCTGGAAACCGCGACGTCGACCGGCGGCGGGTTCTCCAGCCGCCAGTTGGCCTGCGCCATCATCTCCGGGTTCATGCCGACGCCCTGATCGGTGACCTCGACCAGGACGCCGCCGGTGACCAGGGTGCGGCCGGAGATGCCGACCGGCGTATCCGCGGCCGACAGCGACGCCGCGTTCTCGGTCAGCTCCGCGATCAGGTGCACCACGTCGTTGGCGGCCGGGCCGGATACCGCGATGTCCTGCTGCACGCTGACCGAGACGCGGTCGTACTCTCCGGTCTGGGCCACGGCGGCCCTGATCACGTCCACCAGCATCACCGGCCGGTTCCAGCGTCCCGGCAGCTCCTGGCCGGCCAGCACGAGCAGGTTCTGCGAATAGCGGCGCATGCGGGCGGCCAGGTGGTTCATGGTGACCAGGCTCGCCCGGCGGTCGGCGTCCGGCTCGGTCTGGCCGAGCTCGTCGATGAGCCGGAGCTGGTGTTCCATCAGGGACTGGCCGCGGCCGGACAGTTCGGTGAACATCTCGCCGAGCTTGCCGCGCAGCCCGGCCTCGTTGTCGGCCAGCCGGAGCACCTCGCCCTGCACCTGGTCGAAGGCGCGGGCTACATCGCCTATCTCATCGAGAGCGGAAACGCCGACGGCCTTGACGGCCAGCCGCTTGCCCTCGCCGTCCGCCTGGCTCGCGTACCCCAGGCTGATGGTGCGGAGCGCGTCGGGCAGCCACACCTCGGTCAGTTCGACCGCCCCGGCCCGCAGCTGGCGCAGCGGCCGCAGCACCGACCTGATCAGGACCAGCGCGGACCACAGCCCCGCCACCAGGATGACGGCCGCGAAGAGCAGGGCCAGGATGGCCGACACGATGGCCCCGTCGTGCATGGAACTCACGTTTGCGTCGGCCGAGGCGCGCCGGAAGGCTCCGGCCGCGCGGATGAAACCGGCGGTGGCGAGGGCGGCGGCCGCCGCGGAGACGACTGCCAGCAGGCCCAGCCGGGTGCGGACGAGCCAGTTCGCCTGCGGCCCGCCCGGATCCGCCGCCGGCGCCAGCGTCCCGGCGCTCCGATCCTGGCGGGCACTGTCCTGGCGGGCACTGTCCTGGCGGGCACTGTCCGGGCGGGCACTGTCCGGGCGAATGCCGGCCGGACGGGCACCGTCGGGGCGGGTGCCGGCCGGCGGGGCCGCTACCGCGGCTTTGTGAGGCAGCAGCGAGACCGCGGAGCCGGCGCGCCGCGCCGGGTAGGTCTCCCGCCCGGCGTCATGGGCGGGGCGCTGGTCAGTTCCGGGCTCATTTCCGGCCGGGTGCTCGTGCGAGGCATCGCTGGTCCGGCGGAAGAAGTCAGCGGCCACGAGGATGGCGACCACGAGCACCATGGCCGCCAGGACGATTTCACCATGCATTTCTGCTCACACACCCCGGGGTCAATGGCCGGCTCAGCGGTGGAGCCAGCACGGCATGCCTTCCTGCGGTCTGTCTTGCTAAGAGGCGCGCCCCGGCGTGCCAATGGCAACTCTAGCCGGTATCCGGGCAATATTTGCGGATTTGCATTTACCCGGAGAATTCGTCACGAGACTCCCCTGACTACACTCCCGACCGCATGACGGAACGCTATCCGCAGCGCATGGCACCTCTTGGACACCGCTTTGCTGCACGCTTCACGCTGGTAACACCGGTCTCAGGTGCGGCCACCAGACGCAGGCTCCGTTTAGTCCCTATTAGCTATTCATCAGCTATTCATCGCCAATTGAGCTGCATGGCGTCGCGGCGCGGCCTACCATCCCCAATTCCCGTCGCTGGCCAACTTACCCCCGCTATTGCGAAATTCATCGTCCTTATCACCTGGTCCAGAATCTGGCCGTAAGGTTTGAAAAGCAGCTAAACGCTATGTCCGGCGGGCCATGTCGTCCGCGGGCGGACGCGACTATCGCGTTAAGGCTGCAGGCCGGGGCCGGCACGAGGTCGAGAGGAAGGACGATGACAGAACGATTCATGACGGCTGCCCCGGAAACGACTCAGGTGCTGCCCCCCCGGCTGGAGCCCGACGCGATCGGGGCCGCCCAGGACACCATCATCGGGATGGCCAACTCCGCGCCGACGGTGGCGATCGGCCTGTCGCTGGCCGGCCTGGCCGCGGCGGCGGCCTACGGCAGCGGGCCGGTCATCATCTTGTGCGGTATCCCGATGCTGGTCATCGCCAACGCCTACCGCCGGCTGAACCTATGGAGCGCCAACTGCGGCGCGTCCTTCGAGTGGGTCGGCCGGGCGATCGACCCATACCTCGGGTTCCTCACCGGGTGGCTGATGATCGCCGCCAGCCTGATCGCGGCCGTGGCCGGCGTGGTGGTGCTCGCCCCGTCGGTCCTGGCCATCTTCGGCGGCAGCGCGCTTAGCGTCTGGCCGAACATCTTCATCAGCACCGCCGTGATCGTGGTGCTGCTGGTGATCGCGGTGGCGGGCATCCGCCTCACCGCGCGCACCCAGGTCGCGATGGGGGTGATCGAGTACATAATCCTCATCGGCTTCTCGATCTGGGGTCTCGTGGTGGCGCTCGGGCATCACCACGGCACCTTCCCGATCACCGGTGACTGGTTCAGCCTCGGCGGGATCGGCGGGCGGGGCAGCCTAGCCTCGGGCCTGCTCATCGCGGTCTTCATGCTGGCCGGCTGGGACGCCACGGTCTACGTCAACGAGGAGGTGAAGCACCGGCGGCACAACCCGGGTAAGGCCGCCGTCATCGCGGTCGCCCTGCTCATCGCCATCTACACCTTCTCCCAGGTGGGCTTGCAGGGCGTGGTCTCACCGGCCAAGCTGCAGGCCAACTCGTCCTCCGTGCTCGTCTACGTCGCCCAGGCGCTCGGCGGCGGCGCGGCGGCCAAGGTGATGGCGCTCGCACTGGCCCTGTCGGTGATCGCGTCCACCGGCGTCAGCATCGTCATCCTGGCCCGGATGATCTACGGGATGGCGAGCCACCGGGTGCTGCCCTTGGTCCTGGGCAACGTGAGCCCCAGGTACGCCACGCCGGCCGTCGCCAGCGTCGTCGTCGGCGTGATCCTGGTCGCGGTCACCTGGATCTACCTGCTCTCCGGCTCGATCGCGAATGCCTTCACCCAGCTGATCGACGTGACCGGCGTCCTGTACGCGAGCTTCTACATCCTCACCGCGTTCTCCGCCATCGTGTACTACCGGCGGCGCATCTTCAGCAACGCCTGGGATGCGGTGCTCGTCGGCATCCTCCCCCTGGCCTCGGCCGGTTTCCTGGTCTGGATCGTCGTCCGGTCGTGGCAGAACGCGCCCGGGTCACAGCGGTGGTCGCTGTTCGGCATCGTGATGGCCGGGGTGGCCCTGATGCTCGTCGCGCGCTACATCCTGCGGTCCCCGTTCTTCCGGATCCCGCGCGAGAGCGCGCCGAGATAACCGGAGGCGCGACATGACCCAGCCCGTGTTCGAGACCACCGCCACCGCGCTGCGGGAGAAGAGCAAGCTGCGGCGGCACTTCCGGCGTTTCGACATGCTCTTCTACCTGATCTGCACGGTGGTGACGATCGACACCATCGGCGCCGTCGCGAGCAACGGCGCCCAGGGTTTTACCTGGCTGATCTTCCTCGGCGTCTTCTTCTTCCTTCCCTACGCGCTGTCCGTCGCCGAACTCGGCTCGGCGTTCCCGCAGGAAGGAGGCCCCTACGTCTGGAGCCGGCTAGCGTTCGGGCGCCCGCTGGCCGCCATCAACTCGGTCATCTACTGGATCTCCAATCCGATCTGGATCGGCGGGTCGCTCACGATCGTGTCGTTCGCCGCGATCGAGGAGTTCTTCGGGTCGGTCGGGGGCCCCTGGCAGTACGTGTACGCGGTGGCCTTCATCTGGTTCACCATCGGGACGGCCATCGTGTCGCTGCGGTACGGCAAGTGGGTGCCGACGCTCGGCGCCTGGGCGCGCGGGGCGGTGCTGACCTTCTTCGTCGTGTCCGTCGCCGTCTACGCGGCCAGGCACGGGGTGCACGGCTTCGGTGGACACGCCTTCCTGCCCAGCTACGCGGTGTTCATCGCCGTGGTGCCGGTACTGTTCTTCAACTACGCCGGCCTGGAGGTGCCCACGGCGGCGGGCGAGGAGATGACCAATCCCCGCAGGGACGTGCCGTTCGCGGTCCTGTGGTCGGGTCTGGCCACGGTGCTGGCCTACGGGATCCCGATCCTGGCCATCCTCATCGTGCTGCCGGCCGGCCAGGTGTCCGGGCTGACCGGGTTCCTGGACGCGGTCAAGGCCACGTTCACCGTCTACGGCGGTCACGTCGCCTCCGACGGTTCCGCGACGCTCACCGGGGCCGGGCTGATCCTGGGCCGGGTCGCGGCCATCGTGTTCATCTTCGCCCTGGCCAGCGCGGGCACCACCTGGATCATGGGCTCTGACCGGACCGAGGCGGTGGCCGCCGTCGACGGCGGCGGTCCTCGCGTGCTGGGCCGGTTCTCGGCCAGGTTCGGCACCCCGGTCGCGATGAACCTGTTGTCCGGGCTGGTATCGACCGTCCTGATGATCGCCGCCTTCCAGATCACCGGGGCCGATTCGAGCCGGTACTTCGCCGCCGTGCTCGGGCTGACGATCTCGACCACCACGATCTCGTACCTGTTCATCTTCCCGGCGCTGGTCAAGCTCAGGTACTCGCGTCCCGACGTGGAGCGGCCCTACCGGGTGCCTGGCGGCATGGCGGGCGCGTGGATCTGCTCGGTCGTGCCGACGTTCTGGGCGCTGCTGGCGACGGTCGCGCTGATCTGGCCGGGCTTCGGCGTCAACTGGTTCGGTGCCGGCGGGAACCCGAACGACGACCTGGCCGCGCTCAGCTTCTCCCACCAGCGGCTGCAGTACGAGCTCGCGCAGATCGTGCCGCTGGCCGTCATCGTCTTGATCGGCGTGCTCTTCTACTTCCTGGGCGGCACAACGCGCCGGGAGACGGCCGCCGAGCCGGTCGCGCCGGCCTACGTCCCGGCTGACAGCTCGGAGAGGGCATCGTGAGAACGGGTGGCGTGGGAGAATGCGCACAGCGCCGTCATCATGTGGACGGGCTTCGATGACCGCTGGGACGACCCGCCGGCCTACCTGAACGCCGACGCCGCGGGGCGGCTGCACTACCCGGGGTTCGGCGCCGAGGCCGCGAGCTGGCTGATCGAGGAGCGCTCCATCGGCGCCCTCGGGATCGACACGATGGGAATCGACCCCGGTGCCGACACCACGTTCGGCGCCAACCGGCTGCTGCTCCGTGAGCATCGCATCCATCTGGAGAACCTGAGCGGGCTGGGTGACATGCCGCCGTCCGGCGGCTGGGTCATCGTGGGGGGCATCCGGATCCGGGGCGGCTCGGGCTCGCCGGCCACCGTGTTCGGGCTGATCCCTTAGCCGAACGGGCCGGCGATGGACGCCATGGAATCGGGACTTCAGGGCGTTTGAACGCGCTGGATCCGGGGTTTCATGGCGTTCGGACCGGGGCAGACATCGCCGTGAAATTGTCACTGAATGTGTCAGCTTGACGACACAGAGGGAAAAGATGCAGGTAAATGGCTATTCACAATATGCACGCGAAAGATTACTCTAAGTACTAGATGCCCTGTATTGACCCTAATGCGGGGTGGTCCCAGCGAGAGGGGTCCGGGAATGCCTGGGACGCGGCATGAACCGGTGGCGGCCACCCCCGCACGGGTCGCGACCGTGCGCGGCTGGCGTGACCTGCGCGCGCTAGAACCCGCCCTGCACGCGTTGTACCAGGCCGCGGGCATCCCCGTGACGGCCAGGCTCGCCTGGTGGCGCGCGGCGCTCATGGCGGACCGCGACACCATGCCCCTGCTGCTGGCCCTGCCCGGGCCGGGCGGGACATTAATGGCTGCCACGCTGGTCGCGCTGCGCGACCAGGACGGGGAGTGCCGGATAACCTCGGTCCGGCCGCATACCGACGACGTGTGGGACGTCGCCGCGGTGTCGCCGGGCGCCCGTCACACGGTGCTCGCCGGGCTGATCCGCTGCGCCGCCCGGCTGAGCTGTCCGTGGCGGCTGACCCTGACCGGGCTGCGTGACGGCGACGAGGCCACCTGGCTCGCCGGGCAGCTTCCCGACGGCCGCGTGGTGCCCGCGCCACCGGTCCCCGGCATCGGCTTCGGCCAGGCCGAGGTACCGCTCGGGCCCGGGATCCGCAGCGGCCTCGACCGGTCCGGGCACCGGATCCGGCAGCACGCGCTGACCGAGACGATCAGGTTCGAGCGCGAGCCGGGCCGGCTGGCCGATATGCGCGACGAGATCGAGGCCGTGCACCTGGCCCGAGACCACGACGCCGGCCGGGTGAGCGACCTGGACGACGGGGCCGGCGCCGCGTTCTGGCGCTCGGTGTACGACGGGCATGCCGCCCGCGGCGAGCTCGAGGTGGCCACGCTGCGCCTGGACGGGCACCTGGCCGCGTACGTCGTCGCCCTGGCCGACTCCCCCGTGTACCGGGTGTTCGACGGGCGGTTCGCGCCGAAGTGGCGACTGTACTCCCCGGGGCGGCGGCTCGAGGTGGCCGTGGTGGAACACGCCCGCAGGCGGTCCTTCCGCGAACTGGACTGGATGAGCAGCGTCGCCCCGGAGAAGCTGGTCGCCAGCACGCATTCCGATCCGCGCTGGGCCGTCACCGCGGCCGGCGACGCCCGGCCGGCGCTCCCCGCCGGGGGCGGCAGCGTGTCCATGGCGGCGGCGCCATGACGGGGCGGCCGTGAACGCCAGCGCGGTGACCACGGCGGTCACCGTCCTGGGCAGTGCGCTCACCGCCGCCGCGGCGCTGCCGTACATCCTCGACATCGCGCGCGGCCGGGCCCAGCCCAGGATCGCGTCCTGGAGCATCTGGACCGTCGTGCAGGCCATCGGCACCGCCTCGGCGTTCAGCGCCGGGCAGCTGCCCACGGCGTGCTACACCCTGCTCTGCGCGGCGGGCTGCGCCGCCGTGGTCTTCCTGGGGTGGCGGTACGGGAGCAGGGAGTTCGGCCGGCTGGACGCGGTGTGCGTGACCCTGGCCGCGGAGGGCGTGGCGCTGCTCGCGGTGGCCACCTGGGTGCCCGGGTTCATCCCCGTGTCGTGGGCGGTCGCCGTGTCGGTGGCGACCGACTTCCTGGCCTACCTGCCGACGTTCCACCA
>WNGR01008597.1_pt1 | contig 18525 bp, 17 predicted proteins | sample 5407581 | NCBI WGS metagenome assembly WNGR01 (sample SAMN13153383, study PRJNA577476) | soil metagenome | isolation source: 80 cm soil or saprolite under Garry oak tree replicate 2 | place: USA:California | collected 2016-06-15 | reverse complement strand
CCAGTAGTATGCACCTGGAAAGTGCTCCTTGATCGTCATGGGACAGAGGATTCGACACCCTTATCTTCCCAGGTCAGGAGCACTTTTCTCTGCCAAGACACGCCCAACCTCAAGATCGCGGTGAATACTCAGGGCTAGTTGGCCGTGTCGTCCTGACTGCTGTCCTCGTGCTGGCGAGGCTCGCCGGCCACCTCCGCGCCGGAACGGCGACGGCGCCGCCGGCGGCCGGCCGGCCGATCGCCGTCCGCGCGCTGCTCAGCGGTCTCCGGACGCTTCTCCTGCTGCCGAGCCTCGCCCGTCTGGGCGGTTGGCGTGGAGCCACGCCGGGTGCGGCGCCGCTTGGGCCTTGGTTCGCCGGTGGTGGGCTCGCCGGTGGCGGCCGGGCGTTCGGTCTTGGCTGAGCGTGTGGCGGTGCGGCCCCGGCGGCTGCGGTCGCGGCCGGTGGTCAGCTTTTCCTCCGGTTCGGCTGCGAGGCCGGCCCTGGTTCGCGGAGTACGGCTCAACGGGAACCGGCATGTCCAGGCCGAGGGTGTCGCTGATCAGCTTCCAGCGCGGTTCCTCGTCCCAGTCGACCAAGGTGACCGCGACGCCGGTGCGGCCGGCCCGGCCGGTGCGGCCGATGCGGTGGATGTAGGTCTTCTCGTCCTCGGGGCACTGGTAGTTGACTACGTGTGTCACGCCCTCGATGTCGATGCCTCGGGCGGCTACGTCCGTGGCCACCAGTACGTCGACCTTGCCGGAGCGGAACGCTCGCAGCGCCTGTTCGCGGGCGCCCTGGCCGAGGTCACCATGGACGGCAGCGGCCGCGAAGCCGCGTTCGGTCAGGTCGTCGGCGACCTTCTGCGCGGTGCGCTTGGTTCTGGTGAAGATCATTGTGAGGCCACGGCTCTCGGCCTGCAGTACCCGCGCGACGACCTCGATCTTGTCCAGCGCGTGCGCCCGGTAGACGAACTGCGCGGTGCGCTCGTGGATCTGGCTGGCGTCGGTTTCCTCGGCCCTGATGTGCGTCGGCCGGTTCAGGAACGTCCTGGCCAGCGTGATGATCGGGCCGGGCATGGTGGCCGAGAACAGCATGGTCTGCCGCTCGTCGGGCACCATTCGCAGGATGCGCTCGACGTCGGGCAGGAAGCCCAGGTCGAGCATCTCGTCGGCCTCGTCCAGGACGAGGCCACGGACCTTGCCGAGCACCAGGTGGCGCTGTTCGGCCAGGTCAAGCAGGCGCCCTGGAGTGCCGACGACGATGTCGACGCCCTTGCGCAGCGACGCGATCTGCGGCTCGTAGGGGCGGCCGCCGTAGATGGCCTCGATCCGGACGCCTAGGTGCTTGGCGGCGTCGGTCAGGTCGTGGGTGACCTGGAGGCACAGCTCGCGGGTGGGAACGACGACGAGTGCCTGTGGGGTGCCGTCGCCGGGGATGGTGAGCCGCTGCAACAGCGGGACGCCGAACCCGAGGGTTTTGCCCATGCCGGTGCGGGCCTGGCCGATCACGTCCTCGCCGGCCAGGGCCAGCGGCAGGGTGAGTTCCTGGATCGCGAACGTGCGCTCGATGCCCGCGGCGACGAGCGCGCGCACGATCTCCTCCCGGACGCCGAGTTCGGCGAACGTGGGGGAGTCCTCGCGCACGGCGGCACCGGCCTGCAGCGGGTGCGACGGGTCCGACTCGGGCAGTCCGGCCTCGCTGTGCTCCAGCGAAACCGGATCGAGATCTGTTATGTCCGTACTATCTGGATTGATGGTATCCGTGTGGCTCTGCACGGTGTAGTGGTCGCCTTTCTCGTCCAGCACGCACTGCCCTGGACGGGCCGCTCGACCGCCGTCGTCAGCGGGTCGTGACACCTGCGTGGTGACACCTGCGACTGGGGCGGGAGGGGCCAGCGAGGTGTGCGCGCACCCTCCACAAGGTGGCGCCGGCTGTGGCGGCCACCGTGGTCATCCACCCGGCCCCTGCCGCAGGTGGTCCCTGCCGGCGGTGCCGAGTTCACCGTCATGGTACCCGGTCAGCGGCCCGAATCCCGGAAATGTCGGCCACGGCACCGTGCGCGGTACCTCGACCACGAGCCCGACCGGCGGATACGCTCGCCGAATGAGTGAGGCGGACCGACAGGTCGCTGTCGGCGGGTCGTTGACCGACGGCGTTGTCGACCTGTTGGGCGTGCTGGCCTACGGCGAGCTGTCCGCGTTCGACCGGCTGGCCGAGGACGCCCGGCACGCCCCCACCCTGGCCGGCCGGGCCGCGCTGTCCGAAATGGCGGCCGCCGAGATCACCCACTACGGCCTGCTGGAGACCTACCTGGGCGAGCACGGCGTGCGGACCGACGACGCGATGCGGCCGTTCGTGCGGGCGTTCGACTCCTTCCACTCGCTCACCTCGCCGCGGTCCTGGCTGGAGTCCCTGGTCAAGGCGTACGTCGGCGACGGGCTGGCGGCCGAGCTGTACCGGGAGATGGCGAACTGGCTGGACGAGCCGACCCGCAAGCTCGTGCTGGCTGTGCTGGCCGACACAGGGCACTCCGCGTTCGCCGAGCGCGAAGTCAAGACGGCCTGTTCGGCGGACCGCACGGCCCGCGCCCGACTCACGCTGTGGGGCCGACGGCTGCTCGGCGAGGCGCTGACGCAGGCGCAATACGTTGTGGCGGAACGGGATGGGCTTGCCGAGCTGATCGTGTCCGGGTCCGGTGACCTGGCCGGTGTCGCGGCGTTGTTCCGCCGGATCCAGCAGAGTCACACCCGCCGGATGACGGCTCTCGGGCTGGGGTGAGCACGGATCCGGTATGCGGAAGCGACTAGGCTGATGTCATAGTGCAGCACCGACCTGTGACGGCCGGTGTGGATCGCGATAACCGGAGGTCAGCGTGGAGGTCAAGATCGGCGTCGCGGACAGTCCGCGGGAGCTCGTCGTCACGAGCGCGCTGACGCCGGACGAGATCGAGAAGTTGGTCTCCGAGGCGCTGCGGCACGAGGACGGCCTGCTCACGCTCGTGGACGAGAAGGGCCGCCGGGTCGTCGTGCCGGTCGCGCGGGTGGCCTACGTGGACATCGCGCCCGCCGATGGCCGCCGGGTCGGTTTCGTAGGCCACTGACACGTCAGTACGCGCCGGGACCGGCACCACGAGCTCAGGCTGAAAGGTCCAATCCATCGGTTGGGATTTCGAACGGTGGCGTGCTCACGCCGGTGATCCGGTAGCGGTGCCACGGGTCCGGATCGGAAACCTCACCGGTGGCCTCGCCCTGCGGGGTCCGCAGCACGGCGGCGCGTTTGCGGCCGCCGACCAGGTCGGCCAGTTCCGTGTGCTCGGCCAGTCGGCCGTACCAGTGGTAGCGGCCGTCGATGGGCTGGAAATGGCCGCGCAGCACCACCTCGACGGCCAGTTCGTGCTCGTCGACGATCAGCGTGGCCGGACCGGTGTAGCCGTCCTCGTCACTCATGGATGACTCCTATTCGCCGACGATCAGGCGCAGTTGCGCGGCGAACGACACCGGTTTGTGCGGGTCGAGCACGATCCCGCCGGACCGCAGTACCCCGTCGATGCCGTGCCAGATGAGCATGGTCAGGTGGTCGGTGAGCTGGTCGCGGGTCATCTCGTCCGGGTGGTCCAGCCACCATTCGCCTGCGGTCTGGACCAGTCCGACGATGCCGTAGCCGGACGGGCCGGCGATCACCGGATTCATCCGGAACAGCTTGAGATACGCGCCGAGCAGTTCGGCCAGCACCTCGGCGATCTTGAGCTTGTCCCGCCGCACCAGGTCCTGTTTGGCCGGATCCGGCCGCAGCACCAGGAAGCGGTACAGCTCGCGGTACTCGTCCAGGAAGCCGACGTAGCAGTCCACGGCGCGCCGGATCCGCTCGTAGATGGGGGCGTCGTCGGCCAGTGCGGGCACGATCTTGGCCATCAGCATGTCGGTGGCCCGCATGCCGACCGCGTAGTACAGGTCGGCCTTGTCGGTGAAGTGCCGGTACAGCACGGGTTTGGTGACGCCGGCCTCGGCCGCGATCTCGTCCATGCCCACGTCGGGACCGTGCCGGCCGACCGCCCTGATGGTCGCCTCGACGAATTCCTCGCGACGGTTCTCCCGGTGCGCCCGCCAGCGTTCGCGTCTCGCGTCAGCCACGCGTACTCCTCACGTCTCGCTTGACAGATCGCACCATGCGCTGCACGCTACCACAAGTAACAGTTACCTGAAGTTACACACCGGGAGGGAACGCGAGATGAGCCGTGCACTGGAGGTTGCCCAGGCCGCCGACCGGGAGCGGACAGCGGCACGGCTGCTCAAGTCGTCCGCCGAGAAGTTCTACGACCCGGACGTGGACGTCGACTGGTCCGCACCGCCCGTCGAGGGCATGCTCTACCAGCCAGAACACCGGATCTCGCTGTACGGCACGTACCTGTGGGACCGGATGAGCCCCGAGCAACGGATCGAGCTGAGCCGGCACGAGGTCGCCAGCGTGGCCAGCAACGGCGTCTGGTTCGAGGTGATCCTGATGCAGCTGCTGCTCAAGGAGATCTACCGCGGCGACCCGACCACCAGCCACGTCCAGTACGCGCTCACCGAGATCGCCGACGAGTGCCGGCACTCCACGATGTTCGGTAAGGCCATCGCCCACTTCGGCCTGCCGGCCTACGGACCGCGCAAGCTGCTGCACCGGCTGGGCCGGCTGCTGCCCGTGGTCGGCTACGGCCCGGCCCTCTACGGGTCCGTGCTGATCGTCGAGGAGGTGCTGGACCGCTTCCAGCGCGAGGCGATGGCCGACGAGCGCGTCCAGCCGATGATCCGCATGGTCAACCGGATCCACGTGCTGGAAGAGGCGCGGCACGTCACGTTCGCGCGGCAGGAGGTCGCCTCCGGCATGCCGAAGCTGACCAAGCCGGAGCTGGCCTACCAGCGGTGGCTGGTCGCGCTGGTTGGCTGCCAGGTCACGCACACGCTGATCAACCCGCGCGTGTACCGGTCAGTGGGCCTGGACCCACGTGAGGCATATCACGTCGCGATGACCAGCCCGCACTACCAGGCGAGCATCCACTGGGCAGGCGAGCGGATCATGGCGTTCCTGTCCGACGCCGGCCTGGTCGGCGCGCCCGGCATGCATCTGTGGCACAAGTCGTTCCTGGTGGCGCGGTAAGGACCGCGCCCGACTCAACCGTGCTGTAGGGGGAAACCGCCGCCGATACCGCGCCAGGCCAGGGTCGAGACGAGGGCTACGGCTTCCTCTTTGGACACTCGCCGGTCGGTGTCCAGCCAGAAGCGCGCGCTGACCTGGCTCAGCCCGACGAGGCCGATGGCCAGCAGTTGTGCCTGGTCGTGGCTCAGCCCGGCATCCGCCGTGATGGTCTCGGTGATGGCGTCCACGCTGGCCGAGGTGGCGCGCTCCACGGCGTCCTGCACCGCGGGCTCGCCACGCAGGTCGGACTCGAACACCATGCGGAAGGCCTGACCCTCGCCGTCGACGAAGTCGTAGAAGGCGCCGACCGCGGCGAGCACCCGCAGCTTGTTGTCCGTGGTGGACTCCATGGCGCCGCGGACCCTGGCCACGAGTTCGTCGACGTGCGTCTCCAGCAGCGCGAGGTAGAGCTCCAGCTTGCCGGGGAAGTGCTGGTACAGCACTGGTTTGCTCACGCCGGCCCGCTCGGCGATCTCGTCCATGGCCGCCGCGTGGTAGCCGTTCGCCACGAACACGTCCTGGGCGGCGGCGAGCAGTTGGGCGCGGCGCGCGGTCCGTGGCAGGCGCACGCCCCGACCGGCGACCGCGCCCTGCACCGTGTCCGTCACGTTGACCTCCAGCGTGTGGATTCCCGCAGCGTCGATTCCCCCGAAGGTCGACCTTACTCGCTGGTAACGCCGATCGGGAGGGATCGGTACAGACCACTACAGATTACGACGTACACACCAGATGGCCTACGCATGAACGAGGGGTAGCCGAAAGATGTCGCGAGCCTCATTCTGATGCGATGTCCATGCTCAGGTTCCCCGCGCCACCGGCCGGCCCACTGCTGACCCGGGTTCCGCTGGCCGACACCGTGTTCCCGGCGCTTGACGACCTGCCCTGGCCATGGCCGGGCCGGCACCTGGCCATGCCGGGTGGCCTGACCGTGCACATCCGCGAAACCCCTGGTCCAGACCAACACCGAGCGGTCTACCTACATGGCCTCGGCGGCTCGGCCACCAACTGGACCGAACTGGCCGGCCTGCTCTCCGGTACGGCGGCCGGCCTTGCCATCGACCTCCCCGGCTTCGGCCTGTCCGAGCCGCCACCGGGCAACAACTACCGGCTGGCCGCGCAGGCATCGACGATCGCCGCCGTGGTGGCCGAGACCGGCGGCGACCCGGTACACCTGTTCGGCAATTCCATGGGCGGCACGATCGCACTGCTGCTGGCCGCCGAGCGGCCGGACCTGGTACGCACCCTGACCCTGGTGTCGCCGGCCATGCCGGATCTGCGATTGAACACCAGCCGGATGTCGGACCCACGGATGGCGTTGGCGCTGTTGCCGTTCCTCGGCCGCCGCGCCCGCCGTGGCCTGGCCGCGCTGACGGCCCGCGAGCGAACCGAGCAACTGCTGCGCCTGTGCTTCGCCGACCCGACACGCGTCACCCCGGAACGGTTCGACCGAGAGGTGGCCGAGTACGCCGAGCGCATGGCGATGCCGTGGGCCAGCAGCGTGCTCGGCCCGGCGACCGGCGCCATCTTCCGCCACTGGCTGGCCCCACCTGCTCGTTCGCTGTGGGCGGTGGCCCATCAGGTGCGGACGCCGACGTTGGTGATCTGGGGTGACCAGGATCGGGTGATCTCGGTGCGCAAGGCCGCCCGCACGGCCCGGCTGCTGCCCAGGGGTCGGCTGCTGGTCCTGCCCCGCACCGGCCACGCGGCCCAGATGGAACGCCCGACCACCGTGGCCAGGGCCGTGCTCGGCATGTGGCAGGCGGTGGAGCGCGGGGATTGGTAGCCGGGGTCGCTAGGGTGGACGGGTGGTGACCGAACAGCCACCCGACGCGTCGGATGACGATCGCTCGGCCAGGACGGACAAATCCCGCCGAGACGACACCGGCTACCGCCGCACCAGGGCGGAGCCGCTGACGGCGTCGTGGCACTTGGACTCGGCTGACGGCCGGCACCGGGAACCTCGGCGCGACAAGCGATCCGGGTTCAGCTGGCGCGTGTACGCGATTCCGGTGCTCGTTCTCGTCACCATTCTGGTCGTGGCCAACATCGCCAAGAAGGCCAACGTGCCGGTCTCCGCGCCGGTGGCCACCGAGCGCGCCCCGGTGCCGGTGTTCACCGGGGGTGGCACCGCCTTGTTGCCGCCGGGGCCGGTCGTGCCGGCGGCGGGAGCCGGGACCTGGCACGTCGTGCCGGGCGGCGGGCCGGTCGTCGGCAAGGGCACGCACCTGTACCACTACCAGGTCGCGGTCGAGGACGGCATCGACTCGGCGCTCTACGGCGGTGACGACGCCTTCGCGCAGGCCGTGGACGCCACCCTGGGCGATCCACGCGGCTGGGTCGCGGCCGGCACGATCTCGTTGCAGCGGGTGGACGCCGGCTACCAGCACCCGGACTTCGTGGTGAGCCTCACCACGCAGAACACCGACCACCGGGCGGACCTGTGCGGGTTCGACGTCCGGTTCGAGGCGTCCTGCTGGCGACCGACCGCCCACCGGGTGGTCATCAACCTGGCCCGCTGGGTGCGCGGGGCGCTGGCGTTCGACGGTGACCTGGGGCTGTACCGTCAGTACGCGATCAACCACGACATCGGCCATGTGCTGGGCAACCAGGACGTCGCCTGCCCGGCCAACGGCGGCCTGGCGCCGGTGATGATGCCGCAGACGTTCGGCGTGTCCGACGACTACCTCGGCCAGATCGAGCCGCTGAACCGGGTGCCGCACGACGGCAAGGTGTGCCGGGTCAACGCGTGGCCCTACCCGCAGGGAGCGGAGAACCCACCGAGCTGAGTCCACATCGTGGGAAGTTGGAAGAGTGGATCGGCTGTGCGTGTTAGCACGGTAGGAGACATAAGTCGAAGAAATGAGGAGTCATGCCGCTTCCGCCGCTCGTTGAGCCCGCAGCGGAGTTGACCAAGGAAGAGATCGCGCGCTACAGCCGGCACCTGATCATCCCGGATGTCGGGGTGGACGGGCAGAAGCGGTTGAAGAACGCGAAGGTCCTGGTGGTCGGCGCCGGCGGGCTGGGCAGCCCGGCCCTGCTGTATTTGGCGGCGGCCGGTGTCGGCACGCTGGGCATCGTCGAGTTCGACGTGGTCGACGAGTCGAACCTGCAACGTCAGATCATCCACGGCCAGTCCGATGTCGGCAGGCCCAAGGCGGAGTCGGCGCGTGACTCGATCGCGGAGATCAACCCGTTCGTCAAGGTGAACGTGCACCAGACGCACCTGTCCAGCGAGAACGCACTGGACATCTTCCGCGACTACGACCTGATCGTGGACGGCACCGACAACTTCGCCACCCGTTATCTGGTCAACGACGCGGCGGTGCTGCTGGGCAAGCCGTACGTGTGGGGTTCGATCTTCCGGTTCGAGGGCCAGGTCAGCGTGTTCTGGGAGGAGCACGGCCCGCAGTACCGCGACCTGTACCCGGAGCCCCCGCCGCCCGGGATGGTGCCCTCGTGCGCCGAGGGTGGCGTGTTGGGTGTGCTGTGCGCGTCGATCGGTTCGATCATGGTGACCGAGGCGATCAAGCTGATCACCGGCATCGGCGAGACGCTGCTGGGCCGGCTGATGGTCTACGACGCGTTGGAGATGTCCTACCGGACCATCAAGATCCGCAAGGACCCCAACGGCGAGAAGATCACCGAACTGATCGACTACGACGCATTCTGCGGCGTGGTCTCGGAGGACGCGCGGGACGCGGCCGCCGGGCACACGATCACGCCGTTGGAGCTCAAGCAGAAGATCGACGGGCACGAGAAGTTCCTGCTGGTGGACGTGCGGGAGCCGCACGAGTTCGAGATCGTCCGTATCCCCGGTTCGGTGCTGATTCCGAAGGACCGCATTCTGTCTGGCGCGGCGTTGGCCGAACTGCCGCAGGATCGGCAGATCGTGCTGCACTGCAAGTCGGGTGCTCGGTCGGCGGAGGCTCTGGCGGCGTTGCATCAGGCTGGTTTCGCGGACGCGGTGCATGTCGGCGGTGGTGTGCTGGCGTGGGCCCGTGAGGTGGACCCGAGCCTGCCGACTTACTGAGCGGACTGGGCAAACCGGGTTTCGGCGTGCGGTCGGCCGGGTCGCTATACCGCATCGACGAGACGGGACTGTAGCGTCGCGGCCGTGAGCGAACGTCGGGCGATGGGTGCGGCATGGTGAGCGTGACGTTGGAACCGCCGCCGGTGCACGTGCGTGCCGCGTTCGGCGCTCGTAACAGTGAGCCGGAACTTCTGGACGGCGGGCCGGTGTGGCGTTGTGCCGACGCGGCGTTGCGGCCGGCGACGAATCCGGCCCAGGCGGCTTGGGTGGCGCAGACCCTGGACGGGCTGCACGTGGACAACGTGCGGGTCGCCCGGCCGCTGCGGTCCACCGACGGCCGTTGGGTGGTGGGCGGCTGGGCGGCGACCCGGTTCCTGCCCGGTCGGCCGGAGCCGCGTCACGACGAGGTCGTGTCCGTGGCGGTTCGGTTGCACCAGGCCACCACCGGGCTGCCGCGACCACGTTTTCTGGGTGCCCGGCGGGACGTGTTCGCGCTTGCGGACCGGGCCGCGTGGGGTGAGGAGGAGGTCGAACTCGATCCGGCGTTGGGCGGTCGGTTGTTCGATCTCATGTCAGGTTTCTGCCGTCCCGTTGCCAGCCAGCCGCAGGTCGTGCATGGTGATCTGTTCGGCACCGTGCTCTTCGACGGGCAGCAACCGCCTGTTATCGCCGATTTCGTCCCTTATTGGCGACCCGCGGAGTGGGCTGCGGCCGTGGTCGTCGTCGACGCGGTTGCATGGGGTGGAGCCGACGACGGCATTGTTCGCCGCTGGGTGCACCTGCCAGAGTGGCCTCAGGCGCTGTTGCGTGCGCTGCTGTTCCGGCTGGCCGTGCACGCGCTGCACCCGCACTCCACACCGCAGTCGCTGCGCGGGCTGCAACGGGTCGCCGACCAGGTGACCGGCATGCTCTGACGCGGTGGATGTTCTCACCGGCGGAAGGGGGCCGTTGTGCGGGCAAGTTCGCCGGGTGGAAACCCGACGCCATCGCCGGGTAATCCCACCGCCCTAGCGTCCGTTCCCGTGCCGGCCACCGCCATCGCGACCAGCGTCGCGACCCACTGCCCCTACTGCGCGTTGCAGTGCGCGATGTCGGTGACCGGGACCGTCACCGCGCCACTGGACTTCCCGACCAACCGCGGCGGCCTGTGCCAGAAGGGCTGGACGGCAGGCGAACTGCTGCGTCCCGGCCATCGGCTGACCACACCGTTGCTGCGGATCGGCGGCGAATTGTGCGAGGTGAGCTGGGACGAGGCGCTGGACTTCGTCGCGAGCCGGCTCGCGGCACTGCGGGCCGAGCACGGGCCGGACTCGGTCGCGGTGTTCGGCGGCGGTGGCCTGACCAACGAGAAGGCCTACCTGCTCGGCAAGTTCGCCCGTGTCGCGCTGGCCACCTCGCAGGTCGACTACAACGGCCGCTTCTGCATGTCCTCGGCGGCTGCGGCCGGCCTGCGGGGGTTCGGCATCGATCGGGGACTGCCGTTCCCGGTGACCGACCTGGACAACGCCGACGTGGTGCTGCTGGCCGGGGCGAACGTGGCCGAGACCATGCCGCCCTTCGTCGGTCACCTCACCGAGGCCGACCTGATCGTGATCGACCCACGCGGCAGCGCAACGGCCGAGCTCGCTGCCCTGCACCTGAAGCCGGCGCCCGGCACGGATCTGGCGCTCGCGCTGGGCCTGCTGCACATCGCGGTCGCCGACGGCCACGTCGACCGGGACTACGTCCGTGACCGCACCACCGGCTTCGACGAAACGTGGCGCGTGGTCGCCGGCTGGTGGCCGGAACGGGTGGAGCGGGTCACCGGGGTGTCCGTCGCCGACCAGCGGGCCTGCGTGCGGATGCTCGCCGAGGCCACCAATGCCTACGTCCTCACCGGTCGCGGCACCGAGCAGCACGCCAACGGCACCGACACGGTGTCGGCGTGGATCAACCTGTGCCTCGCGCTGGGCCTGCCGGGGCGGATGGGCTCCGGGTTCGGCTGCCTGACCGGCCAGGGCAACGGCCAGCCCGCCGGAGTCGTTGCCCGGCTCCGGCCGTTCCGCCTACGAGCTGCTGGACGCGCTCGGCACCCCGAACGGACCCAAGGCGCTGCTGGTGTTCGGCTCCAACCTGACGGTGTCCGCACCCAATGCCGGCCACATCGCCGACCGGCTGGCTACGCTCGATCTGTTGGTGGTGGCGGACTTCGTGCTCTCCGATACGGCGGCCACCGCCGATGTGGTGCTGCCCGTGACGCAGTGGGCCGAGGAGGACGGCACCATGACCAGCCTGGAGGGTCGGGTGCTGCTGCGACAACAGGCACTGCCACCGCCGGACGGTGTGCGCAGCGACCTGGAAGTGTTGCAGGGCTTGGCGATCCGGCTCGGTCAACCGGCCGAGCGATTCCCGGTCGACCCGGTCGATGTGCTCGCCGAACTGGGTCGGGCGTCCCAGGGCGGTCCGGCCGACTATTCCGGCGTGACCCACGAACGGCTGCGTTCCGGCGAGGCCCTGTTCTGGCCGGTGCCATCCCAGGACCACCCCGGCACACCACGGCTGTTCCTGGACCGCTTCGCACATCCCGACGGCCGTGCGCGGTTCATTCCGGTGGACTTCACCGGTCACGCCGAACCGGTGGACAACCGCTTTCCTTTGTACGCAACCACTGGCCGAGTGTTGCAGCACTACCAATCCGGCGCGCAGACTCGACTGGTGCCCGAGTTGCTCGCCGCCGCGCCCGAGGTATTCGTGGAGATCCACCCGGACACGGCGGCAAGAGCGGGACTCGCGGATGGCGGGTTCGCGTGGGTGACCAGCAGGCGCGGCCGGATGCGGGCGAAGGTGCGCTGCATGGCGTCGATGCGGTGGGACGTGGTGTTCCTGCCGTTCCATTTCCCCGGTGACGCGCGGGCGAACCTGGTGACCAATCCGGCACTGGACCCGGTGAGCCGGATGCCGGAGTTCAAGACGTGTGCCGTGCGCATCGAGCCGGCGACATGACCGCGCGCCGGGTGGTCGTGATCGGGCACGGCATGGCCGGCACACGACTGGCCGGCGAGCTGCGCCGGCACGATCCGGTCGCGGAACGGGTGGCCGTCACGGTGGTCGGCGACGAGCCGCACGCCGCGTACAACCGCGTGCTGCTCTCCGGCGTGCTGGCCGGTTCGCTGGATCTGGATGCCGTGCGCCTGCAGGAGATCAGCCAGCCCGTCGACCTGCGCCTCGGCATCGCGGTGACGTCGGTCGACCGGAGCCAACGCCGGGTCCGGCTGGCCGACGACACGGCGGTCGACTACGACGCGCTCGTGCTCGCCACCGGGGCCCGGCCATGGCTGCCGGACGTGGACGGCCTGCTCACCGAGGACGGCACGCTCGCGGCCGGGGTGTTCGCGTTCCGCAACCACGACGACTGCACCCGGATCGTGGCAGGCGCCCGGCCCGGCGTGCCGGTCGTGGTGCTCGGCGGCGGCCTGCTCGGCCTTGAGGCGGCCCGTGGGCTGGCCGGCCGGGGCTGCCTGGTGACCGTCGTGCACCCGGGCGGCCACATCCTGGACCGGCAGGTCGATCCGGCCGGCGGCCATCTGTTGCGGCGCGTGCTGGAGCGGCTGGGCATCGAGTTCCGGGTCGGCGCGACCGCCGTGCGCTACGTGCCCGGCGACGGCCTGAAACTGGCCGACGGCAGCCACGTGCCCGGCGAGATGGTCGTGGTGTCCGCGGGTGTCCGCGCCGAGACCGGGCTGGCCAGGGCCGCCGGGCTGGCCGTGGACCGGGGGGTGCTGGTGGACGATGCCTTACGCACCAACGATCCCCGAGTGCACGCGATCGGCGACTGCGCCCAGCACGCCAGCACCGGGATCGGTCTCGTGCAGCCTGCGTTCGACCAGGCCGCGGTCCTCGCGGCCCGGTTGACCGGCGCCGACCCGGCCGCCCGCTACCGCGGCACGCCGGTGGTGACCCGTCTGAAGGCCAAGGACGTCGACCTGGCGTCGATGGGCGACGTGCACCTGGACCCGGCAGGCGACCATCCGCCGGGGGTCGAGGTGATCTGCGTGCAGGACTCGACCCGTGGCCGCTACGGCAAGCTCGTGCTGCGCGACGACCGGGTGGCCGGCGCGATCCTGCTGGGCCTGCCCGACGCGGCGGCCAACATCATCCAACTCTTCGACTCCCAGGCCCCGGTGCCCGGCGACCGGCTCGGCCTGCTGCTGGGCCGTGCGCTGCCGGCAGAGCAGTCCGCCGGCTCGTCCGCGGCGGCACTGCCGGACAACGCGCTGGTCTGCCGGTGCAACACGGTCGACAAGGCCCGGCTGGTGGCCGCGTGGCAGGACGGCGCACGCGATGTCCCGGCCATGGCCACGGCGACCAGAGCCACCACGGGATGCAGCAGTTGCCGCAACACCGTGACCGACATCGTGAATTGGCTGGCGTCGAACCAGTCGGTGTGACTGGATGTAGTCGACCCACTCCCCACCGAAACAGAAGGGCGACCCATGGCCACAACGGAAACGACTCAGGCAAGCGCGCCGGGCAACCGGCTCGGCGGGCGGTGGATCGAACGCTGGACACCGGATGACCCGGACTTCTGGGCGTCCACCGGCCGCCGGATCGCAGCGCGGAACCTGGTCTTCTCGATCTTCGCCGAGCACATCGGCTTCGCCATCTGGAGCCTGTGGTCGGTGATGGTCCTGTTCATGGGCCCGAAGTACGGCATCTCGGTCGCGGACAAGTTCCTGCTCACGTCGACCCCGACGCTGGTCGGCGCGGTCTTCCGTATTCCCTACAACCTGGCCGTGGCCAAGTTCGGCGGCCGCAACTGGACCGTCATCAGCGCCCTACTGCTGCTCATCCCGACCGCGCTGGCCGCGATCGTGATGCAGCCCGGCACGTCGTTCGGCACGTTCCTCATCGTCGCCGCGGTCGGCGGCTTCGGCGGTGGGAACTTCGCGTCGTCGATGACCAACATCAACACGTTCTACCCGCAGTCCCGCAAGGGCTGGGCGCTCGGTATCAACGCCGGTGGCGGAAACCTCGGCGTCGCGGTCGTCCAACTGGTCGGCCTACTCGTGCTGGGTACCGCCGGTGTGCTGCAGCCGAGGATCGTGCTGTGGGTGTTCCTGCCGCTGATCGTGCTGGCCGCGCTGGGTGCCGCGCTGTTCATGGACAACCTGTCCACCGCGCGCAACGACACCAAGGCCATGCGCGAGGTGGTCCGCGACGGGCACGGCTGGGTGATGTCGCTGCTCTACATCGGCACGTTCGGCTCGTTCATCGGCTACGGCTTCGCATTCGGCCTCGTGCTGCAGAACCAGTTCCACCGCACGCCGGTGCAGGCGGCCGCCGTCACGTTCCTCGGCCCGCTGCTGGGATCGGTGTCCCGGCCGCTGGGCGGGTGGCTGTCCGACCGGCTGGGCGGGTCTCGCGTGACGTTCTGGAACTTCGTGCTGATGGCCGTGTGCGCCGGGGTGTTGGTGGTGGCCGGCAACAGCAAGTCGCTCGGCCTCTACACGTTCGGCTTCATCGCGCTGTTCGTGTTCTCCGGCATCGGCAACGGCTCGACCTACAAGATGATCCCGGGCATCTACCGCGCCAAGGCACACGCCGAGATCGAGTCCGGAGTGGACGAGACGGCGGCGCTGCTGAAGGCACGCAGGCTCTCCGGCGCGCTGATCGGCATCGCGGGCGCGATCGGCGCGCTGGGCGGTGTCGGCATCAACCTGGCGTTCCGGCAGTCGTTCGCGACCGCCAAGTCCGGCACACCAGCCGTGGTGGGCTTCCTGGTGTTCTACGCGGTCTGTTTCGTCGTCACGTGGGCGGTCTACCTGCGCAAGGCACCGGAGTCCTCGCCGAGGGCCGCACTGGCCGCCGTGCGCATCTGAGCTGCTCACCGCCCCTGACCTGCGGTAGGAGCAAGTCGTAACGCGGTAGCAATGCGTTCGACCCGACCACGACACGGCCGGCACTCAGCATTGGCGCATGAAGACGTTGGTCGTTGCCGGCTACGGCATGGTTGCCCATCGTCTGGTGCGGACATTGCGGGAGCTGGACCACGGGGGTACATGGCGGGTGGTCGTGCTGGCAGAGGAACGCCGGCCCGCCTACGACCGGGTGTCCTTGTCGTCCTATGTGGACGACTGGGACATCCGGTCGCTCTCGTTGCCGGACCTGGCCGACGACCTGGTGTCCGTGCGCCTCGGCGATCCCGTCACCGCCGTCGACCGTGCCGCCCGAACCGTGACGACGGCTGCCGGACACACGCAGCCCTACGACGTTCTGGTGCTGGCCACCGGTTCGGTGCCGTTCGTCCCGCCGGTGCCGGGCCACGACCTGCCCGGTTGCTTCGTCTACCGGACCGTCGACGACCTGGACGCCATCCGCGCCGCCGCGGTTGCGAATGGCGCCGGCCGTCGTTCCGCGATGGTGGTCGGTGGTGGACTGCTCGGCCTTGAGGCGGCGAATGCCTTGCGGGGTATGGGTTTGTCCCCGCACATCGTCGAGCTGGGCAGCCGCTTGCTGCCCCTGCAGGTGGACGACGGCGGTGGCGGGCTGCTGCGCAGGCTGGTGGAGAAGCTGGACCTGACCGTGCACACCGGGACGTCCGCCACGTCGATCCGCCCCGACGGCGACCGCCTGCTGGCCCAACTGTCCAACGGCACCGAGCTGGACCTGGACCTGGTGGTGTTCTCGGCGGGCGTGCGGCCGCGCGACGAACTGGCCCGTCGTGCCGGGTTGCCGGTTGGCGAGCGCGGTGGCGTCGTGGTGGACAACGGTTGCCGCACAACCGATCCGGCGGTCTTCGCGATCGGCGAGTGCGCCTGTATCGACGGCCGGGTGTACGGATTGGTCGCGCCCGGCTACGCCATGGCCGACCTGGTCGCCGACCGCCTGCTCGGTGGCGGCGCCGAGTTCCCCGGCGCGGACACCTCCACCAAGCTCAAGCTGTTGGGCGTGGACGTGGCCAGTTTCGGCGACACCGACAGCGCCGACAACCTGGACGTGGTCTTCCACGACGCCGTCGCGGGCACGTACCGCAAGCTCGTGATGTCCGACGACGGCCGGACCCTGCTCGGCGGTGTGCTGGTCGGCGACACGTCCAGCTACGGCGTGCTGCGCCCACTCGTCGGCCGTGCCCTGCCGGCCGAACCGGCCGCGCTGCTGACCGGCGTGACCAGCGTCGACGCCCTGCCATCGGATGCCCAGGTCTGCACCTGCAACGCCGTCACCAGGGCCACGATCGAACACGCGATCCACGACGGCGCCGAGACCGTGGCGGCAGTCAAGGAGTGCACCCGCGCGGGCAGCACCTGCGGCTCGTGCCTGCCGTCCCTGCGGCAACTGCTGTCCGCCTGCGGTGTCGAGCAGTCCAGTGCGCTGTGTGAGCACTTCGGCCAGTCCCGGGCCGAGTTGTTCGAGATCGTGCTGGCCACCGGCGTGCGCACGTTCAGCGAGCTGATCGCCCGGCACGGCACCGGCCGGGGTTGCGACATCTGCAAGCCTGCGGTCGCGTCGATCCTGGCGTCGCTGGGGACCGGCCACATTCTCGACGGCGAGCAGGCCACGCTCCAGGACACCAACGACCACTTCCTGGCCAACATCCAGCGCAATGGCACGTACTCGGTGGTGCCGCGCATCCCCGGCGGCGAGATCACGCCGGCCAAGCTGATGGTGATCGCCCAGGTGGCGCAGGATTTCGGGCTCTACACGAAGATCACCGGCGGCCAGCGGATCGACCTGCTCGGCGCGACCGTCGACCAACTGCCGCTGATCTGGCGCCGGCTGGTGGACGCCGGTTTCGAGTCCGGCCACGCCTACGGCAAGGCGCTGCGCACGGTGAAGTCGTGCGTCGGCTCGACGTGGTGCCGCTACGGCGTGCAGGACTCGGTCGGGCTCGCGGTCGAACTGGAACTGCGCTACCGGGGCCTGCGCTCACCGCACAAGATCAAGGCCGGCGTGTCCGGCTGCGCGCGGGAGTGCGCCGAGGCCAGGAGCAAGGACGTCGGCGTCATCGCCACCGAGCACGGCTGGAACCTCTACGTCGGCGGCAACGGCGGCTTCACCCCACGGCACGCGGATCTGCTGGTGTCCGATGTGGACACATCGGCGCTGGTCCGGCTGATCGACCGCTTCCTGATGTTCTACGTCCGCACCGCCGACCGCCTGCAACGCACTGCGGCCTGGATCGAGGACATGACCGGCGGCCTTGACCACCTGCGGGAGGTCATCGTGGCCGACAGCCTCGGCATCTGCGCGGACCTGGATGCCGCCATGGCCCGGCACGTGGTCGACTACACGGACGAATGGGAGGGTGTGCTGGCGGACCCGGCGAAACTGGCCCGGTTCACGTCCTTCGTCAACGCGCCCGGCACGCCCGACCCGACCATCTCGTTCCGCCCGGAGCGCGGCCAGCGCGTGCCGGTGCTCGTCCCGATCCCGGAAGTGGTGGGCAGATGACGACCATGCAGATGACGACCACCGTGTGCCGACTCGAACAGCTGCAACCGGAACGGGGCGTGGCCGTGCTGCTGCCCGACGGCGTGCAGGCGGCGGTGTTCCGCACCCATGACGGCGCGGTGCACGCGGTGTCCAATGTGGATCCGTTCAGCGGTGCGGCGGTAATGTCGCGGGGGATCGTCGGTGACCGGGCCGGCACGCCGGTCGTGATGTCACCGATCTACAAGCAGGCGTTCGACCTGCGTACCGGCCGGTGTCTTGACGACGACGAGGTGTCCGTGCCGGTGTTCACGGCCAGGGTCCGCGACGGAATGGTCCTGGTCGGGTCGCCGTGACCGAACCCGATGTGCCGCCGCTGTCCGGTTACACGATCGGCGTGACCGCCGCGCGCCGGGCGGACGAGTTCACCGCGCTGCTCACCCGGCGCGGCGCGAACGTGCTGCGCGCAGCGGCGATCCGCATCGTGCCGCTGGCCGACGACACCGAACTGCACGCCGTCACCCGAACCCTGCTGGAGTCGCCGCCGGACCTGGTCATCGCCACCACGGGCATCGGCTTCCGCGGCTGGATCGAGGCCGCCGACGGCTGGGGGATCGGCACCGAACTGCTGCACTGCCTCGGCGCGGCCACGATACTGACCAGGGGCCCGAAGGCCCGTGGCGCGGTGCGCGCCGCCGGGCTCGTCGAGACGTTCACGCCGGGTTCCGAGGTCAGCCAGGACCTGCTCGACCATCTGCTGGAGTCCGGTGTGGACGGTCAGCGGATCGCGGTGCAGCTGCACGGTGAACCGCTGACCTGGTTCCTGGACGCGCTGCGCGCCGCGGGCGCGAACGTGGTCGGCGTGCCGGTCTACCGGTGGACCGAACCGGCCGACCCCGGCCAGGTGGAGCGGTTGCTCGACGCGGTG
>WNGR01002982.1_pt1 | contig 18529 bp, 17 predicted proteins | sample 5407581 | NCBI WGS metagenome assembly WNGR01 (sample SAMN13153383, study PRJNA577476) | soil metagenome | isolation source: 80 cm soil or saprolite under Garry oak tree replicate 2 | place: USA:California | collected 2016-06-15 | reverse complement strand
TCATCAAGCTCCTCGGCGCGGGAGAGTACGCGCTCGAGCTGCCCGGCGAAGCTGCGACGGGCCACTTCGGCCTCGCGGTGCAGGACTACACGCACTCCACCGCGCCGAACCGGCGCTTCCCGGATCTCATCACGCAGCGCTTGCTCAAGGCGGCGCTCTCCGGGCGCCAGCCGCCGTACGGGAAGGACGAGCTCGGCGCGCTGGCGCGGCACTGCACCGAGCAGGAGGGGAACGCGACCAAGGTGGAGCGGCAGGTGCTCAAGTCCGCGGCCGCGATGCTGCTCGCGCGGCGCGTCGGCGAGCGGTTCGACGCGATCGTGACCGGCGCGTCGGAGAAGGGGACCTGGGTCCGCATCTTCCAGCCACCCGTGGAAGGCAAGGTGGTGCGCGGCTTCGAGGGCCTCGACGTGGGCGACCGGCTCCGCGTCGAGCTCGTCCACACCGACGTCCAGCGCGGGTTCATCGACTTCGTCCGCGCTCGGGAGGGCGCATGAAGACCGCCTCGGGACGACGCGCCCGACTCGCCTACGAGGACGAGCGGTTCCTCGCGAGCGAGGCGGCGCGGCCGCTGCGCATCCTGGCGGAGTACCTCGGCCCGCTCGACACCTTCCACCGCGAGCGCGTCCAGGACACGGTCGTCTTCTTCGGCTCCGCGAGGCTCTCGCCCGATGGTCCGCTCGGCCGCTACTACGAGGAAGCGCGCGCGCTCGCGCGCCTCGTCACGACGTGGTCGAAGAGCCTGCCGTCGGGCGCGCACCGCTACATCGTCTGCTCGGGCGGAGGAGGCGGCATCATGGAGGCCGCCAACCGCGGCGCGTCCGAGGCGGGCGGGAGGACGATCGGCCTGAACATCGGCTTGCCGCACGAGCAGCGCCCGAACCCCTGGATCACCCGGGAGCTCAGCTTCGAGTTCCGCTACTTCTTCATGCGCAAGCTGTGGTTCGCGCACCTGGCGCGGGCGCTGGTGGTCTTCCCCGGCGGGTTCGGCACGCTCGACGAGCTGATGGAGATGCTGACGCTGCAGCAGACGGGGAAGCTGGCGCGCCCCACGCCGGTCCTGCTCTACGGGTCGACCTACTGGAAGGAGATCGTGAACTTCGATGCGCTCGTCCGGCACGGGATGATCAGCCGCGAAGATCTCGATCTGTTCACGTTCGTCGACGACCCCGCCGCCGCGCTGGGCCTGCTCCAGGGCTGGCTCCGGCCCGAGGCGGAAGCCGCCACGCCGTCGCTGGCGGCCTCGCGCACGCCCGCGACGTGAGCGAGCGGCCCGGGTCTCCTACCCGGTGGGCCTGCTCTTCGGCGCCGCCGGCTCGTCGCCCGCCTCGTCCGGCGGCAGGGCCCGCCTCCGCTCGCGGCGGCGCGCATAGTAGCGGCTGATGGTCGGCAGGCTGAACCGGTTCATCGTCACGGAGTGGGTGACGATGGCGTTCAGCCGGTCGACGTCGTCGAACCACGCCGGCAGGTGGATGGGCCCGGTGCACAGGCCCTCCTCGACGAGGTCCCGCACCAGCTCCGCGTCATCGACGCTCATCTTGCCGGCCAGGAAGGCGCGCACCAGGTCGAGGTCGCGCCCCTCCAGCGCCGTGCGCAGGAAGTTGAAGGTCCGGCAGTAGCCGCGCTGGTAGGCGACGTCCTTGGTGAAGGGCGCCCCGCCCTCCAGCACCCCACCGCGGAAGACGCGCTCGCTCATCTGGGCCGCCTTCGTGGGCGGGAAGCGCGCCAGGAGGTAGCGGTAGACCTCGAGATAGTCGGCGCCGCGCGCCGCCATGTCGACGGCGATGGTGCGCTCGCCCAGCTCGATGTAGCGCTCGTCGGTGATCTGGCCGGAGAGGAACTCGGCCATGATCCCGCCCCCCTCCTGCGACTCCGTGTGGCGCGGCAGGCCGACGCCGAGCACCGTCAGCACCGGCTGGGCGAAGCCGTTGAGGGAGGTGAGGACGTGCCAGAGACCCTCGTGGTGGGCGAGCGCCCGCACCTGCCGCGGGGTGAAGGTGGCGCCCTTCTTCAAGGTGACGCGGGTCGCGCCCGCCGCCGCGTTGGCGGTGAGCCGGGCCCGCACCACCACCTCCACCTGGCCGCCCAGGTACGGCGCGCACAGGGCGTGGACCTGCCGCGCCGCCTCCTCGGCGTCGAGCGTCGCCTCCTCGTGGCGGGCGCGCGGCCTCGCCGCCCACAGCCTGGCGATGGCGAGGTTGTCGGCCGGCGTGTCGGGGAAGCGGTCGCGCGGATCGCCGTAGAGGCGCCGCGACACGTCGTAGAACCGGCGCGTGCCGCGCGCGGCCAGCATGCGCACCACCAGCACGAACTCGTCGCACTTCTCGCGCAGGAGCGCCTCGACCGGGTTGTGCCCGCGGATCTGGCGCTTCAGCGCCCGCAGCTCCTTCTCCTTGGCGGCGGGGGCGAAGCCGAGCGGCGGGAGCTCGGGCCGGGGCAGCTCCTGCGCGCCTTGACGGAAGAAGCGCTGGTGGACCGAGGCGTCCCAGTTGATGGCCTTGAGGATGCGAATGGGGCGCTGCGCCGCGACGATGGCGTCGGAGAACCGGCGGAGCTGCTCGCGCCCGGACACGGACCGGAAGCTAGCACGCCCTCCCGTCCGAGGGACGCCGCGCGTACGCGCCGTCCGCCGGATGGCCTCCGCGTCGTCGCCGCCGCCGCGCCCGCGCGAGCTTCGGGCGGGCACGGCCGTTGCTCTCCTGCCAGCCCAAGGAGCCCCGCCATGGAACGCATCGGATCCCTCGTCGTCGCCCCCTCCACCGAGCGCAAGGCCGAGCCCAGCCGCTTCGGGTCCGCGCTGCGCAACGCAGCCGGCGAGGTGGCGAATGGCCTCGCCGGCTCGGTCGCGCTCGCGGCGCCCTACCTGCCGGGTGGGGCGGTGCTGGCCGGGGCGCTGCGCGCCGCTGCGCCGGCCCCGTCTGCCGCCGCGAGGACGGGCCTCGGCAGCACGCCTGCGAGCGGCTCCGTGTCCTCGTCCGCAGTGGCTGCCGGCGGGAGCGGCGGCGACATCGTGGAGGCGACCCGCGTCCTGCAGCAGGAGGCGCAGACCTCGAACCTCCAGTTCCTGCAGCTCCAGGAGTCGATGCAGCGCGAGAGCCGGGAGTTCACCTCGCTCACGAACGTCATGAAGGTGAAGCACGACAGCGCGAAGGCGGCCATCAACAACATCCATTGACCATGGCGCTCCCTCCCGTCACGCCGGCCGCTCCGGTCGCGCGCGCCACCCGCGCCGCCGCGGCGAACGCCAGCTTCGGTGCGGTGCTGCGCGCCCAGCCGCGCCTCCCGGCTCCACTCGCCTCGCCGCCCCCGCATCCGGCGCGCGCCATGCTGCAGTCGGTCGAGCGCGCCCGGGCCCGCCTCGACGGGCTCCTCGCCGAGGCGCGGCGCGGGCGCACCTTCACCGCGCAGGAGCTCCTGGCGCTGCAGGCCGACGCCTACCGGTACTCGCAGGCGGTCGAGGTGGCCTCGCGCGTCGTGGAGCACGGCGCGCAGGCCGTGAAGCAGGCCGTGAATACCCAGGTCTAGGAATGCCGCGCGCCCAGGTCTTGACCCTGCTCCTCCTCGCCGCTGGCTGCGGGCGTGCGGCGCTCGTGCACGGCGCGGACGAGGGTCAGGCGAACCAGATCCTCGTCGCCCTCGACGAGGCGGGCATCCAGGCCGAGAAGCAGCGCGACGAAGGCGGCGAGGGCACCTGGCGCGTCGAGGTCGACCGTTCGGATTCCGGCCGCGCGCACCGGGTCCTCGCCGAGCGCGAGCTGCCGAGGTCCCGCCCACCCGGCTTCAGCGAGGTGTTCGGCAAGGGCAGCATGGTGCCGACTCCGACCGAGGAGCGGGCGCTGTACCTGCACGCCCTGTCGGGCGAGCTCGCCCGTAGCGTGGAGGCCATCGACGGAGTCACCGAGGCGCGCGTGCACCTGGCGCTGCCCGCGCAGGACCCGCTCCGCGCCGAGCCGGCGCCTCCCGGGCGCGGGGCCGTGCTGGTGAAGGCCAGGGCAGGCGCCCGGCCCCGACTCGAGGCGCTCGCCCCCGGGATCCAGTCGCTCGTCGCGGGCGCGGTGGCCGGGCTCGAGGCCGGGGCGGTCTCGGTGGTGGTGGCCGAGGCCGCACCTCCGGCGCCGCGCGAGGCGATGCGCGCCGGCCGGCGTTCGCTGCTCGTCACCGCAGCCGCGATCGCCGCCGCGCTGGCGCTGGCGCTGGCCGCGAGCCCGCTCGTCGGCAAGCTCGCCACCGCCGGCCTCCGGAGCGCGCGGCGGTCTGGATGATCCTCCCGCTGCGACGCCTCGCCACGCTGGCCGCGGCCCTCGCGCCGGACCGCGCCGGGCGTCTCCTCGCGCTGGTCGCCTCGCCCCATGCTCCCGCCGCCGTCGAGCTAGCGACCCGGCTCGCCGCCCGCCCGCGAGCCGAGCGCGTCCAGGCCGTCGCGCAGACGCTCGCCCCGGCCGCGGGTGCGCCGCTCGACGCGCCGCCGGCACACGTCGCGCTGCGCCGCCTCTGGCGCGAGCGGAGGTGCGCCGCCCGGTCGGGCCGGCCGCGCGCCGGCCTTTCCAGCCACCCGTTCGCGCCAGCGCCCGCTCCTGGAGCGAGGTCCGCCGCTGGCACGGCTCTTGGAAACGAGCCCACCATGGCTTCACCGTGGTCGCTCCCTCCGGTCAGTGCCGCCCTCGCGAGCCTCACGCACGCTTCGCGCGAGACTGGCTGCATCGCGGCGGCGCAGGCGGCTGCGGCGATCGCCGAGCTGCTCGGTGTCCCGGTGGCGATCGCGGGTACGGTTCGCCCGTCCCAGGCCGGAGCCGCAGGCGGCATGGCGCGCGCCGCGTTCTCGCTCGAAGCGCTCGGGGCGGTGGCGGTGCTCGAGGTGGAAGCGCGCCTGGTCGCCCGGAGCCTGGAGCGGCTCGGGGGCGGAACCCCGCGCACGCCGGCGGCGCTCGCTCCCATGCCCGCCGAGCAGGCGCTGCTCGATCTCGCCGCCCTGACCGCGCTCGACGCACTGCGCGGAACGGCTGCGGAGGCGCTCGCACCACGGCTCTGCGCAGGTGAGGTGCCCGCCCGCCCGGACGCGCCGGGCGCGGGTTCCTCGCCGCTCGTCGTGGATCTCGAGCTCACGGTGGGCGAGGAGCGCGGGCGGGGCCGCCTGCTGGTCCCGGCCGCCGCGCTGCGCGCGCTCGCCGGACCGGCCCCCGAGGTGCCGCAGCTGCTGGCCGACCTCGAGCTCTCGCTCTCGCTCCGCGACGGCGTGGCCTCGCTCGCGCCAGAGGATCTCGCCGCGCTGGCCATGGGCGACGTCCTGCTCCTCGACGAGGGCTCGGCGCGCCAGGAGCTGGTGGTACCCGGCGGGCTCGCGCTGCTCGGCCGAGCCGAGGGTGACCTCTTTCACGTGGAGGAGCTGAACATGACCGAGACGCAGGCTTCGTACCCGCTCACCGTCTCCGTCGAGGTGGCGCGGGTCACCGTCACGTTTGGCGAGCTGGCCCGCCTGGAGCCGGGGTCCGTGCTTCCGCTCGACATCCGGCGTGACGGCGCCGTCGTGCTCCGGGCCGGCGAGCGCGCCATCGCGCGAGGCCAGCTGGTCGACATGGAGGGCGCGCTGGGCGTCCGCATCCTCGAGCTGGGAGACCCGCGGTGAGGCTCGCCTCGGCGCTTCCCCGGTCCACGACCGCGCTCCGGCGCTGGGCGCTCGCCGCGGGAGCGGTCCCCGTCCTCTTCGCCGCCGCCACCTCGGGCGACCTCGGTCGCGGCGCGGCGGCCACCCTGGCTGTGGCGGGCCTGGCCGCCGCGGCCGTTGCGCTGCACCGCCACCACGGCAAGCAGCTCGCGCCCGCCACGCTGGCGCTCCTCGAACGCCAGCCGCTCGGGCGCGATGCGGGGTTGGCGCTCGTCACGGCCGGCGGACGACGCCTCCTCGTCGGGTGGGGCGCCACCGGGGTGACGCTCCTCGCCGAGCTGTCGCGCGACGGGCGAGAGGCGGCGCCATGACATCAGCGCTCGGCGTCGCGCTCCCTTCCGCCGGCCTCGCCGATCGGCCAGCCGACCTGCTCGTCCTGCTGGGCGCTCTCGCGCTCGTTCCGACTGCGCTCGTCATGATGACGTCCTTCCTCAAGATGGCGGTGGTCCTTTCGGTGACGCGCTCCGCGCTCGGCGCGCCGCAGATCCCGCCTTCCAGCGCCGTCACCGGCCTTGCCCTGCTCCTCACGCTGGTGGTGATGGCGCCCGTCGGCGAGGCCTCCTGGCACGCCGCGCGAGCGGTGCCAGCGGGCGGGCTGGAGCGGACGCTCGAGGCTGCGAGCGCGGCGGGGGAGCCGCTCCGCGGGTTCCTCGACCGCTTCGCGCGCGCGGACGATCGGCAGACCTTCCTCGAGCTCGCCCGGCGCGCCCGGCCCGCCGCGTCCCGGGCGGAGGTGAAGGGCTCCGACTTCGCCGTGCTGGCGCCCGCCTTCGTGGTCTCCGAGCTGCGGCGCGCCTTCACCATCAGCTTCCTCGTGTTCCTGCCGTTCCTGGTGGTGGACCTCCTCACCGCCAACGTGCTGCTCGCCCTGGGCCTCTCCCAGCTGTCGCCCACCAGCGTCGCGCTCCCCTTCAAGCTCCTCCTCTTCGTAGCGGTCGACGGCTGGAAGCTCATCGCCCGCGGCCTCGTCCTCGGCTACCTGGCCGACCCGTTCTGACGCGCAGCCGCTCGTGCCGCCGCGCAAGGAGCTCACATGGAAAGCGCCCTGCTGGCCCTCGTCCGGGAGGCCGTCCTGCTCGTCCTCCTCGTCTCGGCGCCGCCGCTCCTCGCCGCGCTCGCGATCGGCGTCGTGACGGGGGTCTTGCAGGCCGCCACCCAGGTGCAGGAGCAGTCGGTGTCGGTCGTGCCGCGGCTCGCCGCGGTGCTCTTGGCGCTCGGCGCGTCGGGCCCGTTCATCGGCGCCCGGCTCGTCCGCTTCGCGGCCCGCTGCCTGGAGCTCTTGCCCAGGGCGTCGCCGTGACCGCGCTCGCCGCGGCGCTCGAGTTGCTCTTGCCGCGCGTCCTCGCCGCTGGGCTGCACGGGCTGCGGCTCCTGCCGGCGGCCCTGCTCTGCCCTCTTCTCGGCGGTCCGCTCGTCCCGTCGACGGTGCGCCTCGCGCTCGCGTTCGGCCTCGGCGCGTGCGCGTGGTCCGCGGGAGGCGGAGCTCCCTTCGCCGGCAGCGACCTCGACCTCCTCGCCGCCGCCGGCCGCGAGCTCTCGGTCGGGCTGGCCCTCGGCCTCGTCGCGGCCATGCCCTTCGAGGCGGCGCGCGCCGGGGGACGGCTGGTGGACACGCTGCGCGGTGCGACCCTCACCGAGCTGCACGTGGCGCCGCTCCGCCAGCGCGAGTCGGCCACCGGCGATCTGCTCGCGCAGTGGCTGGTGGTGCTGGCCGCCACCGCCGGAGGCGACCGGCTGGTCGTGGCGGCCCTCCTCGACACCTTCCGCGCGCTGCCCGCCGGGGCCTCGTCCAGCGCGGCGCCGCTCACCGAGGCCGCGCTGCGCTGCGGGAGCGAGCTCCTCGCCTGCGCGGTGGCGCTCGGCGCCCCGGCGGCGTGCGGCGTCCTCGCCGCCGATCTGGCCGTCGCGCTCGCGCTGCGGGCCGCCCCACAGCTCGCGCTGGCGCCGGCGGCGCAGCCCGCCCGCGCTGCCCTGGGACTGCTCGCCGTGGCGCTCCCGGCTGCCGCCCTGGGCGGGCGCATGACGAGCGCGATCGCGCTCTCGGCGGGGCTCCTGCGCGGAGTCGCCGGCGGAGCATGGCCGTGAGCGCACGCACCGAGCAGCCCACCGCGCGCCGGCTGCGCGAAGCGCGCCGCCGTGGCGAGGTGTCGGTCTCGCGTGAGCTCTGCGGCGCGGCCGCGCTGCTCGCCGGACTGGCGATGCTCGCCGCGACCGGGCCCGCGCTGGCGGCCGAGCTCGCTCGTCTCGTGCGCAGCGCGCTGGCGGAGGCGGTGTCTTCCGCCGCGCCCACCCCGGCTGCCGCGCTCGTCCGCGCGAGCGCCGCGCTCGCCCGCGCCGCCCTCCCGCCCTGCGCGGCGGCGGGGCTCTCGGGCCTCGCCGCCGGGCTCCTCCAGAGCGGCGGGCTCTTCACCCTCGAGGCGGTCCGCCCGCGCCTGGAGCGGCTCGACCCGGTGCGTGGGCTCGGGCGGCTCTTCTCGGGGGCGCGACTCACCTCCCTTGCGCTCGGGCTCTTCAAGGCGACGCTCGCCGTGGTGGCCGCGGCCTCGCTCGGCGGAGCGGCGCTCCGGCCGGCGCTCGGCGCCACGCGCCTCGCCGCCGCGCCGCTCCTGCGGCTCGGCGCAGCTGTCGCGCTCCGGCTGGCGCTCGGCCTGGGCGCCGTGCTCGCCCTGCTCGGCCTCGTCGAGCTCCTCGCCGCCCGCCGCCGTCAGCGGCGCGCGCTCATGATGACCCGCGCCGAGGTGCAGCGCGAGCGGCGCGACGACGAGGGGGATCCGCGGCTGGCCGCGGAGCGCCGCCGCCTGGGTCGCGCGCTGGCCGCGGCGCCGCTCCGCCGCGCCGCCTGCCTCGTCGTGAACCCGACCCATGTCGCGGTGGCGCTGCAGCACGCCCCCGCGAGCGACGACGCCCCGGTGGTGCTCGCGAAGGGGCTCGGTCAGGCCGCGGCCACCCTCCGGCGCGAGGCGCGGCGCCTCGGCGTCCCCGTCGTCCGCGATGTCGCGCTCGCCCGCGCGCTCTTCCGGCTTGCGGACGTGGGCGAGGAGATCCCGGAGGAGCTCTACCATGCAGCCGCGGCGGTCCTCCTGCACGTCCACCAGCTGCAGGGAGCGCCACCGTGACCCAGCTCGACCCGCTCCTCGCCCGCCTGAAGGGCTCCTCCGACGTCGTGCTCGCGCTCCTCGCCCTCGGGACGGTGAGCCTCCTCGTCGCGCCGATCCCGCCCTGGCTGCTCGACCTTTGCCTCGCCTCGAACCTGGCCCTGTCCGCGATGGTGCTCGTGGTCGCGCTCTTCGCCAAGGACGCCCTCCGCTTCGCGAGCTTCCCCACCCTGCTCCTCTTCACGACGCTCCTGCGGCTCGCCCTCGAGGTGAGCTCGACGCGGCTCGTGCTCTCGCGCGGCGAGGCCGGCCGGGTCGTGCAGGCGTTCGGGCAGGTGGTGGTGGCGGGGAACTACGTGGTGGGGGCGGTCATCTTCGCCATCCTCACCCTGGTGCAGCTCCTCGTGGTCGCGAAGGGCGCGGAGCGCGTGGCCGAGGTGGCGGCGCGCTTCACCCTCGACGCCCTCCCCGGCAAGCAGATGTCCATCGACGCCGACCTGCGCGCCGGGTCCATCGACCAGGCCGAGGCGCGCCGGCGCCGGCGCGCGCTGGAGCGCGAGGGCCAGCTCTACGGCGCCATGGACGGCGCGCTCAAGTTCGTGAAGGGGGACGCCGTGGCAGGGGTCGCGATCGTGCTCGTCAACGTGGCGGGCGGCCTCCTGGCCGGGCTCGTGCGCGGGATGCCGCTCGAGACGGCGGCGCGGCGCTACGCGCTGCTCGCCATCGGCGACGGCCTGGTGGCGCAGATCCCGGCCCTCCTCGTCTCGGTGGCCGCCGGCGTGGCGGTGACGCGGGTCGCGGCCGAGGAGGAGGGCGGGAGCCTCTCCTCCGAGCTCGGCCGCCAGCTCTTCTCCGATCCGCGCGCGCTCGCGGCGGTGGCCGCCCTGTGCCTCGCACTGGCGGTCGTCCCCGGCCTGCCCGCGCCGCCCTTCCTCGTCCTGTCGGCCCTCGCCGGCGGAGCGGCTTATCTGCTCGCGCGACGCGCGCCCGGTGCCTGCGCCGACCGCTGCGAGGACGGGGTCGCGGAGCCCGCCGCGCGGCCGGCCGGTGCGCTCGGCTGGCCCGTGGCCGGATCCCCGCTCGTGCTGGAGCTGGCGGCCGACCTCTGCGTCGAGGCCGTGATGCGGCGTCTTCAGCTCCAGCTCCTGCCGGCGCTCCAGGAAGAGCTCGCGCTGGACCTGGGCCTGCGCATCCCCGCCGTGTCCGTCCGCGCCGCGGCGCTCCCCGCCGGCGGCTGGCGGCTCCTGCTGGACGACGTGCCGGCCGCCGGCGGGCGCGCCTCCCCGTCAGAGGCGCTCGCGCTGGCCACGACCGCCGAGCTCGCCGCGGTGGGGCTCGAGGCGGTCGCGGAGGTGGAGCCGCTCACCGGTGCGTGCGTGGCGCGCATCCGCGCGGAGGACGCGCCGCGCGCCGCGGCGCTGGCGCCGGTGCGCGACGCTTGCGAACGGATCGCCGCCGGGGTGGCGGCGGGGCTCCGGACCCATGCCTACCTGCTCGTCGGCGTGCAGGAGGTGGTGGCGCTCCTCGATGCCGCGGAGGCGAGCCATCCCGCGCTCGTCCGCGAGGTGACGCGGCAGGTCCCGGCGCCGCTCCTGGCCGAGGTGCTCCGGCAGCTGGCCGAAGAGGGCGTCTCGCTGCGGCCTCTGCGGAGCATCCTCGAGGCGCTGCTCGACGCGGGTGGCGCGGCGCGTCCTCCCGCGCTGCTCGTCGAGCGCTGCCGGCGCGCCCTGTCGCGCCACCTCGCGCACGCGCACGCGAGCTCGGGCACGCTCGAGGCCCTGCTCCTCGACCCGGCAGCCGAGGCCACGCTTCGAGAGGCGCTCGCGGAGTGCGTCCTGGCCGTGGATCCCGCCACCGCCGACGCCTTGCTGGAGCAGATCGGGGCCGCGCTCTCGGACCGGGATCGCGCCGCACCGGTGCTGCTCGCGCCGAGCGAGATGCGGCGCCCCCTGCGTCAGCTCATCGCAGCGCGGTTTCCGCGGATGTCGGTGCTGTCCTACGAGGAGCTTCCGCCCGCGCTCGCGGTCCGGCCGGTGGGGCGGCTCGGCCTGGCGCCGGGGGAAGGAGCCGTGGAAAACGCCGCGATGGCCGCGACTTGAACGGAGTTGCGGGAGGACGCTCTGCCCTACAGCGCACCACCCGCGGCGACCGGCGGCGTCCCGCTCCCACCGCCGCTGTCCTCCTTGTCGTCGTCGTCGACCGGCAGCGCACCTTCGATGCGATTCACGCGGTCGCGCAGCTCCTTGCCCGTACGGAACAGGATGCCGCGCTTGGGCTTCACCGGGATGACCTCGCCCGTCTTCGGATTGCGGCCCTGGTAGCCCTCGTAGTGCTTCACGTGGAAGGCTCCAAGTCCGCGGATCTCGATGTTTTCCCCCTTGCAGAGGGCGGTCTTCATCGACTCGAAGATGGTCTCGATGGTCGACTCGGCCTGCTTCTGCGTCACGCCGCGCTTCACGACGAGGATGTTGATGAGGTCCGACTTGAGCATCGAGCGCTCCGGCATCGGGGGCTCCATAGGCGCGGGGCCCGGTCTAGGTTGGGGCAAGCCTAGCGGAAGCGGCAAAAATCAGCAAGGGTTCCGCTGGCATGCGTCTACGTCCCCCCTGTCGGGTCAAGGGCGCTCTGCGGCCAGGTCGTCGAGCTTTGCCTGACCTCGCGGGGACACCCGGGCGCAGAGCTCGGCGAACGACCGGTTGGCCAGCGCCTCCGCGGCCGCCCCCTCCGCCCCGGTCAGGATCGCGGAGAGCAGTGCTTCTGCTGGAGTTGCGCGCGCCACCGGCACCTCGCCGGCGACGGCGGCGCGAATCTCTGCGAGGGAGAGCTGATCGAGCGGGCGCCCCGGCACGAGGCCGCCGCCCGTCACCTCGAGGATCAAGCTCCGTGCCCGGAGCGCGGCCACGATCTCGCGCACCGGGTCGGGAAACGACTCGATGCGGAGCGCCAGATCGACGGAATCGGGGGGCGGGGCGCCATCGCGGTAAGCGAGGGCGATCTCGAGGGTGACGCGCGCCGCGAGGAGCTCCCGGCCGAGCGGGGTGCCCTGCCCGGCCGGCGCATGGCCCTTCAGGATCACGCGCGCGTGCTGGGCCACGAAGGCCACCCGCGCCCCGAAGAGGACGAGGGTCCAGGAGACGAAGAGCCAGAGGAGGAAGATGGGGACCGCCGCCACCGAGCCGTAGACGGCGTGGTAGCTGAAGAAGCGCGCCACGGCGAAGGTGTAGAGCCCCTTGGCAAGCTCCCACGCCAGGCCCGCCACCACCCCACCCAGCACCGCCGCCCCGGGCCGCACGCGCGTGGCGGGGAGGAAGAAGTATCCGGCGGCGAACAGCGAGCACGAGAGGAGCGCCGCCGCGAGCCGCACGAGGAGCTGTCCCACCGGCGCCCCGGCGACGAAGGTGCTCACCGCATGCCCGAGCGCGAGCGAGCCGGCGAGGAGGATGGGCCCGAGCGTCAGGCCGGCCCAGCAGAGGAGCGCGCGCTGCGCGAGCGGGCGGTACCGCCGGACCGACCAGATGTCGTTCACGGCGCGCTCGACGTTGTCGAACAGGCTCACCGCCGAGAACAGGAGCAGCGCGCCCCCGACGAGCCCCGCGCTGGTGGCGTGCGCGTTCCGCACGAAGCGATCGAGGTACGGCTCGATGGACGTGCGCGCCCCCACCGCCAGGTTGTCGAGAAGGTATTCGTGGATGAGGCGCCACAGGAGGTCTGTGCCGGCGAAGCCGCGCACCACGGAGAAGGCCACCACCAGCGCCGGCACCACGGCGAAGAGCGAGAGGTAGGTGAGCGCCATCGCCCGCAGCCGCAGGCTCTCGCCGCGCATGGCGCGCACGAGCGGCCGCGCCCCCGCCCAGGCCACGGGCCCGGCGGCGCGGGCGCGGGCGAAGGCGGTCACGCCGGTGTGCGCCCCTTCCCGCCCTGGGACGACTCCCCCGCGGCGGCCGCGACCTCGGCGGCGCCCTCCGGCGCGCCACGCTGCCCGCGTCCACCGCGGCGGCGCTCGTCGCGGTCCTTGTCCTTCTCGCCGCGATCCTGGCGCCCGTAGATGTCGAACTGCTCCTGGTGATAGCCCGACTGCGCCTTCACCTGGATGGTCTTGTTGTACCGGTCCATCAGGTAGCGCAGCTCGTCGCGGTCCTCGCCCTGGATGATGCGCGCCACCTCGGTGTGGCAGTTCACCACCAGCACCGGCTCCGGGAAGCTCGGCGCGTCGCGCCGGATCTCGCGGAAGATCTCGTAGGCGACGGTGACCTTCGACTTCAAGTGACCCTTGCCGTCGCAGGCGCTGCACGGCTCGTTCATCATGCGCGTCACGGACTCGCGCACGCGCTTGCGCGTCATCTCGACCAGCCCGAGCTCGCTGATCTTGAGGACGTTCGTCTTCGCCTTGTCGCGCCCCAGCGCGTCCTGCAAGGCCTTGAAGACCTTGTCGCGGTTCTGGGGTTTGTCCATGTCGATGAAGTCGATGATGATGATGCCGCCGATGTTGCGCAGGCGGAGCTGGTAGACGATCTCCTTGGCCGCCTCGGCGTTGATCTTGGTGATCGTCTCCTCGAGGTTCTTCTTGCCGACGTAGCGGCCCGAGTTGACGTCGATGGCGGTGAGCGCCTCGGCCTGGTCGATGATGATGTAGCCGCCGCTCTTCAGCCAGACCTTGCGCTGGCTGGCGCGCTTCAGCTCCTGCTCGATCCCGTAGGCGTCGAAGATGGGCTCCTCGCCCTGGTACGACTCGATCTGCGACTCGAGATGCGGCGCCTGCTCCTTCACGAAGCGCAGGATGCGCTCGTACTCGTCCCGGTCGTCGATGACGAGCTTGTGGACGTCGGCCGTGAAGAGGTCGCGCGTCGCGCGCAGGATGAGGTCGAGGTCGGGGTGCAAGAGCGCCGGAGCGCCGACCTTGTCCTTGGTGCGGATGATCTCGTTCCACACCTGGATGAGGAAGCGGATGTCCGCCTCGAGCTTCGGCGCCTCGACGCTCTCCGCCACCGTGCGCACGATGAAGCCGGTGCCCTCGGGGCGCATGCGGTCGACGATGTCGCGCAGGCGGCGGCGCTCACCTTCCTTCTCGATGCGGCGGCTGATGCCGATGTGGTCGACGGTCGGCATGAAGACGAGGTGCCGACCGGGCAGGGAGATGTGGCTCGTGATGCGGGCGCCCTTCGTGCCGATGGGGTCCTTCGCCACCTGCACGATGACCTCCTGCCCTTCCTTCAGGAGGTCCTGGATGTTCTTGCCGGCCTTCTCGCGGCGCTCCTCGCGGCCGTGGCCGTTGTGGCGGGGACCGCTCGGACCGCGGCCCTGCTCGCGGCCGCGGTTGCGCTCCTCGCGGCCTTCCTTGCCGTCGCGGCGGCCGCGTTCGCGGCCCTCGCGGCCTTCACGGCCCTCGCGCACCTCGCGGGCGGCGTCGGCCGGGCGAGCCTGGAGCTGACCCGCGGCGGGGGCCACCTCGAGGGGCGGGGGCGCGCTCTGGAGCGCGAGCTCCGCCTGGGCAGGCGTCGAGATCGGCCTCGGCGCCCTGTCTTCCAGCGTGGGCGCGTCGGCGGTGGGCGGCGACGCCTGCGCCGGCGCCTCCGTGGGCGGCAGCTCGGGGACCGGCAGCCCCGGCACGGAGGGCACGGGATCGAAGCCCACCGGGCGGGTGAGCGGGATGGGGACGAGCGGGGCTGGCTCGACGTCGACCGGCGGCGGAGCGAGGTCGGACGGAGCGGCGGTGGCGTCGCGATCGGCGGGCGGCGGTGGCGCGAGCTCGCGGGCCTCCGGCGCCTGGCCCTCCGACGCGGGTGCGGCGGCCAGGTCGGCCGGCGGCGGCTCGGAATCGGTGGACACGGGCGGCGCTGCGTCGGCCGGCGGCGCCTCTCCGCGGCTCGCCTCGGCGCGGGCACGCGCCTCCTGCTCCTCGGCCTCCTGCTCGGTCGGGACCTCGTGGAGGACGTTCCCGTGCTCGCCCTCGGTGAGCTCGAACTCCTCCGAGAAGTCGGGGTCGCCGTAGACGTCGCCGACGTAGAGGAAGGCCGCCTTTTCGAGCCCGATGTCGACGAACGCCGCCTGCATGCCGGGCAGCACGCGCACCACCCGGCCCTTGTAGATGTTGCCTACGATTCCCTTCTCGCGCTTACGCTCGAGATAGAACTCGTGGATGGTGCCGGACTCGACCAACGCGACGCGCGTCTCGGCGCCGGCCGCGTTGATGACCAGGATGCTCGAACCTGCCATGTGAGACCTCGCTCACCCTGCCGCGCACGGCGCGTGAAGAATGCGAGGCCGGTGAGGGCCCTGGCCGAGACGAGCCCGGGCCTGTGGGGCCGCGGCTCTTCCAACCGATCGTCGAGCTCGCGCTCACGTCCGCATCCTTCCACGCCAGCTGCTCCGGCCGCCTCGCGGCGGCCCGGCGGGCGCTCATGTGTTCAGGCGTCGAGGTAGCGCGGGGCGCGCGGCGCTGTCGCCGGCGGTCCGTGCTGGGCCCTCTCGAAGCTGACGCCTTCCTTCAAGACCTTGACTCCCCTGGGTGGCGCTCCGTCGCCGAAGATCGCGGCCAGCACCTCGGCTGGCTTGGCGCTCCCCGACGGATCCGCCTTCAAGCTGAAGATGACCCGGCCTTCGCCCTCCAGGGCGAGGTGGGTCACGATGTCCTTCAGGTCTATCTCCCTTGCCTTCCCCTGCGCAATCTTCTCGCCGCGCTTTCGATCGCGGCCCTTGGGAGGGCTGGTGCGACGGACGGTCGACTGGGCTGCCTCCTCGAAGGACCGGATGTGTCCGGCGAGCGCTTCCTGCGTCCAAACCTCCGGAAATTCGACGATGAAGTGGACGGCCCGCTGTGAGGCGCTGATGGACGGGGTGCGCGGATCGAGGGGCCGGGCCTCCTCCAGCGTCAACCCGGGCGGGAGGGCGGCCGCGACCCGCGCCGCGATCGCGGCGGGGTCCTGGATCCCGACCAGCTCGAGGTCGAGGTACTCGCAGACGCTCTCGACCCCGACCGGCAGGGCCGGCCCGAACGAGGCCTTCGGCTTCGGGTGATAGCCCTGCGAGTACGCCATGGGGAGGCCGGCCCGGCGCAGCGCCCGCAGGATGGCGTGCATGGTCTCGAGATGCGAGAGCGCCACCAGCCGGCCGGTCTTGGTGTAACGGATCCGCACGTGCGTCCGGGTCTCGGGCTCGGGCGGCCGGGGCGGGCGGGGGGGCTCGGCGACATAGTCCTTAGCCTCGTACACGCGGTTCTTCACGACCTCGTAGTCACAGGCGCCGCAGACGGTGCACGGGGCGATGACGCAGTCGACCACCTCGGCCTGGTTGCGCGCCGCGGCGAGCTGCTTCTGGAGGTATGGCTTCGTCACGCCGCAGTCCACGCGATCCCAGGGCAGGACCTCGTCGAGCGGTCGGCGGCGGTGCGCGAAGAAGGCGAGCCCCACCCCGTGCACCCGCTCCATCTCCCTGAAGGCTTCCTCCCAGCGCTGCTCGTCGAACCACTCGGACCAGCCGTCGAGACGCTGGCCGGCGCGGTAGGCAGCCAGGATGGCCGTGCCGACGCGGCGATCGCCGAGCGCGAGCGCGCCCTCGATGGCGGCGGGGCGCGGGTCGTGGGGCTTGAACTGGATGGCGCCGGTGCGGCCGCCCAGCTCGGCGGTGATGAGGCGCTGGCGGCGGCGGGTCTCGTCGCCGTCGATCATCGGCTCCCACTGGAACGGGGTGAAGGGCTTCGGGATGAAGGTGCTCGCGCCGAGGTTGATGGTGGCTGACCCCTGGCCCTTCGGCAGCGCCCGCCGGGCCGCGTGGAGGCACTTCTTCGCCAGCCGGGCGATGGCGACCACGTCGTCGTCGGTCTCCTCCGGGAGCCCGATCATGAAGTAGAGCTTGAGGAGCGACCAGCCGTTCTGGAAGACCGACTCGACCGCGCGGAGGAGGTCCTCCTCGCGGTTGCCCTTGTTGATGACGGCGCGCATGCGCTCGGTGGCCGCCTCCGGCGCCAGCGTGAAGCCGGTCTTGCGGATGCGCCCGATCTTCTTCGCGAGCGCGTCGTTCATGGTCTCGGTGCGAAGCGAGGGGAGCGACATGGCGATGCGCTCGCCCTCCCAGCGCTCGATGAACTCGTCGAGGAGCGGGTTCAGGCAGCCGTAGTCCCCGGAGCTGAGCGAGAGGAGCCCCACCTCCTCGTAGCCGGACGCGGCGAGCCCGGTCTCCGCGAGGTGCAGCACCTTCTTCGGCGAGCGCTGCCGGGTGGGGCGGGTGATCATGCCCACCTGGCAGAAGCGGCAGCCGCGGGTGCAGCCGCGCTGCAGCTCGATGGGGAGCCGGTCGTGCACCGTCTGCATGAAGGGCACGAGCGGCTTCTCGTAGGCGCTCACGGAGAGCGCGTCGAGGTCCGGCATCACCCGCCGCGTCACCTTCTCGTAGCCGGGCAGGAGCGGCTCCAGCGCCGCCAGCGCGCGGGTGGCCGGGTCGTAGCGCGGCGCGAAGAGCGAGGGCACGTAAACGCCGGGGATGCCGGCCAGCGCGCGCAGGAGCTCCGCTCGCGAGGCGCCGCTCCCCTTCCACGCCTTGACCGCGTCGGCGATCTCGTGGACGACCTCCTCCCCTTCACCGACCGCGAAAGCGTCGAAGAAGTCACCCATGGGCTCCGGGTTCATGGCGTAGGGGCCACCGCCCAGGACGACCGGATCCCCCGGCCCACGCTCGCGGGTGAGGAGCGGGATGCCGGCCAGGTCGAGCAGCGCGAGGACGCTCGTCGCGCAGAGCTCGAACTGGAGGGTCACGCCGAGCACGTCGAAGTCGCGCACCGCCGCGCGCGACTCGAGCGTGAAGAGCGGGACCTTCCACTCCCGCAGCATGGCTTCCAGGTCCGGCCAGGGCAGGAAGACCCGCTCGCAGGCCACGCCCGGGCGGTCGTTGAGGGCGTGGTAGAGGAGCCGGAAGCCCAGGTTCGACATCCCGACCTCGTAGGTGTCGGGGAACGCGAGCGCGAAGGTGATCTCGGCCGCGCCGAGGTCCTTCACCACGGCGCCGAGCTCGCTCCCCACGTAGCGCGAGGGCTTCTGCGCGGCGAGGATGAGCTCGTCGAGGACGGAGGAGGAGTGTGCCATGTGCCGTCGGGCGGCGGGTTCGAACCGCCAGGTACCCGTCCGATGGGGTGGCCCGGACGCCGCTGCGGCGCCGGAAAAAGGGCTCGCGTTGTAGCACTTCTCAGAAGGCGATGTCGAAGGGGGGGAGCCCGCCGAGCGGGGGCTCCAGGGCGGGCGAGCGCCCGCCGGCGTCGGCGCGGGAGGAGGATCCCTGCCGCCCGGGTGCCAGCCAGGTCTCGTCGACGCCCTCCACCCTCGCCGCCGGAGGCCCGCGCCTGCACCACGAGAGGAGCGCCTCCACGGCCGTGCGCTCCCCCTCCGCCAGCACCTCGACCGACCGATCGGGCAGGTTCTTCACCCAGCCGTAGAGGCCACCGATCCGCCGCGCCTCGTCCAGCGCGGCCGCCCGGAACGCCACCCCCTGCACCCGGCCGCGCACGACCATCCGCACCCGCGCCCGCTCGCTCATGCCTCGCCACCTCCCGCCAGGAGGCGCTCGAACTCGTCCTCCCCCACGATGCGCACGCCGAGCTCCTGCGCCTTCTTCAGCTTCGTGCCGGCGTCCTCGCCCGCGACGACGAGATGGGTCTTCCTCGACACCGACCCCGACACCTTCCCGCCCCGCCGCTCGATCTCGGCCTTCGCCTCCTCGCGCGAGCGGCGGGCGAGGGTACCCGTCAACACCAGCGTCTTGCCGGCGAAGGAGCCGGCCACCGGGAGCG
>WNGR01002981.1_pt1 | contig 18530 bp, 18 predicted proteins | sample 5407581 | NCBI WGS metagenome assembly WNGR01 (sample SAMN13153383, study PRJNA577476) | soil metagenome | isolation source: 80 cm soil or saprolite under Garry oak tree replicate 2 | place: USA:California | collected 2016-06-15 | reverse complement strand
AGCTCCGGATCGCGCCGCGTTTCGAATGGTATGACGATCCGCAAGGGTTCCAACTTGGAAGAGCTCAGACACTGAAAGAAGGGACGCTGACCACCGACATCCTGATGAACGAAAACATGTTCCTGCGCGGTGAGTATCGTTACGACTGGTCGGACCGCGCTGTCTTTGAACGGAACAACGACCGGAGACTTCTATCCCACCAAAGCACTCTGACTGTCGGGGTCGTCTTCACCTACACAAAGACGAGATGACGGGATGCGCCCAATCGACTATCAATAAGGAGAAACCAAGATGGAACGAAAATGGCAGACGGTAATGCTCCTCGTTGCTTTTATTGCGTTTGCGTCCGTTGCTCAGGCACAGAATGTGAAGATCACACCGGTTGGCCTGCGTACGGGTGATTTTTGTGCGCTGGATAGGGCGCTTCTCTTTGAAGATCCCACGGGTGTACGCATCCTCTATGATCCGGGAAACTCCATAGCTGGTCCCAGGGACCCCCGGCTCGGTACTGTTCATGTCATTCTCGTGACCCATGCGCATGGCGATCATCTCGGCGCCGTAGTTTTGAATCAGAATCCCGACGCCCCTAATGCCATCTGCGCCGGCAATTTCCCATCGATCCCGACGCCGAATAGCATCACCGCGGAAATTGCAGGGGCGAAAAATTCTGCCGTGTTCGCCAACGCTACTTTGGCGAGTTTCATCGCGACAAAGATTGCTGCCGTATTGGGGACACCCGCAACGGCGGGTTGTCCGGGGACGGGCCTCGGAAACGAGGTGGTGGTTCCGTTGACATCGCCCTGTACGGCCCCCTTGAATAGCGGGGCCAAAAGAACTGTCAGGCTGAGTTCAGCGAGTCAAGGCGTGGAGATCCATGCCGTAACCGCCGAACACCCGAGCGAGCCGCCGCTCACAGTCCTGAACGATCAGCTCAGAACACTTCTCGCTGCAAATGGAGTGAACGTGTCTGTGGGACTCGCGCAGGGCTTTGTCATTACCTTTACAAACGGACTGAAGGTGTACTTATCGGGGGACACCGGCTGGACCCACGAGATGGATTCCATCCTTAAGAACATAGGCGTGAATTTAGTTGTCATCAACATCGGCGATAGCTTCACCACGGGTCCTCCCGAAGCCGCCTTTGCCGTTAGCTTGATCCAGCCGGCAGCAGTCATACCTTCACACGCAAATGAGGTGGCGACAACTGGCGGAAATGTGAACAGCGGAACTCGCACGGAACAGTTCATCAACCTGGTATCGGAGTTGCGCCTGTCGCAGTTCAATGACGTGCGCGACAGATTCATACCGCCACGGACGGTTCAGGCCTACGTTCCGCGTAGCGGCATCACGATGGAATTTGACAGCGATGCCCAGTGTGTCTCCGGCTGCCCCTGATCCTGAGCGTAGTCCGGCGCGTGGTATGATTCCGCTTCAATGGCTGAACTGTAGCGGCGGTCTAAGGAGTGAACAATGAACTTGCGTAGTTTCAGTTTCGTTTTATTAGTGCTTGCCGTCACGATGGTCGCATTTGCCCCCGCACCGGTTGCTGCTGCCACCTGCGAGAGCTTGAAATCGCTTTCGCTGGAGAACGCAACCATCACATCAGCCCAGGCCGTCGCGGCGGGACAGTTTTCACTGCCTGAAGCTGGACGAGGCGCGGCACAAGAGAACGCGGTTTTCCCGCAACTCCCTACGTTCTGCCGTGTCGTCGCAACCTTGAGGCCCTCGAGTGACTCCGATATCAAGATCGAAGTGTGGCTACCCATGGGAAACTGGAACGGCAAATACCAGGCGGTCGGGAACGGCGGCTGGGCGGGTGTGATCAGCTATTCGGCAATGGCCGAAGCGCTTGCCCGCGGGTACGCCACAAGCTCCACCGATACCGGACACGTTGGAGGCAGCGGCAGCTTCGCGCTTGGCCATCAGGAGAAGCTCGTCGATTTCGGCTATCGATCGGAACATGAGATGACCGTCAAATCGAAGCTCCTCATCAAGGCGTTTTACGGAAATCCTCCGCAATTTTCTTATTGGAACGGGTGCTCCACCGGCGGCCGGCAAGGACTAAAGGAAGCTCAGATGTTCCCGAATGACTACGATGGCATCATCGCCGGAGCGCCCGCTAACCGCACGGCGATGCCTTTGTGGATCGCATCGGCCGCGCTGAAGGATAAGGACAGTTACATCCCAACCAGCAAATATCCAGCCATCCATGAAGCCGCACTCAAGTCGTGTGATGCGCTCGACGGAGTCAAGGATGGTCTTATCGAAGATCCGCGGCAGTGTAAGTTCGATCCGAAGGTCCTGCTTTGTAAAGCTGAGGACAACGCTTCGTGTCTGACTGCTTCTCAAGTGGAAGCCGCCAGAAAGATTTACTCGCCCGGCAAGAATCCGCGGACCGGTAAGGAACTCTTTCCTTCTTTGGTTCCTGGTACGGAACTCGGTTGGGGCATACAAGCTGCCGGCCCGGATCCATCCGCCAACATTTTTGATCACTACAAGTATGTCGTTTACAAGGATCCGCACTGGGATTGGCGCACGTTCGACTTTGATAAGGGCATCGAGCGTGCCGAAAAGCCGGAAAATAACGTGATGAACGCGACGGACCCCGATCTTAAGGAGTTCTTCGCGCACAATGGAAAACTGCTGCTATATCACGGCTGGTCGGATCCGCAAGTGGCGACGCTGAATACCATCAAATACTACGAGAGCGTCGTCGGTACGATGGGTGGTGCCTCGAAAACTTCAAACAATATTCGGCTATTCCTGGAGCCTGGAATGGGTCACTGCCGCGGCGGCGAGGGCCCGAACGTGTTCGATAAAGTGGGCACGCTCGAACAATGGGTGGAAAAAGGAACGGCCCCCGATCAAATCATTGCGTCCCACTCCACAAACGGCAAGGTGGATCGCACGAGGCCGCTCTGCGCGTACCCGAAGATTGCGCAGTACAAGGGATCGGGAAGTATCGATGACGCGGCGAACTTTGTGTGCAAGTAGGAAGCAGTAAAAAATAGCCGCAAAAAGGCACAAAAATCACAGAAAGCATTTCAGTCTTTTGTGCCTTTTTGTGGCCATAGATACCCTCCGTTTTTTGGTATAGTTACGCCATCTTGAGACAGACAGCCGTCCTGGACGTACGCCAATTCATCGATGAGCAGCCATTCACCAGGTATCAACTGCTGGTCGCCTCGATGTGCGCCATGGTCGTCTTCATCGATGGTTTCGATGCTCAGGTGATGGGCTTCGTTGCGCCGGCGCTCAGCGCGCAGCTTCACATTGCGCGGGTTGCTCTAGGTTCCGTGATTTCGAGCGGAACGTTCGGGATGATGATTGGAGCTCTGATTTTTGGTCCTCTCGCGGATCGCTTTGGACGGAAACCCGTACTGGTTACGTGCGCGCTTGCATTCGGCGTAGGATCATTGCTCACGGCCACGGCAACTTCGGTTGCGCAGCTTACGGCTTTCCGGGTGTTTACCGGATTCGGCATGGGTGGTGCCATGCCGAATGCAATCGCCCTGACCTCGGAATACATGCCGAAGCGAACGCGAAATGCCGCCGTCATGACGATGTTTTGCGGTTTTTCCTTCGGCTCGGCCGTTGCCGGCTGGGTTGCGGCCGCCGTTATCCGCCAGTTCGGCTGGCAGTCGGTATTTCTCGTCGGCGGCACGATACCTGTCGTTGTCGCTATTCTTCTGATCGCCCTTCTGCCGGAGTCGATTCGCTTCCTCGTCCTTAAAGGAGGCCATCAGAGAAAGGTTTCGGAATATCTGTCCCGCATTATGCCGGGCATGGCCGTGCCCGATGACTTTATCGTCGGAGCCGATGAACATCAGTCCGGCTCGTTTTCTGTTGGGCAGCTTTTCACCGATGGGCGCGCTGCCGTTACGTTGATGTTATGGACGATGTTCTTCATGAACCTTCTCAATCTGTGGTTCCTGAATAACTGGCTTCCGACCATCATGAACGACGCGGGTATGGAAGTGGAGACGGCGAGTCTGGTCACGTCTTTATTTCAGATCGGTGGATTGGTTGGCGCTCTTTTGTTGGCCGGCACGCTAGGCCGGCGCTTGTCGTTCGGCACGTTGGCAATGACGTATTTTGCCGCGGCCATTTTCATCCTGTTGATCGGCGAGGCCGGAGCGTCGGTTCCTTTGCTGGTGGTGACGGTATTCGCGTCGGGCATGGGGGTGATCGGCGGCCAGACTGTGTCCAATGCCTTGAGCGCGGATTTTTATCCCACGCCGATTCGTTCGACGGGTGTGGGCTGGTCGTTGGGGATCGGGAGAGTCGGTTCTATTCTCGGGCCGATTCTTGGCGGCATTTTATTATCCTACGGAGGCAGCGCTCGGCGCGTGTTTTGGGCCGCTGCCGTGCCGGCTTTAATTGCAACACTGGCTGCGGCGGCAGTTCGTTTTTTAAAGCCCGATAAGGAAACATCATGAAAATCGATATTTTCAATCATCTCTTTCCGAAGAAGTTTTTCGACAAGTACATCAACGCAGGCTCGGGCGGCAAAGACATCGGAAAACGGGTCGCGAACATTCAGACTATCGTCGATGTGGATTCGCGCTTCCGAATCCTGGACGAGTTTGGTGACTATGTCCAGGTGCTGACGCTTCCTCTCCCGCCATTGGAAATCCTCGCCGGACCCGAGAAGTCACCGCAACTGGCACGTGAAGGCAATGATGGCCTCGCGGAACTCGTCCAAAAATACGATCGATTTTTGGGATTTGCGGCGTCTCTGCCGATGAATAATCCGGATGCCGCGCTCAAAGAAATGGAACGCGCGCTGGATCAACTTGGAGCCTTTGGCGTTCAGATATACTCCAACGCGGCCGGCAAGCCGCTCGACGCTCCGGAATTCCTGCCTCTATTTCAGGAGGCCGTCCGCCGGGATATCCCGATCTGGATGCATCCCGCGCGCGGCGCCGATTTTCCGGATTACCAGACGGAAACGAAGTCATTGTATGAAATCTGGTGGACGTTCGGATGGCCCTACGAGACGAGCGTGGCTATGGCTCGGCTCGTCTTTGCAGGTTACTTCGACAAGCTCCCAAACTTGAAAATCATCACACACCACATGGGCGGTATGATCCCGTACTTCGAAGGCCGTGTCGGATACGGATGGGATCAGCTCGGCAAGAGGACTTCAGATGTGGACTACGTTTCGTTGCTGAAGTCCATGAAGAAGCGTCCCGTCGATTACTTCAAGAATTTTTACGCCGATACGGCGCTGTTTGGCGCGGGTCCGGCAACAAAGTGCGGCTTCGAATTCTTCGGCCTGGAAAATGTCGTCTTCGCCTCTGATATGCCGTTTGAGCCGGCGCCGGGGCTCTATGCGCGCGAGACCATCAAATGTGTGGAAGCGCTCGATCTGACCAAAGAACAGAAGGACAAGATCTACAGAGGCAACGCGGAAAAGCTGCTCAAGCTGAAGTCTGTCGCCGCCCGGACCTAGGTTTTAGCCACAAAAAGTCACAAAAGTTTTTTGTGACTTTGTGCCTTTTTTGTGGCTACTTCTCTTCAATCATTCCCGCCGCAACCGTATCGTTGTTCTCATCGATGAGGACGAAGCCGCCGGTCTGGCGGTTCACGCTGTAGGGGTCGCATACCACCGGCTGAAGTGTCTTGATTCTCACCTGACCGATGTCGTTAGTCTGAAGTTCCGATATGGGCGATTCACACTCAAGCGTGTTCACGTTCAGCCGGTGATTGATCTCACCGATGATGGCGCGAACCGTTTTCGTTGTGTGGCGCAGGGTATACCGCTGATTCAAATGCAGCTCCTGTTCACTTATCCAACACAACGTCGCTTTGAATTCCGTCCGGACCTGTGGTGGCTGTGGCTCGCAGGAAATCATATCTCCGCGCCCAACGTCGAGATCGTCGGCCAGCGTCAACGTAACGGATTGACGGGCGAATGCCTCTTGAAGAAGACCATCGTGCGTCACGATTCCTGTGACCGTGGTTCGCGCGCGAGAAGGCAACAGCACGACATGGTCGCCAACACGAATCGATCCGGATACCACGCGTCCCATGTAACCTCGAAAATCGGGGAAGCCGGGAGACGCAGGCGGGCGGCTCACCAATTGAACCGGAAAGCGGAAGTGAAGCTTGTGTTGCTGATCGTCGACTTCGATGGATTCGAGCAGTTCGAGAAGCCTCGGCCCCGTATACCACGGCATGCGCGTGCTGGATTTTGTGACGAGATCGCCTTTGAGGGCGGATATCGGAACACAATAGATTGCCGCTCCGCCCAAACGATCGATGAAAGTCGTAAAATCCTTCCGGATTTCTTCGTAGTACTCTTGCCGGTAGTCGACGAGATCCATTTTGTTGATCGCGACAATGAAATGGCGAATTCCTAGCAGGTGCGCGATGAAGGCATGGCGCCGCGACTGGGTCAGCATCCCATGACGCGCATCGATGAGGATGAGGGCCACATCGCTGGTGCTCGCGCTGGTCACAAGGTTGCGCGTATATTGCTCGTGGCCCGGCGCATCCGCGATGATGAACTTTCTTTTGGGAGTTGCAAAATAGCGGTAAGCAACATCAATCGTAATGCCTTGCTCCCGTTCCGCGCGCAGGCCGTCGGTCAGCAGAGAGAAATCGATGCCTTTGCCGCCGCGCCTTTCGTTTTCGCGCTTCGCGCCTTCGATCTGGTCTTCAAATGCGCCCTGAGTTTCAACCAATAAGCGGCCGATCAGAGTGGATTTGCCATCGTCGACGTTGCCGGCCGTAGTGAACCGAAGAACGTTGCCGCTCAAAAGTATCCTTCCCGCTTTTTGTCTTCCATGGTGTTCGTGCCATGATCGATGATTCTCGTGGAGCGCTCGCTGATTTTGGCTGCTCCCGTCTCCGCTGCAATTTCTTCGAGAGTCGTCGCGCGGGACTCGATGGCCCCGGTACAGGGCGCGCAACCCAGTGTGCGGTAACGCACCCACATCCTCTGGGGAACTTCACCATCCTTGAGGTGGATGCTGTCGTCGGCCGCAATCAGCGTGCCGTTGCGGCGCACGACCAACCGTTCTTTCGCGTAGTAGAGCGGGACGACGGGAATCTTTTCCTGAACGATGTATTGCCAGATATCCCGCTCGGTCCAATTCGAGAGCGGGAATACCCGCATTGTCTCGCCCTCGTGAATCGCTCCGCTGTAAAGGGACCACAATTCCGCACGCTGCCGGCGTGGGTCCCATTGGCCGAATGTATCGCGCAGCGAAAAGACCCGCTCTTTGGCCCGTGAGCGCTCTTCTTCACGGCGCGCGCCGCCGATTGCCGCATCAAATTGGTATTTGTCGAGCGCGTGAAGAAGCGCCGCCGTCTTCAATTGGCCGCAGCATCGCGCGACGCCCAGTTTGAGCGGGTGAGCGCCGGCCGCGATGGCATCATCGTTACGATGCACGATGAGCCGTGCTCCGATCTCCGTCGTAAAGCGCTCTCGGAATTCGAGCATCTCTTTGAATTTGTAACCCGTGTCGACATGAAGCAGAGGAAACGGAAGCGGTCCGGGGTGAAACGCCTTGCGAGCCACATGAACCAACACGCTCGAATCCTTGCCCACCGAGTACAGCAACACCGGATTCCGGAATTGCGCAACCGTTTCCCGCAAAATATGAATCGATTCGCTTTCAAGCTCGCGAAGATGAGTCCAGTTGTGCGTCATAGGTCCTATTAACTCCCCTCCTAACTTAGGAGGCGATCCACCACATGCAGCCCGCATTCTCTGGAACTCGATTCCCACCACCATCGTCCGGCGCGGCTGTCTTCACCGGGCTCGACCGCTCGAGTACAGGGCGCGCAGCCGATACTTGGATACCCGCGGTCATGCAGCGCGTTGTAAGGAACGCCGTACGTCTTGATGTAAACCCAAACATCATCGCTCGTCCATTCCACGAGGGGATTGATTTTGATCAGGCCGTTCGCCTCATCCCAAGCTTCAAACTCCAGCGTCTGCCTGCCCGCCGATTGCTCCCGCCGGAGCCCCGTAATCCAGCTCTTCTTTCCAGTCAATGCCCGCTTTAGCGCCTCGACCTTTCGAATATGGCAACACTGGCGGCGCTGAGCGATGCTCTTGAAAAAGCCATTTGGGCCATTCTGTTCAACCCATGTCTGAACGGCAACGGCGTCGGGAAAATATGTCGGAATCGTTATCGAGTATGTATTTCGCGCCGTCTCCATGAGGGCGTGTGTTTCCTCGGGAAGCCGCCCCGTATCCAACGTGAAGACCTGGATTGCTCGTGCGTTCTTAGCAATCGCGTCGAGAATGACCATGTCTTCGGCGCCAAAGCTGCACGCAAATGCAGTCGGAGATTGGTTTCGTTCGATTCGTTCGAGATTTGAGATCAGTTCGCGCGTCTTACGGCCGAGGTCCATTACAACTCTAACCTCCAACGACGCAGGCGATGCCGATCACCAGAAGGACACAAGCGAGAATACGGCGCATTATCACCTCGGGCAACCTGCTGCTGAGGGTGCTTCCAATGTAGATACCCGGGACTGAACCCAGCAGCAAACCCAGCAGGAGATGATAATCGATATTTCCGAGTTGCAGATGCCCAAGGCCCGCTATCGTCACGAGCGGGATCGCATGCGCTAGGTCCGATCCGACCACCTCCGCTCCCCGCAGTTTCGGATAAAGAAGCATGAGGGCTGCGACGCCAATGGCCCCAGCGCCAACCGAAGTCAGCGTTACCGTGACTCCCAGAACGATCCCGACAAGGACGGCAAGAAGGTTCGATACTTGTTCGCTCAAGCCGAACAGCTCTCCGCCAGCCCAGATAATGCGCTTGCGCAAAAGGACCGCGCTCGCCGTAACTACCAGCGAAATTCCTAGTAACGGAAGGATAATTCCATCCAGCGGCTTGCCGTGGGCCTTCAGTTGGCTCATCAGAAAAATCGTCGCAATCGATGCCGGCAGACTCCCGGCACCGAGCCGCATCACGATGCCCCAATGGACATTCCCGCGGGCGCTATGAGCAGTGACACCGGCAATTTTGGTCAGTGAGGCGAAGAGCAAATCCGTACCGACGGCAATATCCACAGGAATTTTGAAAAGGAAAACCAAAGCCGGCGTCATGAGCGATCCACCGCCCACACCGGTAAGCCCCACGATCAGGCCGACAATCAATCCGACGACGGGGTATAGCGAATCCGACGGCAACCGCCCTCCTTGAAGAGGAGTTATAGACTAACTTGATGGATTAAGTCAAGTATGCATTCTGGCTTGTGCCATTATGGAGAAGCGGCAACCGATGCAGCGGTCGCGGCCATTGCCAGCCGCTGTAGGGAATTGTTGACGAACGGTATAGAATCGGACCAGATCAGCTCATGGCTCTGACCATCAAACAGCGCACTGTTTCCGATGTTGCAGTCCTGGATCTCACGGGCCGCCTGTGGATCCTTGACCTGCCACTGCGCGATCTGATGAATAACCTTTTGGGCGATGGCCAGCAGCGTTTTGTTTTGAATCTCGCCGGCGTAGACTACATCGACAGTTCCGGCTTGGGACAACTCGTCTCGATCTGGACATCGATCCGGAACAAGAACGGTCATCTGACACTGTTGAATCCGAGCCAACGCGTCGAGAGGCTCTTCGACATTACCCGCCTCCACACCGTATTTGAAATTTTCGCCGAGGAACCCGTCGCCGTCGAAAAGGCACGCAAACTGACAGTGTAATCAGGTTTCCGGGCGCAGGTCGATTATTGCGCCATCGGCGGCACGGATCGTCGAAGGATCATTTCCGCCACGTACCGTGCAATCCCCATGCTTGCCGAAAGGCCGGGCGAATCGATGCCGATGAGGTTGATGAAGGGAGGCGTCTGACGTTCCAAGCGGATCGTGAAATCCGATTTTCCGTTTTCGGCCACGCGCGTTGAACGCACGCCGGCGTAGGACCACTCGAGATCGTCATCGGAAATTTGCGGAAGAAACCGCCGGGCAGCTTCAAGAAAGACGGGCTTCGGAGCGGGTTCGGATAGCGGTGTCGCGCTTGGGCCAATGTACAACCGTCCATCTGTACGAGGGCCGAAGTGGATGCCTTTTGACCGCGACCGCGGCGGCATTGCGGGATAGACAAGAGTGCGGATGCCCCATCTTTCGATTCCACCCTTCATCTCATAGTAGTCGCCGCGAACGAATTCGATGTCGTACTTGGGACCGCCGGCCATCTGCGAAATCTGGTGCGCGGCAAGTCCCGCGGAATTGATCAGAGTGCGCGCTTCGATGGCGCCGCGAATCGTATGTATCACGTGATGCGCCGCCTGGACATCGATTCCAATAACCTCGCTGCCAAAAAAAAACTGCGCTCCGGCTGTTTTCGCGTCGTTGAGGAGGAGCTGCATAAGCGTTTCAAGATCGATAACACAGACAGACGGAATGAAGATGCCGCTCATCGCTTGAATCGGCGCGATACGCTGGACGCCAGCGGCCGTCAGCACGACCCGAAAGGGAATCTTTTGCTGCCTGCCCTGCGCCCACATCTTCCACAGAGCGCCGGTTTCACGCCACAATCCCGCGCGAATACTGCCGTGTGGAATGGCGATAAGCATGCCCGTTCGGAGCAGCTTGACCCCGCGCTCCTCCGCGTAGCGAATGATCAACCGGCTGCCTTCACGGGCCAGTTCGGCTTTGAGCGTACCCGGAATTTCGTGGAATCCCGAGTGGATGACACGGCTGTTGAGAGCTGAGGTTTCCTGACAGGCTGTTGGATGCTTCTCGATCGCTGCAACAGAAAGGCCGTGGCCGGCAAGCTCGCGCGCTATAGCGCAGCCGACGATGCCTCCCCCGCCTACGATACCAGCGTCGAACATCTCTCTGGAAAGTCGGTAAAGATCCCGTCCACGCCGAGGCTCCGAAATCTTGAAATCTCGGCAGGGTCGTTGACGGTCCAGACGTGGATTTGCAGCTTCGCGTCGCGGGCGGCCTCGATGAGACTTGGAGTGACAATGTCTTTGTGAGGATGAATGGCCCTCGCGTGCAGCTGACGCGCGGCTGAGATGAGATCCGCCAGTTTCGAGCTCAAGAGCCCTAGCGGAATTTTGGGGAACGCGCCCTTAAGCTCTTGCCATTGAAACGAAGAGAGAATGACGTGCCGTTCAAGCCGGCGTTCGAGGACGAGTTTTTTGACGTCGTCGGCAATTCCGGTTTCTTTCACTTCGATATTCAGCAGGCATCGGGTTCCGAATTCGTCCAGCACATCGGCCAGCCGCGGGATCGGGCTGCCGAATCCCGCATCGAACTTGGAGAGTTCGTCGTAAGTTAAATCCGCCACGCGGCCTCTCCCGTTCGTGGTGCGGTCAATCGTCTCGTCATGAATGACCACCAGCTGCCCATCCGCGCACCGGCGGACATCGAACTCCAGCCCCGTCGCGCTCCACTCCAAAGCTTTTCTGAACGAAACCGCGGTGTTTTCCCCGAACCGCGGATAACCTGGCGCGCCACGGTGTCCGAATATGATCATCCCTCCAGTTTACCCAATTTCAATTCATTCACATCTTTCTGATATAACGTTCAGGCAGGAGAGAGTAATGGCTAATACCGTTTCGGATCTTGAACGCCAGATGGATTCGTTCCAGTCGGAATTCCGCCGGGTGCATCAGGAAATTTCGAAGGTCATTGTCGGATATTCCGATGTGATCGATGACATTTTGATGGCCATCCTTGGAAAAGGCCACGTGCTGCTGGAAGGAGTGCCTGGCCTGGGAAAGACCAAGCTGGTTCAGACCTTGAGCGATGCGCTGCACCTGCGATCTTCGCGAATCCAGTTCACTCCGGACCTGATGCCGGCCGATATCGTCGGGACCAACGTCGTTCAGGAAAACGAGCACGGCGATAAGTTCCTCGACTTCCAGCCGGGTCCGGTCTTCGCCAACATCATTCTTGCCGATGAGATCAATCGCGCGACTCCCAAGACCCAATCGGCGCTGCTGGAAGCAATGCAAGAGAAGACCGTCACCGTCGGCAAGCAGACCTATAAACTTGAATTGCCATTTGTCGTACTGGCAACACTGAATCCGCTGGAGCTGGAAGCGACTTATCCGCTGCCGGAAGCGCAACTGGATCGCTTCTTCATCAAGCTCCGTATGAATTTTCCCGGTGTGGAGGATATTCACATGATTCTCGACCGCACAACCTACCTCGACGAACCCACTGTCGAGCGCGTGTGGGATGCGGAAAAGATTCTTCAGCTCCGCGAAGTCGCGCTGGCCGTGCCGATTTCCGAGACCGTCCAGGATTATGCCATCCGTATTGTTATGGCCACGCAGCCGACGACTTCTCTTGCCCACGAACAGACAAAGAAATATTTACGGTATGGCGCCAGCCCTCGCGGCGCGCAGGCTCTGATCATCGGAGGCAAAGTGAGAGCGCTGCTCGGCGGCCGGTCCGAAGTGGCTTGCGAAGATATACGGCATGTGGTCTTGCCTGCGCTGCGCCATCGGGTGATTTTGAATTTCGAAGGCGAGGCTGAACGCATCGATCCGGATGCGATTCTTGAAGCGATCATCGAATGGGTGCTCGAGAAGCGGTAGAATAGTGCCCTCTCCCTCTGGGAGAGGGTGGATCCGTATGGATTTCAAGGTAACCACAAGACGCGTAGACTCTGTGCTTATCATCGATCTCGCGGGTAAGTTCACCGCAGGCGAGGCGCTCACGAGTCTGCGCGAGACGATTCGCGACGAAATTGCCAAAGGACACAACAAGATTTTGCTCAATCTGAAAGATCTTTCCTATGTGGACAGTAGCGGGCTTGGTGAGCTGATCATGGCATTGGGCACCGTTGAGCAGATGATCTGTGCGGCGTGCGGCGCGACAGTCTTCAAAGACGACGAAGGCAACTGGGACGCCTGTCCGCAGTGTGAAGGCAAAGAGCGGAAGCCTTGGGGCCAACTGAAGCTCAGCAATCCCGGGCGCCAGGTCACCGACCTGCTTCAGTTCGCAAAATTGTATACCGTATTTGACGTCCACGAGTCTGAGCAACAGGCGCTGGCACGTTTTAGATCCAGATAGTCCCTCCGGATGAGCACGGTTCCGAACAAAGTCATTTACTCCATGGTTGGAGTAAGCAGGTACTTCGATAAGAAGGCCGTTCTGAAGGACATCTATCTCTCTTATTTTTATGGAGCGAAGATCGGCGTTATCGGTCTGAACGGATCCGGAAAGAGCACGCTGTTGAGGATTCTGGCCGGCGTCGATCAAGACTTCCAGGGCAAGACGGCCGTGTCGCCGGGGTTCACGATCGGCTTTCTCGAACAGGAGCCGCAACTCGACCCCGCAAAGACCGTCCGCGAGATCGTCGAAGAAGGTGTCCAGCCGATCGTGGTTCTGTTGCGTGAGTTCGATGAGATCAACGCCAAATTCGCCGATCCCATGTCTGACGAAGAGATGTCTGATCTTTTGGAGAAGCAAGGAAAGGTTCAGGAAAGGTTAGATGCCGCTCAAGCCTGGGATCTCGACTCCCGCCTTGAAATGGCCATGGACGCGCTGCGATGTCCGCCGCCGGAAACAAGTGTCTCGATTTTGTCCGGCGGCGAGAAGCGGCGTGTTGCCCTTTGCCGTTTGCTGCTTCAGAAGCCGGACATTCTGCTTTTGGATGAACCGACGAATCACCTTGATGCGGAGTCTGTGGCGTGGCTCGAACATCACATCCAGCAATATGAAGGTACGGTTATTGCCGTGACGCACGATCGATACTTCCTCGACAATGTCGCAGGATGGATTTTGGAATTAGATCGCGGCCATGGAATCCCATGGGAAGGCAATTACTCTTCGTGGCTCGCGCAAAAGCGAATCCGGCTTCAGCAGGAAGATAAAACCGAAACGCAGCGCCAGAAAACACTGGAGCGCGAATTGGAATGGATTCGCATGTCGCCCAAAGGACGCCACGCCAAAGGGAAGGCGCGCATCAATTCTTATGAAGCATTGCTCAGTCAGGAGACCGAACGCCGGGCGCAAGATCTGGAAATTTACATTCCGCCTGGGCCTCGGCTTGGTCAGGTTGTAATCGAGGCTCTAGGTTTGAAGAAAACATACGGCGACCGATTACTTTTTGAAGACCTGAACTTCCGTTTGCCTCCGGGCGGAATCGTTGGAGTCATTGGCCCCAATGGCGCTGGTAAGACGACGTTGTTTCGTCTGATCACCGGACAGGAGAAACCGGATGCCGGATCCATTCGCCTAGGCGACACCGTGAAGCTTGCGTACGTGGATCAAAGCCGAGACCTGCTCGACCCGGAAAAGACGGCATGGCAGGAAATCTCGGATGGATTCGATACTGTTAAACTCGGTTCCCGCGAAGTGAACTCGCGCGCCTATGTTGCGCGTTTCAACTTTTCAGGTAGCGATCAGCAAAAGAAAGTCGGAAACCTATCGGGCGGTGAGAGGAATCGAGTGCATTTGGCGAAGACGCTGAAGCAAGGGGCCAATGTGCTGCTTCTTGACGAGCCGACGAATGATCTCGATGTAAACACACTGCGGGCTCTTGAAGAAGCACTGGAGAATTTCGCCGGATGCGCGGTCATCATCAGCCACGACCGGTGGTTTCTCGATCGCGTCGCGACGCACATTCTCGCGTTTGAGGGCGACAGCCAAGTCGTGTGGTTCGAAGGGAATTACTCCGACTACGAAGCCGACCGTCGCTCTCGTTTAGGTACAGCCGCCGGCCAACCGCATCGGATCAAGTACAGGCATTTGACGAGGTGAACCCTTTCCCTCCGGGAGAGGGCGGCGCGACAGCCAGCGGGCTGAGGCGCCGGTGAGGGTTTCAAGTCTTATATCGAATCTTCAGAAGGAGAGGGTTTTCTCCTGTTCTCAGGAAATTTCTACCCGATACACGGTGCTTCCGTCTAAGGAGTCGTTGATTTATCAGCACTACGGCAAGCGGAAGCCGAATTGCTCACTAACAGAAATCTCAAGGAGGGATCGAGCCGTGCGAAAGAGTAGTTCGCCCCAATTCGTCTACAGCAGGCCAACGATGTGCCTGCACTGTCATTTGATTGTGGAGATGGTTCACGAGCGCGATGCCGATCCTCAGAAGGGATCATGGCAGTGCCCTGAGTGTGGTCACATCTACCCATTCCAACATTGGAAGATTCGAAAGCAGTCTGCGAAGAAGGCTGAAGCCGCGTAGTTCTGAAATATCAGCCGGCCGATTGGCGTGGCGTAAAGAGGCAAGCAAGATGTCCAAGTTGTTCCTCGTCAATATTCCCTACAACTGCTCAGAGCGTGAGCTTCAAGAATGGGTGGAGTCCCGCGGTTTCCAAACGCGATCTATCCGCATTGTGCACGATCTCGTGGCAGGACTATCGCCTGCGTTCGGATACGTCGAGCTTCAAGACGACACCCAAACCCATGAAGCAATCGATATCCTCAACGGCAAGAGGATGCGCAACCAAACTATTCGGGTCAAGGAGGCTCAGGTTCAAACAACCGGCGCCACACGCGGCGGGCTGGAGCGAAGGACGGCATAATTTACCGAAGCCGCGGTGCGCTATATCGGGAAAGAACCCAGAGCATTCACAATCGAGAACATGATGGCTATTGCTGTCAGCGCCAGACATGCGAGCGCGGCCACAAGATGGTCCAGACGTTCTGGCTGCAGCGGATCCAAAAATTTCGCCGCCGCGTAACCGCCAGCGAAACCGCCGAGGTGCGCCCAATTGTCGACCCCACGGAAAATGAACCCAAAAATGAATAGGGCCACGGCCCAGGATTTGGCCTGATCTCCCACTATGCTGCTGCCGGTCCGGCGGCCGTAAAAAACCAAAGCTCCAAGCAAGCCGAAGATCGGCGCAGAGGCCCCAACCGTGAAACCGGCACCCCCCAGGAAAGGTATGAATGCGCCCGATAACGTGCTCGCAGCAAATCCTGTGACACCTGCAATTGTGTAGATGATGACCATGCGGCTCGGGCCGTACATTTCCGACGCGGCCGGCGCGAGCTGCCGGATCCACATCATATTGAAGAGAATGTGTAAAACTCCGGCATGGAGCCACCCCGCGGTTAAAAACGTCCACCATCGTCCGGCGCGAAAGACCGGAATCACACCGCTGGCCCCAAAAACGAAAAGACTCCGGCCGCTGGGGGCGAGGAAGTTGAAGCCGCCCGTACTCACACCTTGGACGTCGAAGGCCAGCGTCAACAAGTAGAGAATGATGCAACTCCACATCACAAATTGCGTGAATCCGAGATCACGTCCCAAACGGCTCAGCAGCGGCGCAAATCCCCATAATCCCGGATTCCACCGTCCGCACGTAAAGCATCGCTCGTCATTGACGCCCACGAGATTGCGGCATGAGGGACAAACGACGGATCCCCATTTCTGTCTCAACATGAAATAAGCTTATGACAAAATCGCGAAATTACCCTCTCCCAGAGGGAGAGGGACGAGTTCGTGATATATAACTATCCATGCAACAGCATATCGTCAGGCTTTTTCTCACCACCATTTTGGCTACGCCTGCGTTTGCACAAGATCCAGTGAAGCTTCTTGTGGACCGTTTGGAGCTCGAAAAATACAAAGCCACGATCAAAGGGCTCACCCAGTTCGGGGACAGGCGCGAGGGAACGGAGCGCAACCGCCGAGCCATCGATTGGATCGAGCAGCAACTGAAGAGTTATGGATGTATCAATACCGAACGGCTAACCTACAATTACCAGCCGGAGGCACGCTCCCGAGCGAATCTGCCGCCGAACACCGCTGCGGGAGGAGGTCGGCCGCGGGGAGTACGGGTGCCTACGGGCGTGAACACAGACCCGGTGAAACAGCGAAATGCAAAATTGCGCGAGCTCAACCGTGAGCCCTCGGTGCCGGGTCCGCGCGAAGAGGTCTACTGTACGAAGATCGGTGTCACTCATCCCGAGGAAATGTATATCCTTGGCGCGCACATGGATGGCCATGGTTGGGGTGAAGCGGCAAACGACGACGGCTCCGGCACAGCGCTCGTGATGGAAGTCGCCCGCGTGTTGAGCAGCCCCGATGTCGAGACCGATCGATCGATCCGCTTCATCCTCTGGAACAACGAAGAAACCGGTCTCAATGGCGCGCGTTCTTACGTGGATCAGCGAAGGAATCTTCAAGGCAAGGAAGATCCGCCGGGATCTGAAAGATATCCGGAGCCGAGGTGGCTTGGCATGGTCCAGCACGACATGATGCTGTTTGATCATGGGATGCCGCGGCCAGACGGCACCCTCAGCAAAGAGCCGCGTCCTGAAGCCGATGTCAACATCGAGTTTCAGATCAACTCGAAAATGGCGGCCGAATCACAGTCGCTCGCCTGGGTCTTCGAGAAGGCCAACGAGAAATACGCGACGGATTATCCGGCTTCGGTCGGCAGCCATATGACCAATACCGATTCGACTCCATTTCAGGACCTCGTCCCTTCGATCAGCCTCCGCGAGAACGAACGCGGAACACAGATCGGCAACGGGTGGGATCCGCAGTGGCATCAACCGTCGGACCTGTATGCCACCTACAGCGACAAAGACTTCCGGCTTGGCTTGAATGCCGCACAGACGACGCTGGCTGCCATCGCACAACTGGCGGGCGCACGACTTGCTTCCGGGCGTGGGCAAACGTCTGCCACCGCACCATAATTCCACGCCGGCAAGTCGAAATTTCCCGCGTCCGTTTGCTGCAGGCTTTTGTACGGTGTTTAACCTATTGATTGGGAAGCATGCTCAGGCTGGCATTTAGCATGCAATTCACAGGGCGGGTTCTACCAAATGGCACAGAACGGTGAGATCAATAAAAAGTTTGGGGTTTACAAGAGCCTGTGCTGCGGCTTCGAAATTGTGCTCGTTGAAGGAGCGAAATTTCCCGATTGCCCAAACCATCCCAGACTCACAACAGAATGGAAGTCCCCCAGCGAAGAACGGTTCCCCCGAGCTACTGAACTTCCCAGCGCTAAAAAGAGGAGCAACCCCGCCGCATAGCCTCTCCCTGTGGGTTCTTCTGCTCGTAAACCCGGTCTTCTGGCATGCCAGTCTGGATGAGCCGCTGCGCCCCCATCTTGCCCTGTTTTCCCTATTGAACCCGCTGCCGGCCGCAGTTAATGACCCGAACCGGACCCCTTCGATAAAAAACTCAATTCTGTTTGGATCTTTCGAAGCCTCGATCGGGCGGGTGCGATACCTGGACGAAACGACCCGTTCAACCCTGAGGGAGATTCAGAATTTTGCTCCGAAAGATCGCCCATCCCTCATCATTACCACTGACGCGTACGTCGATCAGTGGTTCATGAATTGGCGAATCGGCCGCTACTATCTGCCAGAACAGGATTTTTCGATTGATGGCGTTCAAATCATACCGAAGTTGTGAGCCATGGATTTCAATGACGTTCGATTGAGATACGAATCGCTTCGCGATGAGATCGACAATGCTATTGGTAGCGTGCTATCCGGCGGCCGCTACATTCTCGGTCCATTGGTTGAGACGTTCGAGGACGAATTCGCGCGATATTGCGGAGCGGCCAGAGGAATCGGTGTGGGTTCGGGGACGGACGCACTCAAAATCGGTCTGCGGGCCATCGGCGTCC
>WNGR01013938.1_pt1 | contig 18532 bp, 22 predicted proteins | sample 5407581 | NCBI WGS metagenome assembly WNGR01 (sample SAMN13153383, study PRJNA577476) | soil metagenome | isolation source: 80 cm soil or saprolite under Garry oak tree replicate 2 | place: USA:California | collected 2016-06-15 | reverse complement strand
TGGCGGGTGATCGTCACCAACCCCGCCGGTCAGGCCATCGCGGTCTCCCGGATCCGCCGCCGCTCCCGCGCCGATCCACCACGGGAGAGTACCTGCCGCGACGGACCAGCCCACGGCAGCTACGGCCGAGACGACCAAGGCCGCGACCATCGCGACCTGGCCCGGGACGGGCCGCCCGGAACCGGGCTGGTCGGCCGGGTCACCGTGACCATCTCTCAAGACACCATCACCAGTGCCGCCCAGCACGCCGTCGGCCCTGGACCACCCGCCGGGACCGGTCCGCCCGCTGCGACCAGCCCCGCGGCCACGGCCACGCCGCCGGGCGCGATCACCGCGGCCGCGTTGCGGGCCGCCACGCAGGCGCTGGACCGGGCGGTGGCCCAGGCCCACGTCGATGAGCAGGCCGGAGGCTGCGCGCACACCGGCGAGTCACCGGCCTACCGGCCGCCGCCGCGGTTGCGGGAGTTCGTCATCGCCCGGGATGTGACCTGCCGCAAGCCCACCTGCCGGCAGCCCGCCTGGCGCGCTGACCTGGACCACACCCACCCCTACGACCAGGACGGGCGCACCTGCGGCTGCAACCTCGGGGGTGCCTGCCGCAGCCACCACCAGCTCAAGCAGCATCCCCGCTGGAAGCTGGAACAGGCCAGGCCCGGCGAGTTCACCTGGACCACACCCGCCGGACGCACCTACACCACCACCCCCGACACTTATCTCGCCTGACCGCCCCATCCACGCCACAACACCGATGCGCCGGTGAACCAGGCAGCAGCGCGCCGAGCAGCCGTACGCCGGAATCCGGATGCCGTGACCATGGCCAGCCTCGCTGACGCCGTGGACTCCGGCTTTCCTGAGCTGTTCGGATGGCTGCAGGAACACGGCATCGCCCCGGCCGGGCCTCCGTTCATCCGCTATCTCGTGATCGACATGGAGGCCGGGCTCGAGATCGAGCTGGGGGTGCCGGTTGCCGCCGCGGTCGAGCCTGACCCCGGGAAATGGGAAGTCGACGTGGCCTACCTGGCCAGCCCGAGCTAAACGCGGGCCACCGCGATGAGGTCGCTGAGCACTCCCTGGCCCGCGAGCTGCGGCCCGGCGCCAGGTCCGATGATCGTGACATCACCGACCGGGTTCATGCGGCAGACGACCGCGTTCGCCGTTCCCGCGACGGCAGCCAGCGGATCGTCGCCGGGCAGCAGCGTGGGCTGCACGCTGGCGCTGACCTGCCCGGCGCCGTCGGGCTCGGTGAACTCGAGCGTGGCCAGGTGCCGGAGCCGGGCGCTGCCTGTCCTGGTCATGTCGATCTCCGCCTGGGCGATGTCGCTGATGCCGCGGCAGGCGATCTCCTCGCGCCGCAGCTGTCGCCCGAAGACCAGCGCGGAGAGGATCATCAGCTTCGCCACGCTGTCGTGACCCTCAACATCTGCAGACGGGTCGCGCTCGGCCAGGCCGGCCCGCTGGGCGTCCGCGAGCGCATCCGGGTAGGGCTTGCCCTCGGCCATGTCGGTCAGGATGGCGTTCGCTGTGGCGTTGAGGACACCCCGCAGCGCGACAGGGACTGCGCCAGCGAGACCATCGACGAGCGCGCTGAGCAGCGGTGTCCCCGACATGACGGTGGACTCGGCGCGCAGCGGAACCGCGTTGCCGCGCGCGAGTTCGGCGAGCTCGACACCGTGCAGGGCGAGGGGCCACTTGTTGGAGGTGACCACAGGGATGCCGCGCCCGAGCGCCTCTCGCATGTGACTGAGCCCGGGTTCCCCGCCGTCCGCGGAGGGGCTCGCTGTCACCTCGGCCAGGATGTCAGCCTCCGTGGCGCGAAGGCCGTCGATGGCGCTCCGCCAGTGCCGCACACCCGGCAGCCGGGTGATCGGCGCTGCGGCGGCGGCCAGCCCGAGGACGGCTGGGAGATCGAGTCCCGCTGGGTCGTAGATGAACCCGTCGCGCGAGTTGGCCAGGCCCACGACCGTGATGCCGATGCCGTACCGGGCCGCCAGCCTCGCCGCGTCCTCGTGCAGGGCGCGCAGCAGCCACCGGCCCACTGTCCCGAAGCCGACCACCCAGATCCGCGAGTGCTTCACCGGGGTGACCTAGCCGGGATCCGGGCCGGTCGCCACGGGCCGGGCGGGGTCCGCGGTCCAGCCGGACCAGGATCCGACGTAGAGGGCCGCGGGGATGCCGGCCAGCGCCAGGGCGAGCACCTCGTGCGCGGCGGTCACCCCGGAACCGCAGTATGCCCCGACCGCGGGCGCGGCGCCTCCGGGCGGCGGGACCGGCGCGGCATCTCCGGCGGGCGGACCGGATGGCGCGCCGGCCGCGGGCGTGGCACCTCCGGGAGCCGGGCCGGGTGGTGGGCCGACCGCTGGGCCGGGCGCCGGGTCGATGATGATGATGCCCAGGCCGGCGAACCGGCGCCGCAGGTCCGCGGGCGGGAGGAACCTGCCGTCCCCGGCCACGTTGGCAGCGGTCGGCGCGCTCAGCGCCCCGGGGATGTGGCCAGCCACCGGATCGATCGGCTCGGTCTCACCGCGGTACCGCTCCCCCGCTCTCGCGTCGAGCAGCGCGCCGGAGCGGGCCAGGGTGGCGGCGCCCGCCGCGTCCAGGACCGGCAGGTGGCCGGGGACGGCCCGGAAGTCCCCGGCGGCCACGTGAGGCTCGTCCGTCGTGACCGGCTGCCCGGCCGCAGCCCAGGCGCGGAGGCCGCCGTCGAGGACCCGTACCAGGTCGTGGCCGAAGTACCGCAGCGTCCACCAGGCGCGGGCTGCAGTGACCGAGTCGCCGTCGTCGTATACGACGACCGGGTGACCCGCGCGGACGCCAGCGCGGCGCATCGCCGCCTCGAAGTCGGCGGCAGCAGGCAGCGGATGCCTGCCCCCGGCGCCCGGCCGGGCGGCCAGGTCGGTGTCCAGGTCCACGTAGACCGCGCCGGGCAGATGGCCCGCGCGGTAGCTGTCGATGCCCGGCGGCCCGCCGAGCCGCCAGCGGACATCGAGCAGCGCCGGCGGCCCGGCGCCGGCGAGTTCGGCGGCCAGCGACCCGACGTCGATCAGCGGATGCGCGGCAGCACCCACCGCAGTGGCAGCGCCACTCCCTGAAGCCATCTTCGGCCCCGAAACAGTGTTCGGCTCAGTGTTAGCGCTCACCCCTGTGGATAACCTCCCGCTTCCTGTGGATAAGCCGCGCGGATGTGGTGGGTTTCCCAACCGCGGTTGTGGCATGCTCGATCCGGCCCTGGCTGAGCATCAGGGTGAGCCGCTTGTAGCGGACCACTCCCCCGGCGGTGAACGTCGGCAGCCCCGGGCGCTCGGCGAGGGCCAGGCCCGAGTCGGACAGCAGCGGGAACTCCAGGGCCAGCCGGCCCGCGGCCTCGGCCTGCTCGGCCGGTTCCTGGCTGGACAGGCCGAAGACCTCCACGCCAAGGTCGGTCAGCTCCTGATAGTGGTCGCGGAATCCGATCGACTCGGGGGTGCAGCCGCGCGCGCCGGGGATCTGGTCCCATCCCTCGACCAGCGGCACCCCGGGCGTCCCGGTCATCGGGTACACGTACAGGACCGCACGCGGGTGCCCGAGCTGGCTCACGTCGACTGCGTCGCCGCTGGTGGCGGGCAGGGTGACGGACGGCATGGCGGTGCCGGGCAGATGCGCGGCAGCGCCGTCATCCTCGGGCACGGGCAGGTCTGCGGGCAGCTGCCCATAGTTCGCGGTGGACACGGGCACGTCCCCTCTACATCACCGACAGGGTCAGCAGCGGAACCATCTGGTCCGCGGACGTCAGCGAGCCGTGCATGCCGACCAGCGCGGACTCGCGCGGCTCCGCCTTCGTGGCCACGACGGCCGAGGGACCGGCCGGGGCCACGACCACGTCGCCGATCCGGGGCGCCATCGAGGGCGCCACCGGCCCGAACCAGCCGTCGGCGACCGCCTCGTCCCTGGACGCGACCCAGGCCCGGGGGCCGAGGATCTCGCGCCACGCGGCGAGCACGTCGGCCGCCGCGCCGGGCTCGGCGTACACGTGCCTGGCCCGCGGCTCGCCGCCGAGCAGGGCCACGCCCGCCCGCATCGCCGGCATCTCGTCGGCGTCGACCCGGTCCTGTGCGGGTACGTCCACCATGCCGTGGTCGGCGGTCACGTGCAGCGCGGTGCCCGGCGGGAGCGCCCCGGCCAGCTGCTCGGCGAGCTTGTCGACGTGCCCGAGGTGATAGCGCCAGGCATCCGACATGCACCCGAACACAGCGTGTCAGCGGGCACAACGTCCGCGCCGCGCATGGTCGCCACCGACAGCCCGGTCCGCCCGAGCGCGCGGTGGGCCACGCGGAACGCGCCGATCCCGGCACGGGCCGCGCGCTCGAAGATGGTGGATCCCGGCTGCCAGGCCAGCGGATCCACGCGCTGATCCCAGCGCAGCGCGTTGAGCAGCCTGCCCTCGCCGGGCACCGCCACCTGGTAGCCGAGCACACCGTGCTGCCCGGGAGGCCGGCCGGTGCCCAGGGACGCCAGGCTGGTGGCCGTGGTCGCCGGGAACCCGGCGGTCAGCGGGCGCCCGGTCACGGCCAGCTCGGACAGGAACGGCGCGGCCGCCTGGTGATCGCGGAGCAGTTCCCAGCCCATGCCGTCCACGACGAGCAGGCACACCCGGTCCGCCTCGGGCAGCGCCAGCGGGTTGGGCTCGGACCGGACCCCCAGCGAGGCCAGCACCGAGCAGGCCAGGTCGGCCAGGGTGCTCTCGCCGTACCGTGGCAGTGAGGGCAGCGACGTCGGCAGATCCGTCACCGCGGCCGGCGGCCCTTCGCTTGTCATAGGGCCCCCATCAGACGCGACTGGTGGCCTCGGAGAGCGCCTGGGCGAACGCGAGCACCTGCCGCACCGCGTCTTGCCCGTCCGCGGCCTCGCTGACCCGCATCGTCAAGTCATCAGCGGTCATCGTGCCGGTATACCCGTGATCGGCCTCACAGCTCTCGTCTCCGCAGTGTGCGGGCTCGAGCTCGATGTGGGAGAGCACGTTCCAGCCGATGGTCAGCACCACCTCGCTCGGCATCGTGGTGCCAGGCACGTAAGAGGCAGGATCCGGGATCACCCGGGTCACGGCGACCGACGTTATCTGGGCAAACCTGACCGCTTCCGTGCTGGTCTCCGCCTGCGGGCGGGAATCCTCGTCGTCGGCGTCGGCGGGGCTCTCGTCCGTGTGCGAGTAGACGAGACGGGTCGGGGTGAGCGCCAGGACCGTCATGTGGCGCCGCACCTCCATGCCCGGGTCGAACAGGGCGTCATGATGCACGACGTAGGACACGACAGCCTCGGCCCCGAGCGCGGAGGACACCGCGTCCGAGACCACGCCGGGATAGTAGCCGCTCCGCTCGATCGCGTCGCGCATGCCGCCGGCTGCAATTCTGGTATCCCTCATGCCCCCATCCTGCACCGTCCCGGGCCCGCCGCTCACACGGCGGGGCATAGATCCGCGGCCGGGCCAGCCGCGGAGACGGCTGCGGCCAGGGCCGTCAGGTCAAGCACCCGCTCGTCCTCAGGGTCCGGAAGCTCGACCGCGCCGGCGCCGGCGGTCGGCCGGGGACGCCGCGGCGACCGGGACCCAGCGCCGCCCCCGCGGCCGCGGTACACCAGCAGTCCGTTGACCGGATCGGGGACCGCGTCAAGCGCTGCCACCGTGGCGGGCAGCGCCCGGAACGCCTCCCAGTCGGCGTCCTCGGGGAAAAAGACCTCGAACACGACGCCGGACTTGTGCTCGGTCCACGTCCACTCGGTGGCCCCGTGGGTGATCGCCGACTCGATCAGGGAGGAGCTGTAAGCGTCCTTCCACTGCGACGCCGGCTGGAGCTCGCCGTGAAAGACCTCGATGGACCACCATTCGCCCATGACGGCCATGATAGGCCGAGCCGGGAATAATGGACGACCGCGTTTTCGCGAATTTTCGCGCCAGTGCTTATTTTCCCAGGTTCCTGGCCGGATTTCCCAGGTTCCTGGCTGGCCCAGATTCCCCGGCCGCCCTAGTACGGCAGCAGCCATTGTGGCTTTGACCTGCGGCAAAGGGTGTCCGGATGTTTAGCCGCCGGCAGGGCGCAGGCGTGCTGGCTGACGCTTACCAGCCTGCGTACGGTGCCTCGCGCCGCTCGACGTGGTTGTCGTAGTCGCGATGGTCGACCACCTTGCCGTGGTCGTTGAAACGCAGCACCGTCACCCCGGCGAAGGTGAGTTCCTGCCCCTGCTCCCGCCAGCTGCCCCACCATTCGACCGCGGCGCGGTCGGCTGAGGCGATCGGCTCGCCGAACCGGCACTCGATGTTCTCCTCGGCCGGAAGGTTCTCGCCGAGATAGCGCCGGACGCCAGCCAGGCCGGAGTACGGCTGCCCGAACGCGGGCGAGCGGTACACGGCCGTGCCGGCGTAGAGCGCGGCGATGGCTTCGGCGTCGCGCTGCGGCCAGGCGCGCGACCAGGTGTCTGCCCAGCGGCGGGCGGCGGTCTGTGCATCCATGCCGTGATTCAAGCAGGACGCTGGCCGCCCGCGGGCGCGGCCGGCCGCGGGGCGGCTGCCCGCCGTCGGCCGGAACGTCGTGCTCCGGGACGCCGGGATCGCGGGCGCAGCCGCCTCACGATCATGTGTGTGTGACGACAACAAAATCGAGGGCGGCTGCTGCCGCCAGGATAGGTGCTGGGCTGGGCCGGCAGCAGCGGGCTGAGCTGCTGGGGCTGCTGCGGGAGTGCTTCGTGCGGGCGGAGCCGTGGCTGCAGGCGGGCAAGTATGTCGCCGCGGTGGCCAGCGGCCTGCCGAAGCGTAACGGGTGGACGATCGCCGAGCAGGCCGGGGACCGTAGCCCGGAGCGGATGCAGCGGCTGCTCAACCGGGCCGTCTGGGACACGTTCGCCGCGATGGGGGTGGTGCGCCAGTTCGCGGTGGCCGGCCTGGATGAGGCGGCTCGCCGGCCGGGCCGGCCGCGGGCCATGCGGGTCGGGGCGCTGGATGAAACCAGCCAGGTCAAGCAGGGCACCGCCACGGCCGGCGTCAAGAGGCAGTACCTGGGGTGCGTGGGCAAGGTGGCCAACGGGATCACCACGGTGCACCTGTCGTATGTGCGCGAGCGGACCGGGCATGCGCTGATCGGCGCCCGGCAATGGATCCCCGAAGAACACATCAGCGACCCGGTGTGTTCGCTGGTCATGGGCCTGCCCGATGACTTGGTGTTCCACACCAAGGGAGAGCTGGCCATCGACATTCTCACCGAGGCCTTCACCGACGGCGCTGTCTTCGATTTCGTCTGCGGGGACGAGGTCTACGGCTCCTGCACCAAGCTGCGGGAGTTCCTCGAAGGCCGCCACCAGGCCTACGTGCTGCGGGTTCCGTGCAGCTTTCCCCTCACGCTGGCGCGTGGAATTACCCGCACTTGCGCTGATGCGGCCACCGGGCTGTGCAAAGACCCCCGCCGCTGGGAGGTCCGCTCCGCCGGGCTGCGGTGGCCGGTGGAAGAAGATTTCGCTTTCGGCAAGGACTGCTTCGGCCTGGACCAGTCCCGCCCGGCCACGCCGAGCGCTGGTCGAACTGGCGGCGCCGCCACCAAGCCCTCTCCCGCTGGTACCACCTGCGCGCCCGGCTCGCCCACGACACCGCAATTGCCCTGGTCAGTTAGGGAATGGCTGCTGCCGTACTAGGTTTCCGGAAGATAGCGCAGCAGCACCACGTCGCCGATCAGCCGGACCTCGGCCAGGTGCAGGCGCCCCCCGGCCGGCCCGGTCACGTGCGGGCCGCCCGGCACGAGGCGCGGGGCGGCGGGGTCGCCGACGAAGATCGGCGCCACCGTCAGGTGCAGTTCGTCGGCCAGGCCCGCGGCGAGGAACTGCGTGAGCACGGTGCCGCCGCCCTCGACCATCAGCCGCTGCACGCCCCGGGCGGCCAGGTCGGCGAGCACGGCGGTCAGGCTGACCTGGCCGGGCGGGTCGGCCGGGTCACCGGCGCCGACGACCTCGACGGTCCCGGCCCCGGCCGCGCTGACCGCGTCCGCCGCGCCGCGGAGCCGTTCGGCGATCTGGCCCGCGACCGCGCCGGGAGCGTAGACCAGCCTGGTGCCCTCGCCCGCGGTGAAGAACCGCGCCGCCGGGTCGAGGTTACCGCTGCCGGTGAGCGTGACCCGCGCCGGGCTCGGGGGCAGCCCGCGGGCGACCCGTGCGTGGCGGCGCGGCTGCGAGCGCACCAGCAGCGCCGGGTTGTCCCGGCGGACGGTTCCCGCCCCGACCATGATCGCGTCACATCCCGCCCGGACCTCATCGACCCGGTCCAGGTCCGCGTCATTGGACAGGATCAGCCTGGTGTCCGTGGCATCGTCGAGGCAGCCGTCGATCGACATGGCGACCGACAAAAGCACATACGGGCGCTGCGCCACTCCCACCTCCTGCTGCTCTCGACCTGAACGTACTGCCCCGTGGTGGGTAAGCACCGCCCTACGCTGAGGTGCCATGCCTCGCGGCGGACTGCGGCTGGCGGTGACGCTGCTCACCGCGATCCCGCTGCGTGACCAGCCGGGCGATGTGCCCGCCCGCCGCGCCGCCGCCGCGATGAGCTGGGCGCCGGTGATCGGCCTGCTGCTCGGAGGTGCCGCCGCCGGCGTGCTCTGGATAACGGGCCATTACGCTCACGCCGGCCCACTGCTCGCCGCGGTCCTCGCTGTTGCCGTGCTCGCGCTGCTCACCAGGGGCCTGCACCTGGACGGTCTCGCCGACCTGGCCGACGGCCTGGGCAGCCGCCAGCCGGCCGACGCCGCGCTGGCGATCATGAAACGCTCCGACATCGGCCCGTTCGGGGTCGTCACGGTGGTGCTCACGCTGCTCATCCAGGTGGCCGCGCTGGCCCAGGCCCAGGCGCTCGGCCGCGGCGTGCCCGCGGTGATCGCCGCCGCCGTGGCCGGGAGGCTGGCGCTGACCTGGGCCTGCCGCCGCGGGGTTCCGGCCGCTCGCGGCAGCCGCGTGGGCGCGCTGGTGGCCGGGACGGTCCACCCCGCGGTCCCGGTCACGCTCTCGGTGGCGGCAGTGGCCGGAGCCGTTGCGTACCGGCTGATCTTTGGAGTGGCCGTCGTCGCGGGCCTGGCCGTCGCGTTCGCGCTGACCTGGCATGCGGTGCGGCGCCTGGGCGGTATCACCGGCGACGTGCTCGGTGCCCTGGTGGAGATCACGGCCGCGGCCTGCCTGCTGGTGACCGCGATCAGCTAGCCCGGCCCGGGTTCAGCCGGGCTGCAACACCTCGCGCAGGCGGCGGGCGTAGCCGGCGGCCTCGTCGTCGTCGGCGTAGCGGCCGCGCGGCCAGAAGAAGCCGCGCAGGCCGTCGCCCTTGGTCCTGGGCACCACGTGCACATGCAGATGCGGGACGCTCTGGCTGACCGTGTTGTTCTCGGCCACGAAGCTGCCCTGGGCGCCCAGTGCCTCCGGCATGGCCGCGCTGACCCGTCGTACCCGGGTGAACAGCGGGCCGACCAGGCCGACGGGCAGGTCGGCCAGGGTCACGTGGTGCGCCCGCGGGACGACGAGCACGTGCCCCTTGAACACCGGCCGGGCGTCTAGGAATGCGACGGCGATGTCATCGGCGAGCACCACGTGGGCAGCCACGGTGCCGGCCACGATGCCGCAGAACAGGCAGTCGGTCACCCCGGCACGGTAGTACAGGGACGGCCGCGCGCCCGGTTACTGCCCGCGTCCGGCGGCCGGGCGCGCGGTCAGGTGCCTGCCCTGCACGAGCGCCCAGGCCCGGCTGAGCGCGACCGCGAACGAGGCGATCACCAGGTAGCACATGGAGAAGACCCGGCCGCGATCGTCCGGGGTGAGGATCAGGTTCACCCCCACGGCCAGCTGGAACAGGTAGGAGCCCGTGCTGAGGACCAGCAGCACGATGTGCAGTTCCTGCCTGGCCACCTGGCGGTGTAGCCGCACGGTGCTGTACACGCTGACCAGGGCCATGATGATGGCGATCTCGCCGAGGCGCGCCTGCGGGATGAGCGCGACCAGGGAGACGAAGAAGCTGTTGACCAGGCTGGTGAACGCGGAGCCCGCCTGCGCCCTGGCGCCGGGCGACGCGCCGTCGCCGAAGACGGTCTCCGGCCGCAGCGACACCGCCACGAACAGCAGGCCGATCAGGACTCCGGCGGCGGCCGCCGTGGCCGTGAAATACCCGGTGAAGTCATCGGGAATCAACGGCCGCCTCCTGCCTGGCAGGGCCAGCCGCACGGCGCCCTGGCTCGCGCACGATGCCGCAGAACTGGCAGTCGGTCACCCCGGCACGTTACTGGGGGCTAGTTTCGGCTGGCCAGCCCCACCTAGGATTGCTGTCGCGGCCGACTGCCGGTCGTGAGCTGCGAGGCTCCCATTGCTGTGAGCCAGGGAGGACCCATGAAGACGAGGGCCGCAGTTCTGCGGGGAACTGGCCAGGACTTCGAGGTCACCGAGCTCGACCTGGATCCGCCGAAGACCGGCGAGGTCCTGATCCGCTACGTGGCGGCCGGGCTGTGCCACTCCGACGAGCACCTCAGGCACGGCGACATCGTGCCCAGGTTCCCGCTCGTCGGCGGCCACGAGGGCGCCGGGATCATCGAGGAGGTCGGGCCCGGCGTCACCCGGCTGGCCCCTGGCGACCACGTGATCTGCTCGTTCCTGCCGGTCTGCGGGCACTGCCGGTGGTGCTCGACCGGCAAGTCCAATCTCTGCGACATGGGCGCCACGATCCTGGACGGCTGCCTGCCCGACGGCACGTACCGGTTCCACAGCGGCGGTGAGGACTTCGGCGGGATGTGCATGCTCGGCACGTTCTCGGAGCGGTCCGTGATCTCGGAGAACTCGGCCATCAAGGTCGACCAGGACCTGCCGCTGGACAAGGTCGTGCTGATCGGGTGCGGGGTGCCGACCGGCTTCGGCTCCGCGGTGCACGCCGCCGCCACCGAGCCCGGTGACACGATCGCCATCTACGGCATCGGCGGGATCGGCATCAACGCGGTGCAGGGCGCGGCGCTGGCCGGGGCGCGCAACGTGGTGGCGATCGACCCGCTGGCCAACAAGCGGGAGATGGCCGAGAAGCTCGGCGCCACGCACAGCGCCGAGACCGCCGAGCAGGCGCAGCAGCTCATCACCGAGCTGACCCGCGGCGTCGGCGCCGACAAGGCGATCGTGACCGTCGGGGTGGTCGACTCCGAGGTGGTCACGAACGCGTTCAACGCGATCCGCAAGGGCGGCACGGTCGTGGTGACCGGCCTGGCCGACCCGGCCAAGAACACGATCGAGCTGCCGGGCGCGATCCTGACCCTGTTCGAGAAGCGGATCCAGGGCAGCCTGTTCGGCTCCGGCGACCCGTTCCACGACATCCCGCGCATGGTCGAGCTGTACCAGTCCGGGGACCTCAAGCTCGACGAGCTGATCACCAGCACCTACACGCTCGATCAGGTGAACCAGGGCTACCAGGACCTGCTGGACGGCAAGAACGTCCGCGGGGTGATCCGCTACGACTCCTGACCCACCAGATCCTGCGAGCTAGTCATCGTGGCATCAAGCAGGCCGATACCCGTCGTCGGCCTGCGCCGGGAACGCGAGGTGCTCACCGTCGCCCTGGACGCAGGCCGTCACGTGGTGATCGAGGGCCCGCCGGGCACCGGCAAGTCGACGCTGCTGCGCGCCGTGGCCGCCGGCTCCGGCCGGGACGTGGTGTTCGTGGAGGGCAACGCCGAGCTCACGCCCGCCCGGCTGATCGGGCAGCACGACCCGGCGCAGGTTCTGGCCGGGGGCTACACTCCGGCCAGCTTCGCCGACGGCCCGCTGCTGGTGGCCATGCGCCAGGGCGCGCTGCTCTACCTCGAGGAGTTCAACCGGGTTCCCGAGGAGACGCTCAACGTCCTGATCACCGTGCTGACCGAGGGCGAGATCGCGGTGCCGCGGCTCGGCACCGTGCGTGCCGACCCGCGGTTCCGGGTGATTGCCGCGATGAACCCATTCGACGCCATCGGCACGGCCCGGGTCAGCCACGCCATCTCGGACCGGATCTGCCGGATCGTGCTGGCGTACCAGGACGCCGCCGCGGAACGGGCCATCACCACCGCGGTCACCGGCGACGACGGCCGGGTCGTGGACCTGGCCGTGACCCTGGCCCGGGCCACGAGGGAGCACCGTGACGTGCGGATGGGCGCCTCGGTCCGCGGGGCGATCGACCTGGTGCTGCTGATGACCGGGCTGCTGCGGCTGCGCGAGCAGGACGGGGCGCTGCGCGGCAGCGCCGTGCGCAGCACCGCCAGGGACGCCGCCCATGCCGCCCTGTCCGGCCGGATCCGGCTGGCCGACGGCTGCGACCGCAGCCCGGAGTCCGTGCTCGACGAGATCCTGGACGGGCTGTGGCCCGAGGACGGCGCACCAGCCCTTGAGGGGACCGATGGGCAGGGGGCGAGTGCGCAGGGAGAGGGTGGGCGGGGAAAAGGTCTCCGCCTGCCGCTCGCCACGGCAGGCGGTGACCAGCAGCCCGGCCCTGGCCCGTCCCGGTCGAGCCTGCGCCGGGAGCGGAGCGGCGGTCCCCATGGCGCCCGGCGCAGCATCAGCCGCGCCGAGCTTTCGCTGCGGCACCCGTCCTTCGAGGATGTCTCGCCGCAACCGGGCGAGCTCGATTCCGGCGCGCTGGCCCGGCTGCTCGCCGCCGATCCTGACGCGGCCGCGGCCCTGCTCGCGGACCTCGCCGTCGCCACCGACCGGGCGCTGCGCGCGGCCGCGCGGCGGCTGGCGGCGCAGGTCTTCATCCGCCTCGGCCGGGCTGGCGGCCACCGGTCTCGCGGCACCCGCCGCCTGGGCCCGAACCATCGCGGCGAGGGCGACCTGGATCTGGAACGCACCCTGGACCAGTGGCCGGGCCGCGGCCCGCTGGCCCGCGAGGACCTGGTGACCCGGTCCTGGGTCGCGCACAGCCGGGCGGTCTGCCTGGTCGTGGACGCCAGCGGGTCCATGTCCGGGCCCGGCGTCGCGATGGCCGCCGTGGCCGCTGCCGCCGTGGTGCTCGCCGCGGGCAGGCAGGCGGCTCCGGGTGTGATCGCGTTCAGCGGCGAGGTGCGCGTGCTCCAGGCCCAGGACAGCTGGCGGCCGCCCGAGGACCTGGTCGGCGATCTGGTCAGCCTGCGCGGGCACGGGGTGACCGACCTGGCCGGGGCGCTCCGGGCGGCGGCCGGGCAGCTGGCCCGGGCCAGTGCCGACGAGCGGATCGCGGTGCTGCTGTCCGACTGCCTGCGCACGGCGGGCGCCGAGCCGGCCGGGGCGCTGCAGGGCATCGACCGGCTGCATGTGCTGTGCCCGGTGCCCGGCCCGGAACCGGAACGCGCCGCCGCGGCGCTGGCCCGTGCGGGAAGCGGGATCAGCCGGCCGGTCGGCAAGCTGGCGGACGTGGCGCCCGCGCTGCAGCACCTCCTGTCCTGACCGCCTGCTTCCCTGACGTCAGCCTTCTGGTGGACCCGCGGTCAGCTTGCCGGAGGACGACGCGCCGGACAGGCCGCGCGTACTCTTGGGGCGTGTCCGCCGTGTACGCCTGGCTGAGCCGGCACCCGCGGCTGGTCGACGGCGTGCCCGCGTTCTGGCTGGCCATCATCGGCGTGCCCTCGGCCAGGTTCAGCGGCATCTGGCTGCTGCCAGTCATCGCCGGCCTGGTCATCCCGGTGATCTTCCGCCGGAAGTACCCGGTCCAGGCGTTTGCCGTAGCCGCCGGGGCCGGGGCCCTGCAGCTGATCGTCTTTCCATCTCCCATCGGCTCCGACCTGGCGATTCTGCTGCTGCTGTACACGCTGGCCGCCTACCGGCCGCGTCGGCTGTCCGTCGCCGGGCTGGCCGTATGCCTGATCGGCGCGGTGACGGCGGTTGGTGCCTGGGCGCCGCATGTCGTCGGCGCGGTCGACCGGATCCTGCTGGCCACGGTCGTGTTCAGCGGCACCGCGCTGGTCGCGTGGGTGCTCGGGGACTCCATGCGGTACCGGCGCGCCTACCTGACCTCCCTGGAAGACCGGGCTGCCCGGCTGGAGCGGGAGCGCGACGCACAGGCGCAGATCGCCACGGCGGCCGAGCGGGCCAGAATCGCCCGCGAGCTGCACGACGTGATCGCGCACAACGTGAGCGTCATGGTGGTGCAGGCCGACGGCGCCAGCTATGCGCTGCGCCGGGACCCGGAACGAGCCGGCCAGGCGCTGGCCGCGATCTCGCGGACCGGGCGGCAGGCCCTGGCCGAGATGCGCCGCCTGCTCGGTGTGCTGCGCTCCGATGACGAGAGAGCCGGCCTGGCCCCGCAGCCCGGCCTCGACCAGCTTCGCGAGCTGCTCGACCAGGCGCGGGAGGCGGGCATGTCGGTCTCGTTCACCCTGGAAGGCCCGGCCCGGCCGCTCCCGGAGGGGGCCGAGCTCGCCGCCTACCGCGTGGTGCAGGAGTCGCTGACCAACACGCGCAAGCACGGCGGCCTGGCCGCCGCGGCCGCGGTGACGCTCCGGTACGAGCCGGACGGGCTGCTGCTGCAGGTAACCGACGACGGGCTGGGCGCGGCCGCGGCCGCAGAGGGGCCTGGCCACGGGCTGACCGGCATGCGCGAGCGGATCGAGTTGTACGGCGGGACCGTCCGGGCCGGGCCGCTGCCCGGCGGGGGCTACCAGGTGACCGCGCGGCTGCCCGATGCGGGCGCGGTCCTGGCTCAAGGCAGGCTGGACGGCGCGGCATGATCCGTATCGCTCTCGTCGACGACCAGGAGCTGGTCCGGACCGGGTTCCGCATGGTGCTCGATGCCCAGCCGGACATGACCGTCGTGGGCGAGGCGGCCGACGGCCTGGCGGCCGTGGAATTCGCGCGTGCGCATTCGGCCGATGTGATGGTCATGGACGCGCGGATGCCGCGGCTGGACGGGGTGGCGGCGACCCGGCGGATCCGGGAGGCAGGGGACCGGCCACGGGTGCTCATGCTCACCACGTTCGACCTCGACGAGTACGCATTCGCCGCGCTGAAGGCCGGGGCGAGTGGCTTCCTGCTCAAGGACGTGCCGCCAGAAGAGCTGCTGTTCGCCATCCGCGCCGTGCACTCGGGCGACGCCGTGGTCGCGCCGTCCACCACGCGGCGGCTGATCGACAGGTTCGCGCCCATGCTGCCTGCTGACGAGAGCCTGGCCGCACGCGAGCTCGCTGACCTGACCGAACGCGAACGCGAGGTGCTGATCCTGGTCGCCCAGGGCCTGTCCAACGGGGAGCTGGCCCAGCGCCTGTTCGTGTCCGAGGCCACGGTGAAAACCCATGTGGGCCGCATCCTGGCCAAACTGGGACTGCGGGACCGGGTCCAGGCCGTCGTCTACGCCTACGAGAACGGGCTCGTCAGGGCCGGGCGCCAGGGCTGATCCGGCAATTTTGATAGCGCTCCCAAAGCAGGAGCTGCGATGTTTCCGCATCCTCTGCGCATTGCATCCAGCAACTGGCAGAATGCAGTAGCCTTCCGCTTAAGCTCCTGGGGGGAGATCTTTAGTGATGTTAGCAGTCTTTGACTTCACATATGGCCCTTTGAATCCAGGGCTGGCCTACATCGTCTGCTGCGCCGGCGTTTTCCTCGCCCTGCGCAGCACCGCCCGGGCCCTCGACCGCACCGCATCGGCGCGTGCTCAGTGGCTGCTGATGGGCGGGGTAACGCTCGGCGCGGTCGGGTTCTGGGCGATGCACATGATTGCCTTGCTCGGCTTCACGATCAGCGGCGAGACCGTCTACTACAACGTGCCGATCACCCTGCTGAGCTTGCTGGCCGCGGTGCTGACCGCAACCGTCGGCCTGGTGATCGTCGGGTTCCGGCCCCGGGGGTACGGCTCACTGCTCGGCGCCGGCCTGATCACCGGGGCAGGCGTGGTGATCATGCAGTACCTCGGGTTCGCGGCCCTCCGGACGCAGGCCAAGCTCAGTTACGAACCGGCCCTGGTCATCGCGTCGATAGTGATCGCAGTCCTGGCCGCGGTCGCGGTGCTGGCGGCCGCGGTGCGGCTGCGGCGGACCGGGCCCACCGCGGTCGCCGCGCTGATCGCGGGAGTCGCCCTGGTGGTGATGCACTACAGCGGGATGATGGGCATCCGCGCGCAGCGTCCCGCCCACCCGGTGGCCATGTTCATGGGCGGCCCGCACAGCACCACCGCCCAGAGCTTCATGCTTCCGCTCATCCTGGGCATCGGCACCATCTGCTTCCTGGTCTCGGCGGCTATCGCGTTGTGGCCGACCGCGGACGAGATCCGGTACGACGCGGCCCTGCTTGACCACATCGGCAAGCGCAACCAGCGCACGGCCACATCGCTGGGCACCTCGGCCGTGGTCCTGCGGCCGGGCGGCGGTCCCTCGGCCGGGCGGGGTGGCAGCGCTCCCCCGAGTCAGTGGTTCCCGCCCACCGGGACCCCGGCCCCGCGGACCCCGGCCCCGCGGACCCCGGCCACCGGGCCCCTGCCGCAGCAGGCGCCGGTTACCGGTCCCCCGCCCCAGCGAGCTCCCGGCGGCACTCCCCCGCCCCAGCGAGCTCCCGGCGGCACTCCCCCACAGCAGCGGATTCCGTCCACTCGTCCCCGGACCCGGCGGAAGGACGAGGGCCCCGCCGCTCAGGAGGAGCCGGCCACGTGGACGTTCGCCGAGCTCCAGCTCAGAAAGCCGCCCGAGCCGCGCTAACCGGGCACGATTCACCCCGGTCGCTCGATACCTGGGACAATGGCCCGCATGGGCGAGACCGGGCAGGACTCCAGCGTCGGCTGGCTGCTGCTCGTCTACCGGGTTCCTTCCGAGCCCACCAGGCTCCGCTCGACCGTCTGGCGCAGGCTCAAGAGCCTGGGCGCCATCTACCTGCAGAATTCCGCGGCCGCACTGCCCGCGAGCGTCACTGCTGAGCGCGCGCTGCGCAAGCTCAGGAGCGAAATCCTGGACATGTCAGGAACCGCGGCCCTGCTGTCGTGCCAGGTCCTCGCCGGGGAGCAGGAGGTCCGGGCCCAGTTCCAGGCGGCCCGCGACGACGAGTACGAGGAGATCGTGGACAAGTGCGAGGACTTCCTCGCGCAGGTGAAGAAGGAGTACGCCGCGAATCACTTCACCTATGCCGAACTGGAGGAGAACGAGGTCGACCTGGTCAAGCTGAAGAACTGGCTGGAAAAAGTCCGCCAGCGCGACGTCTTCGGCGCATCAGGACGCCAGGCCGCGGAGAAGTTGCTGGGCGAATGCGAGGAGTCGCTGGAGGCCTACGCGGCGCGGGTGTACGCCGAGGAGGCGGAGAGCCGCTGAGCCGCCCACAGCTGGATCCCTGCCCCCCGGCCGCGGCATCGGGGATGACGCCGCTCGGCCCGGCTGCCAGCCTCACCGGCGTCGGCTACTTCCGCTGCGCTATCTGGATCAGGTTCCCGCAGGTGTCGTCGAACACCGCCGTGGCCACCGATCCCATCTCGGCGGGCTGCTGGGTGAACCGCACGCCGAGCCGCTCCAGCCGGGCAAATTCGGCGGCGACGTCGTCCACGGCGAAGGACGTGTAGGGGATGCCGTCGCTGACCAGCGCCTCCTTGAACACCTTGGCGGCGGGGTGGGCATCGGGTTCGAGCACCAGTTCAGTGCCACCCGGATTGTCGGGCGAGACGACGGTCAGCCAGCGGTGCTCGCCCAGCGGTATCTCGGTCTTCTTCTCGAAGCCCAGCACGTCGGTGTAGAAGCGCAGCGCCTTGTCCTGGTCATCGACCAGGACGCTAGTTAGGTTGATTCTCATCGGGCCTCCTGTGCAGGTCGGGCCTGAGCCATCGGTCGGCGATGTGCTCCAGCGGCCGTGTGTCTAGGTGGTGGAACTTGTAGCGACCTTCCCGGCGGGTGACGATCAGGCCGGCGGCTTCCAGTACGTCGAGGTGCTGGGAGATCGCCTGGCGTGACGAGGTGAGCCGGTGCAACATGGCCAGCCGTGAACAGATCTCGAACAGGGTCTGGCCATCACGCCCCGCCAGCTCGTCGAGGATCTTCCGGCGGGTGGGGTCGGCCAGCGCCTGGAACACGTCACCCATGACGGCGAGTATATGCAAGCCGCTACTTGCCTGTCGATGTTCCAGGGCCGAAGCGTCCTGTACCGGAGCTGAGCACGGTCTACGATCCAGGCCGGCAGGGCGAGCGCAAAGGCGCCGATCACCGCGAAGACCGGACCAAAGTGCATGCTGTATCGTGCGATTTGCAGACAGCAAATCTCGCATAGCAGTAATCTCACACTGAGGGCCTCGTTGGGGGGATCGCGCTGTGTTACCTGTCCACAACTTCTCGTATAACCTGCTGACGCCGGGGCTCGGCTATGTCATGTCTTGCACGGGCGCGTTCCTCGGCCTGCGCTGCACTGCCCGGGGCCTCCCGTTCCAGGGAGCGATGCGAGCCCGGTGGCTGCTGCTGGCCGGGGTGTCGATCGGCACCACCGGGATCTGGGTCATGCACTTCATCGCGATGCTCGGCTTCACGATCCCCGGGGAGACCATCCACTACAACGTCCCGATCACCATCCTCAGCATGCTCATCGCGGTCGCGATCGTCTGCGTCGG